>Ga0209487_1000122_pt1 | contig 72035 bp, 65 predicted proteins | sample Poulit2012_FD_187524 | JGI IMG/M metagenome (GOLD analysis project Ga0209487, IMG submission 187524) | Agricultural soil microbial communities from Georgia to study Nitrogen management - Poultry litter 2012 (SPAdes) (version 2) | ecosystem: Environmental > Terrestrial > Soil > Agricultural land...
AATGCTACCCCGACAATAGTGCCGTCCAGCACGATCATGCCTAAACCGGTGGCTAAGGTTGCCAGCCCAAACCATTGGCGACGAGTCGGTACAGCATGCTCTATGTTATCTTCCTGAGTCACGCTATGACCCCCATAACTTATTATCCACCAGACCAAATTATTCGATTGTGCTGGAGTCGCAACCTACTTTCAACGCACTATATTTTCATTTGCGTTACGGTCCTACGATCTAGTCAAACAGTCTTAAGGCTCGCCGCGCATCCCAAATTAGTTTGAATCTAATATCCATCATTTGAACGATATCTTTTCAATCCCCCACCGATTAGCAGACGTCGTAAAGTCAATACGCCGCCCTGAAATGTGATTAATGTTACACTTCGATGTAAGTTGCTACGGTCTCTGTCGCGCTCAGTTGCTGTGTTGGAATAGGCAACTGCGCGGAGCTCGAACTTGGAATTTAGCTATGACCCTCGAAAATGAACGCACAGTACCAGAGCCAGTTCGGGCAATTAACCCGATCATCTACCAGTACAATCGGCCTGTACTATTCTACGTGTTGGCAACAGCCATCCCGTGGGCTTGTTGGTTTCTAGCCGCTTACCTAAGCCATCTGCCGGCTCAAACCCCACTGGTATTGCTATCCACGCTCCTACTATCCGTGGCTGGTCTGTGCGCACCAATAGTGGTTGTAATCGCACTCATCTGGCGTAAACCCGCATTACAGGCAGACATCCTAAGCCGCCTAGCTTGGCCGTGGCGCTCCCACTGGTTTCTCATTGTCTGCGCATGGTTATTACTGCCGGCAAGTTTATTACTAGCCCAAGCTATCTCGTTGATATTCGGTTACGACATTGACCAATTCCAATTGCGCGACGGCTATACATACTCGGCTGGTCTCATGCCTGTTTGGGTAACACTAGCGGGTGCAGCAGTTATTGAAGAGTTAGCGTGGCACAGTTATGGCACCGATACCCTGATCAGACGGATGAATGTGTTCAATGCATCAATGTTGTTTACAGTCGTTTGGGCTCTTTGGCACGTTCCATTGGCTTTTATTGAGGGGTATTACCACAGCGAAGTGGTTGAAACCGGGGTACTGCATACTCTCAATTTCCCGGTCTCCATGGTCGCTTTCGTCATATTAATGAACTGGTTGTACTTTCGTTGCGGACGCAGCATCCTCGTACCGATTATTTTCCACCTTTCGGCCAATTTCTCGGCTGAGATGTTTATGACACATCCTGATGCCAAGCTCATTCAAACCGGGCTCTTGTTGGTCTTATCAGTGGTGGTTGTGTTGCGGGAACGTACACTGTTTTTTAGTCGCCCGAAAATGACGCACTAGGTGAGCTAGCTCAAGGAACAACATCGCCCCCGTGCCACTGGTCCCCGCGCCGTTTGAATTGCCAACGTTGATTGTCGGACAGATCCAACCAGTCTAGCCATTCAAGTTTGACGCTAACCCAGGCGAATCGAGCAAAACTCGACGCAAGATCACTATTGCGCCCAGCATCATCATCTTGAAGGGGTGTTCCTGGAATATTTGTTGAAGCATATAGTTCTTGGCTGTGTGCAGCTAAACTCCGCCAGGCTCGTTGACGACAGACCCGATCTTTTACAATGTCAGCGTGGCCTTCCATACGCAGCTGAATCGAGGAACCAGCATCGTAACTTGTCAGGGCCACCTGCGGGTGGCGACGAATCTCAGGAATTTTTGCTGAGTGAATATTGGTAGCAAAACACAGTTGTTGCTGCGCTTGATGAAATTGTCGCAAGATAACGGCACGCATACGCGGCTGCCCCTCAAGTCCAATAGTTCCCAGAAAACTCAGAGTAAAGCCAGTACCCTGAGTAGTCGCTTCGTGTAGGGACTGCCATATTCGACCAAGAATATCTTCACTAGTCGTCATGACGGTATTGTCGCATGCCTTGATGATCGCCGTGCGGACCACGAGATGGAAAGATAGTCTGGCCAGTAATATTTTATCCAGGAGGCCGGTGTGACGCTTTTTGATCTGAGTCATCCAATACGTAGCAGTATGCCGGTATATCCCGGCGATCCTGCAGTAGCCATCGAGTCTGCCCTCAGTATTACTACCGACGGCGTCAACGTTGCTCAGCTGCACCTGGGTTCACATACCGGCACACACTTGGATGCTCCCGCTCATGTCTTTGCTAATGGTCGTACCGTTGACCAGCTTGATCTGGCATTGCTAGACGGCGCCGCCTACGTAGTGCAGACAACAGTAACTGACCCTACGACGTTAACGGGCCGGGCTGTTCAGCTTGATAATGTTGACCCTTTGCCCAAGTGGCTGCCAAATATCGTGTGTGTCGCTACCGGCTGGGATCGCTATTTTTACCACCCACTGCGAGAAGATCATCCTTTCATTGATATCGAGTTGGCTAGAACCTTATGGGACCGGGGTGCTCGAGTGCTTGGCGTCGATACGCTCAGTCCGGATCCAACCTCAGAACACTGTCAGAACTGGCCGGTGCATGACTTCTGGCTGGGTAACGACGGCGTCGTCGTCGAAAACCTTCGAGGTCTTACCCGGCTAGCCGACTATGTCAACATGAGCATTTTGCCGTTAAGTCTGCAGGGTGGCGATGGCTCTCCGGTGCGTGCTGTTGCACGGCAGACATAAAGCATCGCCCTACCGGTTAGACTGTGGGTATGGTGAATATTACTGGCCAATTGGCAGAGATTTTTTCAAATATTGGTGTGAAGTCTACCTATGGCTCACCCGTGGACATTGACGGCGTTAGGATCATCCCGGTCGCGGTCGCATGCTTCGGATTTGGTGCAGGTGAGGGCATCCCGAGCCATGAGGAAAAAGCTGAAGGCTCCGGCGGAGGTGGCGGTGGAATGTCTGTGCCCGTCGGTGCATACATTACCCGTGACGGCACTACGCGCTTTGAGCCCAATACGATTGCTCTGATGGCGGTAGGTGTCCCACTTGCTTGGACTACCGGACGGGCCCTGACGCGTATTGTTAAGGCGTTGAAGCGCTAAGACATCTTGGTTGCCTTGCATCGGTACATTCAAGCGGAAAGCAAAACAGCCTTTCACCGAGATGAAAGGCTGTTTCTTGCGGTGCGCGAGGGGGGACTTGAACCCCCACGTCCGTGAAGACACTGGCACCTGAAGCCAGCGCGTCTACCAATTCCGCCACTCGCGCGAGTAACGTATGCGCAATGCATCCGCATTAAGCACGATCTATAGTATAAACACAAACTAGCGTTGAACGCGAATCAACAGCTTGCTGGCGAAAAAATTCTCGCCTTGACTGCGGTCTTCATGTAATGCTGTGACGGATATGCGAAAATGTACGTGCATGTGACAAATACCCGGGGCAGAACTACTGTTGAAGCTTTACCGGTTATCTGGGCGAGCACATGGAAAGGAGTGCCGAGTTGGGCATCTTGGATGGCTTAGAGAGTATTCTCGAACGCACCGTGCGCAAAATCTTCTCGGCAGGCGGATCAAAACGGATCAAACCGGTTGAAGTCACCAACGCGATGCGCCTGGAGATGGACCATCGTGCTGCCACAATTTCCCAAGACCGCACTCTGGTACCCAATGTGTACACGATTGCATTTTCTGAAGAGGACTTCTCGCAAGTACAACAGTGGGGCCGCGCTCTAGCTGAAGAATTGTGCGACGAGGCAATCCGTCATGCCTCGGTGCAGGGTTATTCGCTCTCCGGTCCTGTACGCGTAACATTCGTTTCAGACGAAAATGTTCAGCCCGGTAAGATGGAAATCGAAGCGACCACAGAATCCTCTGATGAAGTCAGCCCCGGTCAACCTATCTCGTATTCGGCGGATAATCAGGTCACTTCTCCACCGGTTCAACCACCAGAAGAAATGACCGACCCGAATCTGCGCGTAGACCAGACATCATGGCGCCCCGTGCTGGAAATTGAAGGTACCCGGTATGCCATTAACTCTTCGACAGCCGTCATTGGGCGTTCCTCCGATGTCGATATCACCGTGGCTGATCCGGGCATGTCACGGCGTCATTTACAAATCAGCGTTGCCGGAGATCGGGTGAGCGCCGCGGATCTGGGTTCAACCAATGGTTTTTATGTCAACGGGCAAAAGGCATCAAACACGGTAGATTTGCACCACGGTGATATTATTACCGCCGGTCGAACCACCATCGTGTTCCGCCTAGCCCCCGATACAACCACCCAGACACGGAGGTAGCCCGTGAGCGAATTAGCGATTACCGCGCTGCGTTTTGGGCTGCTCGCCCTGTTGTGGATCTTTGTGTTCTCCGTCATCAGCTCGCAAGGTAGATCTTTACAAATTGCCCGACCGGCACGGTTAACTCGGCGCAAAGCGAAAAAAGACGCCGACGAGCCCGCACCCGCTGAAACCACACCAGCACCACAACGTGCATTAGCTACCAAACTGGTGGTGACCGAAGGCCCACTCACCGGTAGAACGATTGAGTTAAACGGCCGGCCACTGTTGATTGGGCGCGCCCAGGATGCCGACCTGATTTTAGAAGACGATTATGCCTCAGGCCGCCATGCCCGCCTCTTCCCACAGGGTAGTCGGTGGTTCTTGGAGGATTTAGGCTCCACGAACGGCACCTTCGTGGAAGGTAATCAGCTGACCCGTACCATGCCCATAGATCCGGGTACCGGCGTACGGATCGGCAAAACCGTCATGGAGCTAAAGGCATAACCATGGCCCTTGAGCTCCAGTTTGCTGCCCACTCCGATGTCGGCCGAGTCCGTTCCAAAAACGATGACTCCGCCTATGTTGGCCGCAACCTTGCTATTGTTGCCGATGGCATGGGTGGTCATGTTGGTGGCGATGTTGCCTCAGCCTCAGTCGTGCTCGACTTAGCCCCCTTAGACCGCAATGATCACCCAGACCCCGAGACGATTTTGCCCGATGAAATTCAGTCGGCCAACCTGATTCTCAATGATCTGGTGCACGATAATCCAAAACTTGCGGGCATGGGTACCACCTGTACCTCCGTGCTGGTCGATAACGATGTACTTCACATGGCCCATATCGGTGACTCCCGGGCCTACCGCCTAAAAAACGACACGTTCGAGCAACTCTCCCGCGACCACACTTTCGTCCAACGGCTCATCGATGAAGGCCGAATCAGCCCTAGTGAAGCCGAGTCACATCCGCATAAAAACGTGCTGATGCGTGTACTGGGCGATGTTGATGCTTCTCCGGAATTAGATGTCACCTCATTTGATACTCAACCTGGTGAACGCTGGCTGCTATGTTCCGATGGGCTCAACGCTGTCGTGGATGACTACACCATCGAGATGCTGCTGCGCGCCGATAAGCCCCTAGAGGAGATCGCTCGGGACCTGATCGATGAAACATTGCAGCGTGGTGCCCCAGATAATGTGACGGTCGTAGTCTTTGAGACCGCCGAACGCCAGATCACCGCCGAAATGGATCCCAAGACCGATGAGCTCACCGAATCGGCACGTGAAGTCAGTGCTGCAAGCAACGAGGAATCCGTTTCAGCCTCACTGCTGCGCGCCGATCTAGCCTCCCGGCCGCACCTGCTGGTGGGGGCCGCAGAACTGGCGACCGATACCGACCAGATCCCCATTGTTACCAGGTCGTCTTCACAAAAACGTGCCGCCGCCCTACTACACGGTGCCTCGGATGCAGCCCAACCTGCACCCACCAAGCCCGAACCTGCACAACTAGAAGAGGACGCGGTTCCAACCGGCCGACGCTCGTGGCCATTATTGACCATGGTGGGCGTCTTTTTGATCCTATTTGCGACGTCGTTAGCCGTAGGTTTCCTCTGGATCCGTGGCCAATACTATGTTGGCGCAGAAGACAATTACGTGGCCATTTACCGTGGTGTACCCCAATCAGTGGGCCCGGTTGAACTGTCCTCGTTGGAAGAATCCACCGATATACCACTATCCCGTTTGCCCGGGTACAGTCGACAGCGCATCGAAACTGGCCTGCCGGCCCAAGATCTCAATCACGCTCACGAAATTCTGGTGGATTTGGATACAGCGTTGATCCCCGAGGCACCGCCGGTATCGCCCAACGACCAGCCCGACGACACCGACATTCCAATTGCCGAAAACGGCGTATCTGCTTCCGCCTCGATTGCCGGGGCCACCGCCGGTGCGATGGGAGGAAACCCGTAATGGATCAGGACCAAATCATCAAAAAGCCACTGCGCATTACCGAATTGGTGCTGATTGTGATCGCCGTCGTCATCGGTTCGGGTGCTTATATGCTCGGCGGAATCGGCATGGACCAAGACATTAACGCCAACTACTGGGTCCAACTGGGCGTGATGCTGGCGCTGGGGATTATTTTCCATATCGTGCTACGTCTTCGTGCACCATTTGCCGATCAATACATTTTGCCACTGGCACTAGCCCTCAACGGGCTCGGGCTTGCCATGATCCACCGGCTTGACCTGGTCCCGCCGGGTGAATCATTGGCCAATAACCAGTTAATGTGGACGATATTGTCCGTGGTGATCTCCATTGCCATCGTGTGGGGCATCAAGGATTACCGCAATATGCGGCGCTTTACCTACATCTGGTTACTGGCCTCAGCGATCCTACTGATCTTGCCGTTCTTACCGTTTATCGGCGTCGAAATTTATGGTTCTCGAATTTGGGTCAATCTGGGTATCGGGTCCTTCCAACCCGGTGAAGTAGCCAAACTGACCCTGGCGATCTTCTTCGCCTCCTACCTCAGCGCCAACCGCGATCTGATCCTATTGGCCGGTAAGAAAATCGGGCCGTTGACTTTCCCACGCATCCAGGACCTCGGGCCACTGGTGGTCGCCTGGCTGGTAGCCATGGGTGTACTTATATTCCAACGTGATATCGGCTCGGCCGCTTTATTCTTCGGACTGTTCATGGCCATGATTTATTTGGCGACGTCGCGATTATCCTGGCTCATTCTTGGTGTGAGCGCCGCAGCTGTCGGGGCAGTTATCGCCGCCAGCCTCTTCCCGCACGTCCAAGCCCGCGTTGACGGCTGGATTCACGCATTCGATATGGACATGATCTACGCCGAACACGGCTCCCACCAGGTGGTACAAGGCTTATTTGGGTTGGCCTCCGGGGGCTTATTTGGTTCGGGCCTGGGTCAGGGCCGGCCCGATATGGTCTTTGCCGCAAACTCCGATATGATTATCGCCTCCTTCGGTGAAGAACTCGGCCTGGTTGGACTTGCGGCCATTCTGATACTATTCTTCATTTTTATTACCCGCATCATGCGCATTGGGCTCTCCGCCCGGGATGCTTTCGGTAAACTATTAGCCGCGGGCATGGGATGTACAATAGCCATCCAGCTTTTCGTCGTCGCCGGTGGTGTTCTACGGGTCATCCCACTGACCGGTCTCACCACCCCGTTCATGGCCGCTGGAGGTTCCTCGCTATTAGCAAACTGGATGATCGTGGGTCTAATATTATTAATTTCTGACACCGCCAACCGACCCATGCAATCCGGACCGATGGTCAACGCTTCAGGGTTCGGTGCCGGTGCGGCAGTACCGGGCAGACCAATTGGGGCAGGTGAACCGAAGTGAACGAATCCATCAGGTATGCCTGGTTCGGTATCGTCGCCATCTTGCTCGTACTGCTGGGAGCCGCCAGCTATGTACAAGTCATCGGTGCCGACGACCTGCGCACCCATGAAGCCAATACCCGCGAACTGTATAAACAATTCGGTGGTCCGCGCGGTCCCATTCTGGTGGACGGCGAACCCATCGCCGAATCGGTACCCAGCGACTCGACCAGTTTTGACTATCAACGTGTCTACCACGATCCGTCCCTCTACTCGGGGCTAACCGGTTTCTACTCGCTGGCCTACGGTCAAACCGGGCTGGAACAGCGGCTCAACGACTGGCTGTCTGGACAATCCGATGACCTATTCATCGAACGGATCCGCCAATCCATAACCGGCGCAGAAAACCCAGGAGCATCAGTCGAGCTGACCATTGACCAGAAAACCCAAGAAGTCGCCTATGAGGCCCTGCCCGAAGGGGTGCAGGCTTCCGTTGTCGTATCCGAACCGGATACCGGACGCATCCTGGCTATGGCTTCGCGCCCGAACTATGACACCAACCTGCTGGCGGTACACTCGACCACTGAGGCCTCTGAAAACATGGCGGCCCTCAAAGAATCTGGCACCTCGCCCTACCTCAACCAGCCGACCGCTGAAATTGCCCAACCGGGCTCCACCTTCAAGCTCATCGATACCATTGCGATGCTGGAATCTGGTGAATACAGCCCCGATGACACCGTGAACGTGCCAAACGAACTGCCGCTACCCCAAACCCAAAACTCCATCTCCAACTTTGCCGGCGGCATCTGCGACCAACGCGATTCCGCCGATCTCACCTGGATCTTCGCACAATCCTGTAACACTCCTTTTGCTTCTGCAGCCATGGATATGGGCCAAGAACCATTGCTCGACGTCGCCGAACGCTTCGGTTTCAACGACGACTCCATCAGCATTCCGCTATCGGTAGAAGCCTCAACCTTCCCCACCGATGACCTGCCCGATGCAACGCTGGCACAGTCAGTATTGGGCCAAGTTGATGTGCGCGCCACCGCCCTACAGATGAATATGATTGCCGCCGGTATAGCCAACGACGGCACCGTCATGACGCCGCAGCTAGTGGAATCTGTACGCGGGCCCGATCTCAATGTGCTCGAAGAGCCGAAACCCAAAGTATATTCCGAAGCCATTAGCTCCGAAACCGCAGGACAAATGACGGACATGATGCAAGAAGTTGTCCAGTCCGGTACGGCCATGCCGGCCCGCTCGTCCATCCCCATCGCAGCAAAAACCGGTACCGCACAGATTGGTACCGACGGCAAAGTCAATTCCTGGATCACCGGTTTTGCGCCGGCAGATGATCCGCAAGTGGCTGTGACACTCGTATATCAGAATGTGGATTACTCGGTGGGCCACAAACTCACCGCAACAAACCTTAAGACAATCGTGGAGGCGGTGGTCGAACAGTGAGACCAATATCGGGAATGACGCTAGGTGGCCGATACGAACTGACCGATCGTATCGCCATCGGCGGCATGGGCGAAGTGTGGAAAGCACGTGACACTGTGCTCGGCCGTATCGTTGCCATCAAGATTCTCAAAGAAGAATACACCGGCGACCCCAACTTCCTACGCCGCTTCCGGGCCGAAGCCCAGCATACCGCGCTACTCAACCACCCCGGAGTGGCCAATGTTTTTGACTACGGGGAAGAAGACGGCTCCGGCTATCTTGTCATGGAACTGGTGCCCGGCGATCCGCTCAGTACCATTCTGAGCCGCGAAAAAGTTCTCTCGCCCGACAGGACCCTGTCGATCATGGCCCAAACTGCGCGTGCACTCTCAGCCGCCCACGCCCAGGGTTTAGTGCACCGCGATGTCAAGCCCGGCAACCTCCTCATCGACGCCAAAAACCGGGTAAAAGTTACCGACTTTGGTATTGCACGCCTAGCCGATCAGGTCCCCCTAACCGCCACGGGCCAAGTCATGGGTACCGCCCAATACTTGGCACCAGAACAGGCCACCGGCCAACAGGCCACCGGTATCTCGGACATCTACTCGCTGGGCATCATTGGTTACGAATGCCTGGTCGGACACCGCCCATTTACCGGCGAATCGCAGATCGCCATCGCGCTTGCTCAGGTCAACGATGATCCGCCAATGCTTCCGGATTCCATCCCGGAACCGGTGCGTGCACTGATTATGTCCATGCTGGCAAAAGAGCCCGAAGATCGGCCCGCCGACGCCGATAAACTCGCCGATGCCGCAGATGCACTACGTCGTCAGGACACCCAGGCTGCCATTGATGCCGTGCCCGGTATGGTCCCCTTCATTACCTCAGGTGGCTTCGAATCCGATGCCACCCAAGTGATTGATACCCAAGGCTTCGATGGCATGGCCGATACTCACGCCACACAGGTCATATCCGATATGCCCGCCGAGCCGTCCAGCACCACCGCTGCGATGCCGGTGGCCGAGGGCATGGCCCAGGACCCGGAGGCCTTATCCGCCGAATCTGATGGTCTGGACGCCGACACTGAGCCGGCCGAAGACGGGGCCGCTGAGTTCGAACAAAAAGAACGCCAGCGCAGCCCTTGGTTTTGGCCCCTAATTGGCATCGTGATTCTCGCTGCACTGATCGGTCTGGGGTTGTGGTTATCTTCGCTGGGCTCCGATGAAGAACCAGAGGCCGATCCTTCGCCGAGTGAAACAGTGGCAACCGTTGAAGTCACGGCCTCCGACTACGTGGGCCGTGACATCGAGGAGGTCACCGAAGAGCTCGAGGACATGGGCTTCACGGTAAAAGCGGAGGAGCGCGATGACTCAGAATCCTATGGTACGGTAATCGCTTTGGATCCCACAGGCGACGTTGAGGAGGGTTCCGAAATTACTGTGACCTTCTCTAATGGTGCCGAGGTTGAGCAGGCTCCTCCCGCGTCTGAGCCAGCACAAGAGCAACCAACACAACAACAGCCGACGCAACAACCAACACAACAAGAGCCGACGCAGCAACCCACACAAGAACAACCCACCCAACAACAGCCGACGCAGCAACCGACCCAGCAGCCATCTACCCCTCAGCAAGAGCAGACAACCCCACAACAGCAAGAATCAACACCACAGCAGCAGTCGACTCCGACCTCGTCACCTCAGTCAAATCCGTCTCCTGATAACGGTGGGGGTGGCCCCGACATCGGCTCTGACGGCGACCAAAATAATAATACCGGCGACCAAAACCCCGGCGAAAATGCTGATGACACTGACGCTGACGACAGCGCTGATAACGAGACCGAGGACCACGACGGCGCTTCTGCCTCCTCGGGTTCTACCAACCGAACAACTTCCCCAAACAGTGGCGCTGAACCCGCGGCATAGCGCCCTATAAGGAAAACCGTGTCCCAACAACGAATTATCAATGGCCGATATGAAGTCGGCGAACTGATAGGTCGAGGCGGAATGGCCGACGTCTATATGGGTCTTGACCAACGACTCGGCCGGACCGTCGCCATTAAAATGATGCGCCCGGATCTAGCGCGTGACCCGCAATTCCAGACCCGGTTCCGCCGCGAGGCCCACGCTTCGGCCGCGTTGAATCACCCAAATATTGTTGCGGTTTTCGACACCGGTGAGGAAGAACTTCCCGAAACCGGCCAACAACCTAGTGTCGCCTGTCCCTACATGGTCATGGAATATGTCGACGGCGATACCCTCAGGGCATTACTTCGTAAGGGCGAGGTCACTACTGATCAGGCTGTTGAGTGGACCGAAGGCATCCTGGCTGCTGTTTCGTACTCACATGAAAACAATATCGTTCACCGAGATATCAAACCCGGCAACGTTATGGTCGATGAGTCTGGTGCCGTCAAGGTGATGGACTTCGGCATCGCCCGCGCACTGTCAGATTCCTCGGCTACCATGACTCAAACCCAAGCTGTGGTTGGCACTGCCCAATACCTCTCCCCCGAGCAAGCCCGCGGTGAGACGGTTGATTTTCGTTCAGACCTGTACTCAGTGGGTTGCGTGCTCTTTGAGCTATTGACCGGTCGGCCACCATTTGTGGGCGACTCCCCCGTCGCCGTCGCCTATCAGCACGTGCGCGAAGAACCGCCGTCCGCCACCACACTGGTTCCAGAAATCACTCCTGCACTCGAATCAGTACTGACCAAGGCCTTAGCAAAGGAGCGAGAGGACCGGTTCCTGACCGGTAAGGAATTTTTAACCGCACTGCGCGCCGCACACTATGACGGGATCGCGGTCAGCAGTGATGATTCAACAACGGTCATTCCCCCAACTGTTGTATCCGGCGACACTGAGCCAACTCAGGCGATGGGCACTATTTCGGCTCAGGACGATTCCATTTTTGAGCCGCGCGAAGAGCTGCCGGAAGAAGACTATGAGCTGACCGGCGAGATGGATGCCATCGAGGAAAGGACGGCCGGCAAGAACCGACGCCGACGCGGTTGGCTGATTGCTCTGCTGCTAATCCTATTACTGGGCGGTGGCGCATTTGCCGGCTGGTGGTTCTGGAACGAGGCAGAGCAACGCCGCATCGAAGAAAACCAAATTCAGGTTCCTGATGTTTCCGGCATGCCCGAAACTGATGCTCAGAATGCGTTAACGACGGCGGGGCTACGGCCGATTCTGGAATATGAGCACAACGAGGACGTCGAACGCGACCGAGCCATTGGTACTGATCCCGCTTCGGACACCACCATGCAGCGTTACGACGAGATCACGTTGAACATCTCACTGGGCCCCGATGAGGTGCAGATCCCAGATTCCTTGCAAGGCTCTTCCGAGGCGACGGTGCGCGATACATTAGAAGATCTTGGCCTCACAGTCTCAGATGTATCGTACGTCAATTCGCCCACGATCCCGCGTGACAGACTGGTCGATACTAACCCTGCGCTAGGTTCTACCGTTTCCTATGGTGCAACGGTAGCCCTCAAGATGTCCTCAGGCGAAGTTGAGGTACCTGATGTTCGCGGCATGACTGAGAACGAAGCCCGTAACACGTTGGAATCGGAAGATCTGGGGCTAAGTCTTCAAGTTCGGGAAGAAGAAACCGATGATCACCCAGCCAACCGGATTTATCAGCAATCCGTGCAACCCGGTAACAATGCCTCACAAGGCCAAAGCATCGAAGTCGTGATCGCTATACCAGAGCCTGAACCCTCACCCACCGAGACCGAGTCCGAAGAACCCTCACCCACCGAGTCTGAAGAACCCTCACCCACCGAGTCTGAGTCCGAAGACCCCTCACCTAGCGAGTCCGAATCTGATGATGAGGATGATGAATCGTCAGAGTCGCCTTCGGAGTCTCCCTCCGATGACGAGAGCTAGCGTCTAGGACTGCCAGAAATAATTCTGACGCGGCTGCTGGGCGGGATCGACCAGCGGGTGAAGTTTAAACTTTATCTGCCCATTTTCTCGCACCAGTGCCAGCATCTTGGCGTGTAAAGCTTGATGGTGATGGGCACACACCAGCACACCATTGGCCGTACTTGTCTCACCGTTCTGTGACCAATATTCGATATGGTGCAGTTCGCACCATGCGGCTGGCCAATGACATCCGGGCACGGCACATCCTCGATCGCGAGCAAGAATAGCGCGGCGGATATGGTCCGGGAATCTCCGTGATTCTCGGCCGATCGATAGTATTTGGCGGTCGCCTATCAGGGTGACGGGCGTGACCCCTACGAAGCAGTGTAAACGCAGCGCGACATCTGGGGGAATAAAACTGGTGTATAAGCCCTGCGATATTTGGGGTTGAAGCCGCTCGAGATTCTCGTCGCCCAAAATTTCGGGAAGTTTTGTCGTCTTTGGTGGAGGTAAAGTCCTGGCCAATTCTTTTGATTCAGACATCTGTGGCGTCTGGGCACCGGAGCGTTCCTTTTCGGCCAGGAAGGCTAAAAGCTTTTCGCGTTTCTCGAAAGCCATCTCGGGCAACAGCTCGGCAATTTCAGTGCGCAGCCCCTCGATGAGGGTGGGGTAATCGGCCATCACAACCATCTGAGTGTGCCCGCCGGTTGCACCACGTAACTGTGATTTTTCTAAATTGGCCAGGACCAGTTTGATGGCATCACGGAAAGCATGCATACTGCGTTGGCCACGTGATCGCCCGTCATGGTCTTTAGCCCGCGGGTTATTGGCCACCGATTGCATGGTTTGAAATGCTTCATGAGCTTCAGCATCGACAATCATCACCCATTTATGCGCATTTTGATTACCGCGCACCGGTCCTTCGCACCATACGTTATGCATTGCATCGGTTTGTTTTTTGGTGAATTGTTTATCCGCCGGGTCCAGAGCTGCCAGCAGGTCTCGTTTTCTGCGGCCCACATACCGGCTAAATTCTTCGGGTGTGGTGTGTTCAATTTTTTCGACAAGGTCTTTTTCTATCACCGCCCGCAGCCGATCTCGCAATTTTGGACTTTTGCCAACCGCCTCGGCATTTTGGTCGATGGCATCAAGCATGTTCAAGGCTGCTGATAATTTTGCAGGGTGTACGGTGCCGGTGGCCTGTAGTTGACCCAACTGTGGCAGCTTCGTCTGTCCGACGGCGACGTCGTCGGCACGATCTGGGTCAGAGGCGCGCACCGGGGTCATGGCTGCGGCAATTTTCAAACGCCCCGTGGCCTCGAATCCGCGTAGCCCGTGAGTTTTAGCCAGAAAGTCATTGGCATCGCGAAACGGGGTTTTTCCTGGTTCAAGGCCAATTGTTGCGCGCAGCGTGGGTTCGTTGAAGGCATCTTTGAGTAGCCCCGCATACCGGTGTTGTAACGGGGTGAATGTTTTGATGGTGGCGTCCACAAGTTGGGAACGTTGAAGTACGCCGTCGGTGGGGACTTCCGGTTCCAGCTCAGCAATGCGCTGCACAATATCGCGGGCGGCGTCGTGGAGTTCTTCGATGCTCAGATCGTCGAGAACCGCAAAAATATTGGACAGTGTGCTGGGCATTGGGAATCACCTCGTTTCGTGTTCCCATCATGGCCCAAGTTGCGATACGCCGTCGGGCTTTTCATCCTAACTGTGGATAACTTCGTCGGGTGAGACTATTGGCCGGGGTTATTCGACGTCCATGGTTGCATCTGAAAAGAACCCAAATTCCGCAATCCACGGGTACACGTATTCCATGAGCACGAAGACGACACCTGCAGCGATTGCCAGTACGAGAAGCCAGCGGAACCAGGTTGGCCCTGGCAATAAGTGGAAAAACCAGGCGTACACTATGCCTCCAGAATGGGGTGAGTAGTTAGGGTGTGGTCATTTATTTCGGGGGTGTGAACCGCGGCAGTGTCCGAGCCGGCGAGTTCGGCTGGCGGGCCATCGGCCAGGGGCACGAATTCGACGAATTCGGCGTGGGTGATCATGCGTTGCAGCACCGTATAGGGCGGGTGGCAGGTGGTCAAAGTTAGCCACTGGCCATCGGGTTCAGCCGTTGCAGGGTCCATGGGGTTGGGGTTCAAGACGTCGGTGTCGGAAGGGTCAACGATGTGCACCTTGCGGGTTTCATAGACCCACCAGCCGTTGGCGGTTTGTAAATATAGCCGGTCGCCCTCGGTGAGTTGGTCCATATCCCACAGCACGGCCCCGTAGGTTTGGCGGTGACCTGCTAGGGCTAGGTTGCCGTCTTGGCCCGGGCGTGGTGATGTGGAATACCGGCCCAGTACAGCGGAGTTGATTTCTTCTCCGGTGCCATCAAGTACCGGCACTGAGTAATCGGCGCCGAATCGTGGCACATAGAGCAGTCCCCAAGCATCATCGGCGTGTTCAGGCACCGATGGGTCGGGTCCGTTGCCGTTAAACCCAGCTTCGTATTGGGTGTCGAACATTTCTGACATGGTGTCACGGTGGGCTTGAGCTTCGCGGTTGGCACCAAGATTGGTCCAATACAATTCCCATACCACGAATAACAGGATGAATAATCCAGCGGTAATCAGCAGTTCTCCGATGACACCGAGAACGGTGGGACGTGGTGGGCGGCCTTTTTTGGTTGCGCGATGATCGCGCCGGGACATTGACCGGGAACCGGCATCTGACATGTTGGATCCTTGCGCTCAAGATACACTGCGGCACAATGAGTGTACACGTAGAATACTGTCAGTAGTATACGCCCCAAGTCGAACAGGACACACATTGTCAAAGAAGCGTCCCGAAAAGAAATCGTCAGAGCTTGACGCGCAACTTATGGCTAGCGACGATCAGCCTGAACCGCTGCCCATTTGGTATAAGAGCATCATGTTTGGGCTGTTGATCCTCGGGCTGATATGGATCATGGTGTTCTATCTGGCCCCGGGCGGTCAGTTTCCCATCCCCGGCATTGGCGGTTGGAATATCATCATCGGTTTTGGGTTTGCGATGATTGGATTCATCATGATGACGCGATGGCGTTAAGCAGTTTCCCACAGCCCGACCTGAGTTACACACATGTAATTCTCCACATTGTGGGTAACCTTGTGGATAACTTTGGGGATAACCCTCGAACAGCACCAACGCATGGCGCTTTCTTCCACAATTACTGTGGATAACTTGTGGAGAGGGTGTGGGGAAAATGTGGACGGCGCATCAGCGCATCCGTTAGCGTCCTAGAACGGTGCTGCTGTCGAGCAATAGTGCACCGATGATGGTGAGCACAATCAATAGGAGCGCGACGACGACAAATCCGAACCAGGTGTACCGATTCGCGCGTCTGCGGGCTTGTGGGCCGTCTGCGCGTTTCTGATAGGTCAATAATGCTGGCACTGAGGCAAGCAGGCCGGTTATGAATCCACCCAGATGGCCTTGCCACGAGATGTTGGCACCCATAAACGAAAATGCAAAGTTGATAATGATGAGTACTGTGATGCCGCGAGTGTCTGCGCCCAGGCGCCGTCCAATCATCCACAAGGTGGCAAATAACCCATAAACTGCACCGGAAGCGCCTACTACCGCGGAGTTTGGTTCGGCCAAAAACAAAACGGCCACCGACCCGCCTAGGGTGGATAGCACATAGATGGCCACAAATTTGGCGGCACCAAGGAACGGTTCGATCTGGCGACCGATCATCCACAAAACAGCCATGTTCAGTAGTAGGTGCAGCGGTGATCCCATAGAATGCACCAGCGCCGCCGTCAACATGCGCCAGGGTTGAAATAAAAGTTGGCCCGTTGCCGACTGCATCTCCAGGGCCACTTGAGAAGTGTGCAGCGGTGAATACATCAGCCATTGGTCAATGGGTGGGAACCCGGGGATCAGCTGGCCAGCCCACTGCAGCACATAGACCAGTACGGTGAGCCCGATAATGCTACGGGTTGCTATCGGGATCGGGTTGCCGTGACGATCCCGAAATTTTGGGGCACGTTGCTCACGAGGTAGTGCTTGTTGGTGTGCTCGTACGCAGTCGACACATAGCACTCCCACCTGCGATGATCGTTGACAGTCTCCACATACTGGGCGATTACAGCGTTGACAGCGTACATAAGCCACCCGGTCCGGGTGGCGCGGACACACCGGCTGCTCTGCCGAGGGATCGTGATAGGCACCAAACGCGGGACCGGATGACATGTAGGTGACAGTTCCTTAGAGTTCAGTAACTTCGATGGTCTCGATGACGACGTCGTTGACGGGGCGGTCCTGTGCACCGGTGGGCACAGTGTTGAGTTCGTCGACGACTTTCTGCGAGTCAGCGTCAAAGACTTCACCAAAAATGCTGTGACGGTTTTGTAGCCACGGAGTTGCCGCCGAAGTGATGAAGAACTGCGAGCCGTTAGTGCCCGGACCAGCATTGGCCATGGCGAGTTTATATGGTTCATTGAAGTCGAGTTCCGGGTGGAATTCGTCTTCGAACTGATAGCCGGGTCCACCGATGCCTTGGCCCAGTGGGTCACCGCCTTGAATCATGAAATCGGCGATAATACGGTGAAATATGGTGCCGTCATAGAGTGGCACCCCATTCTTTGTCTCGCCGGTAGCCGGGTCGGTCCATTCCTGGGTACCGTTGGCTAGTCCAACGAAGTTTTGGACGGTTTTTGGCGCGTGGTTGCCGAAGAGTTCTACAACGACGTCGCCTCGATTGGTCTTGATAACTGCTTTATGCGTAGCGATACTCATGAGGGTTATTCTTCCATCATCTAGGCCAGTCTCACAGTCTTAAGTCAGCGCGAGTCAGAATTCATTCGCCCGTGGCACAACGAGATGGAGACTGGGCTGTCAAATCGTGGCAACAAGGGGTTCAAACGCGTATCCTAGATTTTAGTTATTCCCTTATTCTGGAGGTAAATATGTTCGGAAGCGCCAAGTCCAAATCGCCATCCTTAACCGACACGGTCTCGGACGCCGCAGAACAGGTGCGTCATTGGGCAGAGGATGTTTGGCAAGATTCGGCGGATCGGGCCGCGCCGGTTGTTGATGCTGCGTCCAAGGTCCTTTCGGATACCGCTAATAAGGTCGGTGACGCCGCCAGCGACTTTCAAGGCAAATTGCAGGACGACTACATTCCTACTGCAGCAGGCCAGCTTGCCCCAGTGGCCGGCCGCAGTGCTGATGTCATCAAAGATGCCGAGATCCCAGCATTTGTTAATGACACGATTACTCGCGTGACCGGTAATAAAAGGGCAGGCCGGAAGCTCCAGAAGGCCGCATCACAGTGGGCCAAGGATGCTGAAAAACAACTCAAGAAGCAGTCTAAGAAAAAGCAGAAATCTCGCCGGGGGCTGCTCGTGGTGGGCATTACTGTAGCCACTGCTGGTGCTGCGTACGCCATTTGGCGCCTATCCCAACCGGTTGAAGATCCCTGGACTAATCCCACACCTCAGCCGTTAACCACTAACGAAAAATAATTTTTGAGATAAAAAAATCCCGGTCTGTGTTCATTGAGTTATTCTACAGACCGGGATTTTTGTATAAAACTATGCGCCTTCGTCGTCCTCTAGAGTGGCGGCACCACCGGTGCGCACCCATTCGTCCACCTCAGAAGCCTTAAATTTCCAAAGGCGGCCAATCTTATGGGCCGGCATGGAACGTTCATTAATCCATCCATAAATAGTATGTTTGGTGACGCCAAGGTGTTCGGCAATATCGTCAGCGGACATCCAGGCTTCAATCATGATTGCTCCTTGAGCTATAGGTAAGCATGCTTAACTATCATGCTAGCCCAATAGACCTCGCGAGTATAGTCTTGTCCACATAAAAGCAAACCTGGCGATATAACAAGCTGCTATCCTGCACGGTCGCAAAGCACCACCAACAACCATCAACGACACCACAACGGTAGGTTTGCGACGAATACCGCTCTACTCACACCAAATCTGTGATCACACCCGCAGAAATACGCTGTAAGAAAGATCACCGTCATCCCTAACGGCGCTTCGAAGCAGAACCGGTAGAACCGCGCACGACCAATTTGGAGCTAAGCTGGACGCTCTGTGGCGCCTGCTGACCGGCAAGGTGATGAAATAACAAATCAACAGCCGTCTTACCAGCTTGTTTGAGCGGAGCGTTCAAGCAGGTCAAACCGGTATGAATAATATGAGCTGCTTGCGTATTGTCAAAGCCCGTGACCGAGATATCTCCAGGCACTTCGTACCCCTCGGATAACAGATACTGAATGATGCCAGTGGCCAGCTGATCATTAAAGCCCATAATCGCAGTGGGATGTTGCTTCAAGGCTAACGCTGCTGCCACCCGACCTTGCTCGAGCGTAGGTATGAAGGGGCCGATAATTTCTAAATCGATCCCAAATTCCTGGGTGTACTGGGTGAGCCGTTCAATCCGCATTTTATTAGTCCAAGCAAACTTGGGGCCGGAACAAAACACCACGCGACGGTGATTCAAGCCATACAGATGCTGCACTAGCTGAAAGGCATCATCGGAGGATCCTGCCAACACTGAGCTTACCGAGGTAACTTCGCGGTTAAATAACACCAAGGGTGTGATTTTACCGAGCTCTCGCAACTCGGAATCCGGTGTCGTTGGTGCGGCAGCGATCATCCCGTCGACCGCATGTGTAAAGCGCCGAATGTACGCGCGCTCCATATTCAAAGCCTCACCAGTGTCGGCCACCATCGTTAAATAACCTGCATTACGGGTCTGCTCAAGAACACCACCCAAGAAATCCACGTAAAACGGATTGGAAGAGTCCTGAACAATCAAATTGATCGTTCTCGACAAAGTGCGCTCAGGCGTCAAGCGCGGTGGGTGACGTCGATATCCCATTTCCTGGGCCACCTGCATAATTTTTTCGACCGTTTGAAAATTGCCTCGGTCAGGGTCAGTGAAAGCACGAGAAACCGTTGACGGGGCAAGACCCATCGCCTGTGCAACCTCTTTGAGTGTCACTCGCTTAGCGTTCGATGTGCTGCTCAAGCGGGCCCCCTTTCACCCATGTGTCTGTGGGAAGCTCGGCCAATCCTATATGGGTACAGTGTAACGAGTTGGCAATTTTTGGCAATTTCGTGGCAATAACCACAGACCATTGTTACTGTCAATAATCACTAAAAAGAATGCATCACATTCTGTTCGTCATCTCATCTATTCATACCAAGGGGACCCACATGTTAGGCCGCGACCGCAAATTTGGGAAATTTCTACGAATTAAACAGGCCATCGCTCTGACAACAACCGCTGGTTTACTGTTCACCGGCTGTGCCACAAATGCTGGCGGGGGTGCTGAGGGAGATGACTTTCCCAATGAAGATATTCGTCTCGTTGTACCCTGGGAAGCTGGCGGTTCCGGAGACTTGTCAGCCAGAACACTTGCCCCACTCTTAGAAGACGAATTGGGGGTCAATGTCATAGTTGAAAACCGTCCCGGTGCTAATGGATCAGTTGGCTACAACTGGCTGAAAGAACAGGACCCAGATGGTTACAACATGGTGATGGTTGGTGCAGAAATCGTCACGCTCCAGTATTTGGACTACGACATTGATCCTGCCGATTACGAGTTTTTGTCGCAGATTATCTCTGGACCGGGAGCTATCGCCGTCCGGGAGGACAGTCCCTATGAAACGTTTGATGACCTAGTCGAAGACGCTAAAGACCGACCGGGCGAAGTAACCTATTCTTCACCGGGGGTGGGGTCTGTTTGGGACAATCCAGCCCAAGGCCTCCAGGAACAAGCTGATATCGAGCTGGTTAATGTTCCATTCGATGGGTCGGCCCCATCTATCGAAGCTGCCGCTGCCGGTGACGTCGACTTTTCCATCGACGCTGTCGGTTCTCAAAAAGCCCAAGTGGATGGGGGCGACATGCGGTACTTAGCGGTACTTGCCGAAGAACGCCTGGATGATTTGCCGGATGTCCCAACCGCCAAAGAACTCGGCATCGATCTACAAAACGCATCGTTTACGGGTCTTGTGGTGCCGGAAGGTACCCCTGATGACGTCGTCGACACACTGTCCTCTGCTATTCAGGAAGCAACTGAACAAGACGAATACAAGGAGACGATTGAATCTTCGAATTTGATTCCGGTCGGCACTTCACCTGAGGAATTTGATGAATTTATCCAGCAAGAAGACGAACGTCACGGCCAGTGGATCGAACTTGCTCAGGGTGAGTAGGTCCAAACAGGTGAGACATCATGGCAGATAGAAATGCGTTACAGGCAGACATTACTAAGGCAGCAGAAGGTGAGCCATCAGGTACTGAGCCACATAGTCGCGGTACACGAATACGTGAGTTCATCTCGGTTGTCGTATCGTTATGCGGCGGTGTGGTGATCTTATTTGCGACACAAAACGTCATCGATCGCGAGACGGCGGAACTTGGTCCACGATTTTGGCCAACCCTTCTGGCATGGGCCCTCATAGCACTTAGTGTGTTGTTGGTGACCACCAATGTCGTACCGGATCGCAAGCCAAAAGATCTTCCAGATCCAATCACTGGTTGGGGTGTTAGCCGACTCATCGTCACATTTACCGTGCTCATCGGCTACTTGGCCTCATTCAACGTATTGCAGCTGTGGCTGACCACATTTATTAGCGTGGTACTGCTGCTCTTGCTGTTTGGGTTTCGCCAATGGAAACTACTACTCGTCTTTCCCGCCATTATCGCAGCAATCTTGCACGTGTTGTTTGTGGTATTACTTCGGGTTCCGCTCGGCTGAGGAAGCATGCATTAGGTTATGACACAGATTATTGAATTCATGAGCTCATCCATCTTCACCGCTAATGCGATGCTTGATGGGTTTAGCGTAATTCTGCAGGCCGACACGCTACTGTACATTGGATTGGGAATGCTAATAGGCATGCTCGTCGGTGCATTCCCCGGTGTAACAGCTACCATGGCAGTGGCGTTAGCCTCGGGTTTCACGCTCACCCTGGACCCAATGCAGGGTATGTCCGTTTTGTTGACTATTTACGTTGCCGCACAGTTCGGTGACCGCGTTCCGGCAATCTTGATTAACACCCCGGGAACGCCGGCTTCAATTTCGACCACTTTTGATGGCTACCCGCTGGCCAAACAGGGTAAAGCAGGCCTGGCCATGACGGTGTCGGCCTTTGGCTCCGCCATTGGCATGTTCGTTGGCATTATTCTGCTTGCCGTCATCGCCATGCCCTTGGCGCGATTTGCCCGGGAATTTGGACCAGCAGAGTTATTTGCACTGGTAGTGTTCGGGCTAACCATGATGGTCGGTGTATCTTCAGGGCGCATTATTAAAGGACTAATCGCCGGATGTTTCGGACTGTTTTTGGCTGCAATCGGTCGTGATCCGGTTTCCGGCGACGCACGATTCACAATGGATATTCTGGAATTAAACTCCGGTGTGCCATTCATTCCCGTGATTATCGGCGTGTTTGGTGTTGCAGAAGTACTGAACCAGATGGTGACCCATAACCAGGATGTCAGCCAGCGTAAGCCGATCGCTCAATTAGGCCAGTGGCTTCCGGACCGCAAAACGTCTCGAACATTAGTTAAACCGACGATCGTTGGGGCAGCAACCGGGTCCGTCATCGGTTTGGTGCCCGCCGTTGGGGGCGACATTTCAGGCATCATTGGTTGGGATAATGCCCGTCGACTGTCCAAGGAGAAGGAACAGTTCGGGAAAGGATCACTTAAAGGACTCATGGCTGGTGATACCTCAACTACGACCACGCTGGGCGGTTCGGTGACAACCACCATGGCCTTAGGTATCCCCGGTGACTCGGTAATGGCGGTACTGATCGGTTCCATGATGATCTGGGGTATTCAACCCGGTCCGGGATTATTCGCTTCCAACCCATCGATGGTGTACTCGCTAGTGGCTATCTTAGCGATAGCCACAGTGCTGTCATTAGCGCTATCGCTGATTCGTATGAAATCCATGGTTAAATTATTAGAGCTGAATAATGCCTACTTATGGATCATTATCTTGCTGTTCTGTATGGTCGGCACATACTCGATCAATAATTCAGTTTTTGATGTTGCCATCATGCTCATCATGGGACTCATCGGTTTATTCATGCTACGTTTCGGTTTCCCCGCAGGACCAACCGTACTGGGGTTAATCCTGGGGCCACTTGCGGAATCGAACTTACGTCGAACACTCATCGGTGGGGGTTGGGAAGCATTCTTGCAAAGCCCAATCGCTATGATCTTGTTCATTATCTCCGCTGCTGCCCTGCTCTTCCCGCCACTGCGCGAAATGACGAAACGACGCAAATCGGAGCTTGGTAAGACCAGCCAGTTCTCATCCAACGTCCCATAACGTGAGGTATTGTCCCGTCACCAGTGAGCACTAGCAGTAGTTGAAGTCGATAATCCTGATCTGGGACAGTTAGAAAACCTACGGCCGCGCGGTAAGAGCTGGCGCAAATCCACTTAGTGCGCACCAGCTTCGACTATGTCTCCCCGACCTTGTCACCGAAGGTCTCGACATATTCGGCCAGGATTTTCTACGCTTCATTTCGGTGACTTGGCGGATATCGCCCAAGGTTTTCAACAAGCGGTCGAAGATGCAATCGGAACCAAAAACCAGCCATAGCATCGGCGTACGAGCTTGAGTTTTGGCGTCGATAGGTATTAATGTTGCCATCATGAAGAATTGATCCTTTTCCTCCTTGCGTCTGAGGCTGCTGCCCGGCGAGGTCCGAACCGCTTCAAGGATCATTTTGTCTAAACTTTCTTCTGCACATCTTCGTATCGACGGTCTTTCTAAATCATTTCCCAATCGTCGAGTTTTTACCGACATTTCATTTGCGGTGCCACATGATGATCGTGTGGGCATCATCGGAGAAAATGGCTCCGGTAAAACCACGCTGCTGCGTATTATCGCCGGTGAGTTATCAGCCGACGCCGGAAATATCGAAACATTCCAGCCCGCTGGTAACGGATTGACGGTAGGTTTACTGCATCAACAACCGCCGTTTCCCAACACCACATCTATTCATCAGGTACTAGAAAACTCCGTTGCCCATTTGCGTGCCGCTACTCACCAGGTCGGCGTTGCCGCTCAAGCCCTCGCGGAATCGCCACATCACCAAAAGATCATTGATGACTATGCTGCCGCCCTGGAAGAAGCAGAGCGCCTGGGCGCATGGGATACTGATGCCCGTATTGAACAAACCATCGATGGTTTAGGGCTAGCTGGTATAGCCAGAGAAACCAGGCTGGACCAATTATCTGGAGGCCAAGTGGCCCGATTAGCGTTGGCCAGTTTATTACTGACTGCACCCGAAGTCCTACTGTTAGATGAGCCCACCAACCACCTGGATGATAAAGGCGTTAACTACTTGAGCAAAGTGGTGTCGGGATGGCACGGTCCCGTATTGGTGGTCAGCCACGACCGGGCTTTTCTAGATCAGACGATCGTTTCCCTACTGGACCTGGACCCTGCACCCCGGCCCCATACGCTAGATGAGGCCAAAGATGACCTGGCAACAATTGGAGTGACACGGTTTACGGGAACCTACTCCGATTACTTACTGTTCAGACGCGAGGCCCGACAACGATGGAAGCAACAGTACGACGACGAACAAGCTGAACTACGACGTCTTCGAGCAGCAGTTAACCAGCATCAGGTCGTGGGCCACACCAATTGGAAACCTCGTACCGAAGTCAGAATGGCGCAGAAATTCTATGCCGACCGGAACGCCAGGGTTGTGGCTCGTCGGGTCAATGATGCCAGGTCACGTCTGGCTGAATTAGAACAGCGTCAGATAGTAAAACCGCCACGACAATTGACCTTTCAAGGCCTGGCTGCAGCACACGATACCCCACTTGCCTATAGCCAGGATGAGCAACTGGTCCGAGCCGAGCAGGTAGCGATGGAAAACCGGTTGAAGCCAATATCGTTGGCCATTACCGCCAGAGACAAACTACTAATTACCGGACCAAATGGGGCGGGAAAATCTACACTCTTGAACCTAGTAGCCGGTCAGTTACAACCCAGCCAGGGCCAGGTTTCGTATCGCGAGGGGGTAAGCATCGGCTTACTGGCTCAAGAAAGCGATTTCGGTAGCGTCGCTGGCCGAACCCCACAGGAAATCTATCAGCAGGCCGTTGGGGTTACGGTAGCCGAGCAAACCCCGCTTGCAACATTCGGTCTATTAGCGCCACGAGAAGAACAGCGGCCAGTTGAAGACCTGAGCACAGGACAACGTCGTCGGCTAACACTGGCTATTGTCCTGGCCGACCCGCCAGACGTACTGCTGCTTGATGAACCCACCAACCACTTGTCGTTACTTTTGGTCACCGAGCTGGAAGCATCAATCAACCACTACCCTGGCGCTATAGTCATCGCCTCACATGACAGGTGGTTACGTGATCGTTGGCAAGGCAAAAACTTGCATTTGGACCCCTAAATCCACCGTATTTCAACTGCTTGCACGCGATCGTATCGCAGCAGCACGTAGCCGGAGCAGACGCGCGATGCCAACCACCACACTGGCTATCGCATCGACAAGCAACAAAATCGTTGCAGCGGGCCACAATCCAAATACATCGACCGGTGTCGCAGGACTATTCGGGCCGATGGTGAGCACTAGGAACAGGAATATGGCGGCAACCGGCATAACCGTCAACGGAACGAACCGCACTATACGCCGCCACGGGCGCTTCTGGCGCCGTCGTTCGGCCCATAGACGAGATCGCAGCACGCCGCGAACCGCCAAAGCGATTACGACTAGCGTAATGACCAATAGCCCGAGGTCAATATAGGTGGCTACCGGGGCGGGAACTTGCGGGGTCTCACCTCGAGCAATATCTACTAAACCGGTACTTACTGTGAATGGATGCAAGTAGGCCGGCGTGTAGCTGTCCAATAGCACCACAGTCGCGGTTCCGTTCGACGGAACGACGTCGATCCGCGAACTCGTGCGTCTCAACACACCGTCATGGCCGACCCGCTGGGGATGAGCAGTTGATGTGTGCTGCCAACCAAGACCATATGTTCCGGCTTTTTCCTGCTTAGTCATCGCTTCTTGCACTAGGTCAGCTGACAGTAGCCGACTGCCGTCAGCGGTGACGCCTCCGCGTTGGATCATTGCTAGAAACGCCGCAAGATCTTCGGCTGTACTGACCATGCCACCGGCGCCGCCGACATCGGAGGCCATCGCTCGCAGCGGGATCGCTGTCCCATATGCGGTTACATGCCCTTTGTCGAATACTTCCGACTCACGGGTGGAGATCACCGAAGTAGTGTCGTCCATTCCCAGCGGCGTGAATATCTTCTCCTCCAGATACTGATCAAACGGTGTACCGGTGACGACTTCGACCAAGCGCGCTAGTGTGCGATAGTTCAAGTTGCTGTAAGTATGGGTCGTACCGGGTGCGCTTACTACCGAGAGGTCAGCGATGTTGGCCACACTCTGGGTATACGAGCCAGTTTCGGGCAAGATAGTCGGCTGCGGAAGCCCAGAGGTGTGGGACAGTAGCATTCGGATGGTAATCGCGTCCGGGTCGGTGCCGCCCACGGAGAATTCTGGCAATACGCTCGTGACCGGATCATCAAGACGGATATCTCCATCGTCGACGAGCTGTAGTACGGCGAAGGCGGTGAAAGGCTTAGACACCGATGCGATCGGCACAGGCGTATCCGCTTGCAGGGTACCGCTCCCGCCGCTTGCCGTGACTTCACCGTCATCAAGGACTGTATATGAGATCCCCGGCAATCCCTGGGTCTTGCGGTATTCATCAACAAACGACGCCAATTCGTCGTCCACACTCATTGCCGGGGCAGCTGTGGCCGACGGTACATAGGTGACGAGGCCAGCAACAAGCACGATCAAAAGCACCAGATGCAGCAGTGCGGCCGGTGGCCCCACTGGTAGATTGGTGCCTGAAAAAGGTCCTGCCCAAGGCTGCTGGGTACTTCTGGGCTGTAACATCCTTGCTGGTATGATATGCGCCAATAGAGACAGCCGTCTACGGGCTGCTCCGATTCTCTGCCAGGCTTTACCGGCGCATAGCAGTCGTCGCCAATACAGTAGCAATGTGGCTTGCGGCGGCATATGCTCTTGTCACGCCTGACCCCAAGGTGGCCCCGCCACCCGGATAGGTATTCCGGAAGACCCCGCCGGAAACATTGCCCGCAGCATATAGTCCAGCAATGGGTTGCTGGTTGCGATCCAATACCTGACCATCGTGGTTAGTCGCCAGTCCACCACTGGTGCCCAGGGCGCCAGCATGCAGTGGAACTGCATAGTAGGGGCCAGTTTCTAACGGTGCCAGGCAGGGGTTCGGTGTAACTGAAGCATCCCCGAGATGGCGATCTTGTTCAGAGGAACCCCGACCAAACTCAGTATCTACACCCCTTCGGGCATCGGCGTTGAATCTCTCCACGGTCCTAGCTAGTTGCTCACCGTCTATACCGGCCAACTGTGCTAGCTCTTCCAAAGTTTCGGCCTGTAGCATCCAGTCTGGTGCTTTACCCGGGGTAGAGCCGGCCACCGGGTATTTGTTCATATAGTTGTGGTCATAGACCAGCCATGCCGGGTTATTCTGAGCCTTACCGGTGTGCGGGTCGATGTTGACAAAAACCCTGGCAGCGTCATGGTAGTTCAGCGCTTCATTGACAAAACGTCGTCCTGCAGCATTGACGGTAATTGAGCCTGGCAGAGTCATTTCCACGTTACCCATGCGGCCGGTTGGTTTGCCGTCATATAGTTGTCCGGCGGCGTTAATAATAGGCACACCCCATATTGCGTTCATATCTTGCAGGCTGGCGCCGACAGCCATCCCCAGTTCTAATCCGTCGCCTTCATTGGATGGTGCACCGATCGGGGTGATGTCCATTGGCAAGAATGTCTCGCGCAAGCGCTTATTGTAATCGAATCCGCCCGAGGCAATGACGATGGCGGACGTTGTCACTACGGTGGTGTCGCTGATAACAGCCTGCCACGTTTTGCCACGACGCAGGTTCGTGACGGAGGCGTCCAGAGCAATATGCACTCCGGCATCCAGGGCGGTGGCGGCTAGCGCTGCAACAAGTGCACCGCCCATGGTGCGAACACCCTGGTTGGCGCGCTCTTTAAGAAGTTGAGGATCAGGGGCCCTGCCGTTGAGGTCATCACGCTCTACCATGGTCAATAGTGGAAAGTAGGTGGGTTGACGCAGCACCTCTGCGATTTCCGGGTAATCGTCGGCGCGAAACGCTGCATTATCGAGGCTACGGCCACCGGCTGCGGCCCCGGGCCACTCCATATGGTAATCGGGGCGGCTCAGTGGCACTAATTCCACGCGGGTGTGGTGATCAAGAAATTCCACGGCCTGACGACTCGTGCGCACATACCAACTAATGTAGTCTGGCGACATAATTTCTCCGGCTGCCGCCGTTAGATACTGGATGCCGGCTTCTGCGCAGTCGGCATACCCGGCTTGCGCCCCCAGGTGATTGGCTGGCGCCCAGATGACACCGCCGCCGGCAGCCGATGTTCCTCCGAGTTTGGCGGCCTTTTCAACGACCAGTACGCGTAGCCCATCGGCTGCGGCACGTACTGCAGCGGTAAGTCCGGATGCGCCGGATCCCATAACGATGACATCGTAGTTCTCATCAAGTTGGTCGACTGTGGCGAAAGTATTGTGGGTGGTCATGCGGGGTGAACCTCTTGAAGCTGGGCGGTGGAATCTGGTGCGTTGGCTGCGGGAAGATCGATGACGATCTTGCCGACCTGGGCGTTGCGATCCCCCATGGTTTCAAAAGCCTTGGGCAACTGGGCGAACTCGAAATCGTGGGTGATGAGCTCTGCGGCCAGGTCCTGGTGTTTGGCCAACATCTCCAGCGCCTCTGGGATGAGATTCAGTGAGTTGCGGCTGCCTCGGATATCGAGTTCCTTAAAGGGGATATCGCGCAGTGATAGTGCAGCGGTGGTATCAGAAATACCCACCTGGACGACGCGGGCGGTTGGTGCCGCCAGCCGCACTGCATTAGCTAGGCTCACTGGAACACCGGTGGCTTCAATAACCAGGGTTGGCCCAGCCATTTGGCACGCTTCGGCCAGCACTTTGGTGTCCTCCGGGCTAGGAAACGGGTCAACACCGGCGGAAATGGTTGCTACGGCACCGAATTTGCGTGCCAGCATCATGCGGTGTTCGTCCAGATCAGCGGCCACGACATTGACGCCGTGATCAGTAAGAAACAGTGTGGCTAACAATCCAATTGGACCGCAGCCCAAAACCAGTGCGGTTTCACCGTCCACTGGAGTACCACGTTTGACAGCCTGCATGGCGATCGAGCCGGGTTCCCCCAGAGCGCCGAGTCGCAACGGCATGTTTATAGGTATTGGATGTAGCTTTTCCACCGGCAGACAGATCAGTTCAGCAAGTGCCCCGTCCTGATAACAACCAAGACATGAAATGGTTTCGCACACGTTGTAGCGGCCGGCACGACATGGACCGCAGGTACCACAATAGACCATAGGACTGATAGCGACCGGGGTGCCTACGGTAAGGTCTGATGCCTTGGAGTCGATCGCTTCGATGACGCCGGTGAATTCATGACCTTGCACGAGGGGTAACTCGGTGAGATAGTTATCATCCCAGATCGCAAAATCTGTGCCACATAGTGCCACATGGTGTACACGGACTAATGCGTGACCAGGTTGTAGGACGGGTTCTGGTTCTTCTTTGAGCTCGATTTGGTGGCGAGCTACGGTATGTGCGCGAAGCATGCCTGGTTGCCTTACTTACCGGTTGCTGTGAGTTTATCTTTGCCGAATACCACACCCCATTTGCGGATGGTACGTTCGGTAATAAGTTCGTTTTTGGCAAATGGGTCATTATCCATCAGCTTCAAAACGTCAGCTTCGTCTTGACCAGTGATGATCAACAAGGCGCCTGCGCCGTCATCGACCGGACCGGAGACCAGTAGACGGCCTTTGTCGAAGCAGTCTTGTAAAAATTCGACGTGGACCGGGCGAATTTCATCTCGTCCCGCTGCACTAGTGTCGTCATAGACATAGTTGACGGCATAGATATTCATGGGAGTTCTCCTGACTGTAGTGGTGACCGCAGTAACATGCGATCTATTGTCCACTGTAGGAAGGCACACAATCGGGCGCACATGATTGCCCATTGAATGGGCAACTACTTCAGAGTCGACCAGTTTCGCGCAGAATATGGTCGGTGACCGGATCCCATCAGGCGAGACAATGAGCGGCCAGCAGCTGCCAGCACCGGGACTATCAGTTGCGGATTGTCCTCGGTTTGGGCGCAGACAACAGTGATGGCTCCGATAACTTTATTGGCCTGGCCGTTAACGGGCACCGAGTACCCAACGTTTTCGGCCACCAGATCCCCGGCGAGACGAGAAAACCCACGCTCACGAATTTCAGCGAATTGGGCTCGCAGCTGCTCCGGACAGGTTATGGTGCGCGGGGTGCACTGTGGGATGGGACCAGTCAAAAATTGCTCAAGCACGTGATGCTCGGCGTTGGCCAACATGGCTAATCCAGCCGAAGTGCAATGCATATCTAGCCGCTTTGCAACGTTGGCCAGATTATTGTTGACAGTGCCATGTTTATCGAAGCGTTCAACATAGAGCACCGTGAAATCCTCGTAGGTCGGGACCGAGAGGGAGACATCGTGGCGAAGCGCCTCTTGGATGCCTTCGAGCACAGGGCGGCCACGTTGGCGAAACTCTTCGAGCGGATTGGAGCGGGCAGCTAGTTCCCACATGCGCATTCCGATACCGACTTTGCCTTGTGCATCGCGGTCAAGGAAACCTACGTCGCATAATTCGGTGGCGAGTCGATGGACAGTGGAGTTCGGCAGACCGGTCTCACGAGCGAGAGCGCTGACGGTAAGTCGCGGTTTGGCGCGTTCAAATGCGCTAAGTACTTTGATGATGCGGTCAACGACCGATTCACCCGACCGCGAGTTGGCCATCGTACGATCCCTTTCGCCCAAGAAACCTGGCCTATTATTATGCGGCTAAGGCATGCTGTAGACCAGCGCGCATGCGCTCTCGGTTGGCTGTCAACCCGGTTTGGAGTTCAAATGTATCAGCGGCCTGCTCCACCAACATCGCGGTCCCATTAACAGTGTGGCAACCTAATGACTGCGCGTGGTTGAGCAGCTGCGTTTCGACCGGGCGGTAGATGACGTCAGCAACCCACTGTCTAGAATTGAGCAGTTGGAGCGCAAACGGGGTGCCCGGTAAGTGTTCCATACCGATCGGTGTTGCGTTGACGACAGCGTCTGCCGTTGGAACCCAGGCCTGGGCCATGTTTGGCTCGCCGGTGTGCAGCTCAACCCCCTCGGACAGTATGTCAACCAGTTGGGAATACAGCCCGTCGCGTTGCACCGGCTGCGGATCGACTACATACAAACGTTGCACGCCGTAGTCTAATAGCGCACTGGCCACAGCGGCACCTGCACCGCCGGCTCCGAAAAGTACAGCAGTGTGGCGCGGTGCATCCGCGGGCAGCATATTGTGCAATCCGGCAAGGAACCCACTGTGGTCTGTATTGTGGCCGATCCAGCCTGCTGCGGTGTGGATAATATTATTGACGGCGCCCAACTTTCGGGCAGTGTTAGACAGACCATCAAGGTGAGCGATCACGTGTTGTTTATGCGGGTGTGTCACGTTGAACCCGGTGAAGTCCCCTGCGGCCTGTTGGTGAATGATGGGGCCGAGTTGATCTTCAGCATCCAGGTGGCCTGCCAAATCGATGAGATCGTAGTGAAAGTCATCTAAGCCTTGAGCTTTAGCTTCGGCGCTGTGGATCATCGGCGATAGCGATGTTGCAATATGTTCCCCGATGAGTCCGATGCGGTATCTTTGTGGGCTCATTTGGTCTTCACAGCCTTGCCTAGTTCGGAGGTTGGGGTGCGATAGGTTTCCGGGCCGGTCATAAAAGCAATGGCGGAACCGAAGGTAAAGATCGCACACATGATAGCAACCGGTATCCAGTTACTTGAGTCGCCACCGGTAAGCATGGTGCCAATGGCCGGGGTAAAACCAGAAACCAGCAGGCCGAGCATCAGTCCAATGGCCATACCGGAATAGCGAACCTTTGCCGGAAATTGCTCTGGGAATGCGGCAAAGTAGATGCCGTTTGCGGCGGCGTATAGGCCGCCCATCATCACGATCGAAGAGATGAAGATCAAAACAGTGTTTCCGGTGCTAATGGACCACAAAAAGACGAACATCATGATGCCGGAACCAGCAGCTCCGCCAACAAATACTGGTTTGCGGCCAATCTTATCGGCCAGCAGGCCGTAGAGCGGCTGAGTAATAACAGCAGCGAAATTGGATACGGCAATCGCTGCCAACATGGTTGTACGTTCAACGCCGCTGTGTTCAACAGCAAATGAGAGCGCAAAGACGTTAACCATAGTGTTAATCATGGCAAAGGTTGACGAGCAGGTCACCCGGATTAGTGGTGCCAGGTTATCGCGGAATAAGGCTACCACTGGGATTTCTGGTTTTTGCTCTTCTTCTTTGACTTCTTCAAAGGCCTCTGGCTCTTCCAGGTTGCGGCGCATCCAAATTGCAAAGATGGTTAGGATGACACTGATCAGGAAGGGTACTCGCCAGCCCCAGCTAAAGAGCTTGTCGTCTGGCAGCATAGCCACCGGAATGAATACGAGTGTTGCCAACACAATGCCGAGCATGATGCCTGATGCGGTGAAGCTAGCAAAAAAGGACCGACGATATTCGGGTGCATGCTCAACAGATAGCGAGGCGGCTCCAGGAGATTCACCGCCGGCACTAAGCCCCTGGCACAACCGTAGAAAGACGAGCATGATCGGAGCCAACACTCCAACCTGTTCATAGGTTGGCAGAATACCGATCAAGAAAGTAGCCACCCCCATCAGCAGCAGCACAGCCATCAGAGTTTTCTTACGACCAAAACGATCTCCAAGGTGGCCCCACATGACTGCGCCAAGAGGACGGGCTACGTAGGCGACGCCAAGTGTAGAGATCGACAGCAGCAACGAGTTTACGCCGTCACCGGGAAAGAAAATATGTGAGAACACCAGCGCTGCTGCAGAACCGTAAATGAAAAAATCGTAGTACTCCAGCGCACTGCCTAGGAAGCCTGACATTGCTGCGCGTTTTGCCTGCGGAGTGACAGTTGTTGCGTTGCGTACACGGGGGTCTACTCCACGTGCATGTGCGCCATGTGATGCCTGAGAAGATGTGATGTTGGAAGTCATGGTGGTGGTCCTTTCAGTGCTCCTTAATGGAGATCACTACTTAGTGTGGCGGAACACACCAAGTTTGTCCACGACTTAGTTAGTCTAAAACTAAGAGAAAAATCTACATAATATGGTCTTCCAGAACCTCGCTCGCAATTTCCAAAAATGCATCGCGCGCAACAGAACCACCCCGCTTCGACCACGCCAAACCGTGGTTCATGTACACCGGATCGCCTCCCAGAGACACGAATGTCGTTCCGGGAGGCACAACCGGTTTGACTCCGTCTGGCAGGTAGGCCACCCCCACCCCCGCTGCCACAAGCATCATACCCATATACGGGTCGGTGATCTGCTGTGAAATGAAGGGCTGAAAACCGGCTTCAGCACAGGCCCGCATGGTGTCGTCATAGAGCACCGATCCTGCACCAATTGGAGGAGTAATAAAAGGATCCTCGGCGAACATAGATAGTTCCGGATGGTCGGCGTGTGCCAACGGATGTTCAATAGGTACGACCATGCCGAAGCGTTCCCGAAATAGTAAGCGAGTTTCGGTACGAGTCGATTCCGTAGGCAGACCCACAAACGCCAGATCCAAGGTTCCGGCGTCCAACTGGGCAATGGCATCTTGAGTCATCACGCGCCCTACCAGTGATAGCTCAATTTGCGGATACGTGTCCCTGACTGCGCGAGTAAACTTTAGTAGGGCACGATGGTTGAGCACACCAGTGAACCCAAATGTCAGTTTTCCATAGACCTTACCGTCTGGATCTTTCACCGAACGCTGGGCCAGTTCCACTTCTTCAAGCACTGCTCTAGCATGCGGCAAAAAGGAGTGCCCTGCCGCAGTGAGTTCAACCGAACGGGTGCTGCGAATAAAAAGTTTCGTTCCCAACGAGCGTTCGAGTTTGCGGATCACTTGACTCAGTGGAGATTGCGCCATGCGCAATCGTATCGCTGCGTTACCGAAGTGCAATTCTTCGGCTACCGCGATAAATGCTTCCAACCACCGGATTTCCATATCGCGCTTTCCCTTTATTGTGATATTGCGTAGGTTTTCTCAGTAAGGCCACACCATCATGTCACGTCCCTAACTAATAGGTGGCCCGGCCACCTGATAGGTCATACACAGCTCCGGTCGAATAGCTGCATCGACGGGAGGATAACCAGGCGATAAGCTCGGCGACTTCACGTGGCGTACCCGCGCGTCCCATCGGGATGCGCTGCATCAAGCGTCGGTGAGTACGTGGATCCATCTGTTGGTTCAAGGTTGTAGAAATAATGGCCGGAGCAACCGCATTAACTAGTATGCCATCGCTGGCCAGCTCTTTCGCTAATGACTTTGTCATGCCAATCGTCGCAGCTTTAGAAGCTGAATAGGCGGACTGGTATGCGTTACCCTCTTTTCCGGCGATGCTAGCCAAGTTCACTATTCGTCCCCAACCGCTAGCGACCATGTCAGGACCAAAATACTTACATATCAAAAAGCTACCGTCGACATTGACTCGAAAAGTATTTTGCCACTGCTCATAAGTTGTCTCAGCCAACGTCGTTTCTGGTCCCTGAACCCCAGCGGAATTCACAACAATATTTACCACCTGTCCTCTGGACTGTATATCGTTGAGCATATTGGCGACTTGTGCTTCGTCGGTAATGTCGCATTGAAAATCTGCTCCCGGTGTCATATCAACCGTGAGCACCTGTACCCCTCGTTCGCGCAAAATATCAGCACATGCCGCGCCGATTCCTCCATTACCGCCAGTAATCAATGCTAGAGCGTCTGCAGGGTATTCGGATGTTTTGGTTGAATGTGGTGCTGTCAATTTATTTCACTTTCTCTAGGACACTAGGGGACACGACATCAGCCCTAGCATGGTGGTCTTGGTGTTCTAAGCTGTAGGGATGGAGCAAACGAGTCTGCTGAATCAAACTGCGCTGTTATTCGAGGGCGGCGGCATGCGAGCCTCCTATACTTCGGGCATGGTGGTGGCCCTATTGGAAGCCGGGATTCACGCACCATTTGTTGCCGGTATTTCGGCAGGTGCTTCCAATACCGCCAATTATCTTTCCAATGATGGCCCACGAGCGCGGAAGTCATTCACGGATTTCGCTGCCGATCCGAATTTTGGAGATTGGCGCACGTTTTTACGCGGCAAGGGCTTATTTCACGCCGAATATATTTACGAGCACGCCGGCCACCAAGGAATGCCCTTGGAGTTTGATTGGCCAACGTTTCATAGCAATCCAGCACAGTTTCGTGTTGGTGGCTTCGATATTTTTTCCGGCGAAACAGTGTGGTGGGGCAACGAAGATACCCCAACCATGCCGGATTTGATGCGCCGAGTCCGAGCTTCTTCCACTATGCCCATTATCATGCCACCTGTAGAAATTGATGGCCGGACTTACGTTGATGGTGCCCTAGGTACCGATGGTGGGGTACCAATTAGCATTGCTGAACAACTCGGCTATGAGCGGTTTCTGATTGTCCTGACGCGCGAGTGTGACTATCGCAAACACCCGGAGCGATTTCCGCGCTTTTATTTGCGGTATTTTCGGAAATACCCGGCAGTTGCCGATGCCTTATTGACCAGGTGGTGGCGGTATAACCAGACCAAGGAATATCTTTTTGAATTACAGGCCCAGGGCAAAGCCTACCTGTTTATCCCTGAAGTCATGCCGGTGGCCAATGGCGAGCGCGACGTGGCTAAGCTCAATGCCGCCCATGAACTCGGTCTGGCTCAGGCGCGCCGTGAGCTACCAGCAATCCAAGAATTCCTCGGCCTAAAATAAACCAACCGGTCTGCTGTTGGTCACTTGTTCACCGTGCCCAACAGCAGTACCGCATTAGATGCCGGTGGTGGTCACTTCGTAGTCGGTCACCCCGGCTAGGTCTCGTCCGGCAATGTAGCCGAAAGTTAACGCTGGTCCGATATTAACGCCACCGGATGGATACTTGCCACGCATAATCGACACCATGTCATTACCGGCTGTATACAGCCCCGCAATTGGTTGTCCGTCGCGAGACACGACCCGTGCTTTGGTATCCGCAGCGATGCCTGCGAAGGTACCAAACGACCCGGGGCGTACACGCACCGCATAAAAGGGGCCCTTTTCGATTGGCGCCAGACTCGGGTTTGGTTCAACTTTCGGGTCGCCACCGTAACGATTGAAGTTGGTGGCGCCGCGCTGGAATTCTGGGTCCTCCCCACGGCGGGCGTTAGCGTTAAATTCCTGAACAGTTTTGGCCAGCTGTACCGGGTCGATACCGGTTTTCAACGCAAGTTCTTCTAAGGTCTTGGCTTTGATCAGATACCCGCTGCGGATATAAGGCAACAGTGGGATCGGGATGGGTTTGGCAAAGCCCAACGGATATTTGCGCACAAAGGTGGAATCAGCGATCTGCCAGGCTTCTACCGGCTCGTTAGCCTGGGTGGCGTTCATCATCCCGTCAACGTAATCAAAATAACCGTTGGCTTCATTAACGAAACGTTTACCGTCCTTACGTACTCCGATTGAGCCTGGCTTGGCGCGGTCCATGATGTGTGGAAACACCCCGGTGTTGTTATTGGGATACGGCACCAGCGATACCGGGCACCACGCAGCCGGAGAGTACACCTCAGTGTCCAGATATCCACCGGCAGCCGCAGCCATATCGGCCCCTGAACCATCGGCTTCTTCTGGAGCCAGTGTCCAGTGTTCATTGCCACTTGGGGTATGGGGGAAATATTTACGACGACGATCCACATCGGCCGGGAATCCACCGGTAGCCAGTACAACACCGCGTTTGGCACGAATGATGCATCCGCCGTCAGGGGTACCAACTATCGCACCGACGACGCGGCCGTCATCGTTGACGATCAAGTGTTGGGCTTCGGTTTTCACACGGATATCAACGCCCACATTTTCTGCCGATTGGATCAACCGTCCAATCAGAGCGGTGCCGTTGACAAGTTGCATACTGCGCTGGTGGGTGGCCATATCCCAAACGTGCGGGATGACCCGCGAAGCCGAGTACGCCCAACCTTTTGGCGATAGTTGCGAGGCGGACAGGATATTCTGCAAATCCGGTCCAGCCATGATGCCCATGCCCAAAAATGAGGTCGGGTAGTACTGGTTGTTGAGCTTTTTGAGCGCCGATTTAGACAGTTTGCGGGCGTTAATGGGTTTGGGACCAACTGAACGATTACCAGTTCCGGCACCAGGTAGGTCACCGTAGATGTCGTTAATTTTTGCCCCGGTAACGAATTGCAGTGCGGTTTGGTAGTGAAAGAAATCCACCATGTGAGGTACGGCTTCTAAAAAGGCATCAATCATTTCGGCGGCAGATTCTGTGTACAACTCGCCCAACACACCGCGCAAGTAGGTGCGAAATTCTTCAACGTCTTCATCAACACCTTCGGCTTTGGCCAGTGATGTGCCTGGGGTCCAGGCCCAGCCGCCGGAACGCGAGGTTGCACCGCCACAAGCGCCAGACTGTTCAGCCAGGATGACATCCAGTCCGTGGTAGGCGGCAGTCGTGGCTGCAGAGAAGCCGCCGGCCCCTCCCCCAACAACCAACACGTCGGTGTGCTGGATCGGTAGTTCGGGCAATTCGTCGAGGTGGTAGACGCCAAGTTCGGATTGAGTCAAAGTTCTTGCCTTCCTAGAAATGCTTAGTGACCGTATTGATCGGCATCGAGCCGAGCACGTGAGCCGTTGTCTAATGCGTTAATGGCGGTGATCTCGTCGTCGGTAAGAACGAAATCGAAGAGTTCAAGGTTTTGTTGTTGACGCCCCGCATTAGCCGACCGTGGCACCACGATGCGTCCTTGTTGGACATGCCAGCGCAACACAATTTGGTGTTCAGTTTTACCGTAGCGTTGTGCGGCATCGCGCAACACCGGAAATTCTTGCAGGTTCAGATCACGGCCGGTGGGCGAATAAGCACCAACCATAATGTTGTGTTCAGCATTGGCCGCCAGGTAATCAGGTTGGCCGGCTAATGGGTCAATCTGGATTTGGTTGAGGGGAATTTGAAGTCCCGCATTCGCTACTGCCTGAAGGTGGGCGGGTTTGAAATTGGACACGCCCCAGGCGCGAATCAGCCCGGTATCGACGAGTTCTACCAACGAGGCACACGTTTGTACGTAATTGCCCAGTTGCGGATTTGGCCAGTGAATCAGCATCAAATCAAGGTACTCGAGACCGGTTTCGCTAAGGCTGTGTTCGATCCCGGCACGCACGGATGCAACGTCACCAAAATATGCATTGACCAGTTTCGTGGTCACAAACAGTTTGTCGCGTGGTATTGAGGCTTGACGGATTGCTTTACCCACGGCGTCTTCATTGCCGTATTTTTGGGCGGTATCAATGTGGCGGTAACCGTTGTCGATGGCCATGGCCACCATGTCGGTGGATTCTTTACCGGTTAGTGGCCAGGTGCCCAGCCCAATCTGTGGGATTTGGACACCGGAGACACCGGTGCCGGTCAGCATGAGGTTTGGAACAGACGTAGTCACAATGCTCCTTTATCCTGTTGAGTTCCTGCCGTGGTATCAAGCTGTTCCAGCAGGTTATAAGCGGTGGCATATAAGTGTTGTACCCATTGTTTCGGGGACATGGACGCCTGCATGGCACTATTGGGGGTCTCCACCGACACCGGCAACACCGGTAATGTTCCCCGACCTGAATCTAGGGCTGACACCATGTCTGCTAAATCCACTCCCCCTTCACCGGCTGGTAGTCGGCCGCTGCGGGACTCTTCGACCAGCCCCTCACGGGTTGTTGGTTGTTGTGTGGTGGCATCACACAACTGGATCATCGGCACCAGTGGGGCCGCATCTCGAAGATCTTGTAGCGTGGCACCGAAACGGGCCGCATGCAGGGTGTCAATAAGTACGCTCACACCGGTTTGTTCGGCAATGTCGACGGCTTGTGGATACGAGTTGACTGCCTGGTAGCTAATGGCCTCTAAAGCCGGGGTGACGCCGTAGGGTTTGGCGTCGTCGACCATTTGTCCCAAGGTATCGATGACTCGTGCCTGCTCGGTATCGGCTACGGCCACCGTCATAGATTCCGCGCCCAGGGCCTGAGCGGCCTCAAACATTTGTATCCACGCCTGGCGTTGATCGCTGCCATCCAGCAGCAAAAATTCGGTGTCTTTGACTTCAATACCCGTATCAGCCATCCGAGCGAGGGTTTCATCCAGCATTGGAGAACCAGGTTGCAGATTAAACGCCGTTTCGTCAGCGGTGACCGGCCGGACGCGGATACCTACGAAATCAAAACCGGCCTCTGCTGCCAGCTCGATAAGTTGTGGTGGTTCGGTGGTCAATGATGATAGTGCTGCCAGACCCAGAGGGCGGGCGTGTTGTGTCATGGTTACGGCTTCACCGGCTTTCCAGTTTCGGAGGATTCATATACTGCCAATAAAATGCGCAAGGACTTGGTGGCTTCGTGACCGGTCACGGCGGGTTGGGTGCCTGTGGCAATGGCGTTGACGAAATCTGCCACCTGCCGTTTGTGATACGGGATCAGCGCGGCATTAATCTCTGATAAAGCTGTATTTGGGTGGGCTTGAGCCGGCCAGGTTGGCTGAGTTTCGATGGCATCGTCTACGCCTCTCACATCAACGCGACCGGCGGTGCCTTCAGGGAATTCGGTAAGTTGCACGCTGGCCCCGGTCTCACCGGTGATCCGGATTTGGACGCCTAACCCCGGTGTGACAGCGGTTGATGCCTGCAGGGTGGCCATGGCCCCGCTGGCAAATTTCAGTGTGGCCACCGCAGAGTCTTCGGTCTCCATGTGTTCGTGGTGCGCATAGGTATTGACGTGCCCGTAGACTTCGGTGACCTCACCCATAAACCACTGCAGTAAATCGATGTAGTGGATGGCCTGGGTCATCAGCACGCCACCCCCATCTGTCTCCCACGAACCGCGCCACGGTGTGGCTGAGTAGTAGCTGGACTCGCGGTGCAATAACACCGAGACGTGCCCGAGAATCGGTTGACCAAGGGTGCCATCAGTAATCAATGCCTTAACCTGCTGGGCTGCCGGCCAGAATCGTCGTTGATATAAGACGCCTAATTGCACACCTTTGGCCCGGCATGCATCGACCATGCGTAAAGACGACCCCGGGGAAATAGCCAAAGGTTTCTCGCACAAAACATGTACGCCGGCTTCAGCTGCCTCAATGACGATAGCCTCATGCGTGGGGTGCGGGGTACATACTGAAACAATATCGATACGGCCCAGATCCGCGGGATCATCGGCAGCAGCAAAAAGCTCAGCAGTGCTTGTAAAGGCCCTCGGAATGCCATGTTCTTTGGCGGTGTGTTGTGCCAGTTCTGCGTTGACGTCACACACCGCGACGATTTCTGCATTCTCTAGTGCACGATAGGCCTCAAGGTGGTTGCGAAAAATCGCTCCTGTCCCAATGATAGCGATACGCAAATTGGCATGCGGTGTAGCTGGCATACAAAAACCCCGGTCTATCGGCTGATGATGTGCACTCGTGGAGATTCTCGCAGGATTCTGACTGTAATGCGCGCCACTTCCTACCCAATGGGATTTTTGGCTCCGGGGACTCAGTATTGCGCGAAGTCTTGGAGTTGTTCCGATTGCTGTGCCATAACCTGGCTGAGACCTCGTGCGGCGGCCAATAATACTGGCAATTGCACATTCAAGTTGATTTCATCAATGGGCCGAACCACCGACATCGCCCCGACAACCCGGTTGCGCCGACCAAAAATGGGGGCCGCTGTACCCGAGGATCCGGCACTGAGGATCTCGGCAACATGCGCCCATCCGTCGTGTTTAACCTGAGCCAGGCGTTGTTCAAGATCTGTACGAGTCAGCTGCTGAGAAATCACCCCCGGGTCCTTATCGGCCCGGATCAGGTATTGGTCCTGAATATACGGTGGCGAAAACGCCAACATCACTTGCCCCGGAGCGGTAGACAACACCGGTAACCGGCCGGCTAACGAGGACACGTCGGTGTCATCATGACCGATCGCCAACCGATCAAGGTAAATGATGGATACATCTGCTGGGTCCAAAATGGCCAGCGACACAGTCTTGCGCAATGTCTGGTGTACGCCTTCAAGGAAAGGCCGGGCCGCAGCCGAGAAGCTTTGATACACGGTAGAACGATGGGCTAGTTCCCACAGCACCAGTCCCAGCCGATATTTGCCATCCGGTGTGCGAAGTAACAAGCCTTCATCCACCATGGATTGCACCATCCGGTGAGCAGTGGAGATGGCAAGATCTGCTCGTTGGGCGACCTGGGTTGCAGATAATATTTGGTGTTCTTCGTCAAATACCCGCAGAATCCGTGACACCCGTTGAACGACCGACTCGCCTCGAGAAGAATTTGCCATAGCGCCCATGTTATCGTCATCGGTTTCCCAACCAATGGGATGACACTTGGTTTTCGTGATGTACGCCTCGAAGATAAGAACGAAAGATCTTTGTCGTTATCGAGGTTGTCCACAATGAATGAAAACACCACACCATCTTGGGACCGTGAGGTTGATCTGCTGGTGCTGGGCACCGGTGCTGCTGGCCTTTCTGCTGCCCTGACCGGTACTGCTGAAGGCCTTTCGGTATTGGCGCTGGAAAAAACCGATTTCATTGGCGGAACCACTGCCTATTCCGCTGGCACCTGCTGGGTCCCTAATAACCACTTCCAAAAAGAAGACGGTGTGGACGAAAGTCGCGAAAAGGTGGAACGTTACCTCGACGCGGTTGTGGGGGATAAGGCCGATAAGAAACTTCGTATGGCCTACGTGGATAACGGACCGGACATGTTGAAGTACATGGAAAACCTCGACGTGAAATTTTTACGGTCGCCTGCCGTTGTGGATTATCACTCTGAACTTCCAGAGACAGGCAAAACGGGTCGAGCCCTAGAGCCAGCACCTTTTGATGGTCGCAAGCTAGGCAAGGTACGGTTCCGAAATGTACGTCGTCCAGTACCAGAATTTGCGCTGATGGGTGGCGAGCTGATGGTACGACGTCCTGAGGTCAATACTCTGTTGGGCCTATTTTCTAAAAAGCCTGCCCCCACGGCCAAAGCCGTTGGCACCGCTTTGAAACTTGGCACCCGGTGGGCTGCCGACCGACTATCCAACCCTCGTGGTACCCGGCTGGTTATGGGTAATGCCCTGACAGCGCGGATGTACTATGAGACTCTGCGACGTGGTGGTGAGGTGTGGCTCAATGCTCAAACCAGCAAACTGGTGCGCGACGACGCCACTGGCCGTATCACCGGGGCAATCGTCGGTTACGGTGGCAAAGAATACCGGATTAAGGTTAGACGTGGCGTTGTCCTGGCAGCGGGTGGTTTTGCACAGTCACCCGAGCTTCGTGATAAATACCTGCCCTCCCCCACCCCGCAATTTTCCCGTGCGAATGAGGGTTCCACTGGCGACACGATGAAGCTGTCACAAGCAGTGGGTGCGAAAGTAGGCAACGATAATGGTGAAAATGCTCTGTGGTTTCCATCATCCATTGGGATGCGTGCCGATGGTTCTACCGCGGTCTTCCCGCACATTTGGGATCGTGGAAAACCCGGTGTCATTGCCGTCAATGCTGCCGGTGAGCGCTTCGTCGATGAATCAGTGTCCTATCACCGCTTTGTTCGGGCCATGTATGAAACCAATAAAACCGTTAGCACAGTACCGGCGTGGTTGATCGTCGATTCGCGTACGTTAGCTAAATACGGTCTTGGAATGATCACCATGCCGCACCTTCCAAAAGCCGCATTACAGAAATATATTGATTCCGGCTACCTACATGCGGGAAACACGCTTGAGGAGCTTGCCGACGATATCGGCGTGGATGCCGCCGGGCTGCGGGCAACAGTGAACCGGTATAACGGTTTTGCCCGCACCGGAGTCGATGAAGACTTCCATAAGGGCGAACTGGAATTTGGTATTGCTGCTGGGGACCCCGAGCATACGCCCAATCCCAACGTTGGCCCGGTGGATAAAGCCCCATTCTATGCGATCGCTGTTGTTCCGACACCGCTGGCCACCGTATTTGGTATTTCGACTAACCAACATGCCCAGGTGATTGACCAACGCGGCGAGGCTATCCCTGGTCTGTACTCGGCAGGCAATGATGCCCAATCCGTCATGGCTTCAGAATATCCAGGAGCCGGCACCCAAGTCGGTGCAGCAATGACTTTCGGTTGGGTCGCGGCCCGCCACGCTGCCCACAACGAATACTAATCGGGATTGACTCCCCATACTGGTACGGGTGTGCTAGAGGATTGGTTCGTTTTATGCTTGAACCATGATTTCAGCCACACCTCATCCTGCCGATACCTTTGATGTTTTGCACGTCTTCGGTGCACGCGAAAATAACCTAAATAATGTGCAGGTTAGCATTCCCAAACGGCGACTCACCGTATGCACCGGGGTGTCTGGTTCCGGCAAATCGTCGCTGATTTTCAGCACGATTGCTGCCGAAGCACAACGGTTAGTTAACGAAACATACTCGACTTTCGTTCAGGGTTTTATGCCTCCTACGACCCGTCCTGAAGTCGATCGTTTGGCTGGACTGACCACCACGATCGCCATTGACCAGGAGGCGTTACCAGCCAATCCGCGCTCAACCGTTGGTACGGTCACCGATGTTCATGCTTTGCTGCGGTTGTTGTATTCGCGGGTTGGGACCCCACACATTGGTGGGCCACAAGCATTTGCTTTTAATGTGGCTTCGGTGCAAGCCTCGGGACAAATCACCGTGCAAAAAGGCAGTACACCGGTTGTTGAACAACGCGATTTTAGTCTCAGTGGTGGCATGTGTCCGGTGTGTGAGGGTCGCGGATCAATATCCGATTTTGCCCTTGAGGAGCTTTATAACCCTGAATATTCCTTGGCCGATGGTGGGCTAAAAGTTCCCGGCTATTCCATGGACGGGTGGTACGGCCGGCTATTTAGGGCTGCCGGGTTGGACTTGCATAAACCCATCATTGACTACACCGACGCTGAGCTCGATCTACTGCTTTATCGCGAACCGTTGAAAGTGCAATTCGAGGGCACAAATCTGACCTACGAAGGCATCATCCCACGGATTCGAAAGTCCATGCTGGCCAAAGATCGCGAAGCGATGCAGCCTCATATTCGCAAATTCGTAGATCGTGCCATTGTTTTCACCAAGTGCACAGCCTGTGAGGGCACCCGGCTCAATGAAACCGCCAGGTCGGTAACCATCGATGGCATAAATATAGGTAAATTGGCCGGCTGGCAGGCCGATGAAGTCCTGGCTTGGATCAACGATCTCAATGTTCCTGCTGCAGAACCTCTGCTGCTGACCTTGCGTCGTTTACTTGAGGGTTTCGTCGACATTGGTTTGGGCTATCTGAGCCTGGACCGACCCTCGGGTACGTTGTCTGGTGGCGAAGCCCAGCGCGTGAAACTCATCCGTCAGCTCGGTTCGCCGCTAACTGATGTCACCTACGTCTTCGATGAGCCCACTGCCGGTCTGCATCCGGCCGATATTGTCCGGATGAATCAGCTGCTTTGCCAATTGCGCGATGCTGGCAATACCGTATTAGTCGTCGAACATCATCCTGATGTCATCGAAATTGCCGATCACATCATTGATCTTGGTCCCAGAGCTGGCACCCACGGCGGGGATGTGGTTTACGAAGGTGATGTTGCCGGACTGCGGGCTTCCGGCACGATTACCGGTAATAGTCTTGATCACCGTTGCGGTGTGAAGGAAGCTTTGCGCCAGCACACCGGCGCGTTGCACCTTGAACACGTCAGTCAGCATAACGTCCATAACGTTTCGGTCAGTATTCCAACCGGTGTTCTCACTGCTGTCACCGGGGTGGCCGGTTCTGGCAAATCTACGTTATTGGCCGCTGGGCTCGCAGAACGTGACGATGTGGTGGTCATCGACCAGGCCCCGATTCGGGGTTCACGCCGTTCTAATCCGGCAACCTATTCAGGCGCTCTGGATGCCATCCGCAAAGCATTCGCTAAAGCCCACCGAGTCAAACCCGGGCTATTTTCGTCGAATTCGGTTGGTGCCTGTCCCGAGTGCAAAGGCGCCGGCGTGATCTATTTGGATTTTGGGTTCATGCTCGGCCAGTCCGCGGTGTGCGGCGCCTGTCAGGGACGGCGATTCAACCACGAGGTGCTCGGCTATTTGCTCGGTGACAAAAATATTGCCGATGTGCTCGATTTACCCGCCGAAGCCGCAGTTGCCTACTTTCAGGAGGTTAACATCACGACTGCGGCGAAGATTGCCCAGCGGTTCGTTGACGTGGGTTTAGGTTACCTTCGTCTGGGCCAACCTCTGACAACGCTGTCGGGCGGCGAGCGCCAACGGCTCAAGCTGGTAACGAGCTTAGGCAAACCTGCCGATGTGTATGTGCTGGACGAACCGACTACCGGCTTGCACATCGCCGATGTGCATCGGCTGATTACCGCATTGGATTCCCTGGTCGAACACGGCAGGACGGTAATTGTGATTGAACATGATCTCGACGTTGTGGCCGCAGCCGATTGGGTGATCGATATGGGCCCGGGTGCTGGATCAGCCGGTGGCAGCATTATCTTTGAAGGCAGACCGGACCAATTGTGCCAGGCCGATACACCCACGGGGCAGCACTTGGCACAGGCGATATCCGCCCGCTAAGTGCCAAGGCACCCCGTGTATGTGGGCTTATTTGACCGGTTGTCCATCAATCCAGACCCCAGCGATATCTGCCGGGGTGCCCATAGCAAAGAGCTTGGCCAACGCGTCTTCGTCGTCTGCGGCATTGGTGATACCGACATCCAGTGGTTGCCCCGTTGTGGGGCGCACAAGAACCGCATCGAAGCGCTTCCCCTCCGACAGATCGCCGACTTTATCGTCAAGATCTAGGGCTTGGGCACCGGCTTTGGTGGCTAAATGCAGCAGGTGGGCAGAGGTCAGTGGTTGTCCCCCGTTTGGATCAAGCTGTTGCATGAAGTATGCCTGCACGCCCTCTTTGAACATGCTAAAACCGTTTCCGGCGCCCACATCTGTGCCCAGTGCTACCTTGACGCCGGCTTCGATGTGTCGGCGTAACGGGAAGAACCCGCTAGCCAGAGCTGAATTCGACGTCGGGCAGTGTGCTGCTGCGGCCCCGGTTTCGGCCATTCGTGCCAGTTCTCGATCATTTGGATGAACATTATGGGCCAGGATTGTGTTGCGGTCCAATAATCCTGCCTTGTCATAGGTATCCAGATAATCCTGTGCTTGCGGATGGACCTGGGCGACGCCGGCAATTTCGTCATGGTTTTCGTTCAGGTGCGAGGTCACTGAAATTCCTGGGTTGTCACGGACCAGCTGGCCACCGGCGGCCAGCAGTTCGGGACCGGCAGATAGGGAGAAACGCGGTGTGACGGCATAGCGCAGCCTGGACTGACCATGCCAGCGATCGATGAGCTGCTGGGATTCGCTCAGCGACCTATCCACGGTGGTTAGTAGTGGTTCAGGTAAGTTGCGGTCACTGGTGACCAGCCCGGTGGTCATGCGCAGTCCGAGTTCTGCGGCACGAGCAAACAGGATGTCGACGGCGGATGCGAAGTGCGCGCCGAAGACCATGGCTGAGGTAGTCCCCGAACCAATGAGGCCGGTGAGAAATTCATCGGCCACGTTGCGGGCGTAGGCGTCGTCAACGAGTTTTTCTTCTTCAGGTAGTGCGCATTCATTGAGCCATTCCAGCAGTGGTTTGCCCAGATGGCCGATGGCCCGGATCTGTGGGTAATGCACGTGGGTGTCAATCAGGCCGGGGATGAGAATACCATCGCGTAGGTCAATGACTTCGGCATCGGGGTGGGCTGTGGTAGCGGTGCCGATATCGGTGCGGGCGATGATCTTGCCGTCGTCGACAACCAGCGCAATATCAGTCTCTGAGCGCAGCTGCCCGCCGGTAAAGGGATTGGTGGGTGTATCGAAAACTCGGGCACGGTAAATGTACATGGTGTGGGTATCCTTGGGGGTGAGTCGAAGTGAGTTCAGGCCATCCGGTGGAGCAGCCCGGCAGCGACGCTGACAGCGATTGATGCCGGCTCCTTGCCGGGCAGGTCGGGCAGACCGATGGGGCAGTCGATGGTGTCGACGGTTTCGGCCTCGTGGCCTTCGGCCATCAGATTTTTGCGGAACCGTTGCCATTTGGCGTTGGAGCCGATCAGCCCGATAGAGCCCAGTTCTCCGTGGCGTAGCGCGGCATCGCAAAGAAACAGGTCCTCGGCGTGGTCATGGGTCATGATTAGCACATGCGAGCCGGCAGGTAATGCGTTGACTACCTGTTCGCCGGCTACCGCGCAGTTGCGTTTAATTCGAGCCACCGGGGGCTCAAGATGATCGAGTTCGGCCAGGTAGTCGGGACGTGAGTCGGTCAGTTGTAATTCGATGTCTTGTCGGCCCAGTACCCGGGCCAGTTCCAGACCGATATTCCCGATCCCAAAAACCGCGACGGTGGTGGGCACCGGCAGTGGTTCAAAGAAGACGGTCACTTCTCCGCCACAGCATTGCCGTCCATATTTTGCCGGTGCCTTATCGTTAAGGCGCAATGTGAGCACTTCGGGTTCAGTATTGCCCTCGGCCAGTAGCTCGCGGGCCCGGGTGACGGCGGTCATTTCAAGGTTGCCGCCGCCGATGGTGCCGTGTAATTCCTCGGCGGTAACAATCAGTTTGGCGCCGGCCTCACGTGGGGCGTGCCCGCGAACGCTGGCTAAGGTCACCAGTACAGCCGGTACCCGGGCATCACGCAGTTCGGCTGCTGTATCAATCCAGGTCATGACGGAACTCTCCGGTCTTCCGCAATGCCGACTGCCGGTGTTGGTGGGGTGCCTAGCTGATGGCCGCGTGCGGTTTCGATCGCCCAGAACACGGCTTCCGGAGTAGCCGGTGAGGCCAGATCAACGCTTGTGCCGGCCGGTCCGAATGCCGCCACTGCCTCACGCAGTGCTTCACGAACCGAAAAAGCAAGCATCAACGGCGGCTCGCCCACCGCTTTGGACCCATAGATGGCGCCTTCTTCGTGAGCTTTATCCAGTAGGGCAACGTTGAATTCTTCCGGGGCTTCCGAGAAGCTGGGAATCTTATAGGTGCTGGCCCCTTGGGTAGCCACCCGACCCCGGCCGGGCCCATCGGAGGTATCCCAGCGCAGGTCTTCAAGCGTCAACCAGCCAGCACCCTGGACGAAACCGCCTTCGATTTGTCCCAGATCGATCAACGGCGATAGTGAGTCACCGACGTCGTGGACAATATCGACGCGTCGCAGAACATAGGAGCCGTCAAAGGCACTGACCTCAACCTCACTGGCGGCCACTCCGTAGACGAAGTATTTAAACGGTTCGCCCTTCATGATCGATAGATCCCAGTGCAGCCCTTCGGTACGGTAGAAACCGGCCGCGGACAACTGGATCCGCTGGAAGTAAGCTGTATTTACCAGCTCTTGCCACGTCACGGTTTCTTTCGACGATAATGCTGAGACGACACCGCGGTTAAAACGCACCTCGTGTGCTGGCGCACCAAGCATTCCAGCGGCAACCTGTGTCAGACGCGACTGGATCTGTTCGCAGGCGTCTTTGACGGCACCACCATTGAGATCGGTACCAGAACTGGCCGCTGTTGCCGAGGTATTGGGCACCTTATCGGTGCGCGTGGGTGCCAACCGCACCATCGATAATGGCACCCCGAGGGTTGTGGCGGCTACTTGCAACATTTTGGTGTGCAAGCCCTGACCCATTTCGGTGCCACCGTGGTTGACGAGTACGGAACCGTCTTTATATACCAACACCAGCGCACCACCTTGGTTAAAGGCGGTCAGGTTGAATGAGATACCGAATTTCACCGGGGTCATAGCGATCGCACGTTTGACGTATTGGTTGCGGGCATTAAACTCGGCAACCTCTGCCTGCCGGGCTTCAATATCGGCATTGGTGACGACCTGGTTCCATGCGGTGACTAACCGGTCGTGTTGGCGTACCGGCTGGTAGTAGGGGGTGTCCTGGCCTTCGGAGTAGAAGTTTCGTCGACGTAGTTCTGCCGGGCTCAGCCCAAGTTTGGGGGCCACCCGGCCCAAGAGATCTTCCATCACCAGCATGCCTTGGGGCCCACCGAAACCACGAAACGCCGTCTGGGAAGTTTTGTGGCATTTTGCGATGCGTCCATGCACCCGAATATTGGGCACCCAATAGGCGTTATCGATGTGACATAGGGCCCGGGTCAGTACCGGTTCGGATAGGTCCAGGCTCCAACCGCCGTCGGAGGTCAGCGTGGCCTCCAGTGCCACAATTTTGCCGTCCTGGCTAAAACCGACTTTCCAGCTGGAATGGAAGCCGTGGCGTTTGCCGGTCATGGTGATATCTAAGGTGCGATTCAACCGCAGTCTGACCGGGCGTCCGGTGAGTGTGGCTCCGAGTGCGGCAACGGCGGCATAACCGTGGGACTGCATCTCTTTACCACCAAATCCACCGCCCATCCGCAGGCACTGGATGGTGACTTCGTGGGCGGGTACACCAAGAACTTGGGCAACAATATCTTGGGCCTCAGTGGGGTGTTGAGTCGAAGAGTTGACCATAACTTGGCCGTTTTCATCCACCTGGGCTAGAGCAGCCTGGGTTTCTAAGTAGAAGTGCTCTTGACCGGCGAACTCGAATTCACCGGTGAAAATATGGGCGGCCTGTTCGAAACCAGCATCCAGGTCACCTTTGGCCATCACCGGCTGGATGCCATGGAAACTGTCAGTCTCAATAGCATCTTTTACGGTAATAAGCGATGGTAGTTCGTCGACGTCGACGACGACGTGAGCTGCGGCTTCCCTAGCCGCCTCGAGGGTATCGGCCAGCACCCAGGCGATGGGCTGACCGTAGAACATGATTTCGTCCTCGGGCAGCATGGGCTCATCCTGTTTGGCGCCCTGGTCGTTGACGCCGGGAATGTCTTGGGCGGTGATAACCCGCACGACACCTGGCACCTCATAGGCACCCGAGGGGTCAACCGAATTGAGTTTGGCGTGCGCATTGGTGGATTGCACAGGATAGGCGTGCAGCAGCCCGGTGAGTCGTCCACCTAGATCATCGGTGTATAGGGCTCGACCGGTGACGTGATCAAAAGCGCTTTCGTGGTAGTGGGTCTCGCCGACGATGGGGTCGGCGGGTCGCTGTGATAGGTGGCTCATCGGCTTTCCCCTTTCGTGGCGCCGGAGTCAATGTTGGTCTCAAGATGTTGAGCATAAAAACGTTCCAGTGAGGAGCGCAGCATCGCAATCCGGTACTGTGAGCTCGCCCGGTGGTCATCCATAGGGGTGCCTTCTGATGCAAGCACTTCTGCCGCGCTGCGGAAGGCGTCCAAGTTGAATGGTGCACCTTCCAGCTTGGCTTCGGTGTCTTTGGCTCGTAATGGGGTGGCGGCAACTCCGCCTAAACCGATGCGAGCCTTGGTCACGATGCCGTGTTCAACGGTGAGAGCATAACCGATCGCAACCGAGGAGATATCGTCGAAACGGCGTTTGGCGATCTTTTGGAATGAGGTCAGCGGTGCCAGCGGCCGCGGGACGCGGATCGCGCTGATCAGTTCGTCGTCGTCGGCAATGGTTTGTCGGTAACCGGTGAAAAAGTCGGCTAGGTCTACGACGCGCTGGCCACGGACCGAGCTCAGTACCAGTTGGGCTTCCAGGGCCAGCAGCGCCGGCGGGGTATCACCGATCGGCGAGCCGGTGCCCAGGTTGCCACCAATTGTGGCCGCATTACGGATGAGCCGGGAGGCGAATTGGGGAAACAGGCTGCCCAGCAGCGGTATGGATCCGGCCAGTTCACGCTCTAACTCCGACAGGGTGTGAGCTGCACCCAGCTCAATGTAGTCATCGGTGTATTGGATGCCGCGCAATTCGGCTAAGCGGTCAATAGCCAGCACGGATTTAGCACGAACGCCTTTGATATTGACCTCAACACCAAAGTCGGTAGCCCCGGCTACCAGCTGTGTTTCAGGTTCAGCAGCCAGGATATCCAGGGCTTCATCCAATGTTGCTGGACGACGAAAGCGACCGATTTTCCCGCTTGCGGTATCAGCTGCGGTGATATCTGTTGCCACCGGTTGCGGAGCCGGTTGACCGCGGCGAGCTGCAAGCGCGTCGTCAGTCTCGGGTTGGCCTAAGGCATACGCGGCATCCCGGATGGGCCGGTACCCGGTGCAACGGCATAGGTTGCCGGATAATGAATGTATGTCAAAACCATTGGGGCCACAATCATCACAGGCTGCTTGGGCGTCGTCGGCGCGTTCTGGGCGATAAAATTCAGCTGCCATCGAGCAGATGAATCCAGGGGTGCAGTAACCGCATTGGGAACCGCCACGTACGGCCATCTCTTGTTGTACCGGGTGAAGTTCTTCGCTCTCCAGCCCCTCTGCGGTGATGACTTCCTGGCCGTCTAGCGCCGCTGCGGGCAGTAGACACGAGTTCATCGACGTCCAGCGGGTGGTGCCATCGGTATCAGGGCGGGCGACCATAATTGCACAAGCCCCGCATTCGCCTTCCGCGCAGCCTTCCTTGGCTGCAGTCAGGCCCTGGTCGCGGAAAAATTCCAGGGCATTTTGGTGTGGGGGACCCTCAAAGTTACGCGTTTGTCCATTGACAGAAACCTGCGTGGCTGAGCGAAATGTCGTCGAAGACATCGCACCTAACCTCCTGTGCCTCAATATTAAGGCGCACTATGCATGGTTGGAACAAGTACTCTTAGTTCTTCGAAACTTCTGGTTATCCATGCGAACAGTAGTGAAGAACATCGGGGTCAACGCGACAAAGAGCGGTCGCGGACCGCCGATGCTCACTCCCCGTGGGCGATCTGCCCCTTGGGCCAGGCTGTGTTCTGATTCACATTACTCACGCTCCCAACATAGCCGATATTGGTCCACGAACAAAGTAGAGGATGAAACCTACCGACACGACCCACAACAGCCAGTGAACATCACGACCACGCTTACTCATCGCGTGGATCATGGCCCAAGAGATAAAACCAACACCGATACCATTGGCGATGGAATAAGTCAGTGGCATAGTAATCATGGTAAGAAAAACGGGTAATGAGGTCCGAAAGTCACTCATATCAATATCGCGGACCGAGGTGACCATCATCGCTCCGACAACCACGAGGGCTGCTGCACCGACTTCCATTGGGATCACTCCGATGAGCGGGGAGAAAAACATCGACAGAAGGAACAACCCTCCGGTAACGATAGCCGCCAATCCGGTTCGGGCCCCTTCCGCGATTCCTGCAGCCGCATCCACAAAGACCGTATTCGATGATGCTGAGGCACCACCGCCGGCCATTGCACCGATACCTTCGACGACGAAAGCCCCACGGATTCGCGGGAACATGCCATCCGATGTTTGCAACCCAGCGCTGCGAGCCAAGCCGGTCATGGTACCCATGGCATCAAAGAAGTTCGTGAACACCAGCGTGAAAACGAGCATGACAGCTGCAAGAACACCAACACGTTCAAAAGCACCAAACAGGTCGAAAGCACCAATGAGTGAAAAATCTGGCAGGGCAGCAATCTGATCGGGCAGCTCGGGTGCAGCTAGATTCCACCCCAGCGGATCGGGGCTCTCCGGGTCATCAACAGTACCAAGATTGGCAATTGATTGAATGATAATCGCTGCAACTGTCGCGATAATCATGCCGATGAGAATGCCCCCTGGCACCTGCCGTGCCACAAGGACACCGATCAGGATGAGCGCGAAGATAAAGACCAGCGTAGGAAGTGACCCAATAGAACCGTTCTGACCCAACTGTACCGGCGGGCTGTCTGTGCCGGAGGCTGTCACAAATCCGGAGTTTACGAAGCCGATGAAGGCAATAAACAAACCGATGCCCACCGTAATCGCAACCTTCAGAGCATGCGGTACGGCATTAAAAATCGCCGTCCGGATTCCAGTAGCTCCCAGAACGACGATAACAGCTCCATTGATGACAACCAGTCCCATCGCTTCGGGCCAGGTGACATCCTGCACCACCGAAACCGCAAGGAAACTATTCATCCCTAGTCCAGCTGCCAAGGCGAAGGGTAATCTTGCGACCACGCCAAAAAGGATCGTGATTACCCCGGCGACGAGGCCGGTTACTGCCGTGAGCTGCGCAAAGTCAAGATTGCCACCTTCAACATCGGCTGAGCCTCCCAGGATCAGTGGGTTGAGTACGACGATATATGCCATTGCGACAAACGCAACGATGCCTCCGCGGATCTCCTGTTTGATCGAAGAGCCACGGGATGTGATCTCAAAAAATCTATCAAGCACACCGGGAGATTGTTTGGAAGTTCGGGCAGCTGTGCTTTGGTCGCTGTCAATCGCGTTCATTGACCACCTCTGATAAGTCGATTTGGTGCGATTCGAAGCCTCGCATCACATCACTCAGTGGAAGTACTATTCTGCAATGCGAAAACCGTTACCAAGATAGTCTGGTCGCATTTCTCAAATGTGTCAATGATCACATTCCATTGCGGGGTTTTTATCTAGGTGGGCACTCAAAAATTCGAGGTTATCGCAGCACAACTTACCCGGCGGCACTGCCTGGGTCAGCTAACCGATCGCCTATTCGACAGTGCCGCTATCACCAGAAGCTGATGCAGTTGTATCAACCGGATTAGCCGCCTGACCGTGAATCTGACGTACGATCTCTTTTTCTTTTTTCGGTGAGTTGAGAAAACATGCCAATACCAAGGCGATGAAGGCCAGGATGGTGCTAGCAAAAAATGCCCAAGAGTAACCGTATAACTGAGCTTCTAGCGCGGCCTCACGTGCACTCGCATCAACTGCAGGCGTGGCATTTTGAGCCGCTATGGACATCACGGTTACCAGGATAGCGGTCCCTATCGCGGCTGAAATTTGCTGCAGCGTATTGGCCATGGCCGAGCCATGGGAATACCACTTGGAGGGCAATTGGTTCAGCGCGGAGGTCATCACCGGCATCAATGCCAAAGCGAGCCCGCCCATCCGAATGGCATAAACAATCGACAGATAAGCAAACGTGGTTTCCAGTGATATCTGGGACAACATAAATGTTGTGATGGTAACGACCGTCATGCCGATCAAAGCCAACCATTTTGCCCCGAAGGCATCGAATAGGCGCCCGGTTATCGGCGACATGATTCCCATGACGACCGCTCCGGGCAACAAGACGAGCCCTGATTGCAACGGGGTAAACCCGAGAACAGTTTGCATAAACAGTGGTAAAAGCGTTTCTGCTCCGATCAGAGAAACCAACACCGTCATCGAGATAATAATGGCCAGGGTGAACATCGGAAATTGGAACACCCGAAATTCCAGCATCGGCACTTCCAAGACAAGCTGACGCCACACGAATAGACCAATGATGACCGCACCGGCACCGATGGAGGTAAGCACCACTGGGCTGGTCCACCCGTTTTCTCCGGCGATACTAAACCCGTAGAGGAAGGATCCGAACCCGAATGACGACAAAATAATCGACAAGACATCGATGCGGGGCCGACGCAGATCGGTGACATTGCGAATGAATAAGCCGCCCACGATCAATGTGATCACAACAATGGGCAAGATGGTGATGAACAGGCTACGCCATGCAAAGTGTTCCAATAGGAACCCGGATAGTGTCGGGCCGATAGCCGGGCCAAAGGCGATAACAATACCCATCAAGCCCATAGCGGTACCGCGGCGGTGTACCGGAATGATAGCCAACAACACCGTCATCAGTAATGGCAGCATAATACCGGAACCTGACGCCTGCACTACTCGACCTAGTAACAGGACCGGGTATACCGGCGCTGTTGCAGCAACGGCCGTACCGATACCAAATAATCCGATTGAAGTTAGAAACAGCCCACGTGTAGAGAAACGGTCAATAAGAAACGCTGAAACCGGAATCATAACCCCGTTGGCCATCAAGAACGCAGTCGTCATCCACTGGACCTGGCCGGTGGTGATGTCAAAGGCTTGCTGGATAGACGGCAGTGCGGTGGCCAACAGTGTTTCATTGGTGATCCCCATGAACGCACCTGTAAGCAACGCTGCAATCATGAAGAACTTTTGCCGTTTCGGCAACCCCTGGGTTTGCTCGGTCATCGCGGGGTTCCTTTCCAGTTGTTCCATGACGTCAAGGCCGACGTCAGTTCTGTGGTCAGATAATCGCGAGTCTTCAGTTGAGCCAGTAAGGCGTCCACGAGAAACTCGCGTGGCGTGTTTTCAGTGAGCTCTGCAAGGACAAGATTGATAGCCGCTAGATCGTTATCACGGGTTGAAATCGCGCGAGTTGTTTGCCGCACGGTCGTCCGGAGGTTGTTCAGCTGATCTATGACAGCCTCAAGTTGTTGATGACGATCGATGTTGTCCTGCCAAGTATGTGAAAATGCGGGAGTTAAGTGTTCATCATGTTGGACAATGGCGTTCAAACTTTGAGTGATAAAGGCGGCGATCCGGCTAATCGGTGGGGCCGAACCCAACCAAAAAAAGCGTACAAGGTAGTGATTGATACTGCCTTCCAAGACGAACACAAGATCGTCCAGATACGCGTCTACTCGTGCACCAAATGCTTCGGCGAGAATACGTTTATGCCAAGCATAAAGCCGTCGATGGAAGTTGTCGATGGTTTCTGGTACTGCACCTGTGCTGTTGGGTGGAAACTCTATGGCCACCGCATGCAAAAGTTTTTGATAATTGGTCGACACTTTGAGTTCAGCAGAAATCGTGCTCTGCAGCCACTCCAGCGGCGACCCAGTGTGCTCGGATGCCAGCGGTGTTGCGGCGTGCAAAATGTCGTCATGAAGCTGATTAACAAGCGCCAAAATGAGGGCATCTTTTGACTCGAAATGCTGGTAAAAGGCCCCCTTAGCGATACCGGCTGCCTGGGTAATGTCTTACACTGTGGTGTTGTTGACGCCCCGTGCTTGGAACAGTTCAGCTGCTGCTTGCAGCACGCTGTCCTTGGGCTGAGTCATAATCCGTCCTCTCCACTTTTGACCGCTTGGTCACGTTATATGACCCAGTGGTCATTATGCAAGCGGAGGGTACTGTGTCATTCACCACACATACTGTAATGCTGCACAATGCGTGCTATGCGGCCTTAACACGTGTGCCAAGCGCCATTGAGCTCAATACTGGCGCCTTTGATATAACTAGATTTTTGACTTACGAGAAATTCAATAGCATCCACAACCTCATCAGTGGTGCCAAAACGATTCATTGGGATGAGATTGGACAGCTGGTCTTGATCAGGTACTGAATCGGTCATGTTTGTAGCAATCAGCCCGGGTGCCACACCATTAACTCGAATGCGCAACGACGACAATTCGTGTGGCGTAGTGGCCGTCAAGTTTTGTAAAGCTGCCTTTGACGCAGCATAAGCGGCGGTTGGCGGCAGACGAGGCGGAGACGAATCCGTCGACAATCTCCCAGCACCAAGTTTTGAGGTGATAGACAACAGGTTAACAATGGTGGCCGAACCGTCGGTGGGCATCGACGAATACGCCTGCTAGATGAGTAAAAATCGTGCTTTTAGGTTGACAGCTATAACTTGGTCCCATAGCTCTGGCGAAATATCAAAGAAATTAATTTTCTGGCCATCGCGCTTGGGTGAGATGCCAACGGCATTTACTAGGGTTGTCAGGTTGCCGTATTGCCCTGCAACATCAACGACGTGTTGCGCTGTCTCAAGTTGCGTGAGGTCGCCAGTAAATAACCAAGGCTTGCCAGGCGTTTACTGACCTGTCCACCGATACCACCGGCTCCGCCTGAAATGATTGCAACATTTTCGACCATGGGTACTCTTTACGATGTCCTCTTCACCTTCAGAAATACCATGCGATCTGGGCCACCATACGTCAGTTGTTCATTCAATAAAAAAGGGTCTAGGTGCGAGTTCTTTGAAGCCGCGCCTAGACCCTAATGGTTTGTAATATCGCTAAACTCTGCGACTATCCGGCCGGAGTGAAGTCCGTGCTGCGAATAAACTCAGGGCGAGTTGACGGTGCCCCGAATGGTTCTTGTGCTGCATTATCTACGGAGTTATACACCAGAAAAATATTCGAGCGGGAATACGGGGTGACATTGCCGTTAGAAGCATGCATGCAGTTGGAATCGAAGATGACCGCCCCGCCTGCTGGGCCTTCAAGTACGTCAATACCGTACTCATCAGCAAATTCTGTCAGAGTGTCTTTATCTGGTACGCCTGCGCCTTGCATGACCAAGGATTGTTTATAGTTTTCTTCCGGGGTGCCACCAGCACAGCTAATGTATTTTTTGTGTGATCCCGGCATGATCATCAATGGCCCATTAAACGAATAGTTATCCGTCAGAGAGATCGAAATACTGGCGGCGCGTGGCGATGGTAGCCCATCCTCGGCATGCCAGGATTCAAAATCGGAATGCCACCAAAAGTCTTTGCCCACAAAACCAGGCTTATAGTTAATCCGGCTTTGGTGAACGTAAACTTGGGATCCCAGAATTTGTTCTAGGCGCCGGACGATCCGAGGATCATTTGCCAGTTTTTTGAAAATCTCATTGGTGCGGTGCACATTAAAAATGGAGCGCACTTCATTGGATTGTGCTTCGGTGATCGTGGCTTCGTCGTCTTTGGATGCCGGATCATTGGCTAACCGTTCCAGTTCATCGCGGCATTCTTGCAGTTCTTCCGGGGTCAAAAGCTGATCGATGCTGAGGTAGCCCGTCTTGTCGAAGGATTGCAGATCCTCTCTAGTGAGTGGCCCCTCTAAATCCCAACCATAAACAACTGGGTCTGGCCTATCTATGACTGTCGTTTTATCATCATTGCGTGTTGGGTAATTATCTTCAATTTTGGTATCAATAGCGGTATTCATGACACTCCTTAAACTTCAGTATCCGAGGTTTATCAGATAAGTTTTAGTGGTGTGACACTACTTACGCTGACCACTCTAGAAAAGAGACCGGGGGTCTGCAACATTTCAAAACCGTTCACCCCGAAGCGCCGCTGACTCAAAGACCGCTGCTCCTTGACTTCCCGATATCGGTTAGAGCAGCTCCATAACACCTGTGACCAGGGATAACACCGCACCGATCATGGCCAATGCGATCACGATGCCGAAGACAACACGGTCGTTGACCTTACCCAATGACCGTTGCCCAACAAACATTCCCACGGAAATGCCAACGGCAGTCAACAGCCAAGCCCACCAAGATAACACCGGAATCGTGGACCCTTGAATGAAATACCGGCTTGCCAGAGTAGCCACTGAAACCAGTATCCAGATAGGTTGCAAACTTGCCGCAAAGGATGCCACCGGCCAGCGCGATAGCACCCCGTAGATCGTCATGGCAGGACCACCGACACCTGCCAGCACACCGCCGGCACCGGCGCCTACTCCTGCAAGCACCTGGGCGCTACGGCCCGAAATCGGTTCTGAAGTTGCCGGCATTAGCAGGGCCGCACCCAAACCAACCATCACCAACAGTCCGACAAGAATATAGACCAATGAGGTGTTCAACAAGGTACCGACCCAGCTGGCTAGCGGGGTCGAAATTACTGCGGGGATCGCAATCCAACCGACCTTGGACCATTCAATATCGCGCCACATCGAAGGCACCATCAACAATGAAGCAATGGTTGCCAGCACCATAGTGATCATAATGCCCTGGTGAGTTCCCAGCGCTACCACCGCAAACGGTGCCAACAGCATCGCAAATCCAAGACCTGTTATGCGCTGCAGCGCGGTGGCAATAAAACTTAGCAGCAAGATGCCAATAAGCACGACGACGTAACTTCCTCTATCAACTTCGGTATGGTCTTGACCAGGCTATGCCACACGTGACTGGCCACGCGGCAAGCTACGCAGGTCAGGCCACTTCAGCCGGTAACGCAGCACTCTTGCTTCTAATATTGGGGTGACGTTGACTTGAAGGTGTTAGCCCCGTTTGAAACAGACTCTAAGAAGGATTATGACTGTAGAACTTACTGACCACATGGCACAGGTACTTGATGAACAACTAGCGTTTATTGCCACGGCAAACCAGCAGGGAGTGCCGAATCTCGGTCCGAAGGGCTCCATCGGGGTATTTGATGCATCAACGCTGATTTATGATGAGACAACCGGCGGCCAGACCCTGGAAAATATTCAACACGGTTCCACAGTGGTCATCGCTGTGGTGGATCGGAAATGGAAAAATGGCTACCGTTTTACCGGTGCTGCCACGGTATTGAACTCCGGTAGGATCTTTGACGAGCGCGCTGAGGCTCGTGAGGCTCGCGGCAAATCACCACAGATCTGCACCGTCTTGATTCAGTTAAACGATATCTCAACGTTTCGTCCTGTACAGACAAAATAGTCCCGCCGGGCCGGAAGTTCCGTACCAGGCGGGACCAAATAGTTGCGAGGAATAGCAGCGCTTATTTAGCCGGCAAATTTCATCAGCCGTTTGTTGACGAACTCTTCCATCCCATACCGACCCAATTCACGGCCGATACCGGAACGTTTATAACCGCCAAACGGCAGTTCCGCCGATGTGGCGGCGGGTTCGTTGATGTACACCATGCCGGTTTCGATGTGTTCACCGACCCTACGGGCGTGTTCTGCATCAGAGGCCATTACCGCAGCGGATAGTCCATATGGTGTGTCATTGGCCATCTTAATTGCTTCATCGTCGTCTTTGACTTTATAGACCATGGCTACTGGACCGAATAGTTCCTCGGTATAGGCGCGCATTTGCGGGGTAATTCCCGTCAGCATCGTCGGCTGGTACCACGCACCCCCACGAGAATCGAAGTCACCGCCGGCATGAACGGTAGCACCTTGGGAAATGGCATCTTGAACTTGCTCGTGCAACCCTTCGGCAGCAGAAGCCGATGACATCGGACCAATAAAGGTGTCCTCTTCTGCCGGATCAGCCAGCTGCAGTTTATTGACCGCTTTACTCAGCTCGTCAACGAACTCGTCGTAGAACTCTTCTAAAACAATGATGCGTTTGGCCGCATTACATGCCTGACCGGCGTTAGCCATGCGACCATATAGGGCGCCTTTAACGGCTTTTGGTAAAATGTCACGGTCCAAGACCACAAACGGGTCATTGCCGCCAAGTTCAAGGACAACTTTTTTGACATATTTACCTGCGGTAGCCGCCACTGAGGCCCCAGCACGATCCGAACCGGTCAGCGAAACCCCCATGACCTCCGGGTGGGGGATAATAATCTCGGCGACCTGATCGGTGGAGGCATAAATATTGGTGTAGGCCCCCTCGGGGAAGCCGGCGTCAAGGAAAATCTGTTCCATCGTCGCAGCCGATTCCGGGCAAATACCGGCATGTTTGAGCAGCACGGTATTACCGATCATCAGATTCGGTGCGGCAAAGCGGGCTACCTGATAATACGGGAAATTCCACGGCATGATCCCTAAAAGTACACCGTATGGTTCACTTTGAATATAGGCGCTGCCGCCTTGAGCATCGTCAATGGTCTCGTTGCGTAGATAGTCTGGCCCGTTTTTGGCGTAATAACGATAAATGTCGACGACGATGCCCAGTTCGCCGCGGGCCTGTTTGACAGGTTTACCCATTTCTCGACCAATAATCTCCGCCAATTCCTCTGTGCGTTCTTCGTAGATATCGGCGACTTTATCTAAGAGTTGGGCGCGTTCATCCGGCGTCGTTTTCGACCATGAGTTAAACCTATCGGCGGCTGTTTCGATGGCCGATTTGAGTTCGTCGTCGGTGGCTTGCTTGAATTCTTTTTCTACCTGCCCGGTGGCAGGGTTGGTAACTGCATATTTGGTCATGAGCACTCTCTTTCACCAGAGATCGCCGGCATATGGCCGTGACCATAGAACCAGCGTTACGGTTACTGCTTTGAACCAGGCCTGATGCATGGCATCGATGTCGTCCTGAGCCGAAGCGCCTTCTGCAAGGAAGTCCCGGATTGTCAGAGTCACCGGTACCACCAGCGCCATCATGTGGCTCATCGGCACATAAGGTGCCGGTGAATCGACCTTGTCAGTTTCATTTTTCTTCGTGGTGTGGTGGCGCAGTGCGATCTCTTCTTGATATGCCAACCATTGGTCATCAAATTCGCGAGTACATATATCCACGACCCACTGCTCGAAGCGGCCACGGACACGCTCCAGGTAGTCGGCATCTGGTTCACCATCGGAGCCGAGAAAGGTAGAAACTAGATGCGGGGTGGAACCGATAAAGTCGTACCATACGTCCAGAATATCTTTAACGCGTGGTTTCAGAATTTCTCCTGCCCGGCGCAATGCGGGTGCGTCATCATCTGACCACATCACATCGGTGAGGAGTTCTTTGAGTTTTTCTTGGCTAACCGGTGAAGCCGGTAGCCGTTCGTCGTAAGTATAGCCGGCAGGAACGTTATTGGTTGTCATGAGAACCTCCGAACACGGTGTTAGATCACACCTAACGCCAGGCTACCGAATGCAACCCAGATTCTAAACAGCTCCCCGAAGGCCTGAGTTTCTTCGATGACTTCAACCACGGTACTGCGCCGGTCCTGCACCTAGAAGTGACCTGGATTACTAACTTGGCTAACTATAATAATATTGACACCGGCGAGCCCGGAAGGGGTGGCAAATGAAATTCATGCCAATCGTGACGGCGGTGTCCGTGGCTGCGGCCATTATATTGTCTTTTATAGGCAGCGGCGCCCTAGGCGGCACACCGATTAATGCGGCAGCTGATGGTGCACTTTCTACCGATGCGACACCCTTTGCCCCAGCAGGACCGGCCTTTAGCATCTGGAGTCTGATCTATTTGGGCCTGGTCGCCTATGCCATCTACCAGCTGCTACCCGCTCAACGGGCATCTACTCGGCATGCAGCGTTGCGACCATGGGCAAGCCTATCGGCGCTATTGAATGCCGCCTGGATCGGTGTGGTGCAGGCCGGTAGCGTGTTGGCCAGCGAGATCGTGATCATCGTGTTACTGGTGGTGTTGGTGCGTCTCATCATGTTGTTGCCCACCAGTATCTCTACGCGACCCACCGATAAATTGGTCACCGACGGCACGTTCGGGCTGTATTTAGGCTGGGTATTTGTTGCCACAATCGCCAATACCGCGGCACTGCTCGGCACCACCGGGGTGACCAAATTTAGCGGTTGGCAGTTGATCAGCGCAGTGATACTTGTCGTTGTCGGCGTCGTTGGCGTGGGGTTGGCCCGTGCTACTGGTGGCCGCATTGCACCGGCGCTCACCATTACCTGGGGGCTGGGGTGGATTGCTGTGGCACGCACCAGCGGCGAATTTGCCTCCCCGATTCTTATTTGGGCCGCCGCACTGGCCGGTGCCGTGGTGTTGGTGGCAACCATCGTGATTCGCCTGGTTGTTGAACACCAACGAGCCAAGACCAGTTGGGACCCGTGACATCTGTCATGGTCAATAAGTGATCGCTGGCAGTATCACAAAACCATCCAGTGGGGAACACTGAAAGTATGCAGACTTCTCCATCAGCCATCCATATCACAGCGGTAACCAAGCGCTTCGGTGCTGTGACCGCCGTCGATAATGTCAGCCTTGAAATCAGCTCCGGCGAAGTATTGGCCCTACTGGGACCCAACGGTGCCGGCAAAACTACCCTGCTAGACATGGTGTTGGGGTTTACCGAACCCGATACCGGCACACTGAACACCCTGAGGCAATCGCCACAACGTGCCACCAGCAATGGCGACGTCGGCGCGGTGTTGCAAGACGGTGGGCTGCTCGAAGACCTCACCGCGGCTGAAACGATTCGTATGATCGCCGCCTGCCACGTCAGTCCGTTGCCGGTAGCCGAGGTGATGCACCGAGCCGGGATAACTGATTTCGCTAACCGTAAGGTCAAGAAATGTTCGGGTGGACAAAAACAGCGCCTGCGGTTTGGTCTAGCACTGCTCACCGATCCCCAACTGCTTATCCTTGATGAACCCACCGCCGGCATGGATGCCGCTGCCCGCCGCGAATTCTGGACGACCATGCGCACCGAAGCTCAGCGCGGGCGCACCATTGTATTTGCCACCCATTACTTGCGCGAAGCCGATGACTACGCCGACCGGGTGGTATTAATGTCTGAGGGAAAAATCATTGCCGATGGCAGCGTCGACGACATGACCGCCGGGTTGCAGCGCAAACTTTCGGCCCAGTGGATTGGCGATACCGACCCGTTTGATTGGGCGGTTGCCGCGGGACTGGAGCCAAAACAACTAGATTATGACGCCGACTCGCAGCGGATCCGGATCACCACCTCCGACACCGATCAGATTGCTGAACAACTGTTATCCGCCAATCTGATCCGCAACCTAACGATTGTCCAGCCCGGTATTGAAGAAGCTTTCTTTTATTTCACCCAACCCAGCACCTGGCAGGAGGCGGCATCATGACCACCGCAACACAGCACGCTTGGCAACCCAAACCAGTCAAATCCCAAACTGAAATTTTGCTGCGCTTTGTGGCATGGGAATTCCGGCGCAACTTCCGGATGCTTGATGCCACATTTTTCGTCATCGTTCTACCCGCCGCGATGTACATGATGTTCGGGGTGGCCATGGATCAGGGCGAGATGCCCGCCGGTTATGGCAACATCTCGGCCTATGTGATGACGTCGATGGCCGTTTACGGGGCCGTGATTGCCACGACCTCGATGGCCGGTTCAGCAGCAGTGGAACGCAGCATGGGGTGGGGCCGCCAGTTGAATCTCACCGGACTGCGCCAAGGCCACTACATTATAGGTAAAATGCTGATGGCCTTACTGATGGCCATCAGCCCCATCGTTATCGTCTATGTGGCGGGCGCCCTTACCGGGGCCGGCTTCGATTCATTTAGCCACTGGTTAGCATCAGCCGCACTGTGTCTGGTCGTGGCGATACCGTTTTCTCTCTACGGTCTTGCCTTTGCCCTGCTGTTTCGCTCCGAAACCGCTGTCAGCGCGGCATCCGGGTTTCTGGTCATCTTCGCGTTTTTCGGTAACCTGTTTATCCCGCTGGGCGGCGTATTGTTATCCATCGCCAAATTCACGCCACTCTACGGTCCGGCCATGCTGGCTCGCTGGCCACAAACCCAGGGTATGCTCATTCCGTTGGATGGTTCCGCCCCCGATTTTGAATCCCTCTGGCTGGTATTGACCAATATCACAGCCTGGACGGTTATCCTGGGGTTAATCTGCCTACTTGCTTCCCGACGTCGGACCGCCCGCTAATGACTCATCATCCTCGCCCCGAACTCACGCGCCAAGAGCGTCGCATCACCCTTTTCACTTCGGGGGTTTGGCTGATCTTTTTGGGCTGGACGGTCTTTGGTTTGATCGAATCCACCGCCGCACTACCAGCCCAGATCGCCGGCTGGGCAGCACTGGTGACTTTCCCGGTGGTGTATCTGAGCAGTTTTCTATACCCAACTCCGCTAACCGCGCTGAACCGACACCTCAATACCTTGGCCTATACCGCCGTACTGGTTTTGCTCGGCGTCATTATGTCCCAGGCGACTCCCCCGGCAATCATCAATATTGTCCCGTATTTGATGGCCATCTGGATTTTCAACCACCGGTTACCCACCGCTTGCATTGCACTGGTGATACTGTTTGGCGCCGCCGTCGTCCTCGTAAACACCATGGGATTCCAAAATTATGCCACCTGGTTTTTGGCCGCGGTCGGTTCCCCTGCGATATTGATGCTGTTTATCCGCATCAGCATACACTTGGGCGAAACCCAGCAGTATCACGCCGAGCAGTTGACCCTGGCCCGCCAGCGTGAAGAGCTGGCTTCAACCGTCCACGACGTGCTGGGCCATTCCTTGACCACCATTACGGTAAAAATTCAGCTCGCCCAGCGCCTGCTGGCCACCGACCTTGCCGCTGCGAAAACCGAAATGGCCGATATCGAGTCTCTTGCCCGGCGCTCCCTTTCTGAGGTGCGTTCCACGGTCACTGACCTGCAACATCCGGATTTGGCTGAACAACTCGACCAGGCCCATCAAGCGCTGACGGCCGCCGGATTACACTTCAACCGCCCGCAGCGGCTGCCGCACCTGACACTGGTGCAACAGCAGGTTTTTGCATGGGTGATTCGTGAGGCGGTCACCAACGTTATCCGCCACGCCCAGGCCAGTACCTGTACCATCAGTTTTCACGACGTCGACACCCAAACCATGCTTCGTATCGACGACGACGGCGTGGGTATCACTAGCACAGAGTGCAAGAAACACCATGGGCTCTATGGTCTGCAACGCAGGGTGGACTCCACTGGCGGTAGCCTGAAGCTACATCATCTGACACCGGGGACCCGCCTGGAGGTAACGCTGTGACGATCCGTCTTTTATTGGCCGATGATCAGCATTTGGTGCGTGCCGGATTGGCCGCGTTGTTGAATTTAGAACCGGATTTGCAAGTCGTCCAGCAGCTGCCTGACGGTACAGGTGTGGTTGAGGCTATCGCTCAGCACGCCGTAGACGTTGCGGTTTTGGATATCGAGATGCCCGAGGTAGACGGGATTACCGCAACCCAGCAGATATTTGAGGCTTACGGGGACGATATCGCCGTCCTGATTCTTACCACGTTTGGCCGGGCCGGATATTTGCAGCGCACTATGGCCGCCGGGGCACGAGGTTTCATGGTCAAAGATGCTCCCGCCGAGCAGTTGGCCGAGGCCATCCGTACGGTACATTCCGGTGGTAGGGCGGTGGATCCGACGTTGGCGGCTGAGGCATTGAGTGCTGGCACCAACCCGTTGACGGATCGCGAGCGCGATGTCCTGAAGGTTGCCCTGACCGGGGCATCGGTCAAAGATATTGCTGCTCGGGTGCATTTATCTACCGGTACGGTGCGCAATCATTTATCTGCCGCGATTGGCAAAACGCATACCGCCAATCGTACCGAGGCTGCCCGTATGGCACAGTCCAATGGTTGGCTTTAGAGCAGTTGAAAGTTTCCGGCCTTGGCCAGGGCGGTTTCTAAGTCGGTTCGGTCGATGGTTTCGTCGCGTTTGTGTTTTAAAATCATGCGGGTATCTTGACCGATTTGGACTTCGAAGGCGATCGCACCGACCCGCGGCACCCGGTAGACCTGACCTTTGATGGCGGTGGTATCGGCATTGCTCAGTTCGCCGGCTATCAGGTAGATGGTACTGATAATCACTTGTGCTCCTAGATACGACCGTTGAAGGCCTGCATGGCGGAGTCTTCGCGGGTTCCTCCACGGCCGTCGCCGATATGCTCGTAGTCGGCGACCCAGGAAATTTTTCGCACCCATTTGACCATTTTGTAACCGTGGTTGGATTCGACTCGCAGACGCAACGGCGCCCCCAGATGATCATCGAGTGGTTTGTCGTTGCGTTCATAGGCCAGGATTGTGTCGTCTTCATAAACGTCACGTAGCGGGATGACGGCATAGAACGGCTCGCGCGGGCGGTTATCGTACATGACTTGTGCCAGTCCGTGGGATTCGATGAGCACATAGTTGGCATGTTCCGGGCGCGGTCCCAATAGCGCTAGCACGTCTTGCAGCTTCACGCCGGCCCATTTCGACGTCGCCGTCCACCCTTGCATACACGAGTGCACGGCTATGTATTGCTGTTTGGGCATCTCTTTGAGTTCGTCCAGGCTCAATTCGATGGTGGTCTCATTGAGTTCCCCGCCCACTTCTAGCCGCCAGTCGGCCCATTTGTTTTCGCGGTGTTGCAGCCATTGAGGCGATTCGTCTTCGGTGGGTGGAAGCCCATTGGTCCAGTGATATTCGGAGAGGTCTTTTTCGGTGAATACCTTTTGAGTAGACATCCGCGAGCGCATCCAGTTGAGGAACACCTTACGCGCCGGTTCGGTGACAGCAACTAAAAACCGTTGGGCGCGTGGTCGATCCGCAAGGCTCCAGTAACTTAGGCCGATGAGTATGGCAATAACGACGACGATGGTCAGCAGCGCGACGGTAAATCCTTGTGCATAATATTGGGGTTCATTAGCTTCGATGCCCAGTATCATATGTGGCAGGTTGTACTCGGGGTGTACTAGAAATACCAGGCCCACATGCATGATGATGAAGATCGCAAAGAGTGCATGGCAGATGAAGTGTAGTGACCGGGCTACCTGTGGGCCGCCGAATATTTTGACGTACCACGGGAAGCGCGAACGAATAGCTGGTGCCATAGCCAAGCCGGTAAGAATCATAAGCGGTGCCAGTACGAATACGACTGCGGTATAGGTGAGCATCTGCAGAGCATCATAGGGTTGAAAATACTCTAGGGCTGGCGTTCCGAAGCCGGCGTAGATTTTGAATGATTCCCAGGCTTGTGGAAATATGTCCCACGACGTCGGGATAATGCGTTTCCACAGTCCGGTAGCAAATAGTAGGACGACGTAGACTAGACCGTTAAGCACCCAGAGCATCACACCGAGGCCGTGCCAGTGTCGTCCGAGCCCAATATTTTCTCTACCGGGTAGGGCCAGCAGCGGCGACATTGACCGCTCATCCATAAGTGAGGTGTAGACGCCTTCTTCAGTGGGGAGTTTTTGTCGGGTGAAACGCAACCATTCGGTGCCGGGTTTGGCATCGTTGCGCCACCATAGCCGTGGCAGTGATGCCAGAATCTCCCAGCCACTACGAATTAGAATCCCCAGAAGTAGGAAATTTAGTAGGTGCGTGGTACGTAGCCAAAGGGGAAATTCAACGTCCATCGTGTGCTCCTTCGAACCTACTTGAGATGCCACTGTGGGCCTAAAAATGAGCGTACCAACGCGGTCCGGTGGCATCAATACACCATAAGTGGGTTTGTAGGATTGCGCAGAAAATGAAAACCTTCGACCGTGGCGCCCCGTGCCCGAGAGCATAAACCGTCACACTGATTTTGCTAAATGTTCCAGTATAGGTTGCGTAGCAGTGGTTGGTACGGGTCGACCCATTTGGCTGGCTGAAAGTACGTGACGCCATCGACTTTTCGAATCGTCCATTTGCCGTTGTGAACATCGGCATGGTGGTGTGCACATAAAGTAATGGCGTTGTCTTCGTTAGTTTGGCCACCGGTGGACCACTCTTTGCAATGATGGCATTGACAGTACGTAGCTTGGATCATGCAGCCCGGGGCTTGGCATCCTTTATCCCGAGCAAATATGGCTTTTCGTTGGGCAGTTGTGAAAAGTCTTTTGGATCGGTATTCGTTGAGGACTACGTCTTGCCCGTTCCAGATTTGGCCCACGAGTTCCACGTCGCACAGGGTAGGTTCTGCATGGTTAGGGTGGATGGGTCCGACATTGACTGCCTCAGACTGGTATGGGGTCCAAGCTTCAGGATTGGCGTGCCCATTTAAGCTCGTGTCGTTATATCCGGTACTCGATAGATTCTCGCCAGGATCATCTGGGGCAGGCCGTTTCATAATGGTGGGTAAAATACCATCGGGCCCCTCGGGTCGTCGTACGGTTTGAGGCACTGGTGGTAACTCCAGTGTTTGATACGCAGTCTGTATGTCCTGAACAATTACTAGCTTTGCCGGTGAACCATGAGCTCGCTTGGCCGCCGCCTCGTCGGGATGCATACTCATCACCGAAGACAGGGCTCCTAGCAGAACAGCTCCGGCCCGCTGGGCCCTACTAAGGTTACCGATCCAATCGATTTGCTTCCGAGTGTAGGGATTTCCTTGGTCGTCTTCAGCGACGACTACTTCAGGACCAACCGGTTGTTCTAGGCATGCTTCGATCTGGCTAGCTGTGCGATCATCTCCATCGGGTGTACTCCCGATCATGTCGTGGAAGGCTTTGATCCTTTGCTGTTTGGCTCGCTGGCGTTGCTGAGCACTAAGATCGTTGGTATTTGACTGCTCCGGAACCTCTGCATCAGTATTGTCTTGCTCTGCAGTTGTTTGAGCTTCACTAGCGGTATTGTCCGGGCAGTCCGAAGTATCGGCTTGTTCATCGTCCGAGGTTTCTTTATTACCGTGAGCCTCTTGAGCGGCTTTAGCGTCTGCCATCGCCGCGTAAAGGTTTTCAATATTTTCTGGCAGCAGTGGTCGATTGCCTTTGTAATTAAGGTTGGTATTAATAAACTCTTTGAAAAATGCCGTCCAGATGGGATCCATATGCATTGATGCGGTTGCAGAGCCATCGTTATGTGAGCGCAATTGCAAGGCGTTATCCGGCTGCTTTTTCAGAGTTTTGGAAAGTGGCGGTCCATCAGCATCGATATGATGCGCGATACGTTCAATCCACCGTTGCTTAGCCTGGGTAAGTTCTTCAGGAGTTGCAGTCTCGGCCGCGTCTACCATCACTGGCTCAAACAGACCGATCACGTCATCTTTATACTCGGTTGTTTGACCAACAACCGAAGCATACTTGGTTAGATCTTCATCCATTTGGATGATTCGATCAAGGTTCTCACCAGGGATTTGTCCGCTGGTAAATGACGCAGCCACTTTGGGTAACTTCGGAGTGGCACCAGCGACAGTTCGGTCAGCATCCGAGCTGTAACCGACATAGACGGCGCGGGTTTGAAGCTTCGCCGCTTTACGACCAGATAACCGCATATACTGGCGCAGAATTTCTTTGACATTGGCGTACCCTTGCAATCCGTCAGGAACACCGAGGTATGCGGTTTGGTCTTTGACCGAAACGTCTAGTTTACGCACGAGGTTTACCATGGCGGCGTCATTTGTGCGATCCGCCGTTGTCATGAGACACATAATGGCCGGCACAGTATCCACATAGTTATCTGGGGCTACCGGCTCTGGAGGCGAGCCACCCTGACCGTCTTGCAAGTTGTGCTGATCTTGCGATTTAAAACCAGACCAATCCGCGCCAGCAGCTTTCGAAAAAGTTGCTATCTCCCGTATAGATTCTGGTTGGGCAAGCCGTTCTGAGAACTTCCGGCTGAATAGCGCGTTAGCGTAAGCGAGCTCGCCCAATGTCATTTCACTAATCAGGTCTTCATTGATCGCATCGATCGACACCGCTGTACCAGCGTTGGCAAATAGTTGCTGATCCACGACGGCGTCCTCTCAAGAACTACAAAACGTTAGGCGACCTAAAAGACCGAATAGGGATGGATAAGGAAATGAAATGTTCATCAAGCGTTAGCACTATTATACCGTCAGCGGCCACGAATATCAAGGCTTTTATTAATATTTTATTGTAATCAGTTGCCTTTCTAATTACTTTGAATCCGTTTATCATATACATAGGACATGATAAGGGTGTGTCTTTATTTTTGTGGATAACTCAACACCAAAAGCAAACGTTATCCACAGCCTTGACAAATTACCCTTATCAAGATTCCTTAAACCAAAAACGGTGCCGTCACAGACAATTTCTATGACGACACCGTTCGAGTCGGAAGACTATCAGCTGACGGTGGCTTTACGGATCAGTGAGTAGTTGACCCCACCAAGTGCTATCACGGGAAGTAAGCCCCATCCCGCCAAGCTGAAGGCAGTTTGGCGCATAAACCACCTACCAACGGTTACCCACCCATCGTTCATGGTAACCAGCGCGACCACGCCAAGAAGTACCGCAATTACACCGATAATTACCGCCCAAAGCTGTGCTATGGAGACACGCCGGTATAAGATTGCCCAAAAGAACCCGAAGCACATGAAGAATAACACCACGACGGTGGCTATCGACCCAACTCCAAACATGCCGCCAAATTCCTGAAAGCTTGGCGCACCGAATACGTACATGTGTCGACCAAACCCGTTGGTTGCCGTTTCGACCCAATAGGCCAACATGGCAGCTAGGGCATAACCCGCCGAAACAACCACAAACATAAGGTAAGTGCCGAGCAGATAGACACGTCGGCTATAACTTAGCGCCACAGAAAACGGGAATGTGTGCGATGCAGTATAGGCGGCCATAAAGCCCAAGTACCAGATGGTAGCCTGCGCTCCCCCAGTTGCGTTTATAGGCTCTTCCGACGGAATGCGACCTGGTATCTGGGAGTCGACCAGTCCCAAGACGCCGTACGTAAGCGCCCATGCCAAGACGAAGATGATAATGGGTAGCCAGATGAAAGAATACGGCACCGCGAACTGCAGACGAAAGGCGGCGGGCACCCGAGCAAAGCTGGAGCGCCGAGTCGTAGTTGAGTTTACTGTCATGGAAGTCATTTCAAACCCTCCGAGTTTCGTTGCTCGTCGTCATTATTGCGAGTCAGATGCACGATGAGTTGTTGCAGCGAAACGGGTAGTACATCGAGGTCCAATTCGGTCACTAGTTGCTGCTCGGCGGTAGACAATTTACCCAGCACCGTAAGACGAACTATTCGGCCGAGTTCTTCGCGGTCAAGTACCGTCCGGTCCCCCACCACTTGTTGTACCGCGTCGCCATGACCAACCAGGGTCACTGCACGATCGGCGAGCTCCTCGGCGGACTCGTCCACCAAAATCTTGCCTTGATCAATCACCACCACGTGCTCTAGCAAATAAGCAATCTCGTCAATGAGGTGCGACGACATCACGATGGTTCGCGGATTTTCGGCGTAGTCTTCCAGCAAGCGGTCGTAAAACAGCTGCCGGGCCACAGCATCCAGCCCCATATAGGGCTCATCAAAAACCGTTAGTGGTGCACGAGATGCCAGCCCAATGATCACTCCGACGGCGGATTTTTGGCCGCGGGACATTTTTTTGATCTTGGTTTTCAACGGTAAACGGAAGTCAGCGATCAGCCGCTGCGCGAAGTCTTCGTCCCAATTTTCAAAGGCATCCCGGGCTGCAGCGAAAGCGTGTTTGGCTAGCGATTCTTCGGGATACCGTTGGTCTTCCCGAACGAAACAGATATCTGGCAGGACTTGCTCGTTTTCGTATGGGACGTGTCCGAAAACGTGAACTTCACCTTCTGAGGGCCAGTCTTGGGCCGTCATAACCGACATCAGCGTGGTTTTGCCGGCACCGTTTCGACCCAGCAGGCCGTGTATCTTATCTTTTTCAAAATCTAGTGTGACGTTATCAAGGGCAACGGTACTTTTAAACCGTCGAGTGATGGCTTGTGCTTCGATTGCCCTGATATGTTGTTCGGTATCGAAAGTAGTCATGGTATCTCAGGGCA
>Ga0209487_1000123_pt1 | contig 71111 bp, 83 predicted proteins | sample Poulit2012_FD_187524 | JGI IMG/M metagenome (GOLD analysis project Ga0209487, IMG submission 187524) | Agricultural soil microbial communities from Georgia to study Nitrogen management - Poultry litter 2012 (SPAdes) (version 2) | ecosystem: Environmental > Terrestrial > Soil > Agricultural land...
GCACTTCGTCGGTCAGCTCAATCCGCTTGATGCGGACGTCGATGACGTCAATGCCAAAACTCTGAAAGCGGCGATCGGCGCGTATCACCAGCGCGTCCATCATGTCGCGGCGCTGCTCGGATACGGCCTCGCTGAGCGTGCGCTGGGCAAACTCGTCGCGCAGGTCGTTGCGGATCAGTTCGGACAGCCGCGCGCGGGTGAACATTTCGTCACCGCGGGTTGCCACGTAATAGGCGCGCGGATCGAAAATGCGCCACTTGACGTAGTAGTCAACCTCGACAAATTTCTGCTCCGCCGTGTTCATGCGTTCCGGGCGCATGTCCATGGTCTGGAGGCGGTTGTCGAATTTGCGCACGTTGTTGATGAAGGGCATCTTGACGTGCAGGCCGGGCGTGTAGTCGCTGCGCACGACCTCACCCAGCCGGAACTTGATAGCGTATTCGGTTTCCTTGACGGTAAACAGCGAATTGGCGGCAACAATAATGACCGCAACTGCAACAACAAGAAAAAGCACTCTCATGTCAACGACCCTCCCGGGCGCTGCGGCCGCGATTGCGGGTATCCGTCTGGGATTCGGATGAGCTCCCCTGCTGAAGCTCGGGCGTCAGGTTCAGCGGCGGCGGCGTCAGCGCCGCCCCCTCCCTGAGCTCACCCAGCGGCAAGTACAGAAGGTTGTTGCCCGAATCGGCATCCAGCAGGATCTTGGCAGACCGGCCCAGAACCTTTTCCAGCGTTTCCAGATACAGGCGTTCGCGGGTAATGTCCGGCGCCAGCTCGTATTCGGCCAGCAGCGCACTGAAGCGGTCGGCCTCACCGCTGGCGCGGGCAATCTTGGCTTCGCGATAGGCCTGGGCCTCTTCAAGCACCCGTGCCGCATGGCCGCGCGCCTCGGGTACCACCTTGTTGGCGTAGGCCTGTGCCTCGTTGCCAAAGCGCACCTGGTCTTCGCGGGCGCGCACAACGTCGTCAAAAGCCGGGCGCACCTGCGAGGGCGGGCGCACTTCCTGCAGGTTGAAGGACGTCACCTCAATTCCAACCTCGTAGCGCTCAATGATTTCTATCAGCAGGTCCTGGGCATCGAGGGCAATCTGACCGCGGCCGATTTCAAGAATGAAATCCATGTTGTTGGTGCCGACAATTTCACGAATTGCGCTGTCGGCCGCGTGCGACAGGGACACTTCCGGATTGGCGACATTGAACAGAAAGTCCTCGGGGTCGAGCACGCGATACTGCACGGCAAACGAAAGATCAATCAGGTTTTCGTCGCCGGTCAGAATGCGGGTTGAATTTTCGAGCGAGCGGACGCGGCTGACGTCAACCGTCAGCAGTCTTTCAACCGGCTGCGGCAGGGTGAACTTGAGCCCGGGTTCCAGCGTGCGGTTGTATTCACCAAAACGCAGCACCACGCCGCGCTCGGATTCGTCAATGATGTGAACCGAGTTCCACGCCAGCCAGACCACCAGAATCAGCAGCAGGAGCCCGGCAAAGGGCAGAAAGGAGCTGCCGCCGGAACCACCGCTGCTACCGCCATCCTTCCCGTTTCCGCCGCCCATGATTTTTTTCAGGCGGCGCTGGACGTTGGCGAACACTTCATCAAGATCGGGCGGCCGCTGACCGCCGCCCCCCTTCCAGGGGTCACGCCCGCCACCGTTACCAGGTTTGTTCCAGGGCATTGATTTCTCCGTTGTCCTACCAGTAAGTGTTGTCGAGCCGGGTTGACGCAGTGCTGTCAAAGCAGTCAGCACGGATAGTGCCGGACACAAGCCGGCTAGTTTAACAGGAGTTGTCTGGCCAGTTTGCCGTTGCTGCCCTTCATGCGCGCCAGCTGCCTGGCGTCACGGCGATCAAGATCAACCTCAAGGCAGCTTGAACCGTCTTCCTCCGCAACCTCGCTGACAACCACGCCCAAATCAAACAGGCGCGATCTCAAACCCTGTCCTTCAACCGGCACGCGAATGCGACGCTGAATGCGCCCTTCGGCCAGTCGTTCTGCCAGGGCGGCCATCAGGTCTTCGCAGCCCTCGCCGCTGTGCGCCGATATCCATACCGAGGTGGTCTTCCCTTCGTCATTGCGCACCAGGCCGGCCTCGCGGTCGACCAGGTCAACCTTGTTGAACACCTTGAGCATGGGCAGATCGCCAGCCCCGATGTCAGCCAGCACCTGTTCAACCACCGCCTGCTGCTGCAGCTGATCCGGGTCGGCGGCGTCTATCACCTGAACAACCAGTGACGCCGACAGGGTCTCTTCCAGGGTGGATCGAAACGCCGCCACCAGCTCATGCGGCAGTTCGCGAATGAATCCCACCGTATCGGACAGCAGAACCGGAGACCCCGGGAGGCCCTCAATGCGGCGCACCGTCGGATCAAGCGTGGCAAACAGCTGGTCGCGCGCCATGACTTCGCTGGCGGTGAGACGATTGAAAAGCGTGGATTTGCCGGCGTTGGTATACCCCACCAGCGCCACCAGCGGCACTTCGCCCCGACGGCGGGCGCGGCGCCCCTGCCGGCGCTGGCGCCTGACCTTGTCCAGCCGGCGCCCGAGCTGCCCGATGCGCTGGTTCAAAAGACGCCGGTCGGTTTCAAGCTGCATCTCACCGGGGCCGCGCATGCCAATACCGCCGCGCTGGCGCTCCAGATGAGTCCAGCCGCGCACCAGCCGGGTGGACAGGTGGCGCAGCTGGGCAAGCTCCACCTGCAACTTGCCTTCATGGGAGCGAGCCCGCTGGGCAAAAATGTCGAGGATCAAGGTGGTGCGATCCAGCACGCTTGTGCCAAGTCGACGCGTCAGGTTACGTTCCTGAATGGGTGACAGACGTTCGTTGACCAGAACAATCGCCGCGTCGGTTGACTGGCACAGATCGCGCAATTCATCGGCCTTGCCGCTGCCGATATACAGAGCGGGGTCGGGGGCGTCGCGAACCACCTGCAGCTCGGCGGCGATCTCCAGACCGGCCGAACGGGCCAGAAGCGCAAATTCGGTTCGCCATGCATCACCCGGATCGGGGCCAAACACCGGATGCACCAAAACAGCGCGCTCGGCACCCGTGGTTTCGGCGGGTAAATAATCCTGTATCAGCTCCGATCCTCTCCTGCCGCTCCATCAAAGTGCACGTTGCGAGCCGGCACGACGGTGGATATGGCGTGTTTGTAAATCATCTGGCTGACCGAGTTTCTAAGCAGCACTACAAAATTGTCAAAAGATTCGATCTGGCCCTGAAGCTTGATGCCGTTGACCAGAAAAATTGAAACCGGAACCCGCTCGCGACGAAGGGCGTTGAGAAACGGGTCTTGCAGCGACTGGCCTTTGGACATGGTGCTCTCCTAATCGGAACGTGTTTTTTTTATGCAGTAATACCGGTTTTCGCTGTTGTTCATCCGGTCATCCACCGGCGCTGACTCCACAGCATTCACAACCATAACCGTCAGCTGCTGTGCCCGGCGGGCCCGGGATCCGGACCCCCAGTCTATCGGTTGGCAAAAAAACCTTCCACCTGCCTGAAAATCATATCAGCAGTACAGGGCCGCTGTGAATCATGCCAAAAGGCCCCGTGCAGGCGGCGCAGTGCGGTCAGCTGCCGCTTGGCCAGTTGCCGGGTGGCGGCCAGCGCTTTGGCGCGACATTCTTCCAGAGTCGCGTGACCTTCAAGCCAGGCCCATACCTGACGATAACCCACGCTTCTCATCGAAGCATGCTGCGAACTCAAAAGCGGGCGCGCGCGCAGCTTTCTGACCTCATCGACCAAACCCTGCTCGAGCATTTGATCAAAGCGCCCTGCAATGCGCTCATGCAATATATGGCGGCTGGACGGCGTCAGCACAAGTCGCAGCGCCGGCAGACGCGGCAGGCGGTTGTGGCTGCGGTGGGCGCTTGGCCCCCTGCCAGTCAGCGCCAGCACTTCCAGCCCTCTTTGAATACGCTGGGCATCGTGAACGGCCATGCCGGCTGCCGCCGCAGGGTCATGGCGGGCCAGCCGCGCGTGCAGCGCCGGCCATCCCTTCTGTTCAGCCTCAGCGGCAATTTCGCGCCGCAATGCCTGATCAGCGGTGGGCATCTTGTCCAGACCATACAAAAGAGCGCGGAAATACAGCATGCTGCCGCCCGCCAGCACCGGCCACAGGCCTCTTTCATGCATCCGCCTGATTTCACTTTCGGCATCGGCGACAAAATCCGCCACCGAATAGCTGTCCTCCGGGTCGCGCACGTTGATCAGAGCGTGCGGAAAGCGCTTCAGGGTTTGTCTGTCGGGCTTGGCGGCACCAATATTCAAGTGGCGATAAACCTGGGCCGAGTCAACGCTGATGAGCCCGACCGGAAAGCGCCGGCACAGCGCCAGCGCGGCCTCTGTCTTGCCGGCCGCCGTTGGACCCATAAGGAACACTGCGGGGGGCAGCAGTCCGCCCCGGCTACTGGCCACGCAGAAAAAGGCTGTCCAGAGCCTTCATGTCAAGCTGCACCCAGGTGGGTCGGCCGTGATTGCACTGGTCGGCGCGCTCGGTGCGCTCCATGTCACGCAGCAGGGCGTTCATTTCATCAATATTGAGACGCCGATTGGCCCTGACCGAGCCATGGCAGGCGATGGTCGACAAAAGCTCGTCAAGCAGTGTGTCGGGACGACGGCTGTGCCCCATTTCCACCAGATCGGAAAGAATGTCGCGTACCAGCTCCTGGCTGGCGGCCCGCGCCAGAAGCGCGGGGACGGCGCGAATGACCACCGATTCCGGCCCGGCCAGATCCAGCTCAAAACCGATTTTTTGCAGCTTGTCCAGGTAGCGCTCAAGCGCCCTGCCCTCGCGCTCCGAAACGGCAATACGCTCTGGAACCAGGAGTTTTTGCGAGCGCACCCGGTCTTCGCGCCAGGCCTGCTTGAGCTGCTCGTAAACAATTCTTTCGTGCGCGGCGTGCATGTCAACAACCACCAGACCGTGCGCATTCTCCGCCAGCACAAAAACGCCGTGAATCTGCGCCACCGCAAACCCCATGGGCGGAATGTCTTCTGCGTCTTTTTCCTCCGGACGTGCGGCAGAAGCGACTGCCAGCCTGGCATAGCGCGACATGGAATCCGCAACGCCCAGCCCAAGGCCCGGCTGATTGCCCGGCCCTGGCATGCCGACGGCACTGGTGGCCGGCGCACCTGCAGCGGGCGCGGAAGCTCCACCCGTACCGGCACCGGCAAAGGAGTACGCCCGCGATGCAGCGGCGACCGTGGCGGCATCGCCGCCGGGCCGGGTTTGCGCCAGCGCATGATGAATGGTCCGGAACAGAAAGTCATGCACCAGCCGGCCATCCCGAAAGCGCACCTCGTGCTTTTGCGGGTGCACATTGACATCAACGCGGCTGGCATCAAGCTCGAGCAGCAGCACAAACGCCGGATGACGCCCGCCGTAGAGCACGTCCCTGTAGGCCTGGCGAACGGCATGAGCCACCAGCCGGTCTTTTACCAGCCGCCCGTTGACAAAGAAAAACTGCAGATCAGCCTGGCTGCGGGAAAACCCCGGGCGCGCAATCCACCCGCTCAGGCGCAGGCCGGCATGGGCGTTGTCCATTTCAATGGCCTGCTCCATGAATGCATCGCCGCAGACCGCTGCCACGCGCCGGGCGCGCTGGCCGACATCGGCTGCCGGCGTGAAGTTGCGCACCGTGCGGCCATTGTGAATCAGCTCAAAGGCCACGTCCATGCGCGCCAGGGCCAGCCGCTTGACCAGTTCATCAATGTGACCAAACTCCGTTCGTTCCGTGCGCATGAACTTGCGCCGGGCCGGCGTGTTGTAGAACAGGTCGCGCACCTCGACCACCGTGCCTTCTGGCATGCCGACAGGCCGTATGTCTGTGGCGCGGCCGCCTTCCGCATGAATTTCATGGCCGCTGTCCGCACCCGGCCTGCGCGAGGCCAGCCGCAGACGCGAAACCGAGGCAATGGACGGCAGGGCCTCGCCGCGAAAACCCAGCGTGGCCACGCCCTCAAGGTCATCCAGTGATTCAATTTTGCTGGTGGCATGGGCGCTCAGCGCCAGCGGCAGCTGCTCCGGGACAATGCCGGCGCCGTCATCGGAAACGGCTATGCGGCGCTGTCCGCCGCGCTCGACCTCGATACGTATGCGCCGGGCGCCGGCATCAAGGCTGTTTTCGACAAGCTCCTTGACAATGGATGCCGGCCGCTCAATGACCTCGCCGGCGGCGATCTGGTTGACAAGGTTGACGGGCAGCTGACGGATGGACATGGCTGTAGTTTAACCAAGCGACCCGCGCGGCGGGCACCTGCAGGTCAATCCGGACGTGAAGAAAACAGCCGTGTAATTCAGGAGCCGGCCGGAATGACCAGCACCGCGCCGGGGTGGATGACATCGCCCTCGATGTTGTTGGCCTGGCGGATGCGGGCGATGCTGGTGCGATAGCGATGGGCAATGACGCCCAGCGTGTCGCCACGCTCGACCACATGCCGGCTGCCATCCCGGTTGGCGGCAATCCAGGTGCCTTGCGGCGCGGTTTCAAAGAAGTGTTCGCGCACGCCTTCCATCAGGGCCTGCGCCAGCCTTTTCTGATAGGCCTGGCTGCCCAGATTGGCCTCGTCAGTTGGATTGCTGATAAAACCCGCCTCAACAAGAACGCTGGGAACATCGGGTGACCTGAGCACCACAAAGTTGGCGCGTTCGACGTTGTTGCGGTGAACTTTCCCCACCTGGCCCAGCCGGCCCAGAATGGCCTGGGCGGCACCGCCGCTGTATTCCAGTGAAACGCTCTGCGATAAATCCAGCAAAACCGAACTTAAAACGTCGTCTTCCCTGTCCAGCTTGACGCCGCCCACCAGGTCGGAACGGTTTTCATTCTTGGCCAGCAAACGGGCCGCCTCGCTGGAGGCCCCGCTGCGCGACAGCACATAAACCGAGCTGCCGCGCACGCGCCGGTCGCGAAAGGCGTCGGCGTGTACCGACACAAACAGGTCGGCGCCGGCCTCGCGGGCGCGCGCAAAACGCTCCTCCAGCGGAATATAGTAGTCACCGGTTCTGATCAGCAGCGAAGTGATGCCCGGCTCATTTTCAATCAGCTGGTGCAGCTGACGGGCAACGGCCAGCGTCACATTCTTCTCGTAGGTGCCCGAAGGACCAATTGCGCCTGGATCCTCGCCGCCATGACCCGCATCAATGGCCACGATCATGTCGCGCTGGCCACCGTCGGATTCTGCAATGGCCTGCTGCATCTGTTCGTCAGCAGGCTGGTCAGCTTCCGGGTACAGGTCAATAACCAGTCTGTGGCCGTGCTCGCCCGCCGGCGACAGCAAAAAGCTCTTGGGGCGCATCTGCTCTTCCAGATCGAGCACGACCCGCAGGCCGCCTCCTTCGCGCTTTCCGTGGCGAACCCTTGCGATCACACCGCTGTGCTCGCGGTCAAACGACAGATCGCCCGCCGCGCCGATGTCATCAATATCGACCACCACGCGCGCCGGATTCTCAAGCGCGAACAGCTTGTAGTCAACCTGCCCGTCAAGATCAAGAACCGCACGCGTGCTGTCAGGGCCCGCCCAAACCCGCAGTTTGCGGATTTCCCCCGCCGCAGCCGACGTACTGGCGGCCAGCAGCAACACTGCCGTCAGATACAGAAGCTTGCGCATTTCAAATTGACCTCAAGCCGCAAATACGCATTTATGATGCCCTGAACACCATCTTTTTTCAAGACAAATCTGAAGGTTGCAGTGAACTCCAAGAACCAGCCTTAGAGAAAACCGGGCGCCAGACCACAGTTTGCAAAACCGATCAATAAAATCAAACAGTTTTGGACATCCGCCCCTCAGGCCGGGTAAGTGACCTTGCGGCCATCAACTGCAGCACCCCTTGTCAGCTGCGCCGGCTCAATGCGGGCCTCGCCCATCAGGTGGAAAACCTGATGGCCCGCTGCCAGCAAATAGTCGCTGACAATGCGTCGGTGGCAGCGCCACCACACCGCTTCCGCGCACATGATGGCGCAGGCTCTTTTCCGGCCGGCGGCAATCAGCTGCTCAAGCGCCTGTCCGAATTCCCGGCTCAACGCATAGTCGGCGTAGTTGTGAAAGCTGCTGTTTTGCCACCAGCCGTTGACCCCGGCGTCAACTGTGGTGCTTTTCGGCCGCAGCCCGCCCAGCGCTGCGACATGGCGGTATTCAATGCCGTGCCCGTCCAGGCTGCCCGGCAGGGCGTCGCGATTGTACTGCGGGTTGGTGCGCGAACGCGGCACGGTGCGAACGTCGATCACCCGCTCCACCCCGGCCAGCTGCAGCAAACCGACAAACGCCTCCAGGGTGCGCGTGGAGTGGCCAATGGTATAAAACCTGGCGGGCTGTTCAGGCAATCCTCAGCCTGATCCCGAGCAGCCCCGCCAGCTCGTTTCGGTTGCCGGATGAAATCAGGTCCCCAAGCGTGTAGCGTTCAAGCACGTCAAAAAAGGCCTGGCGGGCTTCGCGCAGCATGCCGGCCAGCCTGCAGGCCGGCGTAATGGCGCACTCATTGTCGGCACGCATGCATTCCACCAGGTCAAAATCGACCTCAACCGCTCTCACAATGGTGCCAATGCTGACATCCAACGCATGATCGGCCAGCATCAGCCCGCCGCCCACGCCGCGCACCGAATCCACCCAGCCTTCGGCAGCCAGCTGCTGAACCACCTTCATCAGATGATTCCTGGACACATCATAAGCTTCTGAAATCTCGCGAATTGTGCTGCGCTGGCCAGGCCTGGCGCCCAGGTAGGTCAGCACGCGCAGCGTATAGTCAGTGTAGTGGGTCAGTCTCATTGCCAGTCAGCTTTTGACCTGTTTGAATGCCCCGATTATATGACACGGGACGCGTTCGGGCGCTGTTGTGCATTGCTATAGTAATGCACACAGCAGACAAACCAGGAGGCCACCATGCCCGTTCCTGCGCCCACCCATCAGGTGCTCAATCAGCCCGCAGCACTCCGTAACTACAACCCGTACAACTGCCACCCGGCTCTCAGGGAAGCGCTGCAGCGTGAGGGTGGGCGGGCGTTCGAGCCGCAGGTTCGTGACTTTGCCGAAACAGCGGCCGCCAAAATCGGGCCACTTGGTTTTGAAGCCAATGAGCTTGCGCCGCGCCTGCGCACCCACGACCGCTTTGGCCACCGCATTGACCAGGTGGACTATCACCCGGCCTACCACCGCATTATGGCCACGGGAATTGAAAACGGCCTGGCCAGCCTGACCTGGACCGGCCGGCCGGGCGCGCGCGTGGCGCGCTCGGCCATGATGTATCTGCACAACCAGTTCGAGGCCGGCTCCATGTGCCCCATCACCATGACCCATGCCGCCATTCCCGCCCTGCGCGTGCAGCCGGATATCACCGCTCAGTGGGAGGCCGGTGTTTTGACCGCGCGCTACGATGCCCGATTCTTGCCGCCGCAGGACAAGCGCGGACTGACGCTGGGCATGGCCATGACCGAGAAACAGGGCGGCTCGGATGTGCGCGCCAACACCACTCGGGCGCGTCCCGTAGGCGCTTCCGGCCCCGGCCAGGCCTATGAGCTTGTGGGCCACAAGTGGTTTTGCTCGGCGCCCATGAGCGATGCGTTTCTGGCGCTGGCCCAGACTGAAGACGGCTTGAGCTGCTTTCTGGTACCGCGCTTCCGTGACGATGGCTCGGTCAATCCCATTCATCTGATGCGCCTGAAAGACAAGCTGGGCAACCGCTCCAATGCATCGGCCGAAATCGAGTTTCCGGGAACCCGAGCATTCATGCTGGGCCCGCCCGGGCGCGGTGTTTCCATCATCATTCGCATGGTGGCCGAAACCCGCCTCGACTGCGTGATTGGCTCATCGGCCATGATCCACAAGGCGCTGGTCGAGGCCATTCACCATGCTCGCGGCCGGACGGTTTTCGGTCGCCGGCTGATTGATCAACCGCTGATGCTTGATGTGCTGGCCGACCTGGCGCTGGAATCCGAAGCCTCGCTTGCCCTGGCCATGTTTCTGGCGGCCGGCTTCGAGCGGGCCAGCCATGGTGACGAGCAGGCCGCCCTGTTGACCCGCATGGCCACACCGGTGGCCAAATACCAGGTATGCAAGCGGGCAGTCGGAGCCATCAACGAGGCCCAGGAATGCCTGGGCGGCAATGGCTATATAGAAGAGAGCATCCTCCCCAGGCTGTACCGTGAGGCGCCCGTCAACGCCATCTGGGAAGGGTCGGGCAACATCCAGTGTCTGGACGTCCAGCGCGCTGCCGGACGCAATCCGGACACCGTCAGCGCCCTGTTTGATTATTGCAGTGCCCGGCGTGGCGACAGCGCCGAGCTCGACCGGCATGTGGACGCCACGCGCCTGCTGTATGAAAGCCGGGGCAGCGACCCGGCCAGCGCCCGCGCACTGACCGGCCACCTGGCCCTGTGCCTGCAGGCGGCCGTCCTGCTGACTGCAGACAGCCCGGTGGCCGAGGCTTTTTGCCGCGCCCGGCTGGGCACCATGAACACCGGTCTGTACGGCGGGCTGCCGGACGGCCTTGACACCGCCGCCATTGTCGAGCGGGCCTTTCCGAAGGCATGAACAATTTGCCGGCTGCGGTTGAAAGACGTCTGCCGCCGCCGCATGTAGTCCAGTTCATCTATTCCGCAAGGCAATATCCATGCAAATCGCCCACAACACCGTGGTATCCATCGACTACACGCTGACCAGCGACAGTGGCGAGGTCATCGACAGCTCTCAGGGCCGCGAGCCGCTGGCCTATCTTCATGGCCACGGCAACATCATTCCGGGCCTGGAAAAAGCCATTGAAGGCAAAGGCGCCGGCGACGAGCTGGATGTGACCATCCAGCCTGAAGAAGGCTACGGAGCCTACCGCGAAGAGCTGGTTCAGGATGTTCCCCGCGAGGCTTTTGGCGAAGTTGACGAGATTTCACCCGGTATGACCTTTCGGGCCGAGTCCGATGCCGGCCCCATGACCGTGACGGTGCGCGCAGTTGACGAAGAGACCGTAACCGTTGACGGCAACCACATGCTGGCCGGCAAAGTGCTCAACTTCAGCGTGGCCATACGCGAGGTGCGGGCCGCCACAACCGCTGAAATCGAACAGGGCACGGTTGCCGCCTGACCTGCTGCGGCATGAAACAGCCATAAAGCGCTGCGCAAGCTCGCAGCGCGCTCCGTTTCGTACAGGCAGGGCCTGAACAGCACAACGTTCATTTGGTAAAGCGCCGGCAATGGCCTACATTGTCCCTTTGTCATCCCCTGCCTGTTGAACATGCCTGATTCCGGCCGGCCCGAGCCTTTCTGGAACCGACTTGCCGACATCGCGGCCTACCCGCTGCGCGGCGGCGCGCTGATCAGCCTGGTTCTGTACAGCGTGCTCAATCTTTTCAGATGGGCGCCGGGCATTCTCGGCCTGGTTGTGTACCTGGCGGTCTGGTTTGCAGCCTGCCGCTACGCCTTTGAAATCCTGCTGCGCACGGCCAACGGCTGGCCGCAGCCCCCTGAGCTGGCTACCCACACCGACAGTGGCGTGGTGTGGCGGTTTATTGGACTGTGCATCCTTTTTGCAGGCATTTACCGGGGCAGCGTCCTGCTGGCGGATCCGCCCGTTGCCGCGCTGATGCTGCTGGGGCTGACCACCCTTTTGCCCGGCGCCATCATCTCGCTGGCGCTGGGCGACAGCCTGCCGCACGCGCTCAACCCGCTCAGAACGATTGAGCTGGTGCGGCGCATGGGCACAGCAGCCTGGTCAACCGCTTTCGCCCTGCTGTTCATTATTCAGTTCAGCGTATTCCATGGCGGAGCCGTGCTGACCGGCCTTCCGTTGCTGGGCGATCTGCTTGTGTCCGCCATCACCCTGTGGGGCCTGTTTGCCGCCTTTCACCTGATGGGCTACCTCGTGTTCCAGTACCACGAAGCACTGGGGTTTTCTCCGGGCGAAAGGGGCGGCAGGCCAAGGCCGCTTTCAGCCGATGACCGGCTTGCAGGCGAAGCGCAACGGCTGGTGGCAAACGGGCATATTGAGGACGCACTGGCACTGGTTGGCCAGCACATGAACGAGCGCGCCGTGTCGCTGAAAATGCATGCACTGTACCGCAGCCTGCTGAGCCGGCAAAATAACCGCCCGGCCCTGATCGAACACGCCCGGATCTACCTCAACCTGCTGATGCTGGAAAAAGAGCATGACCGGGCGCTGGCGCTGGCGCATGAATCACTGGAAGCGGATCCCCGCTTTACGCCCCTGCAGGCGCGCGATGGTCACCAGCTGGCCCGGCTTGCAGTCGGCCGCAACCGGCCGGCGCTGGCCCACAGCCTTTGGAAGGCCATGCTCGAGCGCTGGCCAAAAGATCCGGCCCGAAAAGAGTGGGCGCAAGGACTGGCTGATCTGACAGACCCGCACAGCCGGGACGCCAAGGCGGACAGCCAGCCTGTTCAGCAGCAGAACCGGGCGCTTGCCAGACCCGCCGACAAGGACTGACCTCAGCCGTCGCGCTTGAAACGGCGGATGCGCCGGCGCTCGCGCTTGTCGGGCGCCCGGACGGGCTCAACACCGGCCGCCCGCTCGCGGCGCCGCTGCTCGGCCTGCTCCATGCGCCGTTTTATGCTGGCTTCGGTTTCGGTGTACATGGCCTGCGCCAGCGGGGCCGACACCCGCCTTTCACCCACCTGCTCGACCTCGACATCAAAGCGCATGGCTGCCTTGGTGATTTCCAGCCGGTCGCCCGGGCGAACCAGCCGGGAGGAGCGGGCCGAGGCGCCGTTGATTTGAACCTTGCCGCCGCGAATGGCCTGTTGTGAAAGCGAGCGCGTCTTGAAAAAGCGCGCGGCCCACAGCCACTTGTCGAGCCTGACAGCCGGTGACCGGCTTTTGTCACCGGACGCCGGCATCAGCCCGCGGCCGCGCTGTCTTTGGACCGACCGCCCTCCAGGGCGCTGACCAGCAGCGCATTGACGCGGCGCACGTAGCCGGCCGGGTCCGCCAGATCACCGCCCTCAGCCAGCAGCGCCTGGTCAAAGAGCAGCTGGGCGAGATCGGCAAAGCGCTGCTCATCCTTTTCTGCCGCCATGGCGCGCAGCAGCGCGTGATCGGCGTTGATTTCAAGATCCGGATCTTCTTCAGGCACATCCTGGCCGGCCTGGCGCAGCATTTTTTGCATGTTGATGCTGAGCGCATGATCGGCCGTCACGATGCGCCCGGGTGACTCGACCAGCCCCGAGCCGGCAACAACCTGACCCACCTGGGAGTCCAGCGCGGTCTTGATCCTTTCAGCCAGGGCGCTGGCGGCCTCATCGGGCTCCGTCTTGTCCTTACCCTCATCCAGGCGGGTGCCGGTCACCGACTTGAGCGCCTTGCCCTTGTATTCATGAAGGTGGCCGACCACCCATTCGTCAATCCGGTCGGTGAGCAGCAGCACCTCGATGCCGCGCTTGCGGAACGACTCCAGGTGGGGCGAGTTTTGCGCCACGCGCAGATTGTCGGCGGTGAGGTACCAGATGCTGTCCTGATCCTCAGCCATGTTTTCAATATATGCATCCAGGCCCACATCGGGCCGGTCGGTTTTGCTGGACGAAAAACGCAGCAGCGAGGCAATGCGTTCGCGCTGCTCAAAGTCCTCGACCACACCTTCTTTCAGGACTGTGCCGAAGGCCGTATAAAACCGGTTCCAGTCGTCCCCGCCCCGCTTGGCAAGTTTGTCAATCAGATCAAGCGAGCGCTTGATGACAGCCGCGCGGATTTTGTTCAGCAGCGGGTTGTCCTGCAGGATCTCGCGGGAGATATTGAGCGGCAGATCGGCCGAGTCGATCACGCCACGCATAAAGCGCAGATAGCGCGGCACCACCTGTTCGGCCGCATCCATGATGAACACCCGCTGGATATACAGCTTGATGCCCTCACGCTCGTCGCGGTTGATGAGCATGTCAAACGGTGCCTGGGACGGCAGGTAAAGCAACATGCTGTAGCGCTGGCTGCCCTCGACATGATGATGGGCCCAGCTCAGCGGGGCCTGACCATCGCCGGTCAGGCTGGTGTAGAACTGCTCGTAATCCTCTTTATTCAGATCGGCCCGCGCTCGGGCCCACAGCGCTTCGGAGTCATTGACTGCGACGGCCCCATCTTCCTTGCCGGCCTCGGCCAGGCGCACCGGGAAAGCAATGTGGTTGGAGTAATGCTTGATGATGCGTTCAAGCTGCCAGCTGGAGAGCAGATCCTTGTGATCATCGGCCAGCTGCAGGGTGATCGTTGTGCCCTGCTCCGCTCGTTGAATGTCTTCCAGCCGGTACTCACCTTCACCATCCGATATCCAGCGCACGCCGGCATCGGGCGCGTCGCCGGCGCGGCGGCTTTCCACCGTCACCTGCGAAGCAACGATAAAAGCCGAATAGAACCCGACCCCGAACTGGCCGATCAGGGCGGCATCCTGGCGCTGGTCGCCCGACAGCGACTCCAGAAAACGGCGCGTGCCGGAACGCGCGATGGTGCCCAGATTCTCGATGATCTCCTCGCGATTCATGCCGATGCCGCGGTCGGCCACCGTCAGGGTGCCGGCTTCGGCATCAAAAATCACGTCAATGGCCAGATCACTGTCCAGGCCCTTGAGCCGTTCATCGGTCAGGGCGGCAAAACGCAGCTTGTCGCTGGCATCGGACGCGTTGGAAATGAGTTCGCGCAAAAATATTTCGCGGTTTGAGTACAGCGCGTTGATCATCAGCTTGAGCAGCTGGTGAACTTCGGCACCGAACTTGCGGGTTTCAGTCGTGTTGTTGTTGCTCATCTATCGACAGGGCTGCAGGTCATGTGGGTTGAACAGAAACGAGAAATGGGCCCTGGAACCCTTCATTTCAAGCCGGATACGGGCTGCGGTCCCGGTCACCTGCTCTTCCTGTCACTGAATTTTGCCTTTCTCAAGCCCGGGCAAAAACCGGTCATTTGCAACTGGCGGTGCATGCTCGCATAATTGGCGGCCCGGTTGCCGGTCCGCAAGGGGACCTCTGGCCGCCGTCAACCACACAAGAATTGCTATGCGGCACCACTACCACATCACCATTGCCGACTATCGCGGCGCCCGGCATTTCACTGTCGGCACCGGCCTGCAGCGTGCAGCTGTCGGGGCCGGGGCAGGCCTGGCTGCTGTCATGCTGGCCGGCGTTTTGACCATCGTGTTTCTGTCAGGGAAAATCGGCGGCCTGAACAACAGCATCACCGAACTGACCGCCGAAAAGCAGGCCATTGAATCGCAGCGCGAGCAGCTGGCCAGGCGCAACAGCAAGCTTTCAAGCGAGCTGGCCGACAGACAGCAGGCGCTGGCCAGCCTGACTCTCGGCCTTGAAAACATCGAGGCACTGGTCGGAACAGTTTCATCCCCCGACCAGCCGCTTGCCGTCAGGGTTGACAACGCAACCCGTTCGGCGCTTGAAAAGCGCCTGATGCTGCGCTCCATTCCCAGCGGCTTTCCGGTCGTCTCAAAGACCATCACCAGCGGCTTTGGCACGCGCTACCACCCCATTCTCAAGCGTGAAAGAAAACACGGCGGCGTTGATTTGAGAGCACAGCTGGGAACACCCGTTTATGCCACCGCCGACGGCGTGGTCAAGTGGGCCGGCATGCACCATGGATCAGGCCTGGGCAACATGGTTGAGGTGGTTCACAACTATGGTTTCTCGACCGTATATGGTCATCTGAGCGAAACCGGGGTCAAGTCCGGCAGCTATATCAAGCGCGGTGACCTGTTGGGCTATTCAGGGGATACCGGACGATCAACGGCGCCCCACCTGCACTACGAAGTGCGGCACCTTGGCAGCCGACTGAATCCTGCCCCTTTTATGGACTGGTCGCTGGACGACTATGATGCATTGTTCACCAAAGAGGATCGCGTGCAATGGGATTCGTTAACCGACATGGTTCGGACGGCGACACAGGCGCCGGAACGACCGTGGTTGCAGCCAATTCTGTCATTGTCGGCGAACTCGCTGTAAGCGACCATTTGCTGGTTGACGGCCGGGTGGAGGGCCGTATTCGTGCAGACCTGCAGGTTTCCATCGGCCGGACGGGCGTCGTGCAGGGCGAACTGTCGGCCCGGCACGTGATTGTGTGCGGGCGCTTTGAGGGCTCAATCGATGCCGACCGGCTCGAGATTGTGGCTGGAGGCAGCATAAGGGGGGACATCACCGTGGCCGCGCTGACCATGGAGCCTGGCGCCCATTTCACCGGAACCAGCCGGTTCCGCAAGCCTGGGGAACAGCCTGGCAGCCGCGCTCAAGCTGTCAGCGCAAATCCCGGACATGAAAAAGCCAGCCCGCAGGCTGGCTCATCAAAAAACCGGTTCTGGACTGATTCCTGAATCGCTCCGCTCAGGACTTGGCCGGCCGGCGGGCTGCGCCAGTGAGCTTCTCCCTGATGCGTGCGGCCTTTCCTTCACGTTCGCGCAGATAGAACAGCTTGGCACGGCGAACCCTGCCGCGACGCTTTATCTTGATGGATTCGATCAGCGGGCTGTACGTTTGGAAAACGCGCTCTACGCCCGTTCCGTGCGAGATTTTGCGGACAGTGAATGCCGAGTTGACGCCACGGTTGCGCTTGGCAATGCAAACGCCCTCAAAGGCCTGCAAGCGCTGGCGGTCGCCCTCGCGCACCCACAGGTTGACCACAATGGCATCGCCGGCTGAAAAAGCGGGAATTTCGCGCTCAGTCTGCTCTTTGTTGATTTCGTCGATGATATTGCTCATGACTGTTCGTTCCTGGTTTCGCGGCAGTTCCCAAAACTTGGGATGACAAGCCGGGCATTATAACCATAATTTCAGCGCTTGTCTTGCCCGTTTTGCAAAAACTCCGCCAACGCCTTTCTGTCCTCGTCCGTCAGCCTGTAGGCTGCAAACAGGTCGGGGCGCCGGTCGCGCGTGCGCAGCAATGCCTGGGCATGTCGCCAGCGCTCAACCCTGGCGTGATCCCCGCTCGTCAGCACCTCGGGCACGTGGCGCCCGCGCCACTCGGCCGGGCGGGTGTAATGCGGGCAATCGAGCAGGCCATGTGAAAAGGAATCCTGCTCGGCCGACAGTTCATGGCCAAGAACCCCCGGGAGCAGCCGCACCAGGGCATCAATCATGACGGCCGCAGCCGGCTCACCGCCCGACAACACAAAATCACCCACAGACCACTCCTCGTCGATCAGCTCGTCGAGCACGCGCTCATCAACGCCTTCATAGCGGCCACATACGATAACGAGCCGGCGCCGGGTGGCCAGATCGGCCAGCACGGACTGGGTCAGCGGTTTTCCCTGCGGGCTCAAGTAGCCCACCGTCACATCGGCATCATTGCCTCGTGCCGCTTCTATGGCCCGGGCAAGCGGCTCGGGGCGCATGACCATGCCAGGCCCGCCGCCATACGGACGGTCATCAACGCTTTTGTGAACCCCGGTGGCGAATTCGCGCGGATTGAAGCAGTTCAGGCTTACGCGGCCGTCTTCGACGGCACGGCCGGTCAGCCCAAGCTGGTGGAAGCAGTCAAACCAGTCGGGAAACAGGGTGACAACATCAATCCGCTCAAGCACGCTCAGTCCGGCCCGGCCCATTCGGATGGCCAGTCAACCGTGACCCGGCGCGCCTCAAGATCAACATCGACAACGAACCGCCCTGTTACAAAGGGAATCAGCACGACGTCGTCGGCGCCCTCGATTTCCATCACGTCGTGAGCACCGGTTTCGTGCATTTTTGAAATTTGACCAAAGCGGTGATTCTGTCGGTTGACAACTTCGAGTCCGACAAGGTCATGCCAGTAGTACTCGCCCGGTTCGGGAGCGGGCAGGGATGAGCGCGCCACGCGAATGACTGTTCTTCCAAGCGCGGCGGCCTTTTCAGGTGTATTGACACCTTCAAGCCTGACCACCAGGCGCGGGCCCGATTTTTTCCATTCAACAGGCTCAATGGCGTCACCGCGGCTGCCAACCCGCCACGGTAAATAATCAAAAATTGCTTCAGGTGGCCGGGTGTATGAAAAAACCTTGACCCAGCCGCGCACCCCCCAATCGCCGTTGAACCGGCCAACAATGACCGATTCCTCGTTCAAGGGCTTCAACTCAGGCCGTGGCCTGGGTGGCTGACTGCTCGGCTTCAGGCGGGCTGGACTGGTTGCGGCGCGCCTCGTTGTACAGATGACCAACGCGCTCTGAAAGCTGTGCGCCCTGGTCAATCCAGTGCTGCACGCGCTCGATATCCAGACGCAGCCGCTCTTCCTGGCCGCGGGCCACCGGATTGAAAAACCCGAGGCGCTCGATATTGCGGCCGTCACGTGCCTTGCGGCTGTCGGTAACAACAATGTGGTAGAAGGGCTGCTTTTTGGCACCGCCCCTGCTCATGCGAATCTTGACCATGTTTTCTCCTGATAGTCTTCCCGTATCTGCGACGACGGGAAAGCCTCTGCTGCCGGAATCGGCAAGCCCGCTATTTTAGCCAATAATCATCTGTTATGGAAGCGCAGTGTCAATGCGGCTGCAAAAAAGCCTAAAAAGGCATTCCGCTACCGCCGGGCAAACGCTTCATCAGCCGGGCCATGGCGCCCTTGTTGCCCATCCGGCGCATCATCCTTTGCATCTGTTTGTGCTGCCGCAATACGCGGTTGACTTCCTGCACCTGCGTTCCCGAACCGGCAGCAATGCGGCGCTTGCGCGAGCCGCGGATGCTGTCCGGAAAGCGGCGTTCGGTGGGCGTCATGGAATTGATGATGGCGATCATCCGGGTGGTCTGGTTGTCATCAACCCGCGACTTGACCGCATCGGGCAGGTTGCTCATGCCGGGCAGCTTGTCCATCAGGGAGCTCATGCCGCCCAGCTTGTTCATTTGCACCAGCTGGTCGCGAAAATCGTCCAGCCCGAAGCGCCGGCTGCCCCTGCCAACCTTGCGCGCCAGCTTCTGAGCCTTTTCCTGGTCAACCTTGCGCTCCACCTCTTCAACCAGGCTGAGCACATCGCCCATGCCAAGAATGCGGGACGCGAGGCGGTCGGGGTGGAAAGGCTCCAGGCCATCAATTTTTTCGCCGGTACCAAGAAACTTGATGGGCGCACCGGTGACATGCCGCACCGACAGCGCCGCGCCACCGCGCGCATCGCCATCGGTCTTGGTCAGTACAACGCCGGTCAGCGGCAGGGTCTCGTGAAAGGCTCGGGCGGTGTTGGCGGCGTCCTGGCCGGTCATGGAATCGACCACAAACAGTACTTCGTGCGGGTCAACGGCGCCGTGAATATCACGGATCTCGGCCATCATCTCGCTGTCAACGGCCAGCCGGCCGGCCGTGTCAAGAATCAGGACATCGGCAAAGCGCCTGCGGGCTTCGCCCAGGGACTGTTTGGCAATGGCCACCGCATCATCAGGCCTGGGGTCACGATAAAATTCCGCATCCACCTGCTGTGCCAGCGTTTCAAGCTGATCGATGGCTGCCGGACGATAGATGTCGCAACTGGACAGCAGCACCTTCTTGCTGTGCCTGGTCTTGAGCAAATGCGCCAGCTTGCCGGCCGTGGTCGTCTTGCCGGCGCCCTGAAGCCCGGCCAAAAGAATGACCACCGGCGCCGGCCGGTCCAGAGCCAGCGGCGCGTTTTCCTCACCCAGCACATGTTTGAGTTCGTCATGCACCACCTTGACCAGGGCCTGCCCGGGTTCAAGGCTTTTTATGACTTCCTGGCCAACAGCGCGCTCGGTCACCCGGGCGATAAAATCACGCACCACGGGCAGAGCCACGTCGGCTTCAAGAAGCGCAACCCTGACCTCGCGCAGCGACTCGCGAATATTGTCCTCGGTCAGCCGTCCGCGGCTTCTCAGGCGCTCGAGCGAACCTGTCAGGCGTTTTGTAAGTTGGTCAAACATCGGCAAACACTGGTTACCATCGACAGTCGCCCATTATACTGGGCGGCGCTCCGGCCCGCTTGACAACAACGGATTGTTTCATGTCGCTTTTCCCATTTGTAATTGCCATTTACCTGGGCGCCAGCGCCAGCCTTGTTCTGGCCAGCGTGAGCCCGCGTCACTGGCTGACCCAGGCTGGACTGCTACTGGCCTTTCTGGGCGTCATTCTGCATGCCGTGCTCGTGTGGAATGCCATTGACCTCCCGGCCGGCCAGGACGTCAACTTTTTCAACATGCTGTCCCTTGCAGCCGTGCTGACCGTGGCCGTCATCATCCCGGCTTCCGGCGCCAGCCGCTCGGGCCAGGCATGCGCAATCATTTTGCCGGGCGCCGCACTGTGCGTGCTTCTGCAGTGGGTGGTGCCGACCAAACCGCTGCCGCTGGGCAGTCTGTCCGCGGCTGTCCGGCTGCACATCATCAGCTCGCTCCTGGCCTACAGCCTGCTGAGCATTGCCGCCATCAATGCGGTCATGCTGGCAGTTCAGGATCGGGCCCTGCGCCATCCGCACCTTGTTCACCGGCTCGATTCACTGCCGCCGCTGGCCGTGATTGAAAACATCATGTTCAAGCTGATCTGGCTGGGCTGGCTCCTGCTTGGTCTGAGCCTGGCCACCGGGCTGGTGTTTATTGACGACCTGCTGGCCCAGCACCTGGCCCACAAAACCGTCCTGTCCATGCTGTCCTGGCTGCTGTTCGGGCTGCTCTTGCTGGGACGCTGGCGGTTCGGCTGGCGCGGGCGGGCGGCAGCGCGCTGGACGTTGCTGGCCATGCTTATACTGACGCTGGCCTACTTTGGCAGCAAGCTGGTGCTCGAGCTGATGCTTGGAAAGAGTTGGCAGCTGCCGCCAGGCGGCTGAGCATTCAATCATCGCCGCTGTCGGCAGACGGAGCGCTGCCGGAAATGGCCATCAGCTGTGACACGAGCCTGGGCCAGTCGACCAGACGGCGGTGCCCCACCACATCCAGGCGCGGCAAACCACGCCCCTGGACAATGAAAAAACCGCCGGCGTCCCGTTCAGCCACCCCGTCCAGGTGGCAAATGTTGCGGTCAAGGCGGCACGCCAGGCCGGCCCGGCGATAGGAAAACTCGTCAAACATGCGCAGCAGCCCGGCGCCCGCGGCCGCTCCACCCCCGAGCCGCGACAGGTTTTCAACCGCCCTTTGGCTGATACGGCGACGCGGTGCGTCCGCAAGCGTATAGGCGCGCGCATCCATGGCCACAGGACGCCAGTCAAGCAGGCGCAAATCATGAAACCAGCCGGAAAGCAGCCCGTCCATATGCCCGAAATTGAAGGCGCCGGTCAGTTCGGCAAGATCAAGGCGCTCAAATTCCACCTGCGCAGCCAGGGCCGGCAGCGATCCAAACGGTCGCTCTATGACCAGATCGGTCACCGTGATCTGCCCCGAAAAAGCCTCCACATCAATGCCGCCGGTAAAATCAAGCCGGTTGTCGGCAAAACGGATTCCCGGAAATCGGCCGGACAGCCGGCCTCCAAATTCAGGCCAGCCCAGCACCTTGGTCAGGCCCGGCAGGCCAAGGGGCTCAATATGCACATCCATGGACAGTGAATCATGCGCTTCAGCAGCTGCGCGCCAGTCCAGGTGCTCAACCACCACGGCGCCGTCAAGCAGCGGCACTTCCAGGGGCTCACTCAGGCCCCAATGGTCACGACTGCCATCAAGCACCAGTGCCGACTGGCCAAACGGCAGGCTGAGCAGGGAAAATCCGCGCCACTCAAGCTGTGCGGACACCCGGTTTCTGCCCAGCTCAAAATACCCGTCAACCGGCCCGGCTGAAAAACGCTGTTGCCCATCTTTTGCAACCAGTGAATCCAGATCAAGATATACGGTAAATCCGTTGTCTGCGTCCCACAACAACGATGCATCCAGCCGGCCGGCCGTTTCCAGATCGGACAGTCCGTAACCTGAAGCTGGTCCACTGCCCCAGCGCTGCCAGGCCTGCGGGAACACAAAATGCGACCGCTCAATCTCCAGCCCGGCCAGCGACCAGCCTTGCTCGCCCGGCACAAGAACCAGGCTTCCGCGCGCGCCAGCCACACCACCATCATCAATTTCAACGCGCTCCAGGCTGAGTGTCCCGCTGTCAGCAACCTGTCCGGCCACCTCCAGCAGCAGGGGCCCGTCAGGTGGCGGCAAATAAACCGACCAGAACAACAGCTCGCCGGCAGTTTGCAGGATTTCACCTGAGAACCGCAGCGGCTCATCGGCGCCCAGCCCGTCAACGCGGCCGCTGAGCTCAAACTGTGCGCCGTCGCCGGCAATCAGCCCGTCCGGGCTGTCGAAACTGACCTGGTCCAGCACCAGGTTCACGCTCAGCTGCCCATCAGACAGACTTGCCCCGCCCTGAACCCCGCCTTCGAGAAAGCTCAGTCCGGGAATTTCAGGAATGACGGAAGCAAGATTTTCCAGCCTCAGCCCCTCAAGCCGAAGCTCAAGGGCCGGCGCCCTGGAAAGATCTCCGTCCGGCCACCAGACATGGCCGGAAGCCGCCAGGTCTTCAACTTCAAAGGCCTGGCCCAAACCATCTGCCGCGTCAAACTCCGACAGCCGGCCCGACAGGGCCGAACCGCTCGAATCTTCCCAGACAAAATCTCCTTCCTGGCACCAGGCACCGGCAGGCCATGGAGATCCGCGCCGGCAATTTATTTCCAGACGCCCTTTCCAGCTGTCAATTTTCAGTTCGTCCACACTCAGCTGCCAGCTGCCGGCCTGACGAGTCATATCCGGTTGCCAGCTGAATTCAGCCGCGCTCCAGGATGCCACTCCGGCCTGCCCGCTTCCCAGCCTGAGATTCAGCTGTTCTTGCGCACCGGCATGGACTGCAAGCAGCAGCAGCAATGCCGCCGGGCTTTTCCCGGCTGCACGGCTGGCGTATGATGAAAACCATGCCCAATGACGCATCAATTCGCTCCATCGATCAGCTGCGCATTCTGGTTGTTGATGATCATCTCATCAACCGCGAGCTGCTCAGCACCGGACTGAGCCGGACAGTGGGCCGTATCGACACGGCCAAAAACGGGCCGGATGCAGTCGATCTGTGCTCACGGCATGACTATGATGCCATTCTGATGGATTTGCACATGCCGCAAATGGATGGACGCACCGCGGCACGCCTGATCCGCGAGCTTGACACACCGTCGGCCCGGGCGCGCATGGTGGCCCTGACCGCCGACACGCGCCCTGCGCAGCGCGCTCGACTGCTCAAGGAAGATTTTGACGAATACCTCAACAAGCCTGTTTCCATCGCTGGACTGACAGCAGCATTGCGACAGCTGTTCAGGCTCCCCGGCCCTGCAGGTGCAATGTTCAGGCCGGACGGCCCTGATCGACTGATTGATCCGGGCTCCGCCCTGGCCGCCACGGGCGATGATGCCGGTTTGAGCCACCGGCTGGCAGCCATGTTCATGGATGAGCTTGAAGAAAAGCTGCCGCTTCTCGATGACATGCTCTACCGCGGGGACAGACACGCAGCAGCAGGCCTTTTGCACCAGTGGGCCGGCAGCAGTGGCTATGCTGGCGCAATGCGTCTGTCAAAAGCCTGTCAGCGGCTTCACCAGCCGCTTGTATCGGAAGATGACGAGAGCCTGACCGGCATCAGATACCTGCACTTTTTACGCATCGCGCATGCGACGCGACAGGCGCTGCGCCATTCACTGGCGAGAGTGGCCTGATGCAGCCACCAACAGCTGTTTCATTTCGGCAACCGCTGCATGCAGGCCGCTGAAAACCGCGCGTGAAACAATGGCGTGGCCAATGTTGAATTCGGCAATGCCGCCAATGGCGGCCACCGGGTGGACATTGTGATAGTCAAGGCCATGGCCGGCATTGACAATGAGCCCCAGACGCCGGCCGACAGCAACTGCGGTACGCAGCCTTTCAAGCTCACGGGCCGCCTCCTTTCTGGTGCGAGCCTTGGCCCACGGGCCGGTGTGCAGCTCCACGGCCGGAGCACCCACCTCCAGCGCATTTTCCAGTGATTCGACATCGGGATTGACAAACAGGCTGGTGCGAATGCCGGCTTCGGCAAGGCGCCGGCAGGCTGCAGTGATTTGCTGCTTGCCCGCGCTGATGTCCAGCCCGCCTTCGGTGGTCAGTTCTTCATCCGTTTCCGGCACCAGGCATACATCTGCAGGATTGATGGCTTCGGCAATTGCCAGCATTTCCTCGGTCACCGCTATTTCCAGATTCATGCGCGTGCCCATGGTTTCGGCCAGCTGCCGCAAGTCCTCGTCCTGGATATGACGACGATCGCGGCGCAGGTGTACGGTGATCGCATCAGCGCCCGCCTGTTCAGCCACCAGGGCTGCCTGCACGACTGACGGCTGCTGCCCGCCGCGCGCCTGTCGAAGGGTCGCGACATGATCGATATTGACGCCAAGTCCAGGTCTGTTCATTACTTTTAATCTCCGTGTTTTCGAGTGCGGACGCTTGCCAGCAGCTGGCGCGATGCCAGTGGCCGCCCTCCAAGGTGCGGGTCAATGAGCCGACGCATCAGCGCCCGCATTTCGCGCGCGGCGGTGCGGCTGGTGGTGTGACCATCTGCCAGCGCCAGAATGGTTTGCCCGCTGAATGTTTGGTTGCTGTCGTCATCGGCCGGAAAAAAACCGGCGTCCGGTTTCAGATGATAGCGTTTGTCAGGGCTTATGGGACGGCCGCTTTGGGCATCAAGGCGAAAATCGGGGGCAACACCCAGGCCGCGCAGCAGTTCCATTTCAAAACGGCGCAGCACCAGCGCCTGGGCCTTTTCACCCTGTGCAAGCCCGACCAGAGCAGCCGAATAGGCGTCAAATACTTCCGGATGCGGATCATCGCGCTTGAGCAGGCGCAAAACCAGCTCATTTGCATAAAACCCGCACCACAGGGCCTGTCCTGTCAGGGCAAGACCAGCTTCCAGGGACTCAAGCGCCGTCATTGTGCCCACTTCACCACGGCGCAACCAGGACGCTGACAATGGAATATAAGGCTCGATTTGCCCGCGCCAGGCCGACCGGGCCGACCGGGCGCCCTTGGCCACCAGCCCCACTCGGCCCTGCTCGCGCGAAAAAAATTCGACCAGAAGACTGGATTCCCGCCACGCCCGCCTGTGGATGACCCAGCCGTGCAGGTGTTCAAACCGCGCCAAGGGAGTCAACCCCTGCGGCTGTAGCCCAGCTCGTCAAGCGCGCGCTCGTCGTCCATCCAGTCGCGGCGGGTTTTGACATGCAGCTCGAGATGAACACGTTCGTCCAGCAGCTGCGCGATCTTGTGGCGCGCCCGGGTTCCAACCCGCTTCAGTACCTGGCCTTCGCGCCCGATGACCATGCCCTTGTGACGCTCGCTGGCAACCAGTATCAGCGCATTGATTTCAACCCGGCGTCCCGTCCGTTTGAAGCGTTCAATCACAACGGTAATTCCGTAAGGAATTTCCTGATGGAGATTGAGCATGAGCTGCTCACGCACCAGTTCGGCAACCAGAAAGCGCTCCGACTTGTCGGTAAACAGCTCGGAGTCGTATACGGGGCTGCCTTCGGGCAGCACCTCAAAGACTTCATCAAGCAGGGCATTCAAACCCTGCTCCTTGAGGGCCGACAAATACACCACGGCGTCAAACTCGACCCGTGCTGTCAACTCGGCTGTTTTTTCAAGCAAAACACCACGATCAGACAGCAGATCGACCTTGTTAAAGGCCAGAATTTTTGGCGCATCCATGCGGCTGATCATGTCGAAGACGCGCTCATCCTCTTCGGTCCAGCGGGTGGCATCAAGCATCATGACAATGACATCGACCCCTTTGGCCGTGCTGGCTGCAGTGCGGTTGAGTCTTCGGTTGAGGGCGTGATCGCGGCGTCGATGAAGCCCTGGAGTGTCAACAAAAATGGCCTGTCCCTGCGGCCGGTTGACAATGCCGGTGATGCGGTGCCGGGTGGTCTGCGGCTTGTGGGTGGCTATAGCGATTGGCTCGCCCACCAGGGCATTGATCAGGGTTGACTTGCCGGTGTTGGGGCGTCCAAGTATGGCGATATAGCCGCAGCGCAGGCTTGTCATTTTGACTCTCTGTCAGGGGTTTTGAAGTGTTCGTGGAGACGCTCAAGCATTGCGACAGCCGCGGCCTGTTCGGCCTTGCGCCTGCTGCCTGCCTCCGCCCGGGTTGGTTCAGCCAGCCGGCCGGCACTGCATTCCACCACAAAGCGGCGTATATGGGCTGCGCCAAATTCATCCACAATGGTGTATTCGGGCGGCTCGTGGCCGCGCCCCTGCAAAAGCTCCTGCAACCGGGTTTTCGGATCCTTGAGGCTGTCGGCATCGGACAGCGAGCCCAGTTTTTCGGCAAAGAGCTGTTTGACAACGCTGCGGGCTGCGTCAAAGCCGCCATCAAGGTATATGGCCCCGATGATGGCTTCCATGGCGTCGGCAAGAATGGACTCGCGCAAGAACCCGCCGCTTTTGAGCTCGCCGGCCCCCAGCCTGAGATACTTGCCCAGCTCAAGCGCGGCTGCCAACTCCGCCAGGGTGACATCCCTGACCAGGCGCGACCGCAGGCGGCTCAGGTCGCCCTCGGGCGCCTTCGGCCAGTCATGAAAAAGGCTTTCAGCAATGATGGCATTCAACAGGCTGTCGCCAAGAAACTCAAGCCGCTCATAGTGACATGGTCCGTAGCTGCGGTGGGTCAGCGCCTGCAGAAGCAGGCGGCTGTCCAAAAACTGGTAATCAATTCCGGGCAGGCGGCCCGAAGCTTCAATTCTGCAGGGGCTGTGCACTGTCAAAACGGATGATGGCATCAATGTTTCCCAACAGATGCTGTTCAACATCGTATTTGACCAGCACACGGGCATTTGTTCCTGTTTCGATTTTAATGTGCCTGGGCTCAATGTGTTTGATATAGCTGATTTCAATGCGGCTGGCGAGCTCCTTGCGAATGGCGTTGGGTGACTTGTTGGCCGCACCAGGCTGGGAGGCAATCGACTTGACCTCGCTCATCAGCGAAACGTGGTTCATGTAAACAGGAACGATCTTGATGCCAATAAAGGTGAAAAACAGCACGACCAGCAGGAGAAAAACAAATCCTATCAAGGTCATGCCACGCTGTTCTTGCAATGACTTCATGTTTCCGGTTCCCTCAGAATGTCACAGACTCCCCTGTTTATTCGATCTTATCACCAATTCTTCGAAAATCTATACAGCCTCTGGAGCAGTCCCAGTGCATCCAGATTCGCACCGCCCGGCCCAGCAGGTTTTCCTCGGGCACAAACCCCCACGAACGGCTGTCCAGCGACTGGTCGCGATTGTCTCCCATGACAAAGTAATGGCCGTCCGGCACTGTAACCGCCTGAAAGTTGCTGTTGCCACGCTGTGGATACACAACAATGGAGTGCGTGGCCTCGCCCAGGCTTTCCGTATATTTTACCGGCCTGCTTCCGGGCGGGTTGCGGTTCAGGCCTTCGCCAATCCATGGGCCATCGGGCTGCTGTTCGGCAGGCTCACCGTTGATATACAGCACCTTGTTGCGGTAGCTGATTGAGTCTCCAGGAACACCAATGACGCGCTTGATGTAGTTGACGCGCTCGTCTTCCGGGTACCTGAACACGATGACATCGCCGCGCTCGGGCTCGCCGGTTGACAGAATTTTCTTGTTTAGCACCGGCAGGCGCAAGCCATATGAAAATTTGTTGACAACGATGAAGTCGCCTATCCACAACGTTGGAATCATGGATCCGGACGGGATCTTGAACGGCTCGAACAGAAAAGAGCGAAACACCAGCACCAGAAGCAAAACCGGGAAAAGAGAGCCCAGGGTTTCGGATGTCTTGCCCAGCGCGCCGACCGCTTCCTTGCCGCTGCGCCGCGGGCGCAGCCAGAATTTTTCAAGTGCCCAGAGTACGGCTGCAGCCAGGGTCAGCACGGTCAAGATCAGCGCAAAATCCAGATTCATCGGGTCAGTTCTCCTGGTCGGTTCGCAGAACAGCCAGGAACGCTTCCTGCGGAATTTCTATCTTTCCCACCTGCTTCATGCGGCGCTTGCCGGCTTTCTGCTTTTCGAGCAGCTTGCGCTTGCGGCTGACATCGCCGCCATAGCACTTGGCGGTGACATTCTTGCGAAAGGCCTTGACGGTTGAGCGCGCAATGATATGTGAGCCAATGGCGGCCTGAATGGCCACATCGAACATCTGGCGCGGGATCAGCTCGCGCATGCGCTCGGCAAGATCCCGCCCGCGGCGGTCGGCCTGGTCCCTGTGGACAATGACGGAAAGCGCATCAACCCGTTCGCCGTTGATGAGGATATCCAGCCTGACAAAAGGCCCGGCCTGGTAGCGCAGAAAATCATATTCAAAAGAGGCAAAACCGCGGCTGACCGACTTGAGGCGGTCAAAGAAGTCCATGACCACATCAGCCATGGGCAAGGCATAGGTCAGCTGGACCTGGCCGCCAAGAAAACGCATGTCCTGCTGCTCACCGCGCTTTTCTTCACACAGGCCGATCACGCCACCAATGTAGTCCTGCGGCACAAGAATGTTGGCGAGAATGATGGGCTCGCGTATTTCATTGACCTCTCCGGTATCGGGCAGGCCCGCCGGGTTGTCCAGGTAAATGATGTCGCCACTGGTCATCTCCAGCTCATAAATGACCGTTGGTGCGGTGGTAATGAGCTCAAGATCATATTCACGCTCCAGGCGTTCCTGCACAATTTCCATGTGCAGCATGCCCAGAAAGCCGCAGCGAAAACCGAACCCCAGCGCCATGGAGGTCTCCGGCTCGAAATACAGGGCCGAATCATTGAGCTGCAGTCTGTCGAGCGCTTCGCGCAGGTCGGTGTAATCGGATGAATCCACCGGGAAGATCCCGGCAAATACGCGCGGCTGCAGCGGCTTGAACCCCGGCAGGGGTTCGTGCGCCGGATTTCTTGCGCTGGTGATGGTGTCGCCAACCGGCGCACCGTTGACTTCCTTGATGCCGGCCGCAATGAAGCCGACCTGGCCGCACTCCAGCGACGCCTGCGGACTGCGTTTGGGTGTGAAAATGCCGATTTCATCCGCCGGATGCTCATTGCCGGACGACATCAGCCTGATCCTGTCCCCCTTGGTCAGGCGTCCCTCTTCAATTCGAACCAGGGAGTTGACGCCCAGGTAGTTGTCAAACCAGGAGTCGACAATCAGGGCCTTGAGCGGGGCATCCGACCTGTCTTCCGGCGGCGGGATCTTTTTGACCAGCGCCTCGAGCACCTCACGAATGCCCTCGCCGGTCTTGGCGCTGACCAGCAATGCGTCGCTGGCATCAATGCCGATAATGTCCTCAATCTGGTGCTTGACGCGTTCCGGATCAGCGGCCGGCAGGTCAATCTTGTTGATGACCGGAATCACCTCAAGACCCTGCTCGACAGCAGTGTAGCAGTTGGCCACGCTTTGGGCCTCCACGCCCTGGGCAGCATCAACCACCAGCAGCGCACCTTCACAGGCGGCCAGTGATCGGGAAACCTCATAGGAAAAATCCACGTGGCCGGGCGTGTCAATAAAGTTGAGCTGGTAAACCTGCCCGTCCTTGGCCTCAAAGTTCAGAGTGACACTTTGCGCCTTGATGGTAATGCCACGTTCGCGCTCCAGGTCCATGGAGTCAAGGACCTGGGCCGCCATCTCGCGCTCGGTCAGGCCTTCACAGACCTGGATGAACCGGTCGGCCAGCGTGGACTTGCCGTGGTCAACGTGCGCAATGATGGAGAAATTTCGAATACGACGGGTGTCGGACATCGGTAAGCTGAACGTTCCTTGCTGGAATCGCTCCGGGTCGCACCGGAGCGATTGCTGATATTGGGTAAAGACGTTCAATTATACCGATACGGACGGCAGCAAACGCGACTCTAGTCCTCGTCCGGGCTTTCCGGACGGTAGGCCAGAAAAGCGGTTGCACCCCCCGGCTGCTGGATCAGCAGCGCAACAGCGGCACCGGGCTTGATGTCATCAACAATGCGGTTGAAGTCCTCAATCGAGTCAACCGGTTGATTGTTGATCATCAGGATCAGCTGACCACGCCGGATTCCTGCCCGATATGCACGGTCACTTTCCACCTCGGCAATGATCACACCACCTTCTGCATTTTCATAGCGGCGCCGCTGCTCTCCCTCCAGGGGTTCAACAGCCAGCCCGAGCGCATTGGAGGGCGTCTCTGACTCTCCGCCACCGCGGATTGCAGTGTCGGCTCCGGCGTCGCCTTTGCCAAGCGTCACGTCAATGGTATGACGCTCGCCCCAGCGCCAGATGGTCAATTCAACCTCGGTGCCCGGGCGCTCCATGCCAACCAGCGGCGGCAGCTCATGGTGACGGTCAATGGGAATGCCGTTGAAAGCCAGCACCACATCGCCCGCTTCCAGCCCCGCCTCTTCTGCCGGGCTGTCCGGCTCCACGTGGGCAATCAGCGCGCCGGCCGTTCTATCCAGCCCGAGCGCATCGGCCTGGTCGCGGCTAACGGCCTGCAGCTGAATACCAACAAAACCGCGCGCCACCTCGCCATGCTCGAGCAGCTGTTCGACCGAATTCCGGGCCACTTCCGATGGAATCGAAAAAGACAGGCCAATGCTGCCGCCGTGCGAACTCAATATCCATGAGTTGATGCCGACCACCTTGCCGTCGGTGCTGATCAGCGGCCCGCCTGAATTGCCGCGATTGATGGCCACGTCGGTCTGAATGAAGGGCACATACTGCTGGCGGGCACCCTGGCTGCGGCCCTTTGCGCTGACGATGCCGGCCGTGACAGACTGCTCGAACTGAAAGGGCGAGCCGATGGCGATGACCCACTCACCGGGCTTGAGGCTGTCGGTGGAACCAAATTCAAGAGTGGGCAAGTCCGTGGCGTCAATGCGCAGTATCGCTATGTCGGTTTCTGCGTCGGAACCAATAAGCTCGGCCTCGTATTCACGCCGGTCTGACAGGCGAACCATGATTCTGTCGGCCCCTTCAATCACGTGGTGATTGGTAATGATCAGCCCGTCGGACTCAATGATGAAACCGGAACCGCCGCTGTGGCGGTCGGGGCGACCACGGTCGCCCGGCGGCTGATCAAAAAAGTGCCGAAACAAGTCGGGCAGGCCATCCGGCAGCTGCCGATCATCGCTTGATGCTTCACCGGGGCGGGTGCCAAACTGCGTTGTGTCAATGTTGACAACAGCCGGTACGGAGCGCTCAACCAGGTCAGTGAAATCAGGGTTGGCCCACGCCAACTGGGTCAGCGTCACCAGCAGAAAAGCCGCCACGATCTGCGTTGTTTTCTGAATCATTTATCTGTCCTTGACGGGTGAATTTGAAAAAAGCGATCTGTGTTGCCACAAAAAGACAATGATCGCATGACAGGGTTCAAAGTCATTTTCGAGCCTCGATCAACAGCCAGGGCAGCCACCGTGAAGCCGACCAGCCCGGCAAGCAAGGCAGCAGCGTCACGCCCCGGCGACATGTCAGCCAGAATGTGACCAGCTGCGGCAAAAACCAGAAAGGCAATCAGCGGCAGGCCATACCTCAGTACCGCGGCCAGCGCCAGGCGGCGGCGTTCCACACCAACCGATACCCGGTCACCCGGCTGCAGGCCAGGCTGCACAGGCAGGACCAGCCGTGTATTTCCATACACAAGCAGCTTGCTGAACACGCCCGCACCACAACCTTCACCACGCGCGCAACGGGCGCACTCCGGTGAGGACGCGGAAAAAAGCAGCGTCATTTTCTGCTGGCCAACGGAAACAATGCGAGCCGGCTGCCAGATCACGGCAACCGCGCTCAGTGACGAACTGACTGTCTGCCGCCGTGACGCAGCTGGCGCCCCACGTAGCCAACGGTCTCGGCAGGCACTTCGCCAATTACGGTGTATTGATACCCTGTGCTGCGGGTTGTGTAGACATGCACGGGGCCCAGCGCCTCAATGCCCGCATCGGTTGATTTGCCTGCTGCCGGTTCAATGTAGATTGAAAAGCTGGACAGGCCATCACTGAACAGCAGGTGCTCGAATTCATTGCCGTCGGTTCCGTGTCCACGGCCGGCGTTGACCAGCCTGAATCCGCTTGGCACCTGTGGCTGAACCGATATGGGCGTAACCGGCGCACTGCCTGAACGCAGCGCCTCATCGGCGGACCGGATGGCAAAATGTCGCCCCGACAGTTCCGGTTCCAGCTCGGCGTCCGAAATTTTTGCGCCCAGCTCAATGGCCGTAAAAGACAGTTGCTGAATCCGGTTGCCATCATGATCAACCAGCGCATACCGAAGCAGCATGCCCGTTCGCTCCTCAAGCCACAAACGGGATCCGTAGCGATAGGCATCGCGCGGCTGAATATTGACAACCCGGGCCGTCATGCCGGCGACGCGTTCGGTATCACCAAGCGTCATTTGATAACCGGAATCAGGGCCCAGCAAGCGACTGACCGGCAGCGCCGGCATCAACCGCCCGGCCAGCTGGCTTTCAAGCATGGTCGGCTCATCGCCCGGAAAAAAACAGCGCACGCTGTCGCCCGAGCGAATGACCTCGCGCCTGGCACCGTCAATGGAATAGATGCGCTGGCGCACACCGCTGTCATCAGCACGATGAACAATCTTCAGAGTGTCAACCTGGCCGTTGTGAACATGAACCAGGGTGCCCTTGTAATCCAGTGTCTCGACCGCTCGCGACATGCGGTCCAGCCAATTTCTGACGCTGTCCTCGGCCCAGCCCGTTGTGGCTGCCGCAAGCGCAAACCCGGCCAGCAGCACGCTTAGTCCTCGACGAGAAATCAATTCGCGCATGGGCAATCTCAGGGGTTGGCTTCCTGGTGATTGCTGTCGGGGTGGCTGCTGTCCACCGTCATCACCGGCAGCTGCTGCTCATTCATGTCGGCCACGATGGGCACCCAGGAGACAAAGCCGGTGCTGCCCGCCGCCTGGTGATGCCGCATGACATAGCTGCTCAGACGGTGACGCTGGGCCTGACGGCTTTGCCGGTCTTCGGAAAAACTGACCGGAACCGGCGGCTGGACGAAGTCTCGATCCAGCGATGTCGGCTGGCTGACAAAGCTTTGCACCTCGCCAGACAGCTGCGTGGTGCCATCTGAACTGTCCATGACGCTGGCGTTGAAACCGATCAGCGCCATCACCGCCACGCTGGCGGCAATGGCCGTGCCTGCAGCAGGCCGCAACAGTCGTGACGAAACGTTCCGTTTGGGCGTCGACTCAGCCTCAATTGCAGCGGCCACCCTGCTGGCAAAATCCGCCCCTGCAAGCGCATCGCCCTGAATACAGGCGCGCACCATGTGCATTCGGTTCCAGCTTGCTTTCAGCTCCGAATCGCCTGCCAGGCGACGCAGCAAAAACCGTCTCCCCCTGCGATCCAGTTCGCCGTCCATCAGGCACGACAGATTTTCCCGGGATTCAGTCATAACGCAAACATCCTGTTAATCATCAAGAAGCGGGCGCAGCCGCTTGTCTATGGCTTCACGAGCCCTGAAAATTCGCGACCGGACAGTTCCGATCGGGCAGTCCATGGTGGTTGCAATGTCTTCATAGCTCATGCCGTCAAACTCGCGCAGGGTAATGGCGACCCGCAAATCATCGGGCAGGTCGGCAATGGCCTGGTGAATGGTGCGCTCCAGTTCACCGCGCAGGGCATCATGTTCGGGCGAGCCCTGTTCCTTGAGACGCGAATCAACGTGAAATTGTTCCGCATCCTGGGCATCAACATCGCTGCGGGGCGGGCGGCGGCTCTGGGCCACAAGGTGATTTTTGGCCGTGTTGACGGCAATCCGGTAAAGCCACGTGTAAAAGGCGCTGTCGCCGCGAAACCGGCCGATGGCCCGGTAAGCCTTGATAAAGGCCTCCTGGGCAACATCCATTGCTTCAGCGTGGTCATTAACATAGCGGGTCACCAGGCTGATGATTTTGTGCTGGTACTTTCCAACCAGCACGTCAAAGGCCGACTTGTCGCCATTTTGTACACGCTCTACCAGTTCTTGATCGACTTCCCGCTCGTTCATCGGGGGCTTCCCCGTCCTTTTATGCACAAACGACCGGGCTCACGTTGTAATGAAGACCGTGGCCCGGCCGGATAGTTCATGAATTGCAATTTTTCCTCGCCCAAAGAATATCACGGCGCGACCGTGAACCGTTGGCCCCAGAATGCGATAATAGCCTGTTTGACACATGCACAACCCCTCCAGGAAGAGACAAACATGAGCGACCACAACCAGCTACTCAAACGTCTGGGTCTTGAAGACGTCAACCCCGGCGCGTGCTTCGGCCCCGGACAATTTGCAGAAATCCGTGAAGAAAACCTGTTTGACTCCATCAACCCAACCACCGGCGGGGTCATTGCCCGCATCAGCGCTGCAACCGTTGAGGACTACGAAAAAGTTCTGACCACGGCTCGTGAAACGGCCGCAGCCTGGCGGCTGGTGCCCGCGCCCGAACGCGGCAACGCCGTGCGCCTGGCCAACGATGCCCTGCGCGACTATCAGGATGCGCTGGGCTCACTCGTTGCGCTGGAAATGGGCAAGATCAAGCCCGAAGGCGATGGTGAAGTCCAGGAAATGATTGATATCGGCGACCTGGCCCTGGGCCAGTCGCGCATGCTGTATGGCTACTCCATGCATTCCGAGCGCCCCGGCCATCGCCTGTTTGAGCAGTGGCATCCGCTGGGCGTGGTGGGCGTTTCCACCGCCTTCAACTTTCCGGTGGCCGTATGGGCCTGGAACGCCTTCCTGTCCGCCATCTGCGGCAACGCCACGGTCTGGAAGCCCAGCCCCAAGGGGGCCCTGTGCGCCGTGGCGGTTCAGAATATCGTCAACGAGGCGCTGGCCGACACCGACTACCCGCCCATTTTCACCTCGTTCATGGAATCCGGCCACGAGCTGTCAAACCGCTTCATTGATGACAGGCGCGTTGACCTGATGTCATTCACCGGCTCGAGCAAGGTTGGCCGCATGGTCGGCGAGCGCGTGGCTGCACGCATGGGCAAAAGCCTGCTGGAACTGGGTGGCAACAACGCCATCATAGTCGATGAAACCGCCGATCCTGATCTGGCCATACCGGCCATCGTGTTCGGTGCCGTGGGCACCGCCGGCCAGCGCTGCACCACCACGCGCCGGCTGTTTGTGCACGAAGCCATTTACGACCAGACGATAGAGGCACTGGTCAACGCCTATGGCCAGGTTCGCATTGGCGACCCGCTGGATAAAGATACGCTTATGGGCCCGCTGACAGATGAAAACGCCGTCAAAAACTTCGAGCAGGCCGTGGCTCGCGCCACCGAAGCCGGCGGCAAGGTGCTCACCGGAGGCAAGCGCATCGACCGCCAGGGCTCATTTGTCGAGCCCACCATTATCGAGGCGGAAAACCACTGGGACATCGTCCAGGAAGAAACCTTTGCGCCCATCCTGTACGTCATGAAATTCAGCCGCCTGGAAGACGCCGTTGCCATGCAAAATGATGTTCCCCAGGGCCTGTCTTCATCAATCTTCACCACCGATTTGCGCCGCGCCGAGTACTTCCTGTCACACCAGGGGTCGGACTGCGGAATTGCCAACGTCAACATCGGCACCTCCGGCGCCGAAATCGGCGGCGCCTTTGGCGGTGAAAAGGAAACCGGCGGCGGACGCGAATCCGGTTCGGATTCATGGAAGGCCTACATGCGCCGACAGACAAACACCGTCAACTGGTCATCCGACCTGCCGCTGGCCCAGGGCATCAAGTTCGAGCTGTGATTGCCCAGGCTCCGTCCAGCTTGCTGACGGCCGGCCGCTGAATGTACGGCTGGCTCAGAAAAAGCCTTTTCATGCTGCCGCCCGAAGCGGCGCATGAAGTGGCGCTCAAGTCGCTGTGTGCCGGGCAGCTCGTTGGGCTGCCCCGGCTCATGGCCGGGCGCCCGCCTGCCCGGCCGGTCAGCCTCATGGGGCTGGAATTCCCCAACCCCGTCGGGCTGGCCGCCGGCCTGGACAAGAACGGCGACTACATCGATGCACTCGGCGGGCTTGGCTTCGGCTTTATCGAGGTCGGCACCGTCACCCCAAAACCACAGGCCGGCAACGCGCGGCCGCGCATGTTCAGGCTGCCCGAGCACCAGGCCATCATCAACCGACTGGGCTTCAACAACAGGGGCGTCGACCACCTGGTCGCCAATCTGATCAAGCGCCGCTTCAAGGGTGTTGTCGGCGCCAACATCGGCAAGCAGAAGGAAACACCGGTGGATGAAGCGCCGGGGGACTACAGCCATTGCCTCAAGCGCGTCTATCCGCACTGTGACTACGTCACGGTCAATGTCTCATCACCCAACACCGCCAACCTGCGCGAACTGCAGGACACCGGCCCGCTGCGCGAATTGTTGTCCGAGCTGGTGGCAATCCGCAACCGGCTGGCGACAGAACACGGCAGGAAGCGTCCGCTGCTGGTCAAGATTGCGCCCGACTGGAACGCGCAGGCCCTCAACGCCTCGCTCAAGGTTATCGCAGAATCCGGCATGGACGGACTGCTGGCCACCAACACCACAGTTGAGCGTTCTGCAATCAGCGGCCACGCTCACGCCAATGAAGTCGGCGGCCTCAGCGGTGCGCCGCTCAAGGCCATGGCCGACCAGGTTCTGGTTGTGGCCCGGCGCACGCTGGGCCCCGACTTTCCCATCATCGGAGTGGGCGGCATCACGCAGGCGCAGGACGCCGTCGACAAACAACAGGCCGGTGCCGATCTTGTACAGATCTACACCGGTTTTATCTATCGCGGCCCGGCCCTGATCGGGCAATGCGCAAAGGCGTGGAACAAATCCGCCAAAAACCGTGCCGAAACCGCCTGAGCCAAAACCTTCTTTCAGGGCCGACCTGACAGGGCTGAACACATTTTCATTGCCGGCCACCGCGGCCCGGCTGGTGCGCATCAGCCACCCCGAACAACTCACGGTCCTGCCAGCGGATGAGCGGCCCATGCGTTTGCTGGGTGAAGGTTCCAACACCGTCTTTGTGGGCGACTACCCGGGCTGCATCCTGCTCAACCGCATTCGCGGAATTGAATTTTCCGAAGCCGGCGACAGCGTGCTGGTTACCGCCGGTGCCGGTGAAAACTGGCATGCGCTGGTGCGCCGCTGCCTTGATGAACAGCTGCACGGCATGGAAAACCTGGTCATGATCCCCGGCTCGGTGGGTGCCGCCCCGGTGCAGAACATCGGCGCGTACGGAGTTGAGCTGGCCGATGTGTTCGAAAGGCTGCGGGCCTTCGACCTGCAGGAAAGAGAATTTGTCACGCTGGGCCGACCCGATTGCCGGTTCTCCTACCGCGACAGCCTGTTCAAGTCACACTGCCCTGACCGCTTTATCATTTGCTCCGTGACCCTGCGCCTGTCCAGAGCCTTCCGACCCAATACCGGCTACGCCAGCCTCGCCAATGCACTGCAAAAACAGGGCACACAAAACCCGACAGCGCGTCAGCTGGCCGCTGCCGTCATGCGCCTGCGCCGCCACCGCCTGCCCGACCCGGCCCGCCTGCCCAATGCCGGCAGCTTTTTCAAAAACCCGCTGGTCGAACGCAAGCAGGCGCTGAAAATCATTGGCGAGCACCCCGCCCTGCCCCACTGGCCGCAAACAGGCGGAAAAATCAAGCTGGCCGCCGGCTGGATGATCGAACAATTGGGCTGGAAGGGACGCCGCATAGGCCAGGCTGGCGTCTATAAAAACCACGCCCTGGTGCTGGTCAACCACGGCGGCGCCAGCGGCAAAGAGCTGGTTGCGCTGACCCGGGCCATTCAGGGTGATATCCAAACGCACTTTGGCGTAGCGCTGGAACCGGAGCCATCGCTGGTGGGCACCCCCAAAACACCCTGAACTCCGGGTCACCGCATTTTTGCGAGGCAGGCGGAGCAATAAAAATCTTGCTTGGTGCCAGATACCCTGGATTCAACCGCGAAGCGCAACGCCACTGATTGGTTGGAGGTGAGGTGCGCCAGCATCGGCACTCTAACCACCACGCTGGAGTTGCACGATGAGCTATCCGCACCTCACCTGAGAGAAACATTACCAGATTTGGGCCATGTTGCGTACTGGGCGTGCTGTCAGAAAAATTGCTTGCGCACTGGATGACAGTCCAGCCACCATTTCCCGGGAAATTTGCCGCAATGGCGAGCAGCGCGACCATCGCCCAGGCAAGCCCGCGATCCGTCCTCAAACGGAACGCGCTCCAGCCGTTGCCGACATCACAGCATGCCAGATCACAGTTCGGGCCGGTCTTCTCATGACATCAATGTGACGGCTCCCTACGCCAATCCGCGGCCCCGGACCACCGTCACAACCCAGCCAAACCTGAAGGATCCGCTGCGGCAAACGCGCAGCGCAAGGTGCATGAAGGCCGGTCCGAAGCTGCACGGAATCCGGGTCTGACGACCAGGGCAAGAAGCTGCCACAAGGCCAGTGGTGTCCGCTACAGCCTTGGCTTGTCGTCGCCGGCTCCGAAATCAGGTCAAGTCGGTGGCAGAACTTGCAGATGCAGGAGTGCGCCCGTGCCGGGGCATAAAAAAAGGGAGCACAGCGGCTCCCTTTTTTGTTCAGGCAAACTGTTTGCTTCGGCTACGCCTCGAAGCGCGCCTTGAGCTTTTTGAGCGCGGCGGCCTCAAGCTGGCGCACGCGTTCGGCGGAAATGTCGTACTTGTCGGCCAGGGTTTGCAACGTGGTGCGCGGGTCCATCAGCCAGCGGCTCTGGATAATGTCGCGCGAGCGGTCATCAAGATTTTCAATCCCGTCAAAAAGCAGGCTGTGATGGTGCTGTTCCCAGTCTTCGGCCTCGGCCACTTCGTCTGGCGCGGCTGAAATGCCCTGCAGCCAGGCTTCAGGGGCGACATAGTTTGAATCGTCATCGTCGCTCGACATGTCAAAGCCGATATCACGGCCCGACAGACGCGATTCCATTTCCATGACCACTTCCGGCTTGACGTCAAGATGTTCGGCCACGGCGTTGACTTCGTCCTGGTTGAGCCAGCCCAGGCTTTTTTTCTGGCGGCGCAGGTTGAAGAACAGCTTGCGCTGGGCCTTGGTGGTGGCCACCTTGACGATGCGCCAATTGCGCAGCACAAACTCATGAATCTCGGCGCGGATCCAGTGCACCGCAAACGACACCAAGCGCACGCCCCGGTCGGGGTCAAAACGCTTGACCGCCTTCATCAGGCCGATGTTGCCTTCCTGGATCAGATCGGCCACCTGCAAACCGTAGCCGGAATAGCCGCGCGCCACGTGCACCACAAAGCGCAGATGCGACATGACCAGTCGGCGAGCCGCGTCCAGGTCTTCCTCGTCGCGATAGCGGCGGGCCAGGCTCTGCTCCTGCTCCAGGGTGAGTATCGGAATGCGGTTGACCTCCTGCATGTACTCATCAAGGGAACCGGTTCCGGCTGGTGCCAAAAAATGTGAGGGTACAAGCTGCTTGCTCATTCAGACGTCCTCCTTGTCCAGCTGCAAATTATATCAAAATGGCACTTCCCAAACAAATCAGTATTGATTTGGTACCAATTCGACTGCACGTCTGCTATGACTCTTTTTGCAGCGCTAAAGTTCCAGTCTTTTTTGGGACAAAGAATGCCCGGCGACCGGGCCGGGCATTCTTGACCGCCAATGCCGGCGGAATCATCAACGGCAGCTTGAAGCGCGCTGCTTTCAGTCCTCGTCAGTCGGCCCCAGCCGCTCGTGCAGGTAGGCGTAGACCAGCCCTGAGAGAAAAGCCTGCTGCTTGAGGTTGGCTGCGCCGCCGTGGCCACCCTCGATATTTTCGTAGTAGAGAACATCGTGGCCCTGGTCAAGCATTCTGGCCACCATCTTGCGCGCATGGCCCGGATGCACCCGGTCATCACGGGTCGAGGTGGTGAACAATGCGCGCGGATATTCGGCGTCCTCGCGGACATTCTGATAAGGCGAGTATTTGCTGATGTACGCCCACTGTTCGGGGTCGTCGGGATTGCCGTATTCGCCCATCCAGCTGGCGCCGGCCAGCAGCTTGTGAAAACGCTTCATGTCAAGCAGCGGCACCTGGCAAACCACGGCGTTGAACAGGTCAGGACGCTGGACCATGACCGCACCCACCAGCAGCCCGCCGTTGGAGCCGCCCTGAATGCCCAAATGCTGGGGCGAGGTGATGTTGCGGGCAACAAGATCCTCGGACACGGCAATGAGGTCGTCATAGGCACGCTGGCGGTTCTCCTTGAGCGCGGCATGATGCCAGCGCGGCCCGAATTCGCCTCCGCCGCGAATATTGGCCAGCACCAGCACGCCGCCCTGTTCAAGCCAGGCGCTTCCGGTGACGCCGGAATAATAAGGCGTGCGGGCAATTTCAAAGCCGCCATAGGCGGTCAGCAGGGTGGGATTGCTGCCGTCTGCCTCGAAGTTGGGCGGCGTCACCACAAAGTAAGGGATCATCTCGCCATCGGCCGATTGGGCCTCGTGCTGGACCACGTCCATGCCTTCGGAATCAAACCAGGCGGGTTCCGCTCGCACCTTGGTGCTGGTGCCGCTGGCCGCATCGGCCTCATACAGGGTTGCAGGCGTCAGAAAGCCGGTAAATGTGTAAAAGAAGCGATCCGACTTGTCGTCGGTCGAGACCACGCCCACGCTGCCCATTTCGGGAACCTCAATCTCATCCTGATGCCAGCCGTCCTCATCGTGAACAAAGCTCAGCAGCCGCCCGCGGACGTTGTCAAGCAGGTTGACCAAAACCACATTTTCGGTGGTCGACACGCCGTTGACCGCCTGGCGCTCGCCGGGCTGCAGCAGCACCTCGAATGCCGGCTCCGGCTCCAGAAACTCACTCAGGTCGCTGGCCACCAGCGCGCCTTGGGGATAGGTCTTGCCGTTGACGGTCCAGTCGGACTTGAGCGCAATCAGCAGCTGTCCGTCAATTACACCAACCAGCTGCGCATCATCGGGCACATGAATGCGCTGCACCTGGTCATCGGTATACAGGTGGTATTCACGAGTGAAAAAACCCGGTGAACGCACGATGACATCGAAATGCTCATCACCATCGTGAATGCGCATGCCGCGAACCGCGACATCACTCCTTTCACCTTCAAACACCGTGACCGCGTCGGAAAGATCGGTGCCACGACGCCAGAGCCTGACAGTGCGCGGGTAGCCCGAATCGGTCACATCGCCATCCTCAAAGGCGGGGCCGACAAAGGCGCTGTCAAGATCCCGCCACGCAAGGGCGCTTTTTGATTCATCAAGCACGAAGCCGCCTTCGACAAAATCGCGCGTGTTCAGGTCGAACTCGCGGCTGACGGCGGCATCGGCGCCACCGATTGAAAGGCTGACAATGCAGCGGTCGTAGTCGGGGTGGCGACAGCTGGCCCCGGCCCAGACCCAATTCTTGTCTTCCTGGTCGGCCAGCTCGTCAAGGTCAATGATGACATCCCAGTCGGGGCGGCCGGAACTGTAGCTTTCAAGGCTGGTCTTGCGCCATATGCCGCGCACGTGCTTGTCATCGCGCCAGAAATTGTAGACCTCGCCGTTGATCAGGCCCGGGTAATCAATGCGCTCGTCGGAGGTCAGGATTTCAAGCGCACGCTGATGGACAGGCTCAAACTGTGGATGCGCCCTGATTTCATCCAGGGAGCGCTCGTTTTGTCCCTGGGCCCAGGCCAGCGCATTGGCGCCTTCGACCCGTTCAAGCCACAGCCACGGATCAGTATCCGCCATGGCAGTCAGGGACACGCCCAAACCGGCGGCCAGCGCCAGTAAAAACGATTTCTTCATGATTCATTCTCATTGTCGTTGCATCAAACCAGGGTGAATCATGCCAGAATTTCTCCCCGGCATCACGGATACCTTGGTCAATCATCCGCGCGCGTGGTTTACTATTGCCGCATGATCAGAACAATATTGAGTTTGGGTTTGGCCGTGCTTATTGCCGCCTGCGCGGCCGGAGAGCCGCGGGTGTGGTCGGAAAAAGATGCGGATGCCGAACTGGAACGGGCCGAACAACTTTTTGCCGACGGCAGCTACCGACGGGCGGCCCTTGCCTGGGAACAGGCGGCGCTGACTCGGCCGCTGGATGCGGATCGGCTGTATATTCTGGCGGCTGAAGCCTGGTTGCAGGGCATGAACCCGGAGCAGGCTGAAAAGGCGCTGTCCCAAATCGACCCTGCCGTCCTTGACGGGCACGATCTGACGCGGCTTGACCTTGCCCAGGCCGAGCTGGCCATGCTGCATGAGGATTTTGCCAACGCCGGCTGGCTGCTGGCCAGCGTGTCCGATCACCTTCCGCGCGATCTTGGCAGCCGGCATGAAGCTCTTGAGCTGCGACTGGCACAACTGCAATCGGCGCCTGTTGAGGAGGCCATTGACGCGCTTGAAGAAGCCCTTGATGAACCGGACTTCAGCGGCGAGCTTGCATTGGCCCTGCTGATCGAGTTCCCGGCTGTCCAACTGCAGGGCTCCATGCAATATGCCGGCGACAGGCCGGAGCTGTTGCCGTGGCTGGACCTGGCCATTGTGGCGCGCGAAAACCTGCTGGATGATCCGGCGCTGGCCGCCGCCCTGTCTTCCTGGCAGGCGCGCTGGCCGGAGCTTGACTACAGCGCCGGCGAGGCGCAGCAGTGGCTGGCCGCCTGGCGCCAGACCCGGCCCATGCCGGCCCAAATCACGGTTTTGCTGCCCGACCGCAACAGCCCGCTGAGGCGCCCGGGCGAAGCCTTGCGCGACGGCCTGCTGGCCGGCTGGCTGCAGATTCCGCCCGACCGCCGCCCCGAACTGGTATTCGACTACCTGGGCGACGAACCCGAATCAGCCGTGGCAGCCTGGTTTGACGCGCGCGAGCGCGGCAGCGATTTTCTCATCGGCCCGCTTGACCAGCCCAAGGTTCAGGCGCTGGCGGAGCTGCCGGATGCCGGCGTCATTCCCACCCTGTTGCTCAACCTTCCCGATGACGCTCAGCTTCTTTCAACAGGCAGCGGCGAGCTGGCCGCCATTGCCCTGCCCCCCGAGATCGACGCCGAACAAGCCGCCATTCATGCCCTGGCCACAGGGCATCGCCGGGCTTTGGTGCTGTATCAGTATTCCGACTGGGGCAGGCGCGTGGCCAGCGCCTTCAGCGACACCTTCCGGCTGGGCGGCGGCCAGATCATGGCCGAACGCTTTTATGACACCGACCAGCCCGATTATTCATTTCTGCTGCGTGAAACCCTGAAAATCGACCGCTCGGAAGAGCGCATCAGCCGGCTCTCCGGGCTGTTAGGCGATGTCGAGTCAAGCCCCCGTCGGCGGGCCGACATTGATCTGATCTTTGTTGGCGCCCGACCCGCAGACGGGCACCAGCTGCTGCCCCAGCTGCGTTTTTTTGACGCGGCCAATGTCACCCTCCTGTCCACGTCCTATATTGTTGACGGCAAGCCGGTTTCAGGTCGTGACGATGACCTGAACGGCGTCACCCTTCCCATGCCACCCTGGTTTCTCGGCTTTACCGCCGCCGGCGCCGTTCATGACCAGGCCCGCACCCTGTACGCCGGTTTTGAAAGCGCCACGCTGTCTCGCATGCATGCCCTGGGACGGGACGCCATGAGCCTCGTTCCCTGGCTTGCCATGATGCGGTCCGATCCGGTGCTGACCCTGCCGGGCATGCTCGGCGACCTCAGCCTGCCTGACGGTCACCGGATTCGCCGCGATCTGCCGGTGGTTGAACTGCAGGGCGGCATCGCAGCACCCGCAGAAGCGCAATGAACCGCCGTCAGGCCGGCGACCGGGGCGAACAGCGCGCCGAAAACTGGCTGGCCAAACGCGGCCTGCAGCTGGTTGAGCGCAACTACCGCTGTCGCGCTGGCGAAATTGACCTGATCATGGTCGATCCCAATCCGCACGACACCCGGGTGCTGGCCTTTATCGAGGTGCGCCTGCGCGGCCCGGGCGCCCGGGTCGACAGCGTTGACAGCGTCGATTTCCACAAGCAGCAGCGCCTGATTCGCGCCGCACAGCATTTCTTGATGGAGCATCCGCAGTGGCAGGAATTTGCCTGCCGGTTTGATGTGGTGGGCCTTGATGGGGAAAGCGGCCGCCTGAGCTGGATTGCCGGCGCGTTTGAACTGTAGTCGCCGACTGGCCGGGTCTAAAGCCAGATCTGCAGCGGCACGAGCACTGCCAGCGCATAGATGGCCGCCAGAACATCATCCAGCATAACGCCCAGGCCGCCGCCAATGCGCCGGTCAAGCCAGCCTATGGGCCACGGCTTGACAATGTCGAACAGGCGGAATGCCGCAAATGCCGCCAGCCACCAGACCGCGCTCGCTGGCACAAACGCCAGCACCAGCCACATGCCGACAAACTCGTCAAAAACGATGCCGCTGTGGTCATGCACGCCCAAACGCCGGCCGGTTCGCCCACACAGCCACACGCCGAATGCAAAAGCCGCCACCAGAAAAAGCGCCAGCCACGGCAGCGGCAGCTTGATCAGCGCCAGCGCCGGCAGTACGGCGGCCACACTGCCGGCCGTGCCGGGCGCAACCGGTGCCAGCCCGCTGCCAAACCCGAACGCCAGAAAACCATCGGGCGAGCCCAGCGCAATGCGCACCGTATCGGGCCTGCGATCGCTGAGCGGGTCAGTCATTTTTGAAATGGTCCCATCCTTGAACTATCAGGGGCGGCAGCGCATGTTGCGATGATTGAAAGCGGATGCCGCCACCGTCCACAACGGTTCCCGTGGCGGTCAGGGCAACGCCGGCTTTTTCCTGCAGCCGATCAATATCGGTCTGCGGGGGGACAAGCGCCAGCAGCTCGTAGTCACTGCCCCCTTGCAGCTGCAGCGGCCAGCGCTTTTCAGGCGCGGGCACGGATTTTTTCAGCGCGGGTGATGCAGGCAGACAATCCAGGTCAATTTCGGCCCCCAGGTCGTCACTCAGCAGATGATTCAAATCAGCCGCAAAGCCGTCGGATATGTCAATCATGGCGTGCGCATGGTCGCGCAGCGCCAGCCCGGCCCGCACCCGCGCCGGCGGGCACCGCAGCCTGTTCAGAAGTTCTGCAGGCGCCTTCTCGCCCAGCAGCAGCGCGGCGGCGGCATCGCCCGGCGTGCCGGTCACCACAATACGATCGCCCGCCTGCCCGCCAGAGCGCAGCACTGCCTGACCTGCAGGCACTTCGCCCAGCAGCTGGACGCCGATGTTCAGCGGGCCGCGCGCCAGATTGCCACCGACCAGCGCCGTTCCAGCCTGCTCCAGGGCCGCCAGAAATCCGTCCAGGAAGCCATCAAGCCATGCTTCATCAACGCCCGGCAGTGTCAGCGTCAAAAGCGCCCAGCGCGGGCGCGCACCCATGGCCGCCACGTCGCTCAGGTTGGCCCGGGCGGCCAGGCAGCCGATCTCTTCGGCACTCCATGCATCGGTAAAGTGCCGACCGGGCACCAGTGAATCGGTGGTGGCAACAATTTCATGGCCGGCGGCCGGCGCAATCACGGCTGCATCATCGCCAATGCCAACCACAACACCGCTCGCGGCATGGCCTGAGGCGCGCGATTGAATTCGGGCAATCAGATCAAATTCGCTCATCGGCGATCATTTTGGCCGACTGTCGGCTTCCAGTCCGATCTCGACGCTGCGCAGCTTGTGCGCCAGCCGGTCGACGACGCTGTTGATGAACGTATGTGCCTGCTCGGCGCCAAATCGATGGGCCAGATCCACGGCTTCGTCAATCACCACCCGGTAGGGTGTTTCCGGGTGATAGGCCAGCTCGCAGGCGGCCAGACGCAAAATGGCCCGTTCCATCTGGTCCAGCGTACTTTCCGCACGGTCCAGATAGGGCGCGAAGGCCTCATCAAGGGCAGCGTGGTTGGCGACCACTTCGCGAACCAGGGTCTTGAAAAAGGTTTCGTCAACGCCCGAGAAGTTCTGCTCGATGAGAAACTGCTCGATAATGGCCGTTGCCGTGCTGTCGTTGAACTGCCACTGATACAGCGCCTGCAGCGCCCGCCTGCGGGCCCGCTTTTTCGGCTCAAACGGCCCGGGTTTGCGGCGTCTGCTCATTGCGCAATCTGCTGTTTGAGTTCCAGCATGGCCAGCACGGCCTCGGCCGCCTCCCGGCCCTTGTCCATGCGCTCGGGATCAGCGCGCTTCTCGGCCTGCTCATCGTTTTCCGGCGTCAGCACGCCAAAGCCGACGGGCAGGCCGGAATCCAGCGAAACCTGCTGCAGGCCGCGCGCGCACTCGGCGGAAATGAATTCAAAATGAGCCGTCTCGCCGCGCACCACCGCACCCAGCGCGATGATTCCGTCGTAGTGCCCCGCTGCTGCCAGCTGGCGTGCGGCAAGCGGCAGCTCCCAGGCGCCGGGCACCGAAAAAACATCAACCCGGTCCTCAGTCAGCCCGGCCTGTTTCAGGGCGCGCCGGCAGCCGGCCAGCAGCATGTCGGTAACCTTGCGGTTGAACTGTGCCTGGGCGATGGCAATCCGTATGGAGCGGTTGTCTGAGTCGTGCAGATCCATTGCTTTCCTCATCTGTCGGGAATGACGTGATCGACAATTTCCAGCCCGAAGCCGTCCAGGGCGTGAAAACGTTTTGGTGCACCAAAAACCTGCATTCGCCGAATGCCCAGGGCGGCGATAATCTGGGCGGCAATGCCGTAGCTGCGCAGCTCCCGGGCGGCCCGGTCGGAACCATTGTCGGGTGACTGCGGCACCCTGGATCCGCCGGCAGCCAGGCTTTCCAGCCGGGCGTCATCGTCGTCTTCGTAATGTCCGAGCACCAGCGCCAGGCCGCGGCCGCGACGGGCAATATCGGCCAGGGCGGCATCCAGCGGCATGCCGAAGTCCGGACGGGTAATGCCAAGCACATCGCCCAGCAACTCCGGCACGTGAACCCGCACGGGGAAAGGCTCATCATTGCTGATACTGCCGCGTATCAGCGCCCAGTGGAGGCGGTTGGTGATGCGGTCGCGAAAGGCCCTGAGCTCGAACTCGCCGTGCGCGGTTCCAACGGTTTGAGTATGAACACACTCGACGTTGGTTTCAGTACTCATGCGGTAGCGAATCAGATCGGCCACCGTGCCCATTTTCAGGCCGTGGTGCTTTACAAACTCTTCCAGCTGCGGGCGACGCGCCATGGTGCCGTCCTCGTTGAGGATTTCAACCAGAACGGCCGCCGGCTCCACGCCGGCAAGCAGGGCCAGGTCAACGCTGGCCTCGGTGTGCCCGGCGCGCGCCAGCACACCGCCGGGCTGGGCCATGAGCGGAAAGATGTGTCCGGGCTGGGTCAGGTCATCGGCAACGGCACTGGGGGCCACTGCGGTGCGTACGGTGTGCGCGCGGTCGTAGGCCGAAATGCCCGTGGTGACGCCCGATGCAGCCTCTATGGACACGGTGAAGTTGGTCTTGTGATAGCGGTCGGTGTCATCCACCATCAGCTTGAGGTCAAGCTGGTGACAGCGCTCGCGGGTCAGCGCAAGACAGATCAGGCCGCGGCCGTGATGGGCCATGAAGTTGATGTCCTCGGGACGCACCATGGACGCCGCCATGATCAGATCGCCCTCATTCTCACGGTCCTCATCGTCCAGCATGACCACCATGCGCCCCTTGCGCACGTCCTCGAGTATGGACTCGATGCTGTCAAAACTCATCTCTGCTCTCCTTGCAGCCGGTCCAGATAGCGGGCCAGCAAATCAATTTCAAGATTGACCTGATCACCCGGCTTCAGCGCTCCGAGCGTGGTCACTTTCAGCGTGTGCGGAATCAGGTTGATTTCAAACTCGCCGGCATCGACCACATTCACGGTCAGGCTCACGCCGTCGAGCGTCACCGAGCCCTTGGACGCAATGAAGCGCGACAGATGCGCCGGCACCCGATAGCGGTCAATACGGCTGTCGCCCGAAGGGCGCGATGACACCAGTTCCGCCAGCCCGTCGACATGGCCGGTGACAAAATGCCCGCCCAGTCTGTCGCTCATTTTAAGCGCCGGTTCAAGATTGACCCGGCTGCCGGTTTCAAGTTCGCCAAGCCGGGTTTTTGCAAGGGTTTCTGCCGACAGGTCAACGGCAAAACCGTGCTCGCTCAGAGCAACTGCCGTAAGACAACACCCCGACACGGCAATGCTGTCACCAATGTGCCAGCTGGCCGGCTCAAGCTGGGGGCAGCCAATTTCAAAACGGCGCCCCTCGGGAATTTCATCAACGCGCTCAATGGTGCCCACGGCCTGAACGATTCCGGTAAACATCGACAAATCCTGTTCAATCTGGAAGACGGAAAAGAAAGCGCCAGTCTTCACCAACCCGGCGCGCCTGCATGCGCTGTATGTGGAGGCGGTCGGCAAACTTTTCCATCCCCGGAAGGGACAGCAGCGGATGGCCGCTGCCAATCAGACAGGCCGACTGATAGACCAGCAGCTCGTCGGCCAGCCCGGCTTCAACCAGGGCGCCAGCCAGTATGGGCCCCGCTTCAACATGAACCGTGTTGATTTCCTCCCCGGCCAGTCTTTTAAGCAGCGCATCAAGGCATACACGCCCGTCGCGTCCGGCCGGCATGGGCCACCAGCGCACATTGTCACGGGCCGGCGGGCTGTCTGCGCAGGTGGCCGCCACAATCAGGCCCGGCTGGCTGCTCATGCGCAGGCTGACGGGCAGGCGCGCGCGCGAGTCCACAACAACCCTGAGCGGGTGGCGGGCAAATCCGGGCAGACGCACATTCAAAAGAGGGTCATCCGCCAGCACAGTGCCAATGCCGGTCAGTATGCAGGACGCGCGGGCGCGCCAGCGCTGCACATCGGCGCGTGCGGCCTCGCCGGTAATCCACTGCGAGCGGCCATCGGCTCCGGCCGTCAGTCCGTCCTGACTGGCGGCCAGCTTGATGCGAACCCACGGACGACCGCGCTCGTGACGGGCCACAAAGCCGTGATTGAGATCGCGGGCCTGGGCTTCCATCAGCCCGCTTCTGACCTGCACACCACCGCGCGCCAGCAGGGCATGCCCCTTGCCCCCCACCTGCGGGTTGGGGTCGGACATGGCGGTAATGACTTCGGATACACCAGCTTCCAAAAGACTGGTGGTACAGGGCGGCGTGCGACCCTGGTGGCTGCAGGGCTCCAGCGTGACATACACCCTGGCCTGACGGGCGCGTACACCAGCCCGCCCCAGCGCCAGAATTTCCGCATGCGGCTCGCCCGCAGCCCGGTGCCAGCCGCGCCCGACAACCTCGCCATTTTTGACAATGACACAGCCAACGGCCGGATTGGGATCGGCAGTCATGCGCCCCCGGGCAGCCAGCCGCAGCGCTTCCGCCATATATTGATGGTCATCGGCTGTAAAACTCATGGCCGGCACGCCCGAAAATGGCTGATGGCAGCACCAGCCGGCACCCGGGGTTCCCCGGGGTCTGTTTTGCTGTCGTCCACCGCTGCGCGCATCGGTCTACTCATCCCGGTCGTCAAGCAGCGAGATCTGGCGCCCGTCGAACAAACCCGGGTTGTCGCGCTCAAGACGCTCGATTTCATCGCGAAAAGCGGCCACATCTTCAAAGCGGCGATAAACAGAGGCAAAGCGCACGTAGGCCACCTGGTCCAGCTTTTCAAGCTCGGCCGCCACCCAGTCACCCAGTTTCTGGCTGGATATCTCCGGCTCCTCAAGCGTGTGGATCTCATGCAAGAGCTTACGCATGGCTTTTTCCACCAGCCGGGTTTCCACCGGACGTTTTTCCAGCGCCTTGAGCATGCCGCGCCGCAGCTTGTCCTCGTTAAATGCTTCCCGCGAACCGTCCGCCTTGATCACGTTGGGTGCTTTCAAAGCGGGCGTTTCCAGCGTGTTGAAGCGGATTCCGCAATCGGCGCACTGGCGCCGCCGGCGAATCTGGAAGCCGTCGGCGGCCAGCCTTGAATCAACCACCCGGGTATCGGTGTGATTGCAGAACGGGCACCACATGACCAGTCAGCGGGCGATTATGCGTAAACCGGATATTTGCGGGCCAGCTTCAGCGCTGCCTCGCGCACTTGCGCCACCACGTTCTCGTCACCCATGTTGTCGAGAATGTCGCAGATGAGCCCGGCCAGCTCGCGGCAGTCATCGGCCCTGAACCCGCGCGTGGTGCATGCCGGCGTGCCCATGCGCAGACCCGAAGTGACGAAAGGTGAGCGCGGCTCGCCGGGCACGGTGTTCTTGTTGACGGTGATGTTGGCCCGGCCAAGGGCATCCTCGGCGTCCTTGCCGGTAATGTCCTTGTCTATAAGGTCAATCAGGAAAAGATGGTTGTCGGTGCCGCCGGAAACGATCTTGTAGCCGCGCTCGCTGATGACTTCGGTCATGGCGCGCGCGTTTTCTATCACCTGCTTCTGATAGGTTTTGAACGCCGGCTCCAGCGCTTCCTTGAAGGCCACCGCCTTGGCGGCAATCACATGCATCAGCGGGCCGCCCTGGCCGCCGGGGAAAACCGATGACTGCAGCTTTTTGGCCAGCTCCTCATCGGACTCGCCCGACAGAATAAGCCCGCCGCGCGGGCCGCGCAGCGTTTTGTGCGTGGTCGATGTCACCACGTGCGCATGAGGAACCGGGTTGGGATACAGACCGGCGGCCACCAGCCCGGCCACGTGCGCCATGTCAACCATGAACCAGGCGCCAACCTCATCGGCAATTTCTCGCATTCTGGCCCAGTCCACCGGTCGCGAATGCGCTGAAAATCCGCCGATCAGCATGGCCGGACGGTGCTCCAGCGCCTGTTGGCGCATGTGCTCATAATCGGTTTTGCCTGTTTCACGATCGAGACCGTAGTAGACGGCGTTGAACAGCTTGCCTGAAAAATTGACCTTGGCACCGTGGGTCAAATGCCCGCCTTCGGTCAGGTCCATGCCCAAAATGGTGTCGCCGGGCTTGAGCAGCGCCATGTAGACGGCCTGGTTGGCCTGGGAGCCGGAATGCGGCTGAACGTTGGCATACTGAGCCGAAAACAGCTTTTTGACGCGCTCTATGGCCAGGGTTTCCGCAATGTCGACAAACTCGCAGCCACCGTAGTAGCGCCGCCCCGGATACCCTTCGGCGTACTTGTTGGTCAGCACCGATCCTTGGGCTTCCATGACGCGCGGGCTGACGTGGTTTTCGGAAGCGATCAGCTCGATATGGTCTTCCTGGCGCTGCTCTTCCGAACGGATGGCTTGGGCCAGCTCGTCATCGTAGCCGGCAAGGGTGAAAGAGTTGTCAAACATTGGCCTTGTTCCTGAAATGTATAGCGCATCAATGGTATCACCAAGTGGCCCTGCAAAGACCCTGTCGGCACCGGCCAAAACCCTGGTCGCACGTCACACCGCCATCAGCCCAAATGGCTGCCGGGTTAGGATAGCGGCTGGTCAAATACACCCGCTCAAGCTTTATATGACAACCCTGAAAAACTCGCCGTTCAAGGCCTATGACGTCCGCGGACGCGTTCCGGAACAGCTCAATGAGGAACGCGCCTTCCAAATCGGCCAGGCCTACGCCCGCATCGTTCAGCCCCGGGGCCCGGTGGCCATAGGCCACGACATGCGGTTGTCGAGCCGCCCGCTTGCAGCGGCCCTGGCACAAGGCCTCAACAAGGCCGGCATGGATACCCGCGACATCGGCCTGTGCGGCACCGAGGTTGTCTATCACGCCGCCTCACTTGACTGCATGGGGGGCGGAATCATGGTCACCGCCAGTCACAATCCGGCCGACTACAACGGCATGAAAATGGTTCGCGAACAGGCCATCCCCGTCAGCGGCGACACGGGGCTGAAGGACATGGAGGCGCTGCTGGCCAGCGGCCAATGGGAAACCTCTGCGGACCGTTCAGGCAAACATGAAGAAACATCCGTGACCGATGGCTATCTTTCCCGCATGCTCAGCTTTGTCGACATCGGCAAAATCAAGCCGGCCACGGTGGTGGTCAACGCCGGCAACGGCTGCGCCGGTCCGGTGTTTGACCAGCTGGCCAAACATCTTCCGCTGGAGATTGTGCGCCTGCACCATCAGCCTGACGGACATTTTCCCAACGGCGTTCCCAACCCGCTGCTGCCTGAAAACCGGCGGGAAACCGCCCGCGCCGTGGTGGACACCGGCGCTGATCTGGGCATCGCCTGGGACGGTGACTTTGACCGCTGCTTTTTCTTTGACCACAACGGCCGCTTTATCGAGGGCTATTACCTGGTCGGGCTGTTTGCCCGCCAGCTATTGGAAAACAGCCCGGGTGAAACCATTGTGCTGGATCCGCGCCTCACCTGGAATACCCTGGCCGAGGTTGCCAGTGCCGGCGGCGTCTCTGTCATCAATAAAAGCGGACACGCTTTCATCAAGGAGCGCATGCGCGCCGAAAACGCCCTGTACGGGGGAGAAATGTCGGCCCATCACTACTTTCGCGATTTCAGCTATTGCGATTCCGGCATGATCCCGTGGCTGCTGCTGCTGGAACGCATCAGCCAGACCGGATGCTCTTTGGCCGAGCTTGTTGACGAACGCATCCGGGCCTTTCCCTGTAGCGGAGAGATCAACTTCAGCGTTGACAACCCGCAGAAAGTGATTCGCACAATCCTTGAGCACTTCGAGAATGACCGCCCGGTGGTGGACGAGACGGACGGCATTGGCCTGGACTTTGAGAGCTGGCGCTTCAACCTGCGCGCTTCCAACACCGAACCGGTGATCCGGCTCAATGTGGAAACCCGCGCAGACACCCGGCTGCTCGAGGAAAAGACTGAAGCCCTCAGCCGCCTGATACAACAGGGCTGAGGGCCGTCAACCATAAAAAGGAGGCTCGCCTGCCGTGCGCATGCCCAGCGGCAGGCGGCCGGCCGCCTCAACCCATCAGTTGGGGTTTTCAGTCATCAGCCTGGCGATGGTTGCCACGGGCGCCGATCCAAAACTGAGGAACCGGTTGTGAAAGGCTTTCAGATCAAAGTCTTCGCCCAGCTCGTTCTGCAGCTCGGTGCGCAGGTCCAGAATGGCCGCGTAGCCGGCGTAGTATGACGTCAGCTGCACCTGGGTCAGCGTGACCCTGATCCACTTCTGGGTGGCTTCCGACTCTTCCTGGAAGGCTTCCTCGCGCATCAGGCGCAGGGCTTCGTCACGCTCCATGCCCAGGACATGAACCGCATAGTCGAGAATGGTGTTGTGCACCACCCGCAGCAGCCACTTGCCGTGCATCAAAAGCAGTTCGGGCGCATGATCACCCCAGCCTGCCTCAAGCATCACGTGCTCGGAATAGACCGCCCAGCCCTCGATCATGGCGCCGTTGCCAAACAGGCTTTTTACCAGGCTGGGTGACTTGTTGGCGTGCACCAGCTGAGTATAGTGTCCGGGGATGGCTTCATGAATATTGAGAATCTGCACCATCCAGTCGTTGTACTCGCGCAGATAGCTGGCGGCCAGTTCGTCACCGTAGCTGTCCAGCGGCGTCACGTTGTAGTAGGTTTCGGCCTCGGGGTGGAACGGTCCCGGCGCGCTGACCGAGGCAATGGCGCCAGTACCGCGCATGTATTCCGGCGTCTTTCGCACGACAAGCGGCTTGTCCGGATCCTGGTCCAGCAAGTCCTTCTCGCTTACAAAACGGGCCAGCTTTGGCATCTGCTCGCGCACGTTGTCGACAAATTCATCAACGGTTCCATGCTCGTCGGACAGCCGGTCGATCATGCGCCCAATGCGCTGCAGGCGATCCTCCGGCAACGACTGACCGGGGAAGTACTGCGGCCACAGTTCCGTGGCGTGGCCATCCATTTCAGCCAGCAGACGTTCCTTTTCATCCAGCGCGCGGCGATAAAGTTCGGCGGCTTCAAACCCGGCCTGGATGTCATATTTGAACTTTTCCTCGTAAAGCGCCCTGCCCAGTCTGAAAGAGCGGGCCTCGCCCGATTCTTCAAGCCGGGCCTGCAGACCTTGCAGCCAGTCAATCCAGTCCTCGACCGCTGCCTGGGCCTGATCAACGGAATCCGCCAGGTCATCAGCCAATCCCGCCTCTTCGGCGCTGTGGCGAATATCGGACAAAACGCCCAGCGTGCCCTGGTTCTGCTGAATGGCCAGTCTGGTGTGCTCAAGGCTGGGGGTGCCCAGGCTGGCGCGCGCCGCCTGATAATAATCGGGCACCCTGTCCAGGCGCTGGCGGATCAGTGCCAGCCTTTCTTCAAGTGGGGCAAAATCGGTGTTGAGCAGCAGGCTCAAGGGTCCTGCCACGTTGTAATGTGAAGGCTGCCATTCCCAGGCCCGAAGTGATTCGGTATAGAACTTCATGGCCTCAAGGCGGTTGGAAAGGAGGTCATGATCCGTTTGCTGCCGGACAGGCAGCCGATCGTAGTCAAAACCGGCCAGGCGCGTCAGCACCCGGTCTGCAAACTCCACTTCTTCCCTGCGCCGACTCTCATCGGGAATGGTCACCTTGCCTGCGTGTTCGTACCGGCCCTGATAAATGGCCCATTCCGGCGAGCGTTCCAGCATCTCCTCGATCAGCTCATCGGTAAAATTATCGAAGGCTTCAGCCAGGCCGGCAGCGCTGTTTGCTGACGAACGCTGATCAAAGGCGTCAGAGAAAGTCCCGTTGCCAGCCTCTGTCTGACCCTCGCTTTCCTGCAGCGAAGAGGTTGCGCAGCCGGCAAGAACAAGGGCTGCGATGCCAAGTGATGCGAAAAACAGGCGAAGATTATTTTTCATTGTGCAGCTGTCGTTATTTGCATGGAGCGTTGATGCTACCGCATTTGAACTGGCCACGGCATTTCTTTCTGCTGTATGCGCGACCGAATAAAGTGTCCGCGGTAAAACCGGCGCTGAATTTTCCGCAACGGGTTAACATACGATCAATGAGCCGAGCGCAAGTACAGACTGCCACACATGCTCAAAACCGTGCGAAACACGAGTTCATGCCTGCCTCGACAATCCAAAAACACTCAAAGAACGAACCACCCTGACGGAGAACCCGATGTTAAAAACACAAACACGAACATTCTGCCTGCTGTCCGCAGCCTTTGTGCTAACGCTGCTCGCCGGGTGTGCTTCAACCCCGTCGAGCTCAACGCTGATCAGCGAGGCCAACGCTGCCCTGAATACCATGATAGACCGCGACCCCGGCCTTCAGGACTGGGTCGATGAGGCCTACGGCTACGCCATGTTCCCCAATATAGGCAAGGGCGGGCTGTGGCTGGGTGGCGGATTCGGGCGCGGCATTGTTTTCGAACAGGGTGAGCCCGTTGGGCGCACTTCGGTGTCACAAGGCACCATTGGCGCCCAGATTGGTGCCCAGTCCTACAGCCAGGTGATATTTTTTCGCGACAAAACCGAACTGCGACGCTTCCAGGGAGAGAAGTTCAAGTTTTCAGCCCAGGCCACCGCAGTGGCCGCTACCGAGGGCGCTGCAGCTACAACAAGCTACTCCCAGGGCGTTGCGGTATTCATCCACGCACGCGGCGGGCTGATGGCAGAAGCCACAGTGGGCGGTCAGAAATTCCGCTACTGGTCTCTTTGAGCCTGCATCAGGCCGTGGCCGGCCGGTGGCCGGCCTTTTCTTCATCTGCGGGCTCGCCGGCAAGAAACTGCAGCCGGGCAAGGCGGGCATACAGGGCGCTTTCGTTTACGAGCTGCTGATGCGTGCCTTCGGCCACCACCTGCCCCTGGTCGAGCACAACTATGCGGTCGGCCCGCTGCACGGTTGCCAGACGGTGGGCAATGACCAGCACGGTGCGATCATGGCCAATGGTGTCCAGTGCCTCCTGGACCAAACGCTCGCTTTCCGCATCAAGGCTGGCAGTGGCCTCGTCAAGAAGAAGCAGCTGTGGTTCTTTGATCAGCGCCCTGGCAATGGCAATTCGCTGACGCTGACCGCCGGACAGGCGCACGCCACGCTCGCCCAAAAAAGTTTCGTACTGATCGGGCATGTTCTCGATAAATTCACTGGCATGGGCCTGCCTGGCGGCCTTTTGAATCTCGTCAACCCGGGCTTCGGGACACCCATAAGCGATATTTTCGGCTGCTGTGCCTGAAAACATCACAACATCCTGCGGCACCACCCCGATCTTTTCCCTCAGCGACGGCAAATCAAGCTGGCGCACATCAATGTCACCCACGTTGACATGGCCCGTGCCCGGATCATAAAAACGCAGCAGCAGCTGAAACAGCGTTGACTTGCCAGCACCGGAAGGACCGACTATGGCCACTGTCTCACCCACTTTTATGGTGAATGACAGGTGGCGAAGCACCTGCTCTTCCGGGCGTGTGGGATAGGCAAAACAAACCTTCTCAAAGGAAACCGATAGCGGACCGGGCGGCAGCGGCCGGGGCACGGCAGGGCTGACAATGGCCGGACGAGCATCCAGCAGCTCTGCCAGTCGCTCCATGGCACCGGCTGCCCGCTGCACCTGCCCCCATATTTCGCTCAGGCCCGCTGCCGATCCGGCAGCAATGGCCGCGTACAGGACAAACTGACCCAGCTGACCGGCGCTCATCCCGCCCGTGAGCACCGAGCGGGCGCCCAGCCACAGCACAAAAGTGATGGCTCCAAAAGTCAGCAAAATGACAGTGATGATCAACAGCGCGCTGGCGCGTATGCGGTCGCGATTGGCCACAAATGCCGATTCCACATGGGTGGAAAAACGCGCCTGTTCGCGTTGTTCCTGGGCAAACGATTGCACGGTTTGAATGGCGTTGATGGTTTCATCGCCGTGAGCACTGAAATCGGCCACGCGATCCTGCGCACTGCGCGACAGCCTGCGCACCCAGCGTCCGACAACTACAGCCGGGACAATGATGAAAACAATCAGCATGCCAATCACCCCGGCCAGTGAGGGTGATGTAACCACAAGGGCGATGGCGCTGCCAAAAAGCATCAGGGTGTTGCGAACCCCGAATGAAACCGTGGATCCGACCAAGGTTTCCACCAGCGTGGTGTCGGTATTGAGCCGCGACAGCACCTCCCCGGTGCGGGTTGTTCCGAAAAATTCCGGCGGCATGGCCAAAACACGTTCATAGACCGATTTGCGCACATCGGCAATCACCCGTTGGCCCAGCCAGCTGACCCAGTAAAAACGCAGCCCCCCGCCTATGGCCATGGTGGCCGCTGCGGCAAACAGCAGCCAAAACCAGCGATCGATATTGGCGATATTGTCGGCCATGAAGCCGCGATCGATCACTTGGCCCGCGGCAGCCGGTATGGCAATAACGCCGGCTGTGGAGACAAGCAGAAAGAGCAGCGCAAGGCTGATCTGCACACGATAGCGCGACACAAACGGCTTGAGCGATCGCAGCGAACCCAAATGACTGGACTTTTCCGGTCGTTGTGTGTCCTCGGTCATTTAAACCCCATAAGATTGATTCCGGCGCAGCATGAACTGATCTGCCCGCCGCTTCGAATATTTGCTCTAGCCGCAGACATAAAACCCGAAAGTCGGGCCAGGCCTGCGCAGCAGCCCGGATGCAATGGTCGCTTCCGCGAGCGTTGCGAACAAAGTTGGGGCGTGACGCTTCGACCTCAAGCCTGGAATTGCGCCCGCAGACAAAAAAAAGCCCGGAAACAAGTCCGGGCTTTTTCGAACCTCCGGGATAACCCGAATTAATTCAAACCGCGTCGCCGTCCGGCGCTCCGGGCCTGTCAACAAGCTCGACAAAAGCCATGGGTGCCTTGTCGCCGCTGCGGTAGCCACACTTGAGAATACGCAGGTAGCCGCCGGGCCGCTCGCGATAACGCGGGCCAAGCTCGGTAAACAGCTTGCCGACAATATCCCGGTCGCGCAAGCGGTTGAAGGCCAGGCGACGGGCCGCGACGCTGTCCTCTCTTGCAAGAGTGATCAGCGGCTCTGCCACACGACGAAGCTCCTTGGCCTTGGGCAGGGTGGTTTTGATGATCTCGTGTTCAAACAGGCTTGATGTCATGTTGCGAAACATCGCGTTGCGATGCGATGAAGTCCTGTTCAGCTTACGACCAGCTTTACGATGGCGCATGGTTGTCTCCTCAGTGCTCGGTGCGCGCCAGCATGGGCGGCGGCCAGTTTTCCAGGCGGGTGCCCAGCGACAATTCGTGGCTGGCAAGAACCGTCTTGATTTCAGTCAGTGACTTCTTGCCCAGGTTGGGTGTCTTGAGCAGTTCGGTTTCGGTGCGCTGGACCAGATCACCGACATACTGAATGTGCTCGGCCTTGAGGCAGTTGGCAGAGCGTACGGTCAGCTCAAGATCATCAATCGGGCGCAGCAGAATCGGATCGAATGTTTCTGCCGGCGGCTCTTCCTCTTCTTTTTCACGCGCCACAAACTCGACGAAGATTGACATCTGGTCGATGAGAATACCCGAGGCCAGCTTGACAGCATCCTCGCAGCTCATCGTGCCGTTGGTTTCAATGTCCAAAACCAGCTTGTCCAGGTCGGTTCTTTGCCCAACACGCGCACTTTCCACACTGTAGGCCACGCGATGAACCGGACAATAGGATGCGTCCAGCTTGAGGTTGCCAATGGTGCGGGTTTCCTCTTCGGTGAACTTCAGGGCCTCTTCGGCCGGCTGGTAGCCAACACCCCGGGTGACCTTGAGCTGCATGTTCAGCTTGACATCCTTGGTCAGGTTGCAAATCACGTGATCGGGATTGAGCACTTCAATATCGTGGGCCAGCTCAATATCTCCGGCAGTGACCGGGCCGGCCTTGTCCTTGCTCAGCGTAAGGGTGGCCTCGTCACGGCTGTGCATGCGAACGGCAACCTCCTTGAGGTTGAGCAGCACTTCGACGATGTCTTCCTGCAGGCCTTCAACCGCAGTGTACTCGTGCAAAACACCGTCCATTTCAACTTCCGTGATCGCACTGCCGGGTATTGACGACAGCAAAATACGGCGCAGGGCGTTGCCCAGCGTATGGCCAAAACCACGTTCAAGGGGTTCCAGGGTAATCCTGGACCTGCGCGGCGTGATTTCATCAACGATCAAGCCCTTGGGCTTGAGCATATCAACGAGAAGGCTACTTATCTGATCTGACATGCCAGTCTCTCCAAAAACGGTTTGTAGATGCCATGGCTCAAGCGGCTTACTTTGAATAGAGCTCGACGATCAGACTTTCGTTAATGTCGGGCGGCAGTTCATCACGGTCAGGGGCTGCCTTGAACACGCCCTCCATCTTGTCAAAGTCGACATCAATCCAGGCAGGCACCAGATCCAGTTCACGCGCCAGGCCAATGGCTTCCTGTACACGCAGCTGCTTTTTGGCTCTTTCACGCACCGCAACCCTGTCTTCAGGCTGAACCTGGTAGGACGGAACGTTGACGATCTTGCCATTGACCAGAATGGATTTATGGCTGACCATCTGGCGAGCCTGGGCACGGGTTACTGCGAACCCGAGACGGTATACAACGTTGTCAAGCCGGCTTTCCAAAAGCTTGAGCAGGTTTTCACCTGTTGCTCCCTTGCGCCGTGCAGCCGCCTTGTAATAGTTTCTGAACTGCTTTTCAAGCACGCCATAGGTGCGGCGAACCTTTTGCTTTTCACGCAGCTGAAGCGCATATTCCGACAGCCGCTGGCGCCGGCTGTCGCCGTGCTGGCCTGGCGGCTGGTTGAGCTTGCACTTTGACTCAAGGCTGCGTGCCGGGCTTTTGAGCCCGAGATCAACGCCCTCACGGCGCGCCAGCTTGCAGGTAGGTCCAATATATCTAGCCATTGTTTCTCTCTGGTCTTTACGTGTGCGCCTTAAACGCGACGCTTTTTCGGTGGACGGCAGCCATTGTGAGGAATCGGCGTAACGTCAGTGATGTTGCTGATCTTCAGACCAACCGCGTTCAGGGAACGGATGGACGATTCACGCCCCGGCCCTGGCCCACTGACCCTGACCTCGAGGTTCTTCATGCCCTGCTCCTGAGCGGCGCGTCCGGCATTATCGGCAGCCACCTGGGCTGCAAAGGGGGTGGATTTGCGCGAACCGCGAAATCCGGATCCTCCGGATGTTGCCCAGGACACGGTATTGCCCTGGCGATCGGTAATCGTGATGATGGTGTTGTTGAATGACGCCTGCACATGGGCGATGCCATCCACCACGTTCCTTCTTGTTCTCTTGCGTGCCTTGGTGGCTGCGCTCTTTGTTTTGTTGCCTTGCTGCTTGGCCATATTCTAGTTCCTCAACGAATAGGGCGCCGCGGACCCTTGCGGGTACGGGCATTGGTGCGCGTACGCTGGCCGCGTACCGGCAGGCCACGACGATGACGCAGACCGCGATAGCAGCCAAGATCCATCAGCCTTTTAATGCTCATGGACACTTCGCGTCGCAGATCACCTTCAACCCTGATGTGATCAATCGCCTGGCGCAGCTTCTCCTGTTCACCTTCGGTAAGGTCCCTGACTTTGGTTTCAGGGGCGATACCGGTTGCGCTGCATATTTCAAGAGCGCGGCTGCGCCCGATTCCGTAAATATGTGTCAGAGCCACCCAGACATGCTTCTGTACGGGCAGGTTGACGCCTGCTATTCGTGCCATTCAATTACTCCGAAACTGGTCGTATTGGCGCAACACAAACCGGCCATTGTAGCAGAATGTGATGCATATGCCAAGATCAACAACATAAACCGGCAATCAGCCCTGGCGCTGCTTGTGCCTTGGGTCGCTGCAGATGACGTGCACAACGCCCTTGCGTCTTACGATTCTGCAATTGCGGCAGATTTTCTTTACTGATGCCTGAACCTTCATGACTTGCTCTCCACTTGTTTCTGTTGCGGCCATCCGTCAGCGACGGACCACACCGCTGCTTCCATAGCCTCTGAGGTTGGATTTTTTAAGCAGGCTGTCATACTGATGCGACATCAGGTGAGCCTGCAGCTGGGCCATGAAGTCCATCATCACAACCACAATAATCAGAAGCGATGTTCCGCCCAGATAGAACGGCACGTTCCACTTCATGATCAGAAATTCCGGCAGCAGGCAGACGGCTGTCAAGTAGATGGAGCCAATCAGCGTCAGCCTGGTAAGAATGTAGTCAATATATTCAGCGGTGTGGCGCCCCGGACGGATGCCCGGAACAAACGCGCCCGATCTTTTCAGGTTGTCTGCCGTTTCCTTGGAATTGAAAACAATAGCGGTATAGAAAAAGCAGAAGAAAATCACCAGACTGCCATAAATCGTAATGTAAATCGGCTGCCCCGGGCTCAGCTGCTGGGCAATGTTCTGCATCCAGCCCCCGCTTGCGGCCTGCCCAAACCAAGTGGAAGCCGTTGCCGGAAACAGCACCAGGCTGGAGGCGAAAATTGGCGGGATCACGCCCGACATGTTCAGCTTGAGCGGAAGGTGCGTGGACTGGTTGCGATACGCGCGGCGCCCCTGCCTTTGTGCATAGTTAACCGTTATGCGCCGCTGTCCGCGCTCCACAAACACGATGAATGCGGTGACTGCCAATGCCAGCGCAAGCAGGAAAGTGGCGGTCAAGATCCCGAGCTGACCGGTGCGAACCAGCTCAAGCGTTGCGCCCACAGCCTGAGGGAGTCCGGCAATAATTCCGGCAGAAATCAGAATGGAAATCCCGTTGCCTATGCCGCGCTCGGTGACCTGCTCACCCAGCCACATAAGAAATACAGTACCGGAAGTCAGCGTAATGACTGCTGCAATGATAAATCCGGCCCCGGGCACAATGACAACGGGCAGCCCGGCCCCGGCGCTTTGGCTCTGCAGTGCCATGGCAACGCCAAACGACTGAAAGAGCGCCAGCAAAACCGTGAAATAGCGGGTGTACTGGGTAATCTTTCTGCGGCCCGACTCGCCTTCCTTGCGCAGCTGCTGCAGCTGTGGCAGGGCATGACTCATGAGCTGGATGATAATGGCCGCGGAAATATAAGGCATGACGCCGAGCGCAAAAATGGAAAACCGCCCAAGCGCGCCGCCCGAAAACATGTTGAACATGTCAACAATGGTTCCGCTGGACATGTCCATCAGGTCGATCAGGGCAATCGGATTGATTCCCGGAACCGGTATGAACGTTCCAAAACGGAAAATCATCAGGACAAGCACAACGACAAACAGGCGCTGTCTAAGCTCTTTCAAGCGTCCGATGCCGCCGAGCATGCCCGCCATTTCTGATGGATTGCGTGCCATTACTCGACCTTGCCGCCTGCAGCCTCTACGGCTTCGGCAGCGCCTTTGGTTACATAAATCCCGCGCACTGTGACGGCCCGGTCAATTTCGCCCGCCTTGATCAGGCGCACCTTTTTGGTGGAGCGGGAAACGAGACCGGCCTCCTTGAGCGTATCAAGATCGATCACATCGGATTTCAGGCCGCCAAGCTGGTAAAGCCGCAGCTCCGCTGTATGGGTGTTAACCGCCGAGCGGAAGCCCACCTTTGGCAAACGACGCTGAATGGGCATCTGGCCGCCTTCAAAGCCAACCTTGCTGTAACCGCCCGAGCGTGACTTTTGTCCCTTGTGCCCGCGACCGCCGGTTTTTCCGAGGCCGGAACCAATACCGCGCCCAACGCGCTTGCGAGCCCTGCGGCTGCCTTTTGCAGGCTGAATTGTATTGAGTTTCATAATCGTTGCCTAAAATAATTGTCAGACTTCTTCAACCTGGAGCAGATAGTCAACCTGCCGAATCATGCCTCGAATTGCAGGGGTGTCCTCCAGCTCGACGCTGTGATGCATGCGACGCAATCCCAAACCGCGCACCGTCTGGCGATGCTTGGCAAGCGTACTGTTGATGCTTCGCACCAGGGTGACGCGAATCTTCTTGTTGGTGTTTTCAGCCATGGTTTGCCAGGACCTCTTCTACCGACTTGCCGCGCTTGGCGGCAACCTTTTCAGGAGACATCATCGCCTGCAGGCCCTTCATGGTGGCCCGCACAAGGTTGATGGGGTTGTTCGACCCGATGCTCTTGGCCAGGACATCATGGACGCCCACCGCCTCGAACACCGCGCGCATGGGGCCGCCTGCAATTACGCCCGTACCTTCAGAGGCTGGCTGCATGTATACGCGCGAGCCGCTGTGGCGCGATTTGAGAGGATGCCAAAGGGTTCCCTCATTAAGCGAAATGGTGACCATGTCGCGACGCGCACGTTCCATGGCCTTCTGGATGGCCAGGGGCACTTCACGGGCCTTGCCATAGCCAAAGCCGACCTTGCCCTCGCCATCACCCACGACTGCAAGCGCCGTAAAGCTGAAGTGACGGCCGCCCTTGACCACTTTGACAACTCGATTGACCGTTACCAGCTTTTCGATCAGATCGTCGGAGGTGTTTTCTCTTGCCATGATCAGTTCCGTTTACGTTAAAACTTCAGACCGGCTTCACGCGCAGCCTCTGCCAGCGCCTTGACCCGTCCGTGGTATTTGTAACCCGAGCGATCGAAGGCTACATCTTCGACGCCGGCCTGCAGGCTTCGTTCTGCGATCTTTTGTCCGACCGCCTGGGCCGCTGCAATATTGCAAGTGCTCTCGAGGCCTTCGGACAGGTCTTTTTGCACGGTTGACGCTGCAGCCAGGGTGTTGCCACCGCCAGGCGCGATCACCTGCGCATAAATATGACGTCCGGAGCGGAACACGCTCAAACGTGCCTTGCCCGACCGGGCGATTCTGGCACGCGTCTTGCGAGCCCGTCGCAATCTCGATTTTTCCTTGTAGTTCATGATTGCTTCCTCAAGCCTTCTTGGCTTCCTTCATCAGCACGTATTCATCCTCATACCGCACACCCTTGCCCTTGTAAGGCTCCGGCGGCCGGTAAGCCCGAATTTTTGCGGCCACCTGGCCAACCAGCTGCTTGTCGCTTCCGCGAACCACAACTTCGGTCTGGCTGGGCGTCTCAACGGAAACACCTTCAGGCACCTCGAATTCGACAGGATGGCTGAAGCCAAGCTGCAGGTTGAGCTTTTTGCCCTGGGCCTGGGCACGATAGCCCACGCCAATAAGCTGCAGCTTCTTTTCAAAACCCTCGCTGACGCCGTGAATCATGTTGGCCAGCAGCGAGCGCATGGTTCCGGCAATCGCGGCCGCATGGCTGTTAGACGCAACCACGCGCACAGTGCCATCCTCAATCTCAAGCGCGACATCCGGGTGAATGTTCATTTGCAGTTCACCCTTGCCACCCTTGGCGCTGGCCTGCCCGGCGTCATAACTGAACTCCACGCCCTTGGGCAGTTCTATGGGTGCGTTGGCTATTCTTGACATTGCTCAAATCTCCAAAAAGCGGTCAGGCAACCAGGCACAGCACTTCGCCGCCGTGGCCTTCAGCACGCGCGCGCGCATCGGTCATCACCCCGCGAGAAGTACTGACTATGGCGATGCCAAGCCCATCAAGAACAGTGGGCAGTTCGTCCTTGCCAAAGTAGGTGCGGCGACTTGGGCGACTGTAGCGCTCCATCTTTTCAATCACGCCCCGGCCTTCCATATACTTAAGGTCAATGTGCAGCTCCTGCCCGACCTTTCCGTCTTCCAGTCTGAAATCCTGAATATAACCCTCGTCCTTCAAAACGGAAGCAATGGCGGCCTTGATATTTGATGCGGACATGCTGACGCTGCGCTTGTTGACCGCCTGGGCGTTCTTGATGCGAATCAGCATATCGGCAATTGGATCACTCATGCTCATGGCTGTCTCTCCTTACCAGCTGGACTTGCGCAGACCGGGAATATCGCCACGCATTGCAGCCTTGCGCAGCTTGTTGCGCCCCAGGCCAAACTTGCGATACACGCCCCGAGGCCGACCGGACTGGCGGCACCGGTTGCGTTTGCGAACCGGCGATGAGTCTCTGGGCAACTTGTTAAGCGCATGCATTGCCGCCTGCTTGTCATCAAAATCAACGTTGGGATCAGAAATGATCTTTTTAAGCTCGGCACGCTTGCTGGCATACTTGTCAACCAGCTTTTCGCGCCTGACTTCACGCTGAATCATAGAAACCTTGGCCATTGCTAGCTCTCCTTACTTGCCACGAAACGGAAAACCGAAGGCCTCGAGAAGGGCAAACCCCTCTTCATCGGTATTCGCGGTTGTAGTGATTGCGATATCCATTCCACGCAGCTTGTCCACCTGGTCATAGTCGATTTCAGGAAAGATGATCTGCTCCCTGATGCCCAGGTTGTAGTTGCCGCGTCCATCAAAGGATTTGCGCGGCAAGCCACGGAAGTCACGCACACGCGGCAGTGAAATATTGATCAGCCGATCGAGAAACTCATACATTCTCTCGCGCCGCAAGGTCACCTTGCAGCCGATCGGATAATCGTCGCGGATCTTGAAGCTGGCCACCGACTTGCGCGCCTTGGTAATGATCGGCTGCTGACCGGCAATCTTTGCCATGTCAGACACCGCGTGGTCCATGACCTTTCTGTCACCCACAGCCTCACCCACACCCATGTTGATGGTGATATGGGATATTTTCGGCACCTGCATGGGGTTGGAATAACCAAAGCGCTCGGTCAGTTTGCCGATCACTTCATTCCTGTAAAATTCTTTAAGCCTTGCCATTGTCTTTTCCAAAATCTCTGTTGCCGGCTGCTGCCGCATTGTGTCTGATGCTGAACTACAGCCTCAATACCAGCTGTCAGATATCGACAACCTCACCAGTCCCACGATAAAAGCGAACCTTGCGGCCGTCTTCAAGCAGCTTGAAGCCGACGCGGTCGCCCTTGCCTGTGGTGGGGTTGAACAGCATGACGTTTGACGCATGAATCGGCGCCTCACGCTCGATAATGCCACCGGGCTGCTGAATTTGAGGATCGGGCTTCTGGTGTCGCTTGATCATGTTGACATTCTCGACAAGCAAGCGCTGGTCCTTCAGCACCCTGAGCACATGCCCGCGCTGACCCTTGCTGCGTCCGGCTATCACGATGACCTCATCGCCCTTGCGAATACGCTTCATGCTGCTCTCCTTACAATACTTCCGGCGCCAGTGACACGATCTTCATGAACTGGTTTGTGCGCAGCTCACGGGTCACCGGTCCGAAGATACGCGTGCCAATCGGCTCAAGCTTGCTGTTGAGAAGAACGGCGGCGTTGTTGTCAAATCTGATCAATGAACCATCGCGTCGGCGCACACCCTTGGCGGTGCGAACCACAACAGCATTATAAACCTCGCCCTTCTTTACCCGACCACGCGGGATGGCGTCACGGACCGTCACCTTGATGACGTCACCGATGTTGGCATAGCGGCGCTTGGAGCCGCCCAACACCTTGATGCACATAACGTCACGTGCACCGCTGTTATCGGCCACAGAAAGCCTTGATTGCATCTGTATCATTTTACTGCTCCGCTTACTGAGCCCGCTCCAGCACTTCTACAACGTGCCAGGTCTTGGTTTTGGAAATGGGCCGAACATGCTCGATGCGCACAGTGTCGCCCTCACGGCAATCATTTTCCGGGTCATGGGCATGAACCTTGCTCGAGCGACGAATGTACTTTCCGTACAACGGGTGCTTCACCAGTCTCTCAAGGCGCACGGTGACCGTTTTGTCCATCTTGTCACTGACAACCTTACCGGTCAGGCTGCGCTGTTTGCGATCATCATTGCTCATGACTTCTTCCCATCGTTGATTTGGCTGCGCACCGTCTTGATCCGGGCAATGCTTCTGCGCACCCGGCGCAGCTCGTGTGGCTGATCGAGCTGACCCGTGCCATGCTGCATGCGCAGTGCAAACTGCTCCTTGCGCAATTCCAGCAACATTCCGTCAAGTTCATTGACGCTCTTTTGTCTGAGTTCACTCGCTTTCATTACAGCGCCCTTTCTACAAACGTGGTGCGAACGCTCAGCTTGGCGGCAGCCAGGCGAAAAGCCTCGCGCGCCACCTCTTCGCTGACACCCTGGATCTCATAGAGCATGCGCCCGGGCTGAACAGGCGCAACCCAGTATTCAACGTTGCCCTTGCCCTTGCCCATGCGAACCTCAACCGGCTTGTTGGTGATCGGCTTGTCGGGGAACACCCTGATCCACAGTTTGCCGCCACGCTTGACATAGCGGGTAATCGCTCTTCTGGCCGACTCGATCTGACGCGCAGTCAGGTTTCCGCGGGAAGTGGCCTGCAGGCCAAATTCACCGAAGCTCACGCGGTTACCCACCTGGGCCAGTCCGCGATTGCGCCCTTTCTGCTGCTTTCTGAATTTGGTGCGTCTCGGCTGCAGCATGACTCAGCTCTCCTTGCGTGCACCGCCGCCTGGCGATGCCTTTTCCGAACCTTTCTCGGCATACAAGTCGAAGACCTCGCCCTTGTACACCCAGACCTTGATACCAATGATGCCGTAGGTTGTTTCAGCTTCTGCGGTGCCATAATCGATGTCGGCACGCAGGGTGTGCAAGGGCACCCGACCCTCGCGATACCACTCGCTGCGCGCGATGTCCGCACCATTCAGGCGTCCACCCACCTGCACACGAATGCCCAGTGCACCCAAACGCATCGCATTGCCAACCGCTCTCTTCATGGCGCGCCTGAACATGACGCGGCGTTCCAGCTGCTGGGCAATGCTGTCGGCCACCAGTCGGGCATCGAGCTCGGGCTTGCGTATTTCAGCCACCCGTATGTGAGTGGGCACGCCGAGCATCTTGCTTGTCTGCTTGCGCAGGCGCTCGATGTCCTCACCCTTTTTGCCAATGACTATTCCGGGGCGAGCAGTGTGAATGGTAATTTCCGCAGACTTTGCCGGGCGCTCGATCTCTATCGAGCTTACCGCAGCGTGAGACAGCGCTTTCTCAAGAAAGCTCCTGACCTCCAGGTCGGAATTCAGCTGATCGGCAAAATCAGCCGACTCCGCATACCACTTGGCTCGCCAGTCCTTGGCAATACCCAGGCGAAACCCGGTTGGATGTACCTTGTTACCCATAATGTTCAGTCCTCTGCCACGACAATGGTGATGTGGCTGGTGCGTTTCAAAATACGCGTAAAACGGCCCTTGGCGCGCGGGCGACCGCGCTTGAACACCGGCCCTTCATCAACAAACGCCGTGCGCACCCTGAGTTCGTCAATATCGGCCCCGCTGTTGTGCTCCGCGTTGGCCAGTGCCGACATGAGCACCTTGCGAACCATATGCGCGGCCTTCTTGTTGCTGAAGGCAAGAACCTGCTCGGCCTGCTCAACAGGCAAGCCACGAATCTGATCAACGACCAGGCGGGCCTTTTGCGGCGAAATGCGCGCACCCATCAGCTTTGCTGTAGCTTCCATAATCGTCAGAATCCTTGTTTACCTGGACTTGCGGTCACCGCTGTGACCCCTGAAAGTTCTGGTTGGCGCAAACTCGCCCAGCTTGTGCCCCACCATGTTCTCGTTGATCAGGATCGGCATGTGCTGTCGTCCGTTATGCACGGCAATAGTCAGGCCGACCATCTCGGGCAGAATCATTGAGCGGCGCGACCAGGTCTTGATTGGACGCCTGTTGTTGGTTTCTATGGCCGCCTCCACCTTCGCCTGAAGGTGGTGGTCAACAAATGGGCCTTTTTTGATCGAACGTGGCATGACTATTCCTGATTATCTCTTCTTGCGCGGACGCGAAATATATTTCGATGTGCGCTTGTTTGTACGAGTGCGCTTGCCCTTGGTCTTGATGCCCCACGGGGTCACCGGGTGGCGCCCGCTGGTGCTGCGGCCTTCACCACCACCATGGGGGTGATCAACCGGGTTCATGGCTACACCGCGGGTGGATGGACGAACGCCGCGCCAGCGGTTTGCGCCGGCTTTGCCAAGCTTTTGCAGGCTGTGCTCCGTATTGGCCACCTGGCCAATGGTGGCCCGGCAGCTGGAGTGAATCCTGCGGGTCTCGCCGGAGCGCAGCAGCAGAATTACATACTGGCCTTCGCGAGCCACCAGGTTGACAAAGGTACCGGCGCTACGAGCAATCTGGGCACCCTTGCCCGGACGCATCTCAACAGCGTGAATCTGGGTGCCAACCGGAATGGAACGCATCTGCATGGCGTTGCCCGGCTTGATGGGTGCCTCGCTGCCGCTGAGAATCTCGTCACCAACCTTTACACGACGCGGCGCAAGAATATAACGACGATCACCATCAAGATACTTGACCAGCGCAATGTGTGCACTGCGGTTGGGATCGTATTCAATACGCTCGACCACGCCACGCACGCCGTCCTTGTCGCGCTTGAAGTCAATGCGGCGATAGTGGTGCTTGTGTCCGCCGCCCCGGTGACGGGTTGTTGTACGACCGGCGTTGTTTCTGCCACCCGTGCTTTTTTGCGGTTCAAGCAACGGCGCGTAAGGCTCGCCCTTCCACAGGTGGTCATGGCGATTGCGCACACGACCACGGCGTCCGGGAGAAGTCGGTTTCATTTTGACAGTTGCCATGTCTATATTCCTGGCTCGCTCAATTCCTAGTCTGCTTGTACTTCATCGATGGTCTGCCCGCTTCTGACTCGCACATAGGCCTTCTTCCAGCCCTTCTGGCGACCCGGCATCATGCGAAAGGACTTTTGCTTGCCCTTGACATTCAGCACGCGGACACTTTCCACATCGACTTCAAACAAGCCTTCAACGGCGCGCTTTACATCTGCCTTGCTGACATCCTTGCGCACTTCAAATACATACTGGTTGGACTCCGCCTGCAGCTGTGCAGTTTTTTCAGACACATGAGGGCGGCGCACCACCTGATACATCTTTTCGGTTTTCATGCCAACCACTCCTGAATTTTCTCAACTGCCGCCCTGGTCAGAACCACCTTGTCAGCGCTGACCAGCGTGACCGGATCAAGCGCATCGGCCTCTCTAACGTAAACGTTGCGCAGATTCCTGCTGCCAAGGTACAGATTCCCGGCTATTTCAGCATCGACAAGCACTGTCCGGCCGCCGGCCGGGTTGAGCTCATTGAGCATGGCTGAAACCAGGCGCGTCCTTGGCTCGTCCACGGACAGGTTTTCAACCACCACCAGCCGATCCTGACGAACCAGCTCGGAAAGTATGGACTTAAGTCCCGCGCGGTACTGCTTGCGGTTCACCTTGTGGCTGTGATCCCTGGGCTGTGCTGCAAAGGTCACGCCGCCGCCGCGCCAGATCGGGCTTCGTATTGAGCCGGCACGTGCATTGCCGGTGCCTTTCTGACGCCACGGCTTGCGACCACCGCCGGATGCTGCAGCGCGGTTCTTTTGCGCTTTGGTGCCAGAGCGACCTCCGGCCAGATAGGCCGTGACCACCTGATGCACCAGCGCCTCGGAGAAGTCGCGACCAAAGATCTCATCAGAGACCTTGATTGCGCTGCTGTCCTTAATTGCAAGTTCCATCAAACTCTCCTTGATCCTCAGGCCTTGACCGACGGCCTGACCATCACATGGCCGCCAGCCGCTCCGGGCACTGCGCCACGAACAAGCAGCAGATTGCGTTCGGAATCAACGCGAACAATCTGAAGATTGAGTACGGTCTTGCGCTCACTGCCCATGTGACCGGCCATTTTCTTGCCCTTGAACACCCGACCAGGTGTTTGGCACTGGCCAATGGAGCCCGGTGCACGATGCGCCAGCGAGTTGCCGTGCGTCGCGTCCTGCATGCTGAAGTTGTGGCGCTTGACCACACCGGCAAAACCCTTGCCCTTGGAGGTGCCCGTCACATCAACCTTCTGACCCGGCTCAAAGCGCTCAACCGTCAGCTCGGCGCCGACTTCAAGATCCTCATCGCCAGCGGGGTCCAGCCTGAACTCCCACAGGCCCTCACCGGCCTCAACGCCGGCCCTGGCGTAATGCCCGGCCATGGGACGGGATACCAAAGACGCACGCCTGCTGCCGCTGGTGACCTGGATGGCCGAGTAACCGTCCACCTCGTCACTGCGAATCTGGGTAATGCGATTGGGGCCGACCTCGATAACGGTCACCGGAATGGAGTCACCTTCTTCGGTGAACACCCGGGTCATACCGCGCTTGCGCCCTATCAGTCCGATACTCATTTCTGCTGCCTCAATACAACTTGATCTGAACATCGACGCCCGCAGCCAAATCCAGCTTCATCAGGGCATCAACGGTCTTGTCATTGGGATCGACAATATCCAGCAACCGCTTGTGGGTGCGGATTTCGTACTGATCACGCGCATCCTTGTTGACATGCGGTGAAATCAGCAGCGTGTAGCGCTCCTTGCGCGTTGGCAAGGGAATGGGCCCACGCACCTGCGCACCCGTGCGCTTGGCGGTATCAACGATTTCCTGGGTTGACCGGTCAATAAGACGGTGGTCGAAGCCCTTCAAACGTATACGGATCTTTTGTTCGGCCATTGCCGTACGCCTTCAGTATTTATAAAGATCAAAACATCAAGGCAATGCCTTGGCATTGCCGCGCTAAAACCCGCAAGCATCATGTCTTGACGGGTCAGAGCGTGGCGCCGCCAGCAGGCCGCACCACGCCACCAGTACCTTTACTCGACGATCTTTGCGACCACGCCGGCGCCCACGGTACGACCGCCTTCGCGAATCGCAAAACGCAGACCCGTCTCCATGGCAACAGGAGCAATCAGCTCAACAGCCATCTGAACGTTGTCACCT
>Ga0209487_1000124_pt1 | contig 70723 bp, 65 predicted proteins | sample Poulit2012_FD_187524 | JGI IMG/M metagenome (GOLD analysis project Ga0209487, IMG submission 187524) | Agricultural soil microbial communities from Georgia to study Nitrogen management - Poultry litter 2012 (SPAdes) (version 2) | ecosystem: Environmental > Terrestrial > Soil > Agricultural land...
ACCCAACCCAGAACCAGGAACCGTATACAAAAATTTTCAAAATCAACAACCATGTCTCAACGCCCCCGTCACCGGAACGCCCTGAGCACGAGAAATAACTATACACACCAAACCGTCGAACGCAAAACCCGTCCAAGGCTTTTCGTGAGGTTACTTTATTATGCTGGAAAGGCGACTCTATGTCGTTTTACATACGTATACTGCCTCTGATCGGGCATAATGTGATTGACGTCTCTTGGTACGATTTTGTTAGTTAAACCAAAAAAGCAGGTGAATAGCATAGGTACTCACCCGCCTTTAAGTTTGCTCTACTGCAATAACGTGCGATCCGAAATGTCAGCATCCTTGATCTTGGCAAACCGATCAAGCAGATCATCAACAGTCATAGAGGTTTTTTCCGCACCCGATACGTCCAGGATGATTTCGCCTTCGTGCATCATGATTAATCTGTTACCCACTTCTAGGGCTTGGCCCATATTGTGCGTCACCATCAACGTTGTCAGCTTTTGTTCTGCCACAACTTTTTTCGTGAGACCTGTGACGAGCCGAGCACGTTCCGGATCTAAAGCGGCGGTATGCTCATCAAGCAAAAGTATTTTTGGCCGAGAAAATGTAGCCATTAATAACGATAATGCCTGGCGCTGTCCACCAGAGAGCAGCCCGACCTTGGCACTGAGTCGCTTTTCAAGGCCAAGCTCTAAGACTTCAAGTTCCTCGCCAAACCTAATGCGCTTTGCTTTGGTTATTCCGCTAGCCAGTCCTCTGTGCATGCCTCGACGTTCGGCCAAGGCCATGTTCTGCTCAATTGTCAGTTCAGGAGCAGTCCCAGCCATCGGATCTTGAAATACCCGGCCGACATATTTCGCCCGCCTAAAATCTTTCATGCGGGTTACGTTTTGTCCCGCAATCTCAACTGTTCCGGTATCCGGGGAAATTTTTCCAGCGATGGTGTTCAGGACTGTAGATTTTCCGGCACCGTTCGATCCAATAACGGTCACGAAATCGCCGTCAAGCAGTTCCAACTGAATATTGGATAACGCAATACGCTCGTTAATAGAATTTGGGAAAAATGTTTTGTTAACGTTTCTAAGCTTTAGCATCGGTTGTCTCCTGGTATGCGGCGTCGCTCACAGGACTCGGGCCGGCTTTATTTGGTTTCTTACGTATGCGCCACTGGGGTATAAGTAACGCTACAACCACAATAACTGCAGAAATAAGCCGCATGTCGTTGGGGTTGAAACCTACACCCAATGCACCTTGTACGGCGGCACGGTAGATAATGGAACCAAAGATCACTGCAGTCGTAGCCATCAGGACCTCACGATTGCGTGTACCAAAAAGTAACCGACCGATGAGGGTATCGGCGAATCGGTGGACGAAACGATTATTAAACAACGCTTGGCCCACAATGACGGACGCCAGCCCCACCAGAATTAAACCGATGCCCATGGAAATATCGGAAGATCCCTGTTTTTGGGCAACGAAGGCCCCTGCCAGCCCCACCAAACCATTTGATACGGCTAGGCCAACAATTTTCATTGCATCGGTGGACACTCCAAAGGAACGAACCATTTCCTCGTTGTCACCAGTGGCTTGCAACCCCAGGCCCATATCGGTACCAAGGAACCAATCCAGCAGAATTTTTACAATCAACACGATAATAGCCAGCACCAGGATTAACATCCAGCCAGTAATACCGGTACTACTAAACCAGGTGTAGATCGTATCCGTGCCAAGTAATGGGACGTTTGCCCTATTGCCCATAATGCGCAGGTTAATGGAATACAGCGCAAGCATAGTCAAAATACCTGCCAGCAGCGGATTGATTCCACCTTTTGCATGCAGAAGACCGGTAACAACACCAGCAAGCGCGCCCGTAACGAACGCTGCACCCAGCGCCAACAGCGGGTTAACATCATGATTTGCGATCAAGATGGCTGCGGTAGCTGCACCAGTTGTAAATGACTGATCGACCGTTAGGTCAGGAAAGTTGAGTATGCGGAAGGTCAAATATACACCTAGAGCCATTATGGCGTATATCAGACCGAGCTCTAATGTCACGGTCATAGCGGACGAGTTCACCTTTCATCGGGTGTGAGAAACGGGCCTGGGCGAAGTGTCTTAACCCAGACCCGTTCTTAGTGTTGCAAGTTCTCGAACTCACTCGCGTTATTCGTCGGCTTCTTCGGAGTCCGTGTCGTCATCGGCGGCATCGTCTTCATCAACGATGGTGGCCTCGTCAGTGAGCTCCTCTGGAATTTCAACGCCCATCTTTTCTGCGGCATCTAAGTTAAACGTATATTCCATAGCTGACTCATCGGCCAAGGCTGGAGGAGTATCTTCTAGATCAGCTTCTCCGGTCATAATTTCCAGTGCCATTTCGCCAGCTTGACGGCCATGTTCATAGTAATTCAGGCCATAGGTGCCAACGGTGCCCCTTTCTACCGAATCTGATTCGGCAGCAAATACTGGTATTTGGTTATCAATGCCGTAGGAGATCACGGTTTCCAAACCTGACACCACCGTATTATCTGTGGGCACGTAAATAGCATCTACGTTAGAGAAGGATTCAACGCCTTGAGCCACCTCAGAGGTATTGGTAACAGCGACCTCTTCGATTTCTACGTCCAGTGACTCGGCGGCTTCCTTCGCGGCATCAACTTGTACCACAGAGTTAGATTCAGCCGAAGAATACGGAATACCAATGACCTCGACGTCGTCGACCACGTCCAAGATGAGTTCTAATTGGTCATCCACCGGGTTCATGTCTGAAACCCCAGTGATGTTATCGCCAGCGGTATCCCAATCCGGCACCAGACCGGCATCAACGGGATCAGTTACCGAAGAAAATACTATCGAAGTATCCTCAACGGTTGTCGCCGCCGCGATCGCAATCGGGGTTGCTATCGGCAACACAATATCGAGGTCGCCGGAATAGCCTCCCACAATATTGTTCATGGTGGCTTGATCTGCCTGAGCATTTTGTTCGTCTACTTCGACGTCCACATCAGCTTCGTCGAAAACATCCTTGATGCCTTGGGCGTTCGCATCCAGTGACGGGTGTGAAACATACTGAGCAATGGCGGCCTTATAGGCCTCCCCGTCACCTTGTGCCTCGCCGCCATTACCTCCGCATGCAGTTAGCAGCAGCCCCATAGCTGCAGTCGTCGCAGCCGTTTTCAGCAGGGTATTCCTTTTCATCATTTCTCCAACTTTATCTAGTGTGAGCGAGGACTGTGGCCTACATAACATTAACTAGCTTAGTCGATCATATGCCGAAGCTTCGATATTTCGTAGAGGGTGATGCCTGCAGCCAGTGACGCATTGAGTGATTCCAGGTCAGAGGAGATCGGAATCGAAACGAGCTGGTCGACGGTTTCGCTCACCAACCTTGAGATTCCAGTACCTTCAGCTCCTACCACCACACACAGTGGTTCAGTGGCCAACGGAAGACCCGGTAAGGACTGTTCGCCATCGCCGTCCAACCCAATACTGAAATAACCGGCTTTTTTATATTCAGTGAGGGCAGCATTGAGGTTGGGCACTTGACCAACAGGAACACGGGCGGCGGCTCCGGCTGAGGTCTTCCATACGGTGGAGTTCACCCCGACGGCGCGACGTGCTGGGATAATTACCGCGTCTGCAGAAAATGCTGATGCCGAACGCAGGATGGCGCCAAGATTATGCGGGTCCGTAATAGAGTCCAGCGCGACTACCAATGGTGGGGTTTTACGGTAACCGCTGTTCCAGTCACTCATCAATCCGGTAACTAGATCTATCCCGTTTTCGTATTCATATGGCGGCACCTGCAGTGCAATGCCTTGATGACGAGCGTTATCGGTAAGTCGAGCCAATTGCGGTTCAGTTGCTTCAAGCACTGGAATGCCGCGCTCAGCAGCAATGCGAACAGATGCACGAATCCGGTCGTCCATTTCCACACCGGCAGAGACATACAACGTGGTCGCAGGGACCTTGGCCTCCAGTGCTTCAACCACCGGGTTACGGCCCGCTACAGCATCGGTATTGGTACGTGTTGATTTTTTCTGTTTGGCCGGTGGCCGATAATTTTTATGCCAAGTGCGATCCGCGGCTTTAGGGGTCGGGCCTTTGCCTGCCAACTTTCTACGTCCCTTTCCACCGGAACCTTTAGTTGGGCCTTTCTTACGTGAAGAACCACCACGACGAGAGCTCATATACTCGTCCTTTCTATCATGAAAAGCTTCAGTTTTGGTCGCTTACCGACCACGTAACACCATCGGGGGTGTCTTTGACAACGATGCCGGCTTCAGCCAGTTGATCGCGGATGGCATCTGCCGTTGCCCAATCTTTAGCAGCCCGGGCATCGGCTCGGGCAGCAATTTGAGCAGCAACCAGCGCCTCTAGCGCGCGATGGCTTGCCGATGTCGTTTCCTGGTGACCCTCCGGTGCTGAATTCAACCCCAGCACGTCGACCATGGTATTGACTTGCCGCAAATACGACTCCACAGATTCGACATCGTGGGCATCCAGTGCTGCATTACCAGCCCGGACCGTCGCGTGCAGCACAGCCAATGCTTCTGGCACGTTGAGGTCATCTTCCATAGCCGAGGCAAATGCCGCTGGAACCGTATCGGTACCAATCGTATTGTCGAATAGTTTGGTGGCACGGGCTTGGAATGCTTCGATACGCTCTAGAGCCGCTTGCGCTTCCTCCAATGCCGAGGGGTGGTAGTCCAGTTGAGATCGATAATGCGCTTGACCAAGGAAGTATCGGACGGCAGCTGGCCGGGCCATGGCCAACATTTGCTCGGGCGAAACCGTATTCCCCACGGATTTGGACATTTTTTCGCCTTCGGCCGTGACCAAGCCGTTGTGCATCCAAAAGTTTGCAAAATGATCACCTGCGGCGGTGGACTGCGCTAACTCGTTCTCGTGGTGTGGGAATCTCAAGTCGAGCCCTCCACCGTGAATGTCAAAGTGCGAGCCCAAATATTTGGTTGCCATTGCCGAGCACTCAATATGCCAGCCAGGCCGGCCCGGCCCCCACGGGGATTCCCAGGCAGCCCCAGCCGGGTCCGTCTCAAGTTTAGATTTCCATAGCGCAAAATCACGCGGGTCTTTTTTACCACGAACCGGTGCATCCCCGGCGTCTTGCATCATCTCGATGGACTGATGGGTCAGCGCACCATAGTTCGGCCAGGAGGTCACATCGAAATAGACATCAGCAGAACCGTCCAGGGCTTGATATGCGTGACCAGCATCAATGAGCCGCTGAATTAGTGTGATCATTTCCGGAATATGACCGGTTGCCCGTGGTTCATAAGTGGGACGACGCACACCAAGTGCCGTGTATGCTGCAGCAAAGGCATTTTCAAAGCGATAGGCCAATGCCCACCATGACTCCCGGGCCGGATAATCATTAGTGGCAACAAAGTCTGCCTCAAAAGAATCATCTGATCTCGACAAAATTTTGTCATCAATGTCAGTCACGTTTCGTACCAGGGTGACCTTATTGCCGGCGTATTCCAGCCAACGGACCAAGATGTCAAACACTACGGCAGAACGGATATGGCCGACGTGCGGTCTCCCCTGCACCGTTGCGCCACAGTAATATACGGAGACTTCTCCGTCGTTGATTGGCTTAAAGTCCCGGATTGCACCGGTGGCAGTATCATAAAATTGTTGTCCCACGTCATATGATTTTAGCTCAGTGGGGCGGTTGCAAAGGAACTTTTCGTATCGCATAGTAGTGTGTCGAAGCCTGTGGCAGCTGGCCTGGAGTCGGTCGCGAGATATGTTGTCGTAAAGTAGCCGGTGTTTGGTTAGATACGATAACCTCGTGACTAAAGTTTCTTGCATCATTGGTGCAGTGCGCCCGGTGCAGATACAACATCACCTCTAGCGCACCTTATTTTTACGAGGAGAACCATCGTGAAGGTCATCAACACTCGCCGGAAGGTCTTTGCCGGCTTGGCAGCGGCTGCCATTTTAGGCACAACCGGTTGCTCTGCAATCAACCCGCAGGCAACGACGTTCGAGTATGCCACCTCGGACGGGACATGGACGACCGTCGCAGCAGATGATTCAGCTCCGGAAACCTCCGACCGGGTCAAATTCCTCAACATTGGCGTGGTGACGGATTCCGCCGATGGGTCCGGACAATTATTTGGTGCCATCCATAACGCATCAGATAGCAGTCAAGAAGTAGGGCTGAAAATCAATGATGAAAGTTTCTCATTTTCCGTCGACGCCGACGACACATTAGATCTTGCGGATGAAGATGCCACGATGGAATCTGTTGGCACTGCCCCGGGTGAACTGGCCGATGGTGTTGCCTCGGCGTTTGGCAATGACAGTGACTTCTTTGTCTCGGTGTTACCTCCAACCTTGGACGAATACCAAGAACTTTTCCCAGGTGACGTCAACGAAGATGAACAAGTCGAACATCTTTACGACCAACAGGGCCAATACAAACGCGAACAGGTCGAACAGCAGTAGCTGCTAAAGTTTTCTTGCTGCGGGGTCGTCCATTTGGGCGGCCCCGCAATGTTTTAACCTTAGGCTTCGAATTTGTAGCCTAGTCCACGCACAGTCTTAAGATACCGGGGCGCTGATGGATCTGGCTCGATTTTGGAACGCAAACGTTTAATGTGTACGTCCAGGGTTTTTGTGTCGCCCACATAACCTGGCCCCCATACTCGATCGATGAGTTGACCGCGTGTCATCACGCGCCCGGCATTGCGCAGCAGCATTTCCAGCAGGTCAAATTCTTTCAGTGGCATGGTGATATCTGTGGCGTCGACGGTGACCACATGTCGTTCGACGTCCATTCGTACTGGGCCGGCGGCAACCGTATCTGGCAAGAGTTCTTCAGCATCAGCATTACGTCGCAACACTGCTCGAATTCGGGCGATGAGTTCTCGGGCAGAATATGGTTTAGTTACGTAATCGTCGGCGCCAAGTTCGAGTCCAACAACTTTATCGACTTCGCTATCCTTGGCTGTGAGCATGATCACCGGAACCTGGGAATCTTGCCGGATCTGGCGAATTACATCGGTACCTGGTTGACCCGGTAACATCAAATCCAGTAGCACCAGATCGGCGCCGTTACGTTCGAATTCTTCGACAGCTTTGAGCCCATCGTCAACAACGGTAACCCCGTACCCTTCTCGTTGTAACAAATATGCCAGCGGATCAGAGATTGACGGTTCATCTTCAACGACAAGAATCCGAGTCATCGGTGATTTCCTTCTTCAACAGTGTTTTGTGATTCATTATCTACGGTGTGCATATCGGGTTCGGTACCTTCGGTGGTAGCTTCATGGGCCTGCGGGTCAAGCTCCGGTAACCGAATCAAAAAGGTAGACCCCTCGCCTACAGCCGAGTCCACAAGAATTTCGCCACCGTGGTTCGAAACGGTATGTTTGACGATACTTAATCCCAGTCCTGTACCACCGGTGGCCCGCGAGCGCGCCGAATCTACTCGGTAGAATCGTTCAAAGATGCGTTCTCGCTCTTCATCGGCAATCCCGGGGCCTTGATCCCGGACAGCTATGTGGACCACGTCTTCGTGCTTGGTGACCTCGACCCATACGTTTGAGCCGTCTGGCGAATATGTCACCGCATTGTCTATTAGGTTGCGGATGGCGGTCATCAGCTGATCATAATCTCCATACACCGAAAGCGGTTCTGGCTGTCGACTGTGGATGGCGATATCGCGAGACGATGCTTCTGTACGCACTCGGTCGATGGCGTCTGATACGAGCCGGGTAATGTCAAGGGGTTCAGCAGTTTCAACGATGTCGCGACCCTGCAGTCGAGACAGTGAGATCACATCCTGAACCAATGCGGATAGTCGCACAGATTCAATAGAGAGTCGTTTGGCGAAGTGTCGAACAGCTTCTGGATCATCGGCGGCATCCTCGATTGCTTCGGCCAATAGGCTCATCGCACCCACCGGGGTTTTCAGCTCATGGGATACATTTGCCACAAAATCGTGACGAATAGCCTCTGTACGGTGCTGTTGAGAACGATCTTCAGCCATGATCACGATGTACTGGTCCCCAATGGAAGCTGCACGAAGATGTACTAACCAATTGCCTTCAGCAGCCGATACAGCAGGCAGTTCGAACCGGTAATCATATAATTGTCCAGCAGTACGCACCCTCGAGGTAAGTTCAGTCAACTGTTTATGGCCCAGCTGGTTGCCACGTACTAGACCGAAAGCATAGGCCGAAGGATTAGCTCGAACTACGGTATCGACGGCGTCAACAATCACATAGGCTTGGCCAACCACAGCTAAGACATCCAGGGCACCTTCAGGAATAGACTGTTTGTGTTCCGCTAACCGTTCGATGCGGGAACGTGACGACATTCGGAAGGCGACCATGGCACCGACCGTAATGATGACTCCGGCTAGTCCAGACAGGACAGCTACAGAAACAAGACTTTCCACAGTTGTAACAGTACCCATTCTTTTCGCCTCGGGCTGGCCCTTTTCCTCTTTAGGCCCCCAGTACACCCAATTGTTGAGAAGAATTCATAACTTATTCACTTTGGCTTCGGCACAGGTCGCATAGAAAGCATCGGCCTGAACATCAGGTTACAAACGTATTCCACCAAGCTGCCTGCCACCATTCCAGATCTGGATGTGGCACAACCTTGGTTCGCCCCGCCACACCACTGATTGTGGTAACGGCAGAGATGCCGTGCAACGTGTTGGCAAACCAGACTGGAAATCGGCCGGAGGCTATTTGTTGTATTGTCACCGGTCTGCGAGTCACCAAAATATTATGAGTTTTTGCCTGCTGGGCGATGCGCTGTGCAGCGATGGAGGGCAATTGCTGTACAGCTTGGCACAACACGAGTTGCCGAGTATCCGGCCAGATCAAAAGTGCACCGGTAGAGGCTTCATGGACCTTGCCGCCGTCGTGAAGTACAACGTCGTCAGCGGGTGCATTGCGAACCATTCTGCTCAACATGGCGATGTCGGGGCCCTTTACCGTTGGCAGTTTGCGCGGATCGGTCGCTGCGGGGATCCACAGACTGGTGGTTTGTCGAGCTGGTGGTGCAGATCTGACCAACAGCACAATCCGCCAAGCTCCTTGATAGGGCTCGACGCTGATTCGTGGAAAGAAATCCGTGCCCGGATATTGTTGTGAAAGTTCACGGAGCTGTTGGTCAAGCATTGCAGTAAAATGCTGGGCAGCTATAGGCGCTAAGTGTTCAGGCGACTGGGTAGCAATACCAGCCATAAACCGTTGGACATGATCGTCTAGGCCCCATGTTTCGCCGGACCGTACCCGCCAGGAATCGGCTACCAACAAGGTTTCGTTTTCCGATGTTGCTATGGGATAAAAGGTATTCTCCGACCAAAGAAAAGACTGTGGCAAACTCACTGTAATTCCTCTGCTATACAGTCGATCAGCGCTTGGGCTTTCAAAAGTTTTTCTTGGTTTTCGGCGGCTGGGTCAGACCCTACGACGACGGCGCCTCCAGCGCCGATGCTCAAGTGTCCGTCGTCTAACACCATGGTCCGGATGACGACGCTGAGCTCGGCGGTATTGTTATCGCCAACCCATCCCATGGCACCCGAATAAATACCTCGCGGGCCGGCTTCTAGCTCGTCGAGGGCTGCCAAGCTGGCCAGTTTGGGCGCACCGGTCATTGATCCACCAGGAAATACCGCAGCCAAGGCATCAGTTACCGGAGTGCCCGGTAATAATTGACCGGTCACGGTGGTCACTAGCTGATGCACTGTAGCGAAGGATTCTACCGCCATAAGTTTTGGAACCTGAACTGATCCGGGAACTGTCACGGGTGCTAGATCATCGCGCAGCAGATCGGCAATCATGAGATTTTCAGATTGGGTTTTCGGATCGCGAGCCAGCTGTTTGGCGATCTCGACATCCAGGTACGGATCGTGACTACGAGCGACGGTTCCTTTTATTGGCTTTGATTCTATGGTGCCTTCAGTGTCAACACTGAAGTATTTTTCAGGTGATGCCGCTAGGATTTCAAGCTTGTCGTCGAATGTGTTGAATCGTAAATAACCAGCATAGGGTGCCGGATTACGGCTACGTAGCCGCAGGTAAAGCTGCAGACCATCCAGGTCATCGGCATCCATGGTGAATGTGTCCGTGAAGCAAATGCCAGCAGCGTCCCCGTAATCGAGCTGCTTTTGGATACGGGTCACAGCTTGTTGATATTCCTCGGCTGACAAACGCCAACGGCCATTGATGCTGCTGCGTTCAGTGACTGTACTATCGGGTGTTGGATCAAATACCAGAGCCGATTCTAAAACGTCCAATAAGGATGCATCTTGGTACGCAAACAGCACGGTCCGCTGATGGTGATGGTCATAGCGTAAAAATGCTTGCGGGCGGATCCAATAAGCGTCCGGAGTGCTAGCGCGCCACCTATTTCGGGGTCCGGCTATGGTGGTTTGTTTGGCTTCATATCCGAGATATCCAACCCAGCCTCCGGTAAACCCAGGAAAATTCGGGACGTGAGCAGGCTGCCACGAGTGGTCAGCAATGTATTCCAAGACGTCCCCGTTCAGGCTGTACAGAGTGTCATTAGTTTCTACGTCTAACTGGTTGGTTGCCACGTCCCAGCGGATCGTCTGGGCTAGCGGACCATGATTTGTGCCCAATAATGAGGTCTTACCCTGGCCTAAATGCGCCGAGGCCGAATCTAACCAGAATGCCGCAGATGCTTGAGCTTGTAAATTTATAAAAGTGCTCGATGTGTCGAGTTCTCCCGCTAACTGGCGAGTAAAAACATTGACACGTTGACCTGGAGCCCTTGGGACCATCGGTTCTTGGACAGCATGAGTCTGTCTGGGAGCCAGCGCTAAAAAATTATCAATTAGCGTAGCTCCAACCGTCGATTGCAACGCTGCCGGATCGGCGTGAATCCCCCAGTGGTGGGTGCCCTGGACTCGGAAAGCTAATACGGCGTCATTCTCATCGGTAGCATGAATGCTAAATTCCGTGGGCGCCATACTGACTAACCGCCACGGATGATAACTGATAAGTGCTGTTGGGTTAGGCAGGCCGGCAAAAATGCCGCTGGCTGAATGGTTGTGCGTTAGCAGTTGCCCATAGATTGGTTGAGCCCGCGCCGTTGTCCTATGACCGTAGGCTGCTGCCAAATGCTGGTAACCGGCACCAATAGCAAGTACAGGTAGATTCGGTACCGATTTTAACGACTCTAAATCGACTCTTCCCGTACCGTGGCCAATCACCACGTGGGTATAGTCTTCCAAGTGCAAATCAGCCAACTCGGTGGCGGCGATAATCTGCACCGCCCCGAGTTGATGTGCGAGGATTCGGGTTGTAAAGCCGTGATTATCGATGACAAGAATCATGCGGGCTAATCACGACTCGGAGGTCATTTGCCCTGAGCGGCAACGGCGGCAGCACCAGCTGCCGCAGCATCTGGATCCAGGAAGCGGGCTTTGGTCACCGGCTGCATATTGGCATCCATCGCATAGGCAAATGGGATACCGGTGGGCAAATTGAGTTCAGAAATGTCGTCGTCGGAGATACCCTCGAGGTGCTTCACAAGGGCACGTAATGAATTACCGTGAGCCACGACGAGAACCGTTTTTCCACTTGCCAATTGGGGCACAATGTTGTCATACCAATATGGGAGCAGACGATCGACGACGTCCTTGAGGCATTCGGTGCGTGGAATGTCCTCACCCAGCAGAGCGTAGCGTTCGTCGCGGTACTGGGAAAATTCTTCGTCGTCATTCAGCATTGGCGGTGGAGTATCGTAAGAGCGACGCCAGGTCATGAACTTTTCGTCGCCGTGCTTTTCACGGATTTCGGCTTTGTTCATACCTTGTAGCGCACCATAATGGCGTTCATTCAAACGCCAAGTCCGCTGGGTTGGGATCCATTGACGGTCGGCGGTTTCAAGCGCCAGATTAGCTGTGGTGATGGCACGACGCAGCAACGAAGTGTGTACGACGTCGGGTAGAAGACTTTCGTCTTTGAGCAGTTGTCCGGCACGGGCTGCCTCGGTACGACCTTTATCAGTCAGTGGGACATCCACCCAACCGGTAAATTGGTTGAGCTCATTCCAGGTGGACTGCCCGTGGCGCAGTAAAACCAGTTTTGATGTTGTAGCCATGGGGGTAACTTTACCTGGTTATTACGTCCAGATTTCGAATTGGCGTTTCGGACCGGCGAGATACACACCGGCAGCGATAATGGAAGCAAGCCCAAATAGCCCCATCTGCCCACCGTAGAACACGGTTAACGCAGCTGAACCCAAACCAAAAATCAGCGCGCCACCGAGGATTAATAGCCAGGTAGCCTTGGTCTGGTTGGTGTGGTTTTCAAAGGCAGTAGTAGGGCGACGTGCAGCATCTGCCATTGCCCAAATCACCATACCTGCACCCACCAGTGCCAACCCGGCCTGCAGACCGTATTCAATCATCACAACTATGTGCAAAAAGTCCATAGGATTAGTCTAGTAGGCGGCACTAGGCTATGGGGCCATACCATCAGAAAGGTTGCGATATGACGGGGCTATTTGTAGTGTTTGAAGGCGCCGACGGCACAGGAAAGTCCACGCAGGTGTCGGCTACGGCTCAAGCGCTGCAGCAGGCCGGACACGAAGTGATTATTACTCGAGAGCCCGGCGGCTCCGATGTCGCTGAAGCATTACGCTCGCTTGTTTTAGACCCGACCACAACCGTTGATGACATGACGGAAACGTTACTTTTCGCCGCCGCACGAGCTGACCACATGGCGAAAACGATTCGGCCGGCCTTAGACGCCGGAAAGATAGTGATCTCGGATCGCTTCGTTGGCTCATCCGTTGCCTACCAAAGTGCCGGCCGCGGGGTATCTCAACACGTAGTAGAAGAAATTAATCAATATGCCACCGGAGCGGTCAGCCCAGATATAACAATTGTGCTCGATATGGACACCGGGCTTGCCGATACTCGACGTGATACTCGCGGTACTGTGGTTGACCGAATGGAATCAGCTCCAGACGGTTTCCAAGAGGCTGTGCGCGCTTCCTTTTTAGTTCAGGCCGAGACCGCACCAGAACGTCACCTTGTTATTAACGCAGACCAGCCAGCAAGCACCATCACCGATCAAATCCTGACTTACCTGCAAACTCACCACGGAGTAACACTGTAATGGCCAACCCAGTCTGGCAATCCCTAGCCGGCCAGCAGGCGGTCATCGCCCAACTGAGTCGCCCCGAAACAATCAAAGCCCCAGCTCATGCGTGGTTATTCACCGGGCCACCCGGATCCGGGCGCTCACTAGCTGCCCGAGCTTTCGCTCAAACCTTGCAATGCGAACAGTCCGATCTCAACGATCGCGGCTGTGGCCAATGCCAAGCCTGTATTACCATTGCGGCAGGCACCCATGCCGATGTCAATATTGTCACCACCGAAAAGGTGCAATACGCCATCGAAGATGTCCGTGACCTTGTGACGGATGCCTATGACCGCCCCTCCACCGGGCGTTGGCGCATCATCATTATTGAAGACGCAGATCGAATGACCGAACGCGCCACCAATGTGTTATTAAAGGCCATAGAAGAGCCACCCGAACGAACCATCTGGATGCTCTCGGCGCCGTCACCGGCCGATGTGTTAGTAACCATCCGGTCACGAACCCGACATATGAACTTAGTAATCCCTACCGTCGACGACGTTGCACAGCTATTGACCTCCCGCGACGGTATTGAACCCCAGCTGGCCCAGCATTGCGCTCGCGCATCACAGTCGCACGTTGGGGTAGCCCGCTGGCTGGCTCGTTCTTCAGAAGCCCGCGAACGCCGCGATATGATTGTTCATTTGCCATTCACGGTCCGCTCCGCATCAGCGGCTATGGAGTCTGCTGACAACTTGCACAAACTCGTTCAAACGGAGGCCGAAGCCTCCTCTAATGATCGTAATACGGCTGAACGAGCCCGTCTGCTACGTTCGCTAGGCCTGGCCGAGGATGAGGCTGTCCCGCCAAAACTCCGGGTACACATCCGGCGAATGGAAGATAATCAAACGGCGCGAAACCGCAGGGCGATCCATGATGCACTGGATAGAGCTATGATTGATCTTTCCGGTATTTACCGCGACTTACTCGTGTTGCACCTAGCGTCTACAGCAACACTTATTAATGAGCACATGCGGGCAAAACTCACCGAATATAGCACCACGGTAACGGCTGAGCATTGTCTTGGCGCCTTAGACGCTATAAATACGGCACGTCAGCGACTCGCAGGGAATGTACCCCCGCAGTTGGCTCTGGAAGCGATGCTGTTAGCATTTATACCTCGCACCCGTCGGCACGCACCGCTATAACTTCGTAAAGGAACCAATGTCTACCACCACACGCCCGCTGGCTGCCTTCGCCGCTGCATTTGCGCTAGTGCTTACGGCCTGCTCCTCCGATGCACCTGGGCAGACAAAAGACGAGCAGGTGGAATCGGCACCTGCAGGCCTGGAAACGTTCTATGAACAAGACATTACGTGGGATACCTGCGATGACAACGACGATTTTGAATGTGGCACGGTAGAGGTTCCCATGGATTACGAGAACCCTGACGACAAAAGCATTGAGATACATGTAACTCGTGCCACCGAAACAGCAACGGAACAACCCATGTTATTTAATCCAGGTGGCCCAGGTTCGTCCGGGATTTCGTTTGTTCAGGACTCATTGAGTTCCATGCTGTCGAAAAATCTGCTCGAGAATATTTCTGCCATTGGTTTTGATCCTCGTGGTGTCGGTGCATCCGAACCAATTCGGTGCGAAACCGGCGAAGAATTTGACGAGTCTCGCGAGACTGTCTTTGACCCGTCCACACCTGAAGGATGGCAAGAATCTATCGAAGAAAATAAGGAATACGGCCAGCAGTGCCTCGAGCACTCAGGCGAAATGGTTAGTTTTGTCGATACAAGCTCTGCTGCCAGAGACATGGATATCATCCGTGCTGCTTTGGACGAACCACAGCTGAACTATTTTGGGCTGTCCTATGGTACAAAGCTTGGGGCCACATATGCTGAACTATTTCCTGATAATGTTGGCAAATTTGTCTTAGATTCAGTCCTACCTCCCAGTGCTGAATCCTTCGAAGTGTCAAAAGCACAATCTGCTGGATTCGAACAATCGTTGCACGCCTGGGCAGATTGGTGTGCCGAAACATCAGACTGCAATATTGGTGAGGATGGCGACGCTGAGTCAGTAATGACTGCGGTGACTGACTTCATCGCCCAGGTTGAAGAAGAACCCATCGAATATCCAGATGGACGAACCCAACCGATCTCGGATTTGTTTTTTGGTATTGTCACTCCATTGTATTCGCAAGATAGTTGGGACCTACTTGCCATGGCCTTTGAACAAGCGCTGGAGGGTGACTACGAAGATTCTCAATATCCCCCACTCTTCTTATATTTCGCTGATACTTACCATGGGCGAATGGACTCCGGAGAATACAGCAACGAGACTGCTGCGTTTAATGCCATCAACTGTTTGGACTATACCGGCACTGATAGGACTTTCGATGAGGTGACTCAAGAAGCCGAGGAACTTGAAGAAAATGCCCCGATTTTTGGCAAGTACATGTCATATTCTGCAGGCTGCAACGGATGGCCTGTGGACCCTGTAGAGCCCCTAGAATCAACCGATGCAAAAGGTTCTGACCCGATTATCGTCAGCGGGCTCACCTCTGATCCAGCCACGCCGTTGCAATTCTCCAAAGATTTAGCGGAAGAACTCGATAACGGTGTTCATATCACTGTAGAGGGCGAAGGTCACGGCGCTTATTCCAAAGACAACCAGTGCATTGTTGACGCCATCGACGGGTATATCCTTGAAGATGAACTGCCTGAAGACAACATGGTCTGCGAATAAATCTATAGCGTTTTGACCAATGAGATAAAAACTGGCTAAGATCTTATCGGACCACGTTAGACTTAACGTTCCGCGCCGACTTAGCTCAGCTGGTAGAGCAGCTCCCTCGTAAAGAGCAGGTCACCGGTTCGAATCCGGTAGTCGGCTCTGTCCACTTGAAGAGGTACCGCCCCGGAGCCCCACCCATTGATGCGGGCCCCGGGGCTTTTATTTATGTTGTCCCGTGGCTATATCTGATTTGGCCGTCGTGTATGTGCACGACCGCTACACCCACTACAAGGGGCATCGTTTCGTTCAGGTGTCCCTCAGGGCATTCCACATACGTCTTCCAGTCGTTAACCACAAGATCCGTTCTACTCCGCTAAAACATGAAGTAGAACGGATCTATCAGCAACAACAGTTTATCGAACCTCGTCGGCCTGTTAGCTACTTCTCTGGCTGAGCTGCAACCTGTGCATTGCCTCGATGTGCAGGCCGCGAATCGCGAACGAAGAATGCTGCGACGACACCAACCGCAGCAACGATAGCGGCGACCAGGAAAGCTACATTAACGCCATGAACCAGGCCCTCCGCACCGTATTTCGCTGGATCTTGTGCAGTTGCAGTCATCACTGTCACTAGCACGGCAGTGCCCACGGAGGCCGCAACCTGACGCATTGTGTTGTTTAGCGCAGTACCGTGCGGGATCATCCGCTGTGGCAACTGGTTCAAGGCAGCAGTGGTTACCGGCATAATGACCATGGCGGTACCAAACATACGCACAGCATTAACAACTGCCAGGTAGGTAAATGTGGTATCCGGTGTCAGTAGTGTGAACATGAACGTGGTCACAGTTAAAAGCGTGAAACCGACAATTGCCAACCATCGAGCACCAAAACGGTCAAAAATTCGCCCAGTAACCGGCGACATAATTCCCATAATAACGGCGCCAGGCAAGAGCATGAGACCAGAATCAGTGGCTGTAAACCCAGCCATGTTTTGCATAAATAGTGGCAGGATAATCATCCCGCCAATCATGGCGACAAATACTGCCATGCCCAACAGTGTGTTCAAAGTGAACATTGGATATTTCAAGACCCGCAGCTCCAACATGGGTTCTTCCAAAATGAGTTGTCGCCAGATGAATAGCCCCAGACTCACCACACCAATGGACAGTGGAATTAGTACTCCATAGCTTACCCAACCGGTATTACCAGCACTACCAAAGCCGAACAGCAAACCACCAAATGCAAATGATGACAATATAATTGACAGAACGTCCAATCGCGGATTCGTCCGCTCGGTCACGTTTGTGAGAATAAAATAGGCGATGATCAGGTCAATAACGGCAATGGGCAGCATCATGATAAACAGGGCCTGCCATGGGAAGTGCTCGACAATCCAGCCCGAGAGGCTTGGACCAATGGCAGGAGCAAAAGAGATTACAAGCCCGAACGTCCCCATGGCTTGGCCACGCTTATCCATGGGGAAGATAGCAAACAAGATAGTTTGCATGAGCGGAATAATAATGCCACCGCCGGCTGCTTGAATAAAGCGACCCGCCAACAGCAATGGGTAGACCGGCGACAGAATTGCCAGCAAGGTCCCCAGGCTGAAGAGGCCCATTGCCGCAAAGAACAAGCTACGCGTCGTGAATTTTCGTATCAGAAATGCCGTAATCGGAATCATAATCCCGTTGACGAGCATGAAAATCGTCGTAACCCACTGCGCTGAATTAGCGGTAATGTCGAAATCTTTCATCAACGCAGGAAGCGCAGTGTTCATCAGGGTCTGGTTCAGTATGATGACAAAAGCACCTGATACCAAGACTGCCAAGACGACATTACGGTTCACCGGCTTCTTGCGCGACGAATCGACCTGCTCTTCGTTGGTTCGGTCATTTTGCGCTGCATTTTGCCGACCTTGTACGGCCGGCGTCGATCCGGTGGTTTCGCTAGCCAATATGGTCAGTTCTCCTTAGGCTCATAAAAATTCTCATCGTTGGCTTCCTCCCTCAGCTGGCCGGTAAAACGTGAGCGTTATACGCGTCCAGGCGTTGACACTGTTGAAAAGCAGTGTCAATAAGCTCATATAATGGTTGCTCTTCGTTGGCAACCCAACGTCGGATAGCAACCCGTATCATGCTGACAGCCATCGCTGCCAAAAGCTCTGGGAAAATATCTTCGTCGACCTCGACACCCATCCGTGTTGCCAATGCATCGGCAAACATGTGTTCCAGTTGGGCGATTTTTCCAAGCTGATGTTTCATCAGCGACGGGTCGTGCTGGGCAAGCCGCTGTCGTGCTAATGTCCGTTCACGGTTCGGTTGAATCGAGCCGAGGTATGGACTGTCCATGACGGCATTATGTAAGGCCCGCATGGGGGCTTCCTCAGCGGGGCGCTCTAACAATAGTGCGCATATTTGGCTTGCAGCTTCAGTGGCGTCGGCAACCAGAGCATCTTCTTTACTGGAGAAGTAATTGAAAAACGTTCTCGGTGAGATGCCCGCTGCGTGAGCGATAGATTCAACGGTTAAACGCTCTACTCCCCGTTGGGTACCGAGCTCCAGAGCGGCATTCCGTATAGCGCGTCGTGTTTCGAGTTTTTTCTGCTCTCGACGCCCCAAAGTTGAGTCTTCTGTAAATGCCATAGGAGGAAAGCCTAAACTAAAACTTGCAGACTGTGCAAGTATTTGTATGGCCTCAGCGAAGCGCTATATCTCACCAATGAAATAAGACACATTATTTACTTTGGCTGAGCCTTCGATCCGATCCCGGGACGCGCCGCATTCCATCGACGATAAGCCCAAATAGTTAAAACCAAGACGATAATCCAGCCAACCACGACCACCACACCGTGCAGTACATCAGGCGTCGAAATAAAACTACCGATAGCTACCAACGACACTTGGCCAGGCACCACCGATATTAAGCTGGCAAGCATAAACTCACGTTGCCCTACCCCAAAAGCGCCGCTGCCGTAGTTAACCGGCCAGTACGGAAAACCCGGCAACAAACGCAGCATCACAACGGCTTGAAAGCCGGCCTGACTTAGGTGCTGCTGAACGTTGCGATTGTGGGACCCGAGCAATTTTATTGTTACCTCACGTCCTAAGCCGCGAGCCAGCCAGTATGCACCCCAGCAGCCGATGAGCACACCTATAACAGATAGTATGGTTCCCTCAACTAAGCCAAATAATAACCCACCTGTCACGGCCATGACCGTCACTGGTATCGGCGTCATGGCAACAACCGCGTAAATTCCAATAAACACTAACCAGGCCGCCCAACCCCATGCTTCAATCAGATCGCGCAGCCGGCTAGCAGACGGTAACTGTACGTTGAATACTGACCACAGCAAAAGTAGCAGCACAATCACCAGCGCAGTATTGCGCAGCAGTGCCTCCCAGTCGAATCGCTGAGGCTGGGCATGGTGAGCTACTGATTCAGCAGAGTCATCGTGTACTGGGGACATGGCATTCACTCTCCAGGCCTGTAAAGCCCCGGACGCACCGTATAACGAGACTTTTTCAAATCGTGAGCAGTTGCTGGGCGGCACCAACTGATTCCAGTACTTTTTCTGCTCGCATACCGACCGAAGCAATATCGGCCTGCCGACGTTTAAACATCGCCGCAGCCTGTGCAGTGGCGGCTAAATCGTTAGCAGCCCGTGATAGCATCCGGTGGATATCGTTAGCACCGGCGGGGACATCTAGATCATGTTCTCCGAATCGTTGGCGAGCAGTGGCGCAAACTTGACGCACCACTGCCAAATTATCGGTGAGAATATTGCCAGCATGGACCAGCCCATTATGTTCTTCCCGTGTAATAGTGCCGTTATGTTCTTGGCCGACGATCTGCCAGTAACGGTCTAAAGAACGGGCAAAACGATCGTGAGCTTGACGCCACAGCAAGTTGCCAAGCTCCTGGTCAAGCTTCTTTGCTTCACGACGGCGGGCGAACGGTCCAGGTTTCATCATCACTTAGTGTCTCACATTGTCAGCACTATTTTCCCCACCCGATCGGATTCTGCAAAACGTTGGTAGGCGACGTTGGTGTTTTCAAGTTTGAACGTTTGGGCTATCAACGGGTCAATTTCGTCATTGGCAACTAACGGCCAGATGTGTTCGACCACTCCTGCAAGGATCTCACCTTTTTCCTGTGCAGTGCGCGGCCGCAGAAGATTGCCGGTTATGACTGCTTGTTTTGCCATAACACGAAGAAAATTAATAGGGCCTTTAATCCCGCCGGCTGTTCCGATAATGACCCACCGTCCACGATTCGCTATGGCGCGCAAATTGTCTTCCGAATATCGGCCGGCAACCACGTCGAGAATAATATCGGCTCCATGACCGTCTGTAATTTCATGGACTCGGTCTACAAAGTCTTCAGTTTTGTAGTTGATACCCTCGGCACCAAGGAACCGTGCATACTCAACTTTAGCGTCTGTACCGGCGGTCGCTATTGGGCGTCCTCCCATGGCTTTTACCATCTGGATCGCCATCGTTCCGACACCGCCTGAGCCCCCGTGGATGAGCACCCAGTCATCTTTGGTAAATTTGGCGGTCATAAATATATTAAGCCAAACGGTTGCTGCAGTTTCGACAATACCTGCCGCCTCCACAAGGTCTACTTGCTCCGGTACTGGAGCTACTTGTCGTGCATCAACTACCACATATTCTGCATATCCACCACCGGCTAATAGTGCGCAAGCTCTATCCCCTTCCGTCCAAGTAGTTACGCCCTCGCCAACAGACGCGATAGTTCCGGCCACCTCCAGACCGGGTATGTCAGTTGCACCTTCTGGCACGTTATAACCACCGATCCTTTGAAGTAGGTCGGCGTTGTTGATACCCGCTGCTGTTACACGAATCAAGACTTCTCCGGCACCAGGCTTGGGAACAGATTGGGTAACGATACGTATATCTGCCGGGGATTCTTTGGAAGCCTGGGCAGTACCGGCCTGCGGAATAAAGCGGACGGCTTGCATTTGTGACGGTAGTGACATGCTCTTATCCTCGTTACTGACTTGCAGGCCCGTCAAGTGTATGGCGTCTTTCGGCACCGCGACATCGATTATGCACCGTGGCTTTGAACAGGTACACTATATCCTCGTCTGGATGGTTGTCCGAGCGGCCGAAGGAGCTGGTCTTGAAAACCAGAGGGCGGCAACCCCGTCCCGGGGGTTCAAATCCCCCACCATCCGCGTTTTACTCGGGATTGGAACTATTTCCAATCCCGAGTTTTTCTTTTTCACAGGTATCGCTAAAGCCAACCGAAAGCGAATCATCCCCTATGACCAGTCACTCTAAATAAGGGCATGATCTGAGTCGGATCATGCCCTTTTTTATTTAAAGTTTGGCCACGCCTAGCTCACCTATTGCTGTGCCCTTATTCATAACATAAGCTGATTTATGCAAGTTTAAATGCTTCATATTCTGCGCAACACCGCAGCGCAGCTTGCATGCTGGATCTCTTTACAGAGGAGCTTTCATGACGAATGATCCGTCGAGTCAAGTAACCGGAGCACACCTGAAAAGATATGATCCGGGTCGCCGAGCACAGGCCGAGCAGGAGCTATCCGATGGGATGCGAGCTGAACCGGTTGAGCGGGGTGAATGGTTTCGTCGGGTCATTGGCTTAGTTGCCGGTCTCGTTGCAGGTGTATTGATATATTTCGTCATGCCTGCGGATTTAGAGGTATGGCCCAAGCTGACCGCAGCGACTGCGGTATTGATGGCTATCTGGTGGATGACCGAAGCTATTCCAATCCCGGCCACAGCATTACTACCGCTGATCATTTTCCCCTTACTTGTTCCCGCTGGAGAATCCGACGGCGGCGTCGGAGTTTCTGATGTCGGTGCCAACTACGGCAACGACATCATTTTTCTATTCATGGGTGGTTTCTTGCTGGCACTAGCCATGCAACGCTGGAACCTACATCGACGGATCGCTCTGCTGGTACTGCGCGGTATGGGCTCCAATACTAACGCTCTAACAGCAGGGTTCATGATTGCCACTGGCTTCCTATCGATGTGGGTATCCAACACAGCGACAGCGGTGATGATGCTGCCAATCGGTATATCCGTACTACTGCTTGTCAAACGGATTACCGATGGTGAAGATACCGACGGGGTAGTCGACCACGACACAGAAACTGAAGCGTCTACCGAAGACGTCGCCGAGGTAGCTCAAACCAAATTCGGAACCGGACTAATGCTAGCCATTGCATATGCAGCCTCTATCGGGTCTTTGGGCACCATCATCGGTACCCCGCCCAATGCTTTATTAGCTGCGCATATGGCTGCTCAACACGATATGAATCTAGGGTTTGGACGATGGATGCTGGTAGGCATACCAATATCCATCGTCTTGATGGTTGGTGCCTGGTTCATCTTAACGAAAATCATGTTCAAACCAGAAATGAAACGAATTCCTGGCGGTTCTGACCTGATCCGGAAAGAATGGAGCAAACTAGGCCCGATGTCAGTAGGCGAACTTTCGGTGCTCATTGTGTTTATTGTCGCCGCCATCTCCTGGGTAGCCGTTCCTCTTATCTCAGAATACGTATTTGGGCTCGAAGAGCCGGTAATTTCCGATGCCGGCATCGCTATGGTCGTCGGTGTGGCGCTGTTTATTATCCCCGGCGGGGCGAACCAAGGTGTTCGCCTATTGAACTGGGACACTGCACTTAACCTACCCTGGGGCGTATTGTTACTGTTTGGCGGTGGGCTGGCCTTATCCGCACAGTTTTCTGATTCAGGCCTGTCAGAGTGGCTCGGCGAACAAGTCGAAGGGCTCGCAGGAGTTTCGGTTTGGGTTCTGGTAGCACTGGCAGCTATTGGTATTTTGGTACTGACAGAAATGACCTCGAACACGGCAACAGCAGCAACATTTTTACCAGTGGCCTCAGGAATCGCCATGGGGACTGGCGTGGAGCCACTACTATTAACCGCTCCAGTGGCATTGGCTGCTACTTGTGCGTTTATGCTGCCAGTCGCCACCCCACCAAACGCTATTGCCTATGGATCTGGCTACGTGACCATCGGACAAATGGTCAAAGGTGGCGGACTGATTAATATCTTGGCCGTCATCTTGATTACCTTGGCATCCATGACGCTTCTCGTATGGGTTTTCGGTGTTACGTATTAGACCACCGTTCCACCGGATACACTGACAGACCTATGAAGAACTCAGCATCCGGGGGCACTGTGTTAGATCGTGTATTGCGCATCCTGGCTGCTTTCGATGTGCACCGTAGACAGCTGCCTATCGCAGAATTGTCTCGACTAACTGATATTCCACTGGCCACCACCTACCGATTAGTAACGCAATTAACAGCCGAAGACATACTGACCCGATACGCTAATGGCACCGTCGGTCTCGGCATGCGTCTTTGGGAACTTGCGGCACGCTCGTCACCTGCGCTGAGCTTGCGCACTGCAGCTATGCCGTTCCTTGACGACGTTCAGGCAATCTTTCGCCAACACACTCAACTTTCGATCCTGGACGACCAAGAGGTTCTCGTCGTTGAACGTCTGTCATCACGCAACTCTGTGGTGAACCAAGCAACAGTTGCAACTCGCATGCCAGTCCACACCGTCTCGATGGGCCTAGTGCAATTAGCGTTCCAGCCAGCCCACATCATCAGTGAATATTTCACTGCACACCCGCGAGCCGCGAGCATGTCATATCCAGGGACCGGGGATATCAACGCCACCTTGTCAGAAATTCGCAAAACAGGCTATTCGATGTTGGACGGGATGCTCGACGATGGCACAACCGGGGCAGCCGTACCAGTTTTTAACACTTTAACTGGCCGAAACCGTCTGGCGATCGCTGCGATCTCGGTAGTCATCCCGCAAGATTTTGACCAACGCTCCGCTGTTATTCCTGTCCTGCTGGCCGCCTCGCGTGGTTTATCACGAAGCCTACATCCGGTGCCCGATACTCCGTAATTCTCATAGAATGAGAATGCAGTGGCGTGGAACACCCTGTGTGTCACACACTGATAGAGATACATTGCGATTTCGAGTCGACAGGAGTTTCAGTGACCACCCAAGCCGAGACCACGAAGGTGGGTATCGTCGGAGGCGGACCGGCAGGCCTCATGCTTTCGCATCTACTGGCGCGTGCCGGCGTCGACAACATCGTGCTGGAAGCCCGCGACCACGAGACCATCAAAAACACACACCGCGCCGGCATCCTGGAAACCGGTGCCGTGGAAATGCTCACTAATTACGGTGTAGACTCTCGTGTCACCAAAATTGGTTATGAACACGGTGGTATTGATCTTCGTTTCGATGGCGAATCGCACCGGATAAATTTCAAAGAATTAGTTGACGCCTCGGTGTGGCTATATCCGCAAAACGAAGTCTTCGTCGACCTTGCCGCAGCACGTGCCCGCGATAACGGTGACGTGCGCTATCAACACACCGTCACTGACGTCACAGACATCGAAACCGCCAAACCAAAAATCCACTTCACCGATGATGCAGGTCAGCCCGGCACCATCGAAGCCGATATTGTAGTTGGCGCAGATGGTTCACGATCGTTTTGCCGTCGGGCAATTCCTTCCGCAACTCGGGTTGAACACAAAATCGAGTACCCATTCGCCTGGTTTGGTATTCTCACCGAAGCTCCACCGAGCGCAGAAGAATTGATCTATGCCAACTCGCCGCGAGGCTTTGCGCTAATTTCACAGCGCAACGAAACCGTGCAACGGCACTACTTTCAATGTGATCCCAGCGAGGACCCCGATAACTGGACAGAAGAAGAAATCTGGGAAGAGCTTCAGGCACGCGTAGAGGGCCCAGACGGTTTCCAACTCAAACGCGGACCAATTTTTGAAAAGACTGTCCTGAAATTCCGTTCTTTCGTGGCCGAACCAATGCGTTGGGGACAGCTGTTTTTAGCCGGCGACGCAGGGCACACTGTTCCGCCAACAGGTGCCAAGGGCCTCAATCTGGCATTTACTGACGTCAAAGTATTGTCTAATGCACTAGAACAGTACTTTAACAATGACGACGCAACCGGCATCGATGAGTATTCCCAAACGGCTCTCAAACGTGTTTGGAAAGCACAGAACTTCTCATACTGGATGACCAGCATGCTGCATACCCGCAAAGATGCCAGCTCTTTTGAAACCCGCCGGGCAATCGGTGAACTCCACACCGTAGTGGGCTCCAAATATGGCCGTCAATATCTTGCCGAATCCTACTGCGGCTGGCCGCACGAGTAACTCCACATATAAGAAAGGATCACCAAGTGTCTGATACCAACAGTCCAAAACTGGATCCGCTGGCCACAGCTGACTCCCAAGAGACCATCAGTGCCCAGATCGAAGACATCAGCTCACAGTACAATTCCGGACTCGCTGCTGATCCCGCCAACCAAGAAACGCAGCCGCGACTGAACTATCCCCCATACCGTTCCTCGCTGCTTCGTCATCCGACGAAAGATCTTCACCACACCGACCCAGAAACTATCGAACTCTACTCACCCGCTTTTGGCCATCGTGACGTCCACCAGCTGGAATCCGATCTGACCATTCAGCATAATGGCGAACCTATTGGCGAACGCATCGTCATTCGTGGTCGGGTGCTAGATGGCACCGGTCGGCCAGTGCGCAACCAACTGATCGAAATTTGGCAAGCCAACGCTGCTGGCCGCTACATTCACAAACGCGACCAACACCCAGCACCAATCGATCCAAACTTCTCAGGTGTCGGACGTACCATTACCGGTGACGACGGTAGCTATGAATTCACTACCATCAAGCCGGCCCCATACCCGTGGAAAAACCATCACAACGCTTGGCGGCCAGCCCACGTGCACTTTTCACTATTCGGCACCGACTTCACCCAGCGGATGATCACCCAAATGTATTTCCCCGGTGACCCACTGTTTCCTCTGGATCCGATTTACCAATCCATTACCGATCAGAAAGCTCGCGACCGTCTTGTTGCCAGCTACGACCACTCAGTCACTAGCCACGAATGGAACACCGGGTACCGCTGGGATATTGTTCTAACCGGTTCGCAGCAGACCTGGATGGAGGACGAAAACCATGACCACTAATGACCTAACCCCCACACCGGGCCAAACCATTGGGCCGTTCTTTGGCTACTTTAACGCCGCAGAGCAGGTGCATCTACCGTTTGAAAACGGTGACAACCTGGTGCCACCCGGCCACGCCGATGCCATTCAATTGACCGGTACTGTCTACGACGGCCAAGGCACACCGATCCCCGATGCCATGATCGAAATTTGGCAGGCAGACGCCCAGGGTAATATCCCTAACCAAGACGGGTCGCTAATTCGCGACCCCTTTGCCTTTACCGGCTGGGGACGTGCCATCACCGATAATGTTGGTACCTACCGCTTCACCACCGTAGAACCAGGCGCCACCGAAGCTGGCAAAGCAGCCTTCATCCACGTCGTCGTCTTTGCACGCGGGCTACTGAACAAATTGCACACCCGTGCTTATATTCCAGAGACCACCGACGACGACGCCACCCTGCAGGCCGTGGGCGACCGAGCGGAAACACTGGTGGCCAAACGTGATGGCCAACGACTAATTTTTGACATTTATCTGCAAGGGGAAAACGAAACCGTATTTTTCAACTTCCCCGGTATGCAGTATCCGAAACCCTAAGGTATTCGTTTGATACCCGCTCGTTGATTCGGGCGGGTATCGTTGTGTCTGACCTCAACCAAAGGAATATTGTGTACGACTTCGGTTTACTCAATCCCGTCTGGGCCGGCACCCGTGCCGCCGAACTCACCTCCGATGCCGCCTTCGGACAAGCCCTACTGGATGTCGAAGCTGCCTGGTGTCGGGCACAAATTAACTTCGGCACAGCTCCGGCCAATATTGATGCCGTCGTCAATGCTGCTGCCGACATTACCGACTACGATCTGGCGGCCATCGGTAAAGCAACCCCCGATGGTGCCAATGCACTGATCCCGTTACTCAAAGCCTTGCGTGGCAAAGTCACAGCCCAGGATCCTGATGCCGAGCAGTACATTCACCGGGGTGCAACCTCCCAAGATGTGATCGACACCGCGCTATTGCTCGTCGCTGCCCGCACGGGCCGCCACATTCTGACGAATATTCGTACCACGGTAAGTCACCTCTTGGAACTGGCCGAACAGCACGCCAATACGGTAATGATTGGGCGTTCCTTGGACCAGCACGCTCAACCCATTACCTTTGGCTACCGAGTCTCCCAGTGGGTGGAAGCACTGGGTTCTGCCGGGCAGCATTTTGAACAAGCCCTAAATCAACTACCGATTCAGTGGGGCGGGGCTGTTGGTACCTCGACATGGTGGGTCGACTACTTCAAAGCCGACCAACCTGAATCTGACCCCATGGAATTGGTCAAGGCCCAGCGTGAGCTGCTGGCCAAAGAATTGCAGCTCAACGCTGCTGAGGTATGGCACGCCAACCGGATGCCCGTCTTACAGCTTGGCCAAACCGCTTTCCAGATCATCGCAGCGGCGGCCAAATTAGCTAATGACGTCCTAACCTCGGTGCAAGCCGAAAACAGTGAACTGGCAGAGCCAAGTAAACCTGGACGCGGCGGCTCGTCTGCCATGCCGCATAAAAACAACCCTGTGTTGTCAATCCGCATCAAAAATGGTGCCCAAGCAGCCAGTGGCGCCTTGGATGCGCTGCATACCGGAGTAATCGCCAATACCGCAGAACGCGCCGATGGTGGTTGGCATACTGAATGGGCGGCCCTTCGTGACTTGCTGCGCACCACCGGCGCCGTCGCAGAAATTCTTGCTGAAGTCTCAGCTGGCCTGCAGGTCAACCCTACGGCAATGCGGCGCAACCTAGCTATCCATGGCAACTATATTTTTGTGGGCCGGCTTAGCCAATGGCTGGCCCCGGTGGCTGAAACGTATGGCGTTGCCGAATCCGGTGGGGGTAAGCACTGGGTGCAGGCAGTGTGTAATGCCGCGCTTGCCAATAATGAAGATTTAGCCAAAGCATTAGCCACTCACTTTCCTGATGGCGCGGTGAGCGTGGCCGATATTGAAAAAATGTTAGAGCCTTCCAGTTACACGGGAGGTGCTGCCAGTATTGTGGCAGCAGTAGATTCGCGTTACAGAAAGTGGAGTTCATGACCGAACCAACGATCGCTGGGATCCAATTCACCCAACCCGATGCCACCAAACCCGTGCTGGTTCTTGGCCCCGGGCTGGGCACCGCCGTGGAACCGCTATGGGGCAAAGCCGCCAAACTGCTAGCGGATGACTATGAGATTATTGGTTATGATCTTCCCGGCCACGGCCGCTCAGAGGCTTCCACCGACCAGTGGGAAATTGATGATCTGGCAAACATTGCCGCCCGGTTAGCTACTGAAGCCACCAACGGCACCGACCGAAAAGCGTATTTCGCTGGTGTCTCGCTCTCCGGAGCTGTCGCACAGCGGATCGCCGCCCTACACGGTGACGTGTTTGACCGAGTAGCTATGGTGTGTTCGTCACCAAAATTTGGCACCGCCCAAGCATGGCAGGAACGTGCCGAATTCGTGGCCCAGGCCGGCACCCCGGCGATGGTCGAGCGCTCTGCCAAAACCTGGTTTGCCGAGGGTTTCATCGACAGTCATCCAACGGAATCCGCTGCATTGCTGCATTCGCTGCAGGACACCGAACGGTTTTCATATGCCCACGGTGCCACCGCCTTATCGCATTTCGATATGAGGGACCACCTGGCCGAGATTGCCACCCCGCTGCTCGCGCTAGCAGGCGCAGAAGATTCGGTATCACCACCGGAACACGCTAAAACTGTGGCGCAAACAGTGCAACACGGTCAAGCTGCGGTATTAGAAAATGTGGCGCATCAGGCACCCGCGGAAAATCCTGCCGGCACCGCTGAAATTCTGCATGCTTTCTTTTCTGGTCAATACACCAATGACCCCACCGCGTCACAAACTTATGATGCCGGAATGACGGTGCGACGTCAGGTGCTCTCAGATGCACACGTGGATCGAGCCAACGCCAACATCGACGACTTCACTGAGGACTTCCAAAATCTCATCACCCGCTATGCTTGGGGCACCATCTGGACCCGTCCGGGATTGGACCGGCGTATGCGTTCGGCGGTGACCCTTACCGCCATGGTCGCCGGTAAATATTGGGACGAGTTGGCTATGCACGTCAAGGCGGCGCGTCGTAATGGGCTCAGTGTCGCTGAAATCAAAGAAATCCTATTACAAACCGCTATCTACTGTTCGGTGCCGGCGGCTAATGTGGCTTTCTCAGTAGCCAAACAAGCCCTGGCTGAATACGAGTCCGAAGAAGCCTAGATCGGGCACAAAAATCCGGTTCGACGTTCTGGTTGAACCGGATTTTTTGTCCTATTCCAATGGCTCTAGAGATCAGCTAAACTGGAAGTATCACATAGTGAACGTTCGTTCGTACAGCGAACAGCTTCCTACTACCGGTTCGGAAGGAATCATGCAGCAGGTATATATTTACGACGCATTACGGACCCCGTTTGGTCGGCTCGGCGGTGGATTGGCTGGGGTTCGCCCAGACGATCTGGCCGCTACTGTCATCCAACAGCTGATCAAACGCCATCCGGATCTGGACACCGCACAAATCGACGACGTCGTCTTTGGTAATGCCAATGGTGCCGGTGAGGAAAACCGCAACGTAGCACGAATGGCTACTCTACTGGCCGGCTTGCCTCCTTCGATCCCTGGCGTGACCGTCAACCGACTATGTGGTTCCTCCTTAGACGCCGCCTTCCATGGCAGCTATTCGATTGGCGCCGGTGATAATAATTTGGTCATCACCGGTGGCACCGAATCGATGTCACGGGCCCCCTATGTGGTGCCGAAACCTGAACGAGCCTACCCAGCAGGTAACAGTCAGATGGCCTCAACTACTTTGGGATGGCGTCTTGTGAACCCAAACATGCCGAAAGAATGGACGGTGTCACTGGGCGAAGCCACCGAACAATTGGTGGAAAAATATGGCGTGTCGCGTGAACGTCAAGACCAATACGCAGCCCTATCGCATCAGCGTGCCCATGCTGCCTGGCAGGCAGGCCACTATGACGATCTTGTGGTACCCATCGACGATGTTGCCCGCGATGAAACCATCCGCCCTGAGACCAATATCAACACTCTTTCGGGGCTACGTACGGTCTTTCGCAAGGATAAAGGTACCGTAACCGCCGGTAATGCCTCGTCGATGAATGACGGTGCCGGCGTGGTGCTCATGGGCTCCCAAGCCGCAGCAGACCTCCTCGGGGCCGATCCGCTGGTGCGTGTGGTTTCCCGCGGCGCAGCGGCCAACGAACCCCAATACTTTGGTGAGGCTCCGGTACCCGCTTCCAATCTTGCACTGCAACGTGCCGGTATTACCTGGGATCAGGTGGGGGCTATCGAGCTCAATGAAGCCTTTGCCGCACAGGTGATTGTGAATTTAGATTCCTGGGGTATCGACCTAGAGGATCAACGGGTCAACGCATGGGGCGGAGCAATCGCCCTTGGCCACCCATTGGGCGCCTCCGGATCACGGGTGCTAGGTACTTTGGCACGTCGGCTTAAAGCCGAAAACCGTCGCTGGGGCCTTGCGGCACTGTGCGTCGGCGTCGGGCAGGGTGTTGCCATGGTGGTCGAAAACGAAGATGCAGAATAAGGAAACGATATGACCAAGAAAGTCGCTACTGCCGCACAAGCGGTTGCTAATATCTCTGACGGTTCAACGGTTCTAATGGGTGGTTTTGGTGACGCCGGCCAGCCGATGGAGTTGATCGAAGCCCTGCTGGATTCAGGTGCCACCGACCTGACCGTCGTCAATAATAATGCTGGCCAGGCCGATGCCGGATTGGCGCTGCTAATTAAAGAGCGCCGGGTAAAGAAAATTATTTGTTCCTTTCCCCGTCAGTCAGACTCCTGGCACTTCGATGAGGCCTATCGGGCAGGCGAAATCGAATTGGAGCTTGTCCCCCAGGGCAATCTGGCCGAACGACTCCGTGCCGCAGGGGCTGGTATCGGAGCATTCTTCACCCCCACCGGTTACGGCACCATGCTGGCCGAGGGCAAAGAGATCCGAGAAATCAACGGCCGCCACTATGTGTTGGAATACCCAATCCACGGTGACGTTGCATTGATCAAAGCCTTCACCGCCGATGAAAAGGGCAATCTGGTTTATCGCAAGACAGCCCGCAACTTTGGCCCGGTTATGGCTACAGCAGCCAAACAGACCATTGTCCAGATAGAAAACATCGTGCCGACGGGAACCCTAGATCCAGAAAATATTGTGACCCCGTCTATCTATACCGACGTCATGGTGGCCATCGAAACCCAGTCCACAGCCCTGGCGGCACGTGAACGTAGACAAGGAGCGAACTAATGCTACGCAGTGAAAAAGTTGACCGTAATACCCTGGCCAAACTTATTGCCGACGATATTGAGGCCGGCTCCTTCGTCAATCTTGGCATCGGCCAACCAACTTTGGTCTCGAACTACCTGACTGAAGAACACGATGTCACCTTGCATACCGAAAATGGCATGCTAGGCATGGGACGTGCAGCCGAAGAAGACGAAATCGATGCAGATTTGATTAATGCCGGCAAGATCCCCGTCACCGAAACCCCCGGAACCGCGTTCTTCCACCAGGCAGACTCATTTGCCATCATGCGCGGTGGTCATTTGGATGTATGTGTACTGGGTGCATTTCAAGTATCAGCCACCGGAGACTTGGCCAACTGGCACACTGGCGCTCCCGATGCCATCCCCGCCGTCGGCGGTGCCATGGACCTAGCCATCGGCGCCAAACAGGTCTATGTGATGATGAGCCTGTTCACCCGAGACGGCGACATCAAGCTGGTCCCCCAGGCGACCTACCCATTGACCGGGGTCGGATGCGTCTCGAGACTATACACCGACCACGGAATTTTTGATCTCTCGGACACCGGTACGGTCACTGTTCGAGCGCTATTTGGTCTTACGATGGAAGAACTCAAAGTCAACTCGGAAATCGAATTCGTTGATGCAACCTGATCCTGCACTATTCGTTCAGTCATTTGCCCGGGGCCTGGAAGTTATTGAGGCCTTCGGGCAAACACCGGCGATGACGCTAACCCAAGCAGCCGAGGCCACCGGGCTTTCCCGGGCCACCGTACGGCGTTTCCTACATACCCTGACAGCATTAGGGTATATGCGGGTTAACGATAAGACCTTCCAGCTAACCCCAAAGATCATGAACTTAGGATTCGCTTACCTAGACTCCCAACCGTTGGTCGAACTGGTCGACCCGGTCCTAGCCAATCTTTCGGAACAATTGGGCCAGTCGACTTCGGTCTCGGTGTTGGACAACACCGATGTCGTCTATATTGCCCGCCAGGAAACCACCTCAATTATGCGGATCAACATCACGGTGGGCACTCGGTTTCCCGCCTACGCCACATCGATGGGTCGGGTCCTACTAGCCGGACTACCAGAAAACGCGCTGCAAGAATACTTCGCGGAGGCCAACCTCACCGGGGTCACCGGTTATACCTTGACCGACGAAACGGAATTACGCAACGAACTGGAGCGCATCCGTGCTGCGGGATATGCCATTGTCACCGAGGAACTTGAAGTCGGTTTGGCCTCTGTGGCGGTGCCGATTTGTAATCGAGCCGGGACAACCGTTGCCGCGTTGAACACGTCTGTGGCGGTAACACAGCATACTCCAAAAGACCTCACCGACCTGCTGCCCGCATTGCAGGCAGCAGCCGCTGAGGTCTCCAATGCCCTTTAGTTTTCCCAACGGCGCGTTTGACCGGCAAATGCCTCGAGCACACCGGGATCTTCAATGGTCGCAGGAGCGGCAACCTCATCGCCTTCAACAATTGAGCGCATTGTGCGACGCAGGATCTTGCCCGAGCGAGTCTTTGGCAGCGCCGAAACGACTTCAACATCCCGGAATGCCGCAACGGCACCAAAGTCTTTGCGCACCTTGGCAACCAACTCGTCGGTGAGCTGGCCGGGATCCATATCTGCCCCAGCAGTAAGCACCACGTAGGCGACGGGTTTTTGTCCTTTAATTCCATCGTGGACGCCGATCACTGCGGTTTCTGCTACCGCAGGATGTTGTGCGATAACAGCTTCCAAAGTCCCGGTGGATAGCCGATGTCCGGCGACGTTAATCACGTCGTCGGAGCGCCCCAACACAAAGACATAGCCGTCGTCGTCGATGTATCCGGTGTCACCGGTTTCATAGTAGCCAGGAAATGCCGCCATATATGAGGTGTGGAATCGCTCCGGCTCACCAAACAGACCCACCATAGCCCCGGGCGGGAGTGGCAGTTTAATAACAATATTGCCCTCCATACCGGGTTCAACCGGTTCACCCAGCGGGTTAACGACCCCCACCTGATAGCCGGGGACAGGCACCGACGGCGAACCAGGTTTCATTGGCATGGGATCAAGTCCACGTAAGTTCGCGACAATCGGCCACCCCGATTCGGTTTGCCACCAGTGGTCAATAACCGGTTTATTGGTTACCTCAACCAACCAATGGTAGGTGTCTTCGTCTAAACGCTCTCCGGCTGAAAATACCGATTCCAATTGCGATAAATCGTATTGCCGCCACAAGTCACCTTCTGGATCTGCGGCTCGAATTGCCCGGTAGGCGGTGGGCGCTGAGAAAATCACCTTCGCCTTGTGATCGGAGGCAACGCGCCAGAATGCTCCGGCATCTGGAGTACCTACCGGTTTACCTTCATACACCACAGTGGTTGCACCCCCGATAAGCGGTGCATACACAATGTAGGTGTGGCCGACGACCCAGCCAACATCGGAAGCCACAAAAATCGTTTCGGATGGTTGGATATTAAAGATATTTGGCAATGACCAGGCCGCAGCCACAGCGTAACCACCCTGGTCACGAATTACGGCTTTAGGTTTTGATGTTGTTCCGGAGGTGTGCAGCAAATACAACGGATCCGTGGCCGTTACAGGCACAGCGTCGACAGGCTCATGTGAGGCCAGCTGTTCATCAAAGTCGACCCATGAGGGATCGTAATCTGCCAATTCGTCATCAATTTCATCACGCTGTTTCACTACGACGGCGTCGGGGTGATGTTCCGCCATTTCGAGGGCTTCAACAAGATTTGGGAGATAACGAATCGTGCGGGCGGGTTCAATTCCGCCGTTGGCAGCAATGACTGCTTTAGCTTGCGAATCATCAAGACGGGTCGCAACTTCTTTAGGGGCAAATCCACCAAAGGTCACCACATGAACGGCACCTAGCCGAGCAACCGCCAGCATTGCGATCAGTGCTTCGGGAATCATGGGCATGTATATAAGCACGCGGTCACCGTGGCTAATCCCGTTGGCGCGTAAAGCACCGGCTAACCGGGCGACTTTATCTAGCATGTCAGCGTAGGTGTAGGTGATCTGCTGGTTGGTCATTGCCGAATCCCAAATAACTGCCGGCTGGTCTCCCCTACCACTTTGAACCCAGCGATCTAAAGCCTGATACGTGATGTTCAACCGACCATCGGGATACCAGTTCCAGGATTCCGCACCGTCATAGTCAAGCCCCCGAGTAGGTGGGGTATGCCAGTCGAGAAGCTCAGCCTGTTCTAGCCAGAATGCTGCCGGATCCGCCACTGACCGGTCAAACACCTCTTGGTATATGCTGCCCGGCTGTTGCACGTTGCGCTCACCCATGATTCTCCTTCATCGCGTTGCAGTCCACACGCTGTATACATTGCGTGGATCACACATTAGTCGCCGGTGAAGTGCATTACAAAACATATGCCGTAATTGGGCAGCAGTGAGCCGTTTTGCTGATTCGTTTCGCATTCGCTATGGTAGAGGGGTTATTTGAATACGCGTGCGTATTCAAAGCCCGGAGGCGTGCCAGAGAGGCCGATTGGACTTCACTGCTAATGAAGGGTCTGTTTAAACGCGGACCGGGGGTTCGAATCCCCCCGCCTCCGCCGCATGAAAGCCCTGCAAGCTCTACATAGAGCGTGCAGGGCTTTTTCACATTCGTACTCCCATCGGACAGCTGTATCCAGGCATGTATACACTATGGACAAGCCCGCTTAGAGGACCAAGCCTTGCACCGGACTCACAAGACGGGCGAAACTGGAATGGAACCACAACTGATCAGTAGAGGGGATCGTTATGACTACTCAACAAGATGTTTTCAATTCCAACCTTGCACGTGCTGGTCGTGCCCTTGTGGGCATCTCTACGTGGTACATCGCCGATGAGACCGGCATTGCTCGTGATGATATTCGAAAATTTGAGCGTGGCCTTATCAGCCTGCCCGAAGCCCAACAGGAACAGATCAAAGATATACTGATTGATTACGGCGCCGTGTTTCTGCCAGACTCGCAGGCAGGTGGCTATGGTGTTCGGTTGAAGTACTCCTCAGAGAAGTCTCGTCAGATTGACCGCTGGGAAGGCGAAGGTGGTCCAGCCGGCGAGGACGACGTCTAGTCGGTTCCTTCATCATCCGTGGTGTGAATCTGCTGGGCAATGATCTTGATGAGATCTTGTGCCTCAGCTGGTTCCAATACGGTGTGATCGGTCAACGTTTCTGCTGCATCATCGAGCTGATCGTCTCGCACCATGGCTTCAATTTGGTCACGAATCCATGGAGGCAACTCCTCTGATGACATCGAAATGGTTTCTGAATCACGTTCGATTTGGACCTCGAAACGCTGTGGTTTCGGCGCTGCCTGGTCCAACCACTCTTCTGGCACGGTTAGATCAGTGACTTCCTGTTCTGCCACATCATCAGGCACAAAAGGGTCTGATCCGGCGACATCTTCTACTGGAGTTTCACCAGGTTGCTGTGGGAATTGATAGAGCGCCTGAACATCTACAAACGCTTCGATACGGCCCACACCGGTGGCCTTATGGTATACCTCTGCTGCCTGCGCTAGCTGCCCGACGGCAAGGTGCCGATACACCTGTGTGTGAGTCTCTTCGTCAAGCCGTTGGGCGGCCGCTGCCGCGCCGTCTTCAGACATACGGTCAAATAAAGCCGGTGATTTACCCACAGATTTCTTTTGAACTCCTGCCGAACGACCCAAAAATGCAATCAGGCCCCAGACGAAAAGTGCCGACACCGCTAGCAGCAGCAAAGGGATAATAAATTCCATGACGACTATTGTACTGTCAAGTAGCTAAGGGTGTGTCGAGTTCGGCTCCCGGGCCGCCTTAATTCGCGGTTGGACAACAAAAAGATACAACAACACGGTCGCTAGCAACGCCAACCCGGCCAACCCTGCTGTCATAAACACAGTTCCTGGCCAGCCGTAACGGGTTAGGAATATGCCACCGAGCCAGCCAAAGACCGAAGAACCGGTGTAATAGCATAAATTATATAGTGACGTCGACTGTGCCCTGCCACCTTCTGCAGCAGCACCGGCCCACCCCGAGGCCACCGAATGCGCACCAAAGAAGACTCCGGTGAAAATAACCAACCCGCCAAGCAAAACCCAAATATTGGGTACCAAGGTGAGCAGCACGCCGATAATCATGATCAAGGTCAACACCATCAGCACTCTGGATGGCCGATACTTCGTAGCCATAGCTCCCGCCCATGGCGATGTCACCGTACCCATCAAATATGCCAAAAATAGGAGCGACACCACCGAAACCGGAAGGTTAAAGGGCTCTTCGACAAGGTGGAAACCTAAAAAGTTATAGACCGCCACGAAACCACCCATTAATAACATGCCCAGCAGGTACATGACATTGAGCACCGCAGAACGCAGGTTGGTGGTGATGGATGCAATGGCTTTACGCGGTGATGTCGTCGTGGGAGAAAATTTTCTGGCCTGTGGTGTGAGCAACAAAAAACAACTCGCCGATGCTACTGCAAGCAGCAACACCGCTCCCATGCCAATACGCCAGTGGTACCACTCTCCGATGGGTGCTGCCACGATTCGTCCAAGCAGTCCGCCAATGACAGTTCCAGCAATAAATGTGCCGGCTGAACGGCCTGCCGATAACGGGTGGACCTCCTCGTTTAGATAGGCCATAGCCAACGCTGGGACGCCACCTAAGGCCACACCTTCGAATACCCGAAATACTAAAATCGCTTCGAATGTCGGCGACAGCGTTGCTCCGATACCAAACACACACGCGGCAATGATTGAGATTGTCATGGCCGGCTTTCGACCAAGACGGTCACCAACGAAGGACCACGGGATCACAGCCAAGGCCAGCCCAATGGTAGATGCTGAGACTAACAAAGCGGTCTGGTCGGCTGTGGTGTGCAGATCCACGGCAATCAGCGGCAGCAATCCCTGCGGGGAATACAATTGGGCAAAAGTCGCCACCCCTGCGAAGAACAGTCCTGCCATGAGGCGACGAAAGCCTGCAGTTTTCGGGGCGTGTCCCAACCACACTTGCCCGGTTTGTGGGTCCGGAATTACCGGCTGATTCATGGCAACCCTTCTGTTGAAACGTTCTCTATTCAAGTTTACTTCCGCTTGTTTGGGGCTAGACTCAGAGATTGTGAAGATTGCTTTTGACCACCCCAATATTGATCTAGCTGATAGTTTCAAAGCCTACGACGTTCGAGGTATCGATGAGCAAACGCTCAATTCCGATGTGGCATTAGCAGTAGGTTTCGCTTTCGTCGAAGTCACCGGCGTCGATCAGGTACTTGTGGGTGGCGATATGCGTCCGTCTTCACCCGACTACGTTGCGGCATTTACTCGCGGGGCTACGGCTGCCGGGGCAGACGTAGTGGATTTAGGATTAATCTCCACGGACATGTTGTACCACGCCTCCGGGGTGTTCAACGCTGCCGGGGTAGTTTTCACCGCGTCACATAACCCGGCCGGGTATAACGGCATCAAAATGACGCGCGCATCCGCAGTGCCGATTTCAGTTGAAACCGGCCTGGCAGAAATCCAGACTTTGGCCCAGACCTACCTGGATGCAGGGTATCTGGAAACCGATCGGCTAGGTACTGTCACCCACCGCGATACGCTTAGCGACTACGCCCGCTATCTACGGGACCTAGTTGATTTATCCAAAATCCGTCCGCTAACAGTGGTGGTGGATGCCGGCAATGGGATGGCCGGGCGTACTACCCCTGCCGTGCTAGGCGATCAGGTACTACCGGGATTACCGCTAAAGATTATTCCACTATATTTTGAATTAGACGGCACGTTTCCAAACCACCCGGCTAATCCCATTGAGCCCGCGAACCTCGTGGATTTGCAGACCGCTGTCCGCGAGTACCAAGCCGATATTGGGTTAGCCTTCGATGGCGACGCCGATCGTTGTTTCGTAGTAGACGAACGCGGTGACCCCATCACGCCGTCGGCTATTACCGCCATGGTCGCGGTTCGCGAGATCGCTCGGGCCAAACAATCCGGTGAGAACACCCCCGTAGTTATCCACAACCTGATTACCTCCCGAGTGGTACCCGAAGTTGTGGAGGACGCAGGCGGTCGGGCCATAGAAACCCGGGTCGGACACTCTTTTATTAAGGCCTATATGGCCGAACATGGCGCAGTGTTTGGGGGTGAGCACTCGGCTCACTATTACTTCCGCGATTTCTTCAACGCCGATACCGGTATGCTGGCGGCAATGCACGTGCTAGCAGTATTGAGCCAGCACGATACGGCGTCGTCGTTGGCTGCGCAGTACACCCCGTATGTGGCCTCGGGTGAGATTAATTCGCAAGTTGACGATCCGGATGCGGCCATCGCCAAGGTGTTGGCTAAATTCCACGACGTGACTGTCTCAACGCTGGACGGTACTACGGTTACCGCCGCCGATAAATCGTGGTGGTTCAATATTCGACCCTCCAACACAGAGCCACTACTCCGGTTTAACGCTGAAGCAGCAGATCAGGCAACCATGGAGTGGCTGCGCGACACGGTGCTAGCCCTTATTGGCCCAATGCCAGGGTAAGTGGCAGGACCCCGCTGGCTCCGGCCTCCCGGAGTTTGGTAGTAGCTACGGTCAGTGACCAACGTGTGTTTGCCACATCGTCGATTAATAGCACCGGTCCGTGCTGTGGCACGCTTATAGGGACGCTATAGCGGTGCTGGACTTGAGCCAGCCGAAAAGCACTGTTGGCCGCCGGGGGCTCTACCGGTCCTTTCCACTGCAATTGGCCTAAATATGGCAGTTGACCTATCGTGGCGATCGCCTTTGCCAGGGAGGTGACCAGCTGTGGACGATTCGGTGAGGGCATGGACAACACGGCAACGGGCCGTTGCGCCCAGTTCCAGTCGGCTAGGACCTCGACCATCGCCTCAACGACGTCGTCGGCAACAGGTTGATCCGGTTGTTCAAATACTTGTCGCAGCCGTTGGCCCCATCCAAGGTCTGTCAGGCGGGCTAGGGCGCGTCCAGGTTCGTGCTGAAGTCGAATTGTTCCTTTGAGTTCCATCCCGGTGGGCCACATACGTCGCGGGGCGATCTCCACACCCGGTTGTGAAAGTATCTGGCGGGCTTGGCTACGGGCTTCGTCAGTGGACTGGAGGCTCAGCCACGGTGTTGTGCAGTTATCGCACCGACCACAGTCTTGAGCGTAGGGGTCATCCAGGGTTTGGGATAAAAACCGCATCCGACACATTTGCGTTTGCTCGTATTCCAACATCAGCTGTTGTTCTGCACTACGTTGGGCGGCAACATTTTGGTAGCGCTGAGCATCGTAATGCCAGGGCTTGCCGGTTGCTTGCCAGCCGCCTTTGACGCGTGTCACGGCGCCGTCAACGGCCAAAATTTTGAGTAATAACTCTAATCGGGTCGCTGACAGATCAACCCGCGCTGATAATGCCGGTACTGAGCGTGGTGTGTGGGTTTCTGCTATGACTGTTTGGGCTGTACGAGCATCCGGCATCGAGGCGGTAGCGAAGTATTCCCAGATTCGTTGATCTTCAACTCCTGGCAACAAGATGGCCTCGGCGTGCTCGGTTCCGCGGCCGGCGCGGCCGATGTGTTGGTAATACGACACTGGGGACGACGGCGCACCAAAGTGGACCACGAACCCTAGATCTGGTTTGTCAAAGCCCATGCCCAGTGCGGAGGTGGCCACCAAAGCTTTGACCTGGTTGTATTTGAGCGCCTGTTCTAACTCCGCGCGTTCCTCTGGTGCTGTAGCACCTGTATAGGCTGCCACGTGGTGTCCAGCGGCCGTTAAAGCACGAGCAATATCGTGCGCAGCAGCAACAGTGAGCGTGTAAATAATACCTGACGATTCAAAACTCGCCAGGTTATCAATCAACCAGGCAATACGGTCTCGGGCTTCGGCAGTGGGAAGCACTGCTAGGCGTAACGATGCTCGGGCCAACGGGCCACGCGTCAGGAACACATCATCGCCAAGTTGTTCTAGTACGTCGTCAACAACGCGTTGGTTGGCGGTGGCCGTGGTGGCAAGAATTGGCACGTCTAGTTCGTCAATAACCGCCCCGATACGTCGGTAATCGGGCCGAAAGTCGTGCCCCCAGTCCGAGATGCAGTGTGCTTCATCGATTACCAGCAGCCCCAGAGATTTGATCAGCTCGGGCAGCGTTTGCCGAAACGCTGGATTATTGAGCCGCTCCGGAGAGATAAGCAATACATCAATCTCATCACGTTGCAACTGCCCGGTAATGGTGTCCCAAATTGTTGGGTTTGTTGAGTTGATGGATTCCGCAACGATTCCAGCGCGCTGTGCGGCCGCGACTTGGTCGGCCATCAGTGCCAATAGTGGCGAAATAATAAGTGTGGGACCAGCACCACGACGCCGTAGTAGAGCGGTGGCAACGAAGTAAACGGCTGACTTTCCCCATCCGGTGCGTTGCACGACAAGCCCGCGACGGCGCTGATCTACGATCGCTTCAATAGCTTCGAATTGTCCGTCGTGAAACTCAGCGGGTTTCCCCACTAGTTCGCTGAGAATGCCGGTTGCTTCATCGCGAAGTGTCATAATATGCATCAACCGGGCCCACAATTGCGGACCCGGTTGATGAATTGTCTAGCTAAACCCGAGTCGGTTTTTTAGGTCTTGCAACTCATCAGACATTGCTTGCGGCAATTTATCTCCGAATGTTGCGAGCCAGTCTGCGATCATGGGTATTTCTTCACGCCATTCATCGGCCTCAAATTTAATCGAGTTAATTAAATCGTCATGTGAAATATCCAAACCGGAAATATCTAGCGCTTCCTCAGTTGGTACGACGCCGATTGGCGTATCCGTTCCTTTACCGGTGCCTTCTAGACGTTCCACAATCCATTTCAGCACGCGCGAGTTTTCGCTGAAGCCGGGCCAGGAAATTTTTCCGTCAGCGTTTCGACGGAACCAGTTGACTAGAAAAACTCGTGGCAGATGGTCAACCTTGTCTTCCATATCTAACCAGTGTTGGACATAGTCACCGGCGGCGTAACCCATAAATGGCAACATGGCCATCGGGTCACGTCGAACTTCACCGACTTTACCTTCGGCTGCTGCGGTACGAGCCGACGATAGCGTTGCGCCTTTGAATACGCCGTCCTGCCAGGAGTGAGCTTCTGTTACCAGCGGGATGGCGTTGTCGCGACGCCCACCAAACAAGATGGCATCTAATTTGATGCCTTCGGGGTCGAAATACTCGTCGGCGAGCATGTCAGTCTGATCAATTGGTGTACAGAACCGTGAGTTCGGGTGCGCTGCAGGCGTCTCGGACTCTGGGGTCCAGTCATTACCAACCCAGTCGATGAGTTTGGCTGGTTTTTCCTCGGTGAGGCCTTCCCACCAAACCCCACCCTCTGGGGTGAGCGCCACATTGGTGAAGATGGTATTGCCCTTCGAGATAGCCCGCATGGCATTCGGGTTGGTATTCCAACCGGTGCCGGGAGCAACGCCGAAGAAACCGTATTCAGGGTTTACTACCCGCAAGTTCTTGTCGTCGTCGGGGGTAATCCAAGCAATATCGTCACCTAGTGTTTCGGCCGTCCAACCTTCCAGCGTCGGATCAATCAACGCGAGGTTGGTTTTACCGGTTGCCGATGGGAACGCACCGGTAATGGTATACGACTTACCCTCTGGACTGGTGAGCTTCAGAATTAGCATATGTTCGGCCATCCAGCCTTCATCCCGCGCCATAGCTGAAGCGATGCGCAGGGAGTATGCTTTTTTGCCCAGCAGCGCGTTTCCACCGTAGCCAGAACCATAGGAGACGATCGCACGTTCTTCAGGGAAATGTACGATCCATTTGGTTTCATTCGATGGCCACGGAACATCTTCCTGGCCTTCTTCTAGTGGCGCACCCACCGAGTGCAAGGCCGGGACGAAGAACGCTTCGGTTTCCGTCATCTTCTTGAGAACATCGGTACCGATAAGCGCCATGATGCGCATGGAGAGCACCACGTAGGGACTATCGGTAATTTCCACACCAAACTTCGGATCTTTGGCGCCCAGCGGACCCATAACAAAGGGGACGACATACATGGTGCGACCACGCATAGCGCCGTCGAAAGCCTCATTGAGAATAGCTTTCATTTCAGCTGGGTCTTTCCAGTTGTTAGTAAAGCCAGCGTCTTCTTCTTTTTCGGAACAGATAAACGTCCGCGACTCTACGCGGGCAACATCAGCGGGATCAGAGAAGGCCGCATAAGAATTCGGAAACTGTGGGTCCGTCAGACGAACCAGTGAGCCAGCATCGACCATTTCCTGTGCGATGCGGTCGTATTCTTCCTGCGAGCCGTCAACCCAGTAGACCGAGTCCGGTTGGGTCAGCTCCGCTATTTCTTTGACCCAATCCAATAACGGTTTGTAATTGGTGGGTGCGGTGTCCTCAACCTGTGCAGCCAGACTTGAGGCGGCGTTTTCAACCATGTGGATCCTTTTTCGTATCGACTTACCAACCGCAGCATGACAATACCAGCACATCGTCGTGCCGCGAACCGTTCCGGTCGGAACGAGAGTCTATGTCGCATACTTTAGCAGCCTGTTTCTCAGGTTTGGTCCAGATGATTCATCGAAACTTCACTTACGGCGAGTCATGCTTCCTAGCCAATCGCTAAAAAGTGACTAAGACTACATATTTTTAGGCGGAAAGCCTGGAGTTTTGCTGTGATCTCGGGATTTTGGCGGGCTATGAGAAAGTTAAATACTTTAAATTCAGGTTACTTTCTGGGGACCATTCGCCACTCGAACTAACAATGAGCGCTTCGATTTTGCATTTTCGAAAAGTCGGAGTATAGTTGTATCTCGTTGCTCAGCGCCCTTAGCTCAGCTGGATAGAGCGTCTGTCTACGGAACAGAAGGTCAGGGGTTCGAATCCCTTAGGGCGCGCTTATAGCTTTCGCATTATCGTGCGGATCCAAGCCCTTGAGGTCTATTGCAGATCAGATCTCAGGGGCTTTTCGTTTTTCCTCCAGGCTATGTTTTGGAATGACCATAGTCGACGTCTTTTCGAAAATGTCTTTTTTGGGGTCCGGACGGAGTTTTCCACCGTTTTAAATTGACACAGACTTACCCACATACACTCGTCTCGACCAGATCCGCGCTGCTTAGTACTGCATAGAGTATGAGCATCGAAAGAAGGCGGCAGCGTTGAATACGATCCCAGATGTTGACCACATCATCCCAGATAAAACAGTGAAGCAACTCCCACCCGGCACCAAGATGGCCATAATCTGTAAATTAGCCGAATCGCTTGCTACTCAAGTAACCGATCCAGACCAATGGTATGAACAGCTTGGCCGTTACCGGATCGCAGATGGTAGTGATTGGGGAACACATTTGGCTGCGGGCTCCAATACCCGAGAGGACCCAATTGCACCCGAAGAGTTCCACGAGACTCTGCCGGCTGTGCTGCATAATTGGCGCCAGACCAGCCGGGCTCTTGACAACACTATGCTTACGATATCTATGATGGCGGATCGTGCCATCACAGTAGATAAAGACACTGTCTTAGGTATCCCTTCAGATATCAAGAAATGGCGAACCGGTCACGGCTACATAGCCGACCGCTTAGGCATTGAGACGCGTCAGGCTGCTCAATACAGGGATAGAGCCCAGCTTGTCCGCCAGCAGATATCAACCATTGAAGGCAGCGGAGAACCACCGCAGCTTCCTATGGTTGCTACAGCATATGGTGCTGGAGAGCTGCCACCAGAAAATCTCGATACTATCGCACGGTCTTTAAAATTAGTTAGAAAGTATCTACGAGCAGTACGCCTTGCACCTGAAAATATTCGCGAAGTTATAGCCCAGTTGGATGAGTCGTTTCGTAATGCTGCAACCACGGTGAAACCGGCCGAGCTGTCCAAGCTTACCGATGACATGCTTGCTCAAGCCGCAGCTACTATCGATGCTGACGGTCCGCCTCCCGAAGAAGTACTTAATAAGATCGAAAATTCGTTTCGATACAAAATTGTCAATAATAAGCTTAAAGTCGAGATTATAACTGACGTTATCAATTTGGAATTATTTCTTGGCATCATGTATGCCGGGCTAAATTTTCGAGCCCATCAAAATCGCTATTCCAGTTCTCCGCACCAGGCTCGTGAGTCTGTTGACGATTTGCTTGCCGATCCTTCGGATCCACGCCCAAACAATGGGCCAACACCATCTGACGACGATGCCCATAGACAGGGCTTTATGGATGATGTCCTGACTCAATTACCTCCGGATGCCACACCGCAAAAGATTTTATCTGCTACCCAGGACAAGCTCGACGAAGAGATCAATGACCGGACAATCCACGCCGTCACCATGGACGGCCGACAGCTGTCCAAAGCTGAGATGGACCGCCTGGACCCTCGTCCTCGCCACGAGCGACTACACGATGTTTATATCGCACACTTACGTGCTACTGGCAGGTTGGATCCATCAGTGCACGGGCTATCGTTATTTGGTGGTGCACCGACTCAACTTCGCGTTGCATTAGATTATGAAACCTTTACCGGTGTCCTCGATGAACAGCTACCTGCTGCCTATGATTTACCAAAACAGCATTGCAGGCTGCCGGGCATTGCCGGCTTTGACACTGGGTCGCCACGGTACATAGAGGGACTGCAACTAGCTCCAGAACAAATTATTGAAACTGAAAATGACGGTACGACACTCATCGAGATTGACTTGTCCAAATATAGTGACAGCAATACGAAACTCCGCATTCCCAAGCCACGGCTTGGGCACCCGTTTATATCTCGTACTACTTTCCGCGGGACGACTGCGCCACAAAACCTGCGATCTCGGCTTTGTGATGTTGAACTAATCCCCCAGGTACTTGGCAGCAGCAAAGTGCTGCTGGACCGTGGCCGCGCCGTCAGAACCTTTTCACATCGGTTAAAACTGGATCTGGCCAATTACGGGTCGTGTTCTATTCCCGATTGTCGAAGCCCAGTTGCTTATACTGACGGCCACCATTTGATCTGGTGGAGCCAGGGCGGCAGTACTAACGCAGATAACGTCACACTATTATGTCCGAGCTGTCATACGCTGGTACACAAACACGTGTGGACACCTGTCTTCGATTCCAATAGCCAACTATATTGGAAACCAGCAGCCTGGCTAGATCCTACCCAGACCCCACTACGAAACACCTATTGGAGCTGATTATGGCTTGGTACCGAGTAGCGTTAGGAGTTGCAATCCTCGCATTGACGGCAGTTATGCTTGTACCGCTTCCACTTTGGTTAGCGGTGACCTTAATGAGCATCTCTTTGGTGTCTGCAGCAACCACCGCAATCCACAGAGCGTTTACCGTGGCACAGTAAAATGGGTCATATCGGCGTCTCGACCATCAAGGCTAGCCCAATCTCCAGGAATGCTAAATACCATCATGCCAAGGGTTGGATAATGTTCGGCCATATCGATGACAGCTTCTTCACTGGAGCTCACAGAAGCTAGGCGTATGCCCAGTTCTTGGACCCACGGCATGTGCCCGACGACTAATAACGTTCGGACTTGTTCTTCCGTCTCATTGATCACCGACAGCGCCTGGGCCGCCGATGCCATATAAAGTCGCGAATCCAAATACGGCGTTGGGGCCTGTTCCCCCAGCTCACTGATAACCCACGTGGTGGTCTGGCGTGTTCGTAACGCATCCGAAGAAATAATGGCATCAGGATAGATACCTTGCTCTACCAGCCAACGTCCGGCAGCAGGGGCTTCGGTATTTCCTCTATCAGCAAGCGGGCGTTCATGATCCTCTACGGGTGGGTACGCTGCTTTGCCGTGCCGCAGAACAATGAGGCGTTTCTGGTCAGTATTAGTTGACATAAAATTCCAATAGAGCTTAGCTAAAGTGTTCAGGACGAGCCGTATCCGTTGCGTCTCGGTAACGTTGATCGTCAGCGTTTTCGATCCACTTTTTTACATATGGACAGATTGCGACAATACGGTACCCTGCGTCCAATGCGGCATCCAACGAATACTTCACGAGTCGTCCTGCCAGACCCGCGCCACGATAGTCTTCTTCTACAACAGTTTCAACGAAGATGCGCTGCTTGGTTCCATCGGCGGTTTCGTGGTCACGATAGACTTCACGTCCCGCTGTGGCACCATCAATTGTCATAGTGATGTAGCCGTTTTGTTCGTAAAATTCTGGTCGCATATTACTGCTCCTTACGACGTGCCACTGTTGGCGGATTTCTCCGAGGTCTCATCGCCACGGAGGGTAGTTCGGGTGCCGGTAGTGGTGCCGGCTGATCGGACGGGAAGTCACCATATTGGGGAAACACAGTACCGTCGGAGTAGACAGGGCCGACAACGCGCGAGGGGTCAGCACCGACCTCAAAACCCATCTCGGTCTGGTAACGTTCGCGCCATAAGCCAATCTCGTCATGAGATCGACCAACGAAATTCCACCACATCACAATGTCTTCATCTAGTGGTTCACCACCAATGAGCATGACTCGGATTGGTGAATCACCTGAGCTCAGTTGCAGCGTGGTGACACCGGTACCCAGGTAGCCCAAATGGTTTTCTTCAATCCATGCACCGTTAAAGTTTGCCGTGCACTCAATGGCCAACAGGCCGTGTTCGTGTTCTGCTGGAACCGCAATCTCCATGGTGGTATTGGGTTTCAGTGAAATCTCGGCGGCCGACAGTGGACTATAGGTTTCTACCGGCGAGGAGACCCCAAGTAGCGAGCCAATGGCAACCTTGGCTTCCCAGCCTGGCCCGGTAATGGTTTCGGGTCGATATTGATCAAGGTGGGGTGCCACGAATCGCTGCTCTTCAGGAAATGCATACCATAGTTGGACCCCGTGCAATATGGTGGTGTCATGAGTCGAATATTCTGAGTGGGTAATACCGTATCCCGCGCTCATGAGGTTGACCTCACCGGGCCGAATAAGTGCCCAATTACCGGCAGAATCAACATGGTCAACCCGGCCTTCGAACAGCCAAGAAACAGTAGCCAACCCGGTATGTGGATGGCGAGGTACTTGCATGCCGCCGGTTTCTGCGACGTCGTCAGGACCAAAATAGTCTAGAAAACACCAGGCTCCGATCAGTGAACGCGCTCGCTGCGGAATGGTCCGTTGCACCGTCATGGCACGCGGGCCACCCAATGGCACTAGACGGGGTTCTAGCACCTCGACGATGTAGTCTGACCCGAGTTTTTCTTCAAAACCGGCAGATAACCCCAACGCGTTGTGCGGGGCATTGAAATCGATCAATTCCGGGTTGGGATCAAGATTGGTCACGTTGCTTCCCCAATCGCGTCTCGGCGCTCGGGCGAACCGGGTGGTGCGAGAGGATAGATATCCGGTTGGTGAGGTTCATGGTCATAGCCAACCATTGCACCGCAGCATATTGTTCCTGTGTGAGGTCGCCGGAGGATATCAATTGGGCTGCTTGGACCGACTCAATGTCTTCGATGGTGGTCACTTTTTCGGCCAGTAAAAGCGCGGCACGTTCTTGGGCGGTATACAATTGTTCGGCTTCCCACCATGCCGAAAGTGTCCCGCGACGTTGGTCAGATACTCCTGCTTTAACTGCGTAACGGGTGTGCAAGTCTAAACAGAAAGCACACCCGTTGAGTTGCGAAACCCGTAGATTTACCAGCTCAATTAATTCTTCGGAGAGCCCTGCGGCACGCGCATCGTCTCCCACTACTTTGGATAATTGTCCTACGGCCTTCCAGGCCTCCGGGTTTGATTTATCTAAGTAGAACTGCAGCGGGTCGTGCTCGGCCATTGCCACTCCTTGGTCAACTAAAGTCTACCCTGCAACTAGATGGAATATTCTGGAGCCGCCCAGATCACCACTTCTGGGTGTTCATAGAAGCGGTAGCCCTGGCCGCGTACCGTGCGCACGGTGCCGGATAGGCGCCCCAGTTTTGCGCGCAACCGGCGGATGTGGACGTCAATGGTACGTTCGTTCGGGACTTCTTCGGTTTCATCCCATAAGGTCCCAAGTAGCTCTTCGCGGTTGACGGTTCGGCCACTATTTTCTACTAAATAGTTGAGCAATTCGAATTCTTTATAGGTTAGGTTCAGTGGCTCACCGTCTAGAAGAACTTCCCGACGGGCCAGATCAATCAGCACACCGGGTTGTCGCGTGGATACGGGTGCAGGCGCCGCTGCCAACTCTGGTGAGATAGCCTGCTGGATTGTCGGGTCTGCAGTGACTTGACGTACGACGTCGAGATCATCGCCTGTAGCATCGGCCGGGGCAATGGCCACTGCAGCATAGGAATCGGCACCCTGGACTAGGGTTTCAACGTAGTGACGCAATTCGTTGGCCAGCCGGGTCAGCGAGGTACCGGCAGCCAGTGCAGCCTGTTCGTCCATCCCCACGTACAGTACAAAGCCGCGGGCCTCAGTTTCCATGTGCGCCGGGGCAGTATTATCGGGCTCTGAAGGAACAGCCCTGAGTCGAGTCTCATCGGCCTCCTGATACGCTCGTACTCGTTCTGCTCGGCGTTGTGCATTACGAACTGAAATGTGAACGTAACCTTGCTGGGCTGCGCTTGTCATAGAGTTATTCCTTCAACAAACTAAACGGCGGTGACCACCGACGAAATTCGGGCCTAACCTGACTCGAACTGGTATCTGCTCTCACTAACATTGACGCGTAACAGTCATGTAACGCAAGCGCGGACCCCTGCTTTATCTCACTATGTGGACTTTCTGGCATATTAAGTGAGCAAACTCACTCGTAACATTTCAAATCATAGCCGGTATAGCCCCAACACGGCTGTATAAGGATTATTCTGTGACACCGTAGAGTCGGTCGCCGGCGTCACCCAGTCCCGGCACGATGTACGCATTTTCGTCGAGCCGTTCATCAATAGCGGCCAAGTACAACGTCATATCGAGATCTGCCAGGTGTTCCTCTAGGTAATTGATGCCTTCTGGGGCTGCCAGCAAGCAAATGGCAGAGACTCGGCGCGCATTACGTTCATAAAGAAATCGGCAGGCTTCAGCCAATGTGCCACCGGTCGCCAGCATCGGGTCGAGCAGGAATACATGGCGACCGGTAAGGTCTTTGGGCAGCCGTTCCGCATAGGTAACAATGTTCAAGGTCTCGTCATCGCGAATCATGCCCAGAAATCCAACCTCAGCGGTAGGAGCCATGCGGACCATGCCGTCAAGCATGCCCAAACCGGCACGGAGAATCGGCACCACAAGGGGTCTGGGTTTGGCAATTTGTTTGCCGGTGGTTGTGGCAATCGGGGTTTCAATTTCGACGTCGACGACGGCCAAGTCTCGCGCCGCCTCGTATGCCAACAGCATGACGAGCTCCTCAGTCACCTGTCTGAAAATCATTGAAGAGGTGTTTTGTTTACGCAACACCGTGAGTTTGTGGGCAAGCAGCGGATGGTCTACCAAATGAACACGCATATTGTCAGTTTAGATCACCTACAGTAAATGGTGTGACGACACTTCCGCCCCACGAGCAACTCACTGCCTGGATGCAACACGCCATCGATACAGCACATACAGCTACGCGTACCGGTGATGTGCCCATCGGCGCCGCTATCTACGCGCCAGACGGCGTTTTGGTGGCTTCAGGAGTCAATGCCGTAGAACATTCGGGTGACCCAACCCGTCATGCAGAAATGGTAGCGATTTCCAACGCTATTGGGGCGCTTAGCACTTCTGACTGGGAGCTAGCCGATTGCACGCTGGTAGTTACCGTTGAACCGTGCTCGATGTGTGCCGGAGCTATGGTACTGGCACGACTACCACGAGTGGTATTTGGTGCCTGGGAGCCCAAAACGGGGGCCAGCGGGTCGGTGCTGGATATCCTGCGGGAACCGCGGTTGAACCATCAGGTCGAAGTTATCAGCGGGGTCTTAGCTGAGCAGTGTCGCAAGCTATTGCAGGATTTTTTTGCGACGAAACGCTAATTTTGGGAATTGAGCTAACCGTCGGGTATAGTGACCTGGGTATTTGGTAGCGTGTCCGAGCGGCCGAAGGTGAAGCACTCGAAATGCTTTGTACGGCAACCCCGTACCGAGGGTTCAAATCCCTCCGCTACCGCCAGAAAAGACCGCGAACCGTTTGGTTCGCGGTCTTTTCTACGCTGCTGCAGCATGCTACTAGAGTGAGCGCTGATCTGGCCCGTGATAGGCCGACAGCGGGCGGATTAACGCATTGTCAGCACGCTGTTCAATGATATGCGATGTCCAACCGGTAATACGCGCGGCGATGAACAGTGGCGTGAACATATCGGTGTCAAAACCCATCAGATGATAGGTCGGCCCTGCCGGATAGTCCAAGTTTGGCAGGATATCTTTGGCTTCGCTCATGGCTTTTTCTAGGCCATCATAAAGGCCCAAGATCTCATGCCGACCGTAGTAGTCAATCATCTTGTCCAGTGCGGCCTTCATTGACGGTACACGTGAGTCGCCGTTCTTATAGACACGGTGGCCAAAGCCCATGACCTTCTTCTTATTGGCCAGGGCTGCTTCCATCCAGGATTTGGCGCGGGAAGCGGCGTCTTCGCGGGATTCGTTTTTGTCAATGCCAATCTCGTCGAAGGTATGCATAACGGCCTCGTTCGCCCCACCGTGCAGCGGCCCTTTGAGAGCACCGATGGCGCCGGTAACGGCCGAGTGCAGGTCAGATTCCGTCGACGTGATGACCCTGGCGGTGAATGTTGAAGCGTTGAAGGAGTGCTCAGCGTAGAGCACCATGGAGACACGGAAGGCGTCAACCACTTCTGGCGGATATTCCTCACCAAAGGTCATCCACAAAAAGTTCTGCGAATAATCCAAGTCTTCGCGTGGTTCAACAATATCCAGATCCCGACGACGGCGTTGGTCATAGGCCACAACAGCGGGGAATGCGGCAAAGAGTTCTTTGGCTTTGCGTAGTTCCACCGAAGGGTCAGCATTTTCGGCGTCGGCGTGGCGTGCTCCAATCACTGAAACAGCGGTGCGGGCAACATCCATGGGATGGGTATCTTTGGGTAGCAGGTCGATGGCTGCTTTCACGGCTGGATCCAATGTGCGATTGGCGCGTTCCAGCTTGATGAAGGCATCCAATTCGGCCTGGGAGGGCAGCTCACCGTTCCACAGCAATAGGGCAACTTCTTCAAAGGACTTCTGCTCAGCCAACTCTTGGACCGGATAACCGCGGTACAGTAGCGAGTTGGTGTCAGGGTTGACTTTTGAAACGGCAGTGGAATCGGCGACCACGCCGACTAGACCTTTTTTAATCTCTTCGGACATAACTACTCCAATCAGAGGGTTTCGGCGTTGGCTTCGATATCCAGACCGGGTACTTCGAAGTTGAAGATACCGGAGTCAAACGCGTTGTAGTCTTCATAGGCTACAAGCTCATAGAGGCGAGACCGAGTTAACATCTCCCCCACAGCAGGCTGCTGTGTATCATTTTCGCTAATCGTATCTAACACGCGTTCTGCGGCTCCCATTGCACTGCGTAACAAAGTGACCGGATAAATAATCATGGCCACCCCGGCATCAGCGAGTTGTTGACGGGTAAACAGCTCGGATTTACCAAATTCTGTCATATTGGCCAGCACCGGCACCTCGACGGCATTGGTAATAGTCTCGAATTCGGATAAATCCTTCATGGCTTCTGGGAAAATCGCGTCGGCCCCGGCATCTACCATGGCTTTGATCCGATCCACGGCGGCATCCAAACCATCAATACCACGGATATCGGTGCGGGCCATGATGAGGAAATTCTCATCGATGCGCGCATCGGCGGCGGCGGCGATTCGCTGGGTCATGGTTGCAGCATCGACGACGGTCTTACCGTCTAAGTGGCCACAACGTTTTGGCAGGATTTGGTCTTCGATGTGCATCCCGGCTAGCCCTGCGTGTTCCAATTCCTGGATGGTGCGGGCTAGGTTCATGGGCTCACCAAATCCCGTGTCAGCATCCACCAGGGCGGGTAGATCTGTCATCCGAGCAATCTGTCCTGCCCGGTTGGCTACCTCCGGTAGCGTCGTCAGGCCAATGTCTGGAAGTCCCAGATCGTTAGCGAGCACGGCACCGGAGATATATACGCCGTCGAAATTTTTATCCTCGATTAACCGCGCAGACAGCGGGTTGAATGCACCGGGGAATTGCCTAGCTGCTCCGGGGGTGAGCATATTGCGTAGCGCGGTGCGTTTTTCGGCTGGACTAACTTTTGAATACAGCATTAGAAGAGTCCTTTCGGAGCGTCAGCCGTGATGGAGTTGGTCACCACGTTGAGCTGATCGAGTTCACCGGCCTGGAGTTCATCAAGACGTTGGACGGCGTCCAGGAAGCGAACGATTTCGTCTTCTTCGATGACGCCTTCGGCCAGGCTGCGGAACTTGTTGATGTATTGTTCGCGGCCAAATGGGCGGGCACCTAGCGGATGAGCATCGGCGACGGCGATGTCATCGGTGATCACGGTGCCGTCTTTCATAGTGATTTCCACCGAACCTCCAAAAGCTTTTTCGTTGAGGTCTAGTGAGTGGTAGCGGCGAGTCCATTCCGGGTCTTCCACGGTAGAGACTTTATGCCACAGTTCAACAGTATCCGGGCGCTGGGCGCGTTCTGGGGCGTAGGAATCCACGTGATGCCACGCGCCGTCCTGCAATGCGACGGCGAAGATGTACATAATCGAATGATCCAGGGTTTCGCGCGATGCGGTGGGGTCCATCTTTTCCGGGTCGTTGGCACCGGTACCAATCACGTAGTGGGTGTGGTGTGAGGTCTTGATCAAAATGGACTCCACATTGGCCGGGTCGGTAGCCTCTGGGTGCTCGTTGTGGAGTTTGCGGGCCAAATCGATCCAGGCCTGTGCTTGGTATTCGGCGGAGTGCTCCTTGGTGTAGGTATCCAAGATGGCGCGTTTTGCTTCGCCGTCTTCGGGCAGCGGCACCGTGTAATGAGCATCAGGGCCATCTAGCAGCCAGGCGATAACGCCGTCTTCACCTTCATAGATTGGTACCGGCGAGGTTTGGCCACGCAGGGCACGGTCCATGGCTTCTACGGCCATCTTGGCAGCAAATGCCGGAGCGTGGGCTTTCCAAGTGGAAATTTCGCCTTTACGGGACTGGCGAGTGGCGGTTGTAGTGTGCAACGCCTGGCCAATGGCTTGGAAAATTGTTTCGGTATCGGCATCCAATAATGTGCCAAGTCCTGCTGCTGCCGATGGGCCCAGGTGGGCGACGTGGTCAATTTTGTGTTCGTGCAGGCAGATGGCTTTTACCAGATTGACTTGGATTTCATAGGCGGTAGCAATGCCGCGGATCAACTCGTGACCGGATTTGCCGGCATGCTCAGCGGCAGCCAGCACCGCCGGGATGTTGTCGCCGGGGTGGGAGTAGTCTGCAGCCAAAAAGGTGTCGTGGTAGTCCAATTCGCGCACGGCCACGCCATTGGCCCAGGCAGCCCATTCTGGCGAGACCTTTTGGGTAACACCAAATACTGATGCGCCGGTGCCGTTGGCCGATGGCGCATGAGTCATCGCCTGTGCCCGTGCCGAGACAATGGGTGCACGATTCAGTGAGGCCACTGCCACCGAGGCATTATCAATGATGCGGTTAATGATCATGTCTTTGACTTCGTCGGTTACTGCGACGTCGTCGGTGGCAACCTTGGCAATCTTATAGGCCAGCTGATCTTCGTGTGGCAGGTGTTCAGCGGACGGGTAGACGCGTACTTCGTGGTTAATCATGAGGTCCCTTCGGTGTTTCAGCATGGGTAAGGATATGGTCCAGCGACGCGTGCAAATGCATGGTCGTCGCTGCACTAGCTAATAACGGGTCTTTATTGGCGATAGCTTCAGCAATTTTGGAGTGTTCTACCGCAGATGCGGCTAGCCGGGTTGGATTGTCTTTGGCCATGCGACGAACCCGCGATAAATGGACGCGCAAATTCGCCAGTGCGGTGGCTAAATATTCATTACCGGCGGCCGTATCGATCAGCTCGTCCATGGTGTTGATCAACTGATAATACGGGCCGGGTTCCGCCAGGGTTTGCGAGTTTTCTGCGACGTCGCGAAACTTTTTGGCCAGTGGACCAAACCGGTGGGTTTGCTCGCTGCCAGCGGCCAATCGGGCTGACTCGGTCTCTAGGACGCGGCGCAGTACGAACATGTCGGTGAGATCATCTAGGGAGACATCGGATACTACCGTACCGCGGCCTCGCTGGGCAGTGGCCAAACCATCGGCGACCAGCCGTGCCACTGCTTCACGAACCGGGGTCCGGGAGACACCCAGACGTTCCGATAACTCCACCTCAGCAAGTGCTGTTCCGGGGGCAAGTTCCCAATTTAGGATGTCCCGGCGCAGCGCTCTGTAGGCTCGTTCACTGGCTCGCATACCTCCAGTGTATACATGGCATAGCGATATTGGCCAATGCGTTGAGATCTATCCCATAAATAGGCAACTGTTGTATACACCGCTGTAGGTACAAAAACCCGGCCACCTTGGGTGACCGGGTTTCGGTTAGGCAGGTTGCATCGCGGGTCGATTCCTTCTGGCCAAAAACATCCCAAAAATAATGGCAGCCACGGCAATGGCGCCCCAGATGCCAACCACGGCCCAGGCAGCCCCGGCAAAGATCAATGGTGGCACAAAGGTTGCAGCGGTAATTTCCACCGGGGTAACCGGAATATAGGCCAGACCAAAGTCTTCCATGGTGCCCGATTTCAGCTCTGGGTCAACTACCCGCAACATGGCGATACCGGTGGCGACTGCACCGGTGGACCAACCCCAGGTGAAAATTGAGCGTTCGAACCAGCCCTGTTGCATAAGCCGCGGAGCAACCCACAACCCTAAAAACAACGTCAGTCCAAGACCGAAGATAAATAGCATGGCCAGTTCAATACCGAAACTTGCTACCACATGCGGCTGAATCGATGCGATACCGGCAACGATTAATACATCGGTGGCAGTACCAGATATGGACTGCAGCGTAGCCCGGTCAACATAGGTAGAGACCTTACCGCGGGCCATAACCGCACGCAGAATAAGCCCCAAGATAAAGGCCAGCACGAATACCGGCACCGAAAGTGCCGGGTAGAAATGCTCGACGACCAATGACAGTCCATAAGCTGCAGCCGAAACCATGACGACGACAGAAACTTGGAAACCCAAAGATTCAATAGATGAACCGGTAAAAGTGTGCTGACCAAGCGATGGCCGCCGGTTGACTTCGCGTATCAATCCGGTGCGTTCTTCTACGGGTAGGTCGCCAATGGAGCGAAACGCTTTGACATGCCCACGGTTAGCGGCAATTTTGGCTTGAATAATCCCACCAACAATGCCCACGATCAGGCCTACGGTTGCCGAGGTGAACGCCAACGAAGCGATTTCTGGGTCAGTGTTGGCAAAAGCATCACCCATCGCCGCTGCTGTGCCATAGCCACCAACCCAGCCGGCAAATAGCACAGTCCCAAGTGCATCCGGTGAGCCAAACAGCGGCTGTAATAAGACCAACACAAAACCCATACCCAGTGCGACCTGCAGTGCATACATCAAGACACCGTGGGCGGCAAAACCGCCAACATTACGGTTAATCTTGCGAATATCGAAGTCGTCCGTCATCGCCACTGCGGCAAACACAATGGCAATCAACACCGATGAGTACGTGGATAACTGGTCGGATAGCGGTAGCCACCCCAACACTTCGGGTCCCAGCACCAGCCCCAGCACTCCGGCAATAACCGAGGCAGGGATCATCAATGTTTGGATAGGTTTAATGACGGCGCGCAGACCGGCGCCAATGATAAGCAACAGGCCAATTAGCCCGGCATCAATCAGTATTGTCCACGGTGTGAATTCCATACTGACAAGCTACAGTATGGACTGTACAACACGAAACGAGGACTTCAACCTTGTCAATACGTATTATCACAGTAGGCAAACGCCACGAGTCTTGGGTCGTTGAAGGCATTAATCGGTTCGCCAAACGACTCAAGAAACCTTACGACATCGAATTCACCTTCGTACCTCACACCACCTCCGGGGAGCAGCGCTCTCGGGATGAAGAGTCTGCTGCAATTAGCAAGCAGCTGCGAGCGCAGGACCATGTCATTTTGCTTGATGAGCGTGGCGAACAATGCACTTCACCGCAACTGGCCAACCGGCTACAACAGTTATTTGATACGTCTCATCGTGTGGTGTTCATTATCGGTGGTGCTTACGGGGTCAATGAGACATTGCGAGCGCGTGCCAATACGGTGTGGGCGTTGGCGAAATTGGTGTTTCCGCATCAACTGGTGCGGCTGATGATAGTCGAACAGATTTATCGCGCGCAGGAGATTTCTGCTGGTCGTCCATACCATCACCAGTAGTCTGGTGGCATGAGTTCAGTGCTGGATGGGTTTTCTGCTGCCACTTCGGCGTGGTTTGAAGCCGCATTTGCCCAGCCAACTAAAGCACAGCTGGGGGCATGGCAAACTATTGCTTCAGGCCAGCACGCACTGGTGATAGCTCCGACGGGTTCGGGCAAAACGCTAGCGGCGTTTCTATCGGCAATTGACCGGCTGATCACCCATCCGGCGCAAACAAAACCCCGCACCCGAGTATTGTATATTTCACCGCTAAAGGCGCTGGGCGTTGATATAGAACGCAACCTGAATGCGCCATTAGTGGGCATCAGTCAGACGGCGCGCGCTCAAGGACTTGAGGTACCAGAGATCCGTACCGGTGTGCGCTCCGGGGACACTTCAGCACGGGATCGTCGTCGATTAGTCACCGATCCGCCCGAAATTTTGATTACCACCCCGGAATCGTTGTACTTGATGCTGACGTCGAAGGCTCGCGAGAGTCTGGCAGGAGTGGAAACTGTCATTGTTGACGAGGTGCATGCGCTGGCCGGCAATAAGCGTGGCGCCCATCTGGCGGTGTCCTTAGAACGGCTCGATGCGCTGTTACCTCAGCCGGCGCAACGTATCGGCTTATCGGCCACGGTTCGTCCGGCCGAAGAAGTGGCTCGGTTTTTGGGTGGTGTCCAACCCGTTGAGGTCGTTGACGGTGCCGAGGAAAAGCGCTGGGACATTACGGTATCGGTGCCAGTAGCCGATATGAGCCAGCCGGCAACTGAGGGTTCTGCAGAAGAAAACGTTTCGATGTGGCCGCATGTGGAAGCCAAGATCATGGAGTTGGGCGAAACATATCGTTCCATGATTGTTTTCGTTAATTCCCGGCGATCCGCCGAGCGGCTTACCGAAGCTCTTAATGAACGGTGGCAAGCCGAGGAGGAATTTGCCCGCACGCATCACGGTTCCATGTCGGCTACCGCCCGTGCCGAAGTGGAAGATGGGCTCAAATCCGGCACGTTGCGATGCGTAGTAGCGACGTCGTCGTTGGAATTAGGCATCGATATGGGTGTAGTTGATGTGGTGGTTCATCTACAGGCTGCCCCATCAGTTGCCGCCGGGTTACAACGCGTGGGACGGGCCGGCCACCAGGTCGGTGAAGTATCCACGGGCTGGTTTTTCCCATTGCACCGTGCCGATGTGGTCGACGCCGCGGTGGTGACCGAGCGGATGCTGACCGGGTCCATCGAGGCCCTGGATATTCCGGCTAACCCGTTGGATATTTTGGCCCAGCAAACCATCGCTGCCGCCGCCATGGATGAGTTGACCGATCAGGCTTGGTTTGAGCTGGTGCGCCGGGCGGCACCGTTTACCGCCCTGTCGCTAGATGTATACGCGTCGGTGTTGGATTTATTGGCGGGCAAATATGTTTCTGATGAATTTGCTCAGCTGAAGCCCCGCGTGGTGTGGGATCGGGAAGCCGGTACGATTACTGCCCGGCCCGGAGCACAGCGGCTAGCAGTAACCTCGGGTGGCACTATCGCCGACCGGGGGCTATTTGGGGTCTATCTGGCCACTGATGCCGACGGCGCCAAACGCGTGGGAGAACTCGATGAGGAAATGGTCTATGAGTCCCGAGTCGGCGAAACCATTATTTTAGGGGCCACCACCTGGCAGATCGAGGACATCACGCACGATCGTGTGCTAGTTACTCCGGCCTTCGGTCGGCCCGGACGGTTACCGTTTTGGCGTGGCGACCAGCCCGGGCGGCCATTAGAGCTGGGCCGGGCAACCGGTGCATTTCGTCGCGAAATACTGGCCGGAAACGACACGCAGGCTCGTCTAGCGGCCGCTGGGTTAGATGAATATGCCCGGAACAATTTGGTCAATTATCTCACCGAGCAGCGCGATGCGACCGGGCATGTGCCAACTGACACCACGATATTGATCGAACGTTTCCGGGACGAACTAGGTGACTGGCGGATCATTTTACATTCGCCGTTTGGTAAAGCCGTCCACGCACCCTGGGCCTTGGCCATCTCGGAGCGGGTGAAAGCCACCTACGGTTTTGATGCCAATGCCATGGCTGGAGACGACGGGATTATTGTGCGGGTGCCAGCTACCGACGGCGAACCTCCGGGGGCCGATATTTTCTGGTTTGAGCCCGAAGATTTGCGTGACCAACTGCGTCAGCATGTTGGCGGTTCTGCCCTGTTTGCCGCACATTTTCGTGAAAACGCAGCCCGAGCCTTATTATTGCCGCGCCGTGATCCGGCCAAACGCACTCCCTTATGGCAGCAGCGCCAACGTGCAGCCCAACTGCTGGGTGTAGCTGCTAAGTATCCGCAGTTCCCCATCATTTTAGAAACCGTGCGTGAGGTACTGCAGGATGTCTATAACCTTGACGGGCTCATGGAGATTCTAGAGCAAATCAGGACCCGTGTCTTACGCGTGGTGGAAGTCCAAACGCCACAGGCCTCCCCGTTCGCTCAAACGCTGCTATTTGGTTATACCGCCCAGTTCATGTACGAAACCGATGCGCCCTTGGCCGAGCGTCGGGCCGCAGCCCTGTCGCTGGATCCCGGTTTGCTATCGCAATTGCTGGGCCAAGATATGCTGCGTGAGCTGCTTGACGACGACGTCATTGCGCAGGTGGAAGCCGAATTGCAACACACCGCAGCCTCCCGACGGCTTACCGGGATAGAAGGTATCGCTGATCTGCTGCGTCTACTTGGCCCGCTGACCACCGCCGAGTTGGCAGCCCGACTACATGAAGGCGACGAACAGGTCAGTCAGGCTACCGCACACCAGTGGGTGACAACGCTAGTTGCCGATAAGCGGGCCCTAGAGGTTCGTATCGGCTCGGTACAGTATTGGACGGCCATTGAAGATGCCCCACGACTGCGCGATGGATTAGGAATCCCACTACCGGTCGGGGTGCCGCAGGCCTTTGCAGGGGCAGTCGAGGATCCGCTGGGCGATTTGGTAGCCCGATACGCGCGCACGCACGGGCCCTTCACGGCACCCCAGGTAGCCCAACGGTTAGGTATTGGCCCGGTCATCGCCCACCAGGTCCTGCAAAGCTTGGCCGCACAACATCGGGTCGTCTTTGGCGCCTACTTATCGACCCCGCCTACCGGCGAAGGTCCGGTAGCCACCGATGAGTGGTGCGATACCGAAGTGTTGGCTCGAATACGTCGTCGTTCGCTTGCCCAGTTGCGTGCCGAGGTCGAACCGGTCGACCAGCAGTCCTATGCACGCTACTTGGTGCAACAACATCAGGTGGTTCCCACACCTCAAGAACGTGGAATTGACGGTTTAACGCTGGTGTTGGATCAGCTCACCGGGTTCTCGGCTCCGGCACAAGTTTGGGAAACCGCTCTTTTGCCCGCACGCATTTCCGACTACCAACCGGCGATGCTTGATAAGCTCTTATCCACCGGCCAATTTATAATGGTCGGTGCCCCGGACCAGTCTGTGGCGTTTCATCACATTGATACCGTAGATCTGACCTTACCTATCCACCCCACCCAGGATCGCTTGGCTATCCATGAAGCCATCCTCACCGCATTGACGGGCACAGGCGGCTGGTTCTTTGCCGCACTGGCCGCCCAACTCAACTATCCCAGCGAAGAACTACTCGATGCATTATGGGACTTATTTTGGGCCGGACAGGTGACCAATGACACCTTCAGCGCCGTACGTGCCACCTATACCAAATCCACCACTCGGGCCCAACCGCAACGCACCCCGATGCGGCATAGGGCCCGACTGCGCCGACTCAACCGGTTAGCTCCGACACAACCGCCGTCACCTACCACGGTGGGTAGGTGGTCGCTGGTGCCGCAACGCACCGATGAAAACACCGCCGCGCTGCACGCGCAAGCCGAGTACTTATTAGACCGCTACGGGGTCATCACCCGCGGAGCCGTCACCGCCGAGGCCCTACCCGGCGGGTTTGCTGCCTACTACCGGTTATTATCCAAAATGGAAGAAGCCGGTCATATCCGCCGCGGGTACTTCATTGATGGCCTCGGAGCTGCACAATTTTCTACCGCAGCCACCATTGACGCACTGCGCGCCTATGAACACGACCCGAACCAGCCACAAGCCGTCGGTCTGGCCGCCACCGATCCGGCGAATCCTTACGGCGCCACATTGGACTGGCCCGCCACCGAAGGCCATCGTCCCGGGAGAAAAGCCGGCGCCTATGTTGTTCTGGTCAACGGTGGTCTGGTCCTCTATCTGGAGCGCGGTGGCAAAACGCTGCTGCAATTTGGCGATGCCCACTTAGCGCCGGCGGCCACCGCATTAGTTGATGTGCTCACGCGGGCTAAAACTGACAAGCTTGCCATCTCCACGGTCAATGGTGAACCGATAAGTGGTACCCAACTTGCCGCGCATCTTATCGAAGCTGGCTTCTACACAACACCCAATGCGCTGCGTTTCCGCGCCTAAACTAGCCTTATGGCTACACCCCCTTTGCCCGTGCGCAACGGCGTCGGACCAACCAGGCTTCGTATTCCGGCCGGTACCAACAGCACAGTTGTCCAATACTTGCTCCAGCGGTTCCCACACGTAGGACTGCAAACATTAGCCTGCAGAATTAAACACGGCGAAATTGTCGGCGACGACGGAAGCCCAATAGGCCACCACACTGCGGCAAGCGACCACGAATTTATTTGGTATTACCGTTCGGTACCTAACGAGACAACTATTCCGTTTAATATCAACGTCATCTACCGCGATGAGCATCTGGTCGTAGCCGATAAACCACATTTTTTACCCACCACCCCCGGCGGCCAATTCGTGCAGCAGACGGCGCTGGTGCGGCTACGCAACCAACTAAACCTTCCCCAGCTTGTGCCATTACATCGGTTAGACCGGGCCACCGCCGGAGTATTGTTGTTCTCGCCCAACCCGCAAACCCGCGGGGCCTATCAACAGCTATTTGAGCACCGGAAAGTTCACCGGCAATATCAAGCCGTAGTGCAGCTGCCTTCCCCCGCTTATCTGGCGCGTTTTCCGCTGACTTTTCGTAACCGGATCATCAAAACCAAAGGGGTTATTACCGCCGAAGTAGCAGCCTATGATGTTGCTGATTCCGGCCGGATCCAACCACCTCGAACTGGGAAACGACGGCGCAGTCACGCACCGACCACCGGACCAAATGCGGCAACTGATATCACATTGTTATCTCATAATGACGATCTGGCCCATGTGGCGTTGTACCCTAGAACAGGTCGAACGCATCAGCTGCGTATCCATCTGGCAGCCCTGGGCCACGGCATCTTACACGATCGCTTTTATCCGCAACTACTGGAACATGCTCCGGATGATTACACCAAACCCCTACAATTACTGGCAGACAAACTGTCGTTTCGCGACCCACTGACCGGAGAACTACGGTCATTCACAACACAGCAAACACTCAAGTTTAGACCATAAGCTCACTAGAGCAGCACGCCTAAAGCGTGTCCATTGGGAAAAAACCACGTAGAACAGTAAAATAGTCGGACTCATTGACATCACCGGGCGGTGGGAGGAGTGCATATGTCTGAAAACTCGTCAGAGTCATCCGAGGCGTTATCGCGGCTGAAACACACTCAGCAATCCCCCGCACCCAATAATGAACCCGAAAAAGTAGAGGTTCCCGCCCGATCCCCGTTTTCTCAAGACGATAAATGGACTCTGCGCGATAAGTTCAATGCCTGGCTGGATTCCTTTCGCGGACCCACCCAAGAAGACATTGAACAGGCAATAGCCAATACTCCTGACAGGATCCAAGCCCGTTGGAAAAAGCTGCAAGACGATCGCCGTGCTGCCCGTTTGGCCGCAGAGCGCGCTCGTCGTCTTGCCGAAGAAGTTGAGGAAGCTCGGCAAGCTCTTGAAGAACAATGGGAACGCGAAGCCGAACGCATGGCCGAGCTGGAACGCCAGCAGGCTGCCGAAGCACGGCGCCGTCAGCAACAGCGCGAGACCCAAGCGCTACTGCAAGCAGCTCACGAGTTACAGTCCGATGACGTACCAGCACCAGAAAACCGTCCGATGCTTCAGGCCGACGACGAATACCTCACCGATGAAGAGCTACTTGAGCGTGCCCGCAAAAACCTACCGGAGTGGCAGCGCCTAGACCGCATAGTCAATAAGGCCCGCTCGATTGAGGCCCAGACTCCCCCGCCCCTGCGGTCTGAAGAAGAAGAAGAAAACCCTGAGGACGAAGAAGTGGTCCTGCCGTTTCGTGAACCAGACACGGATAATCCAGACCCACAACAACTTGATGGTTTTCGCCGCGTTACCTTAAGCATCAGCTGGGTGCTATTTGTCGTGGTCGGATTGTTTAGCTTGGGATGGATGGGCCCATGGCCATCGTTACTTGAAGCTCACGATGGCATCTATGCCGGCTCGACATCGTTATTATCCATGGCGTTCTGGCATGTTGCAGCCTGGCCATTCTTGTGGCTAGCGATGTTGCTATACACGTTGTATCAGTGGGCACCCTCACAATACTCGGCGGTGCGTAACCGAAGAACGGCCTGGTATGTTTCTAACGCCATGTTGTTAGCTGCGGTCACGAAATTGCTGATCCATTTCCAGGATTTTGGGTTGGAGGCGATCACCTCCGTTACGACCACCCTATTGCTCACCCGGGCGATAGGCAGCTTGAATAACCATACCGAGCGCACGGTCCAAGAGCGTTTTTTCGTCGATGTACCCATCGGTTTATTTGCCGGTTGGATGCTGATTTTTTCTGCAACGACTATCTTTACCGCACTAGCGTCCTGGAACCTGCTGGATCTGTTGTGGATTCCCGAAATTGTCTGGGCGATCCTGCTGGTGTTGCTAGTCCTGGTCGTGCTTTCCAAACTGACACTGACCGGACGCGGAAGAATGTCCGTTGCAGTCGGGTTCAGCTTCGGTATGATCGCTATCTGCGCTAGCCGTCTGTTTGGAGAAAACTCCGCATTTTTACTTGCCGGGCTGTCCTTATTAGGGCTGTTTATTATCCTTGCTGCCACCGAAAACCGCCGCTACCAGATTGCGACGGCGGAAAAACAAGCCCTAGACCATTTAGTCTATTCGGACTAAACACTGACCCAACGTCCGCTCCGACGCATCAAAAGTTGCCCGGGACCCACCGAAGCCACCGTGGAAACAGCATCTCGCATATCCGCGGCAATCCGGTGGGCATCGCCGTCGGTGAGATGAAAGCGCACAATAATTTGTGGCACATTGGACACGATGCGAATATCGGTGTGCTCAACCGTGGCGCTGGACGATACCGCAGCCACAGCAGAATCTAATACTTCGTCGGGATGATGACCTGCAAAAACATCACCAATAGCAAGCACTGCACGGTATGAAGGCATGATGGCTATTGTATAGAGTGGGGCCATGACGGTTCGAACTCCAGACCCGAATCCCGGGTGGCTAGATGAAACGGAATTAGCAGCGGCACGCGCACGTTTGCCGATGCTCTATGTTGAAGCAATCCCTGTCCGCCTCGATGAATATGGCCGCGTTGTGCAAGTCGGACTGTTATACCGGGCCGACACCTCCGGAACGTTCCGGTATTCATTTGTCTCCGGCCGAGTACAGTATATGCAGCCACTGCGCGATGCACTGATGCGACACTTAGAAAAAGATCTAGGTCCGCTGGCCATGCCCCAGTTGCCCATCAGCTTAACCCCCTTCACCGTAGCCGAATACTTCCCGTATGGTTCTACCTCAGGCCTGGTAGATGAACGTCAACACGCGGTAGCCCTGTGCTATGTTGTGCCGGTCCGTGGCGACACACAACCCCGCGAAGACGCCCTGCAAGTAGCCTGGCTGACCCCGGATGAGGCCATGTCTGCGGATGTCCAAGATGAATTCGAAGGCGGGCGCGCAAAGCTTGTGACCCAAGCAATGGCATGGGCAAACTGGGGAATCTAGAATTCGGAGGTAGTTATGACAGCTATTGATATTGGTACACCAGAAGATTTTCCACTCGAAGAAGGCGTCTACCTCGGCCATGAGATCACTGGGGACGAGCCCATCGCGGTGTTTCGCACCGAAGAAGGTTTTTACGCCCTCAATGACCGCTGTACCCACGGCAATTACTCATTATCCGAAGGCTGGGTCGAAGACGGTACGGTCGAATGCCCCAAACACGCCTCAAGTTTCTGCTTGGCCAATGGTAAAGTCCTGAACCTACCGGCCACAGTCGATGCCCCAACACATAAGATCGAAGTCGTCGACGGCCGAGTACTTCTCAGTCCCGGTGTGCATGCCTAGCACGGTTATTATTGGGGGTTCGGTTGCCGGATTTTCGGTAGCCGCAGGGCTACGTGAAGCCGGTTATACCGGCACGGTAACCATTATCGATCCGCACGAAACCGCCCTGGATCGCCCGCCATTATCCACCGAGTATCTCGTTGACGACGACGTTGATCTTGCACTAGCTCCACCCGAGTGGTTTCAAGAGCATTCCGTAACCTGGGTGCAAGATACAGCCATAAGTTTCGGCCCGGGCACAGTTGAGACAACCCGCCAACATTTCGATGCCGATCATGTGGTGATCGCAACCGGTGCGGTACCCAAAACCCTGGACTTAGCCAAACCCGTCTACACCCTGCGCAGCCTCGCCGATGCCCAGGCCCTGCGTGCCGCACTGCAGCCAGGGGTTCGCGTTGCCATCGCCGGTGGTGGGTTGCTGGCACCCGAGCTGGCAACCTCGGCCAAAACCCTGGGGGCTAAGGTCACAGTTTTCACCCCACAGGTACCAGCCACCGAAATCTTTGGGGAACTAGCCCACAGCCTCTATCGGAACATGACCGACCAGGTGGACGTTATCCCACGTCGCCTGACCGTTGATGAAAATTTAGCTGATTTCGATTTGGTAATCGCTGCCGTCGGTGTTGCCCCGGCCGTAGAGCTAGCACAAGATTCTGGTGTCAGCATTGATGACGGCATCGTTGTTGACGACCACTACCGCACCAATATTGACGGAGTCTATGCCATTGGTGATGTGTGTCGAATACATGGCCAACCACGCCATGACCACTGGGACCATGGGCGGGCTTCGGCGGCTCGGGTGGTGCACACTATTATGGGCACCCAACCTGCCGTACCAACACCGCAGTGGGTGTGGTCGGATCAGTTTGGGCACGATGCACAGGCTGTGGGCCGGGTTATCCCACAGGCCCACGAGCATCTGGTGCACCGGGGAGATCATGCGATTTTTGTTATCAACAACGATCGGCTCATCGGCGCTGCAGCCATCGATGACCACATGGTTATTCGTGCCGCCACACGCATCATCACCCGCGATGTACGCGTAGACCCTGACCAGTTGGCCGACACTGACATACAAATCCGCCGGTTAGCCCGCTAAGCTGTGCCGAGTCGCATAAAGAAACGACTAGACTACACTTCATGGCAGAACCCAGCGATTTTTCTTTTACCCTTGACGCGCGCCTTAAAACTGCGCACGGCCGTACCGGCACCATCCACACACCACACGGCGATATTCAGACTCCGGCATATATCCCGGTGGGCACCAAAGCCACCGTTAAAGCAGTGCTGCCCGAGGTAGTCAAGGATTTAGGTGCCCAAGCAGTACTGTCCAATGCTTATCACCTGTACCTACAACCGGGCCCCCAGCTATTGGATCAACACGGCGGGCTGGCAAAATTTATGAACTGGCCGGGCCCCACATTCACTGATTCGGGTGGGTTTCAGGTCATGTCTCTGGGCTCTGGATTTAAAAAAGTTATTGATATGACTGGCCCGGAGGCACAGGAACAAATCGGTGCCGACGACGCCGTGGCCCCGGGTAAAGAACGCCTGGCAAATGTTGACGACGACGGGGTGTGGTTCCGCTCCCATATTAACGGCGACCGTCATCGATTCACCCCGGAAATATCGATGAACATTCAGCATCAGCTAGGCGCCGATATCATGATGGCCTTTGACGAGCTCACCACCCTGCACAACTCGCGCGGTTACCAAGTGGAGTCATTGGAACGTACCCGCAGCTGGGCACAGCGCAGCCTCGATGAACACGCCAAACTTACCCACACACGAGCCGACCACCCCTATCAGGCCCTCTACGGTGTCATCCAGGGTGCCCAGTATGAGGATCTTCGCCGCAAAGCCTGCCGCGATCTGGCCGCTATGCACGCTGATTTCTCCGGCGTTGAGGCAGGTTTCGACGGTTTTGGGCTTGGCGGCGCTTTCGAGAAGGAAAACCTCGGCACCATTGTAGGTTGGTGTGCCGAGGAACTCCCCGAAGACAAACCGCGCCACCTGTTGGGCATTTCCGAACCGGATGATTTATTTGCTGCGATCGAAGCCGGAGCAGATACTTTCGACGCCGTCTCGCCTACCCGGGTGGCACGCACCGGCGCCTTCTACACTGATTACGGACGGATCAATCTCACTCGTGCTCAATTCACCAGCGATATAAGTCCGCTACAGGACGGCTGTGACTGCTACACGTGCACCCACTATTCCAAGGCCTACATCAGGCACTTGATCAAAGCCGATGAAATATTATCGGGCACCCTGCTGTCGATCCATAACCTGCGTTTCACTATTCGACTGGTCGATACTATTCGACAAGCCATCACCGATGGAGACTTTTATCAGTACAAAGAGCACATGCTCGGACGATATTATGCCTAGCTAGGCACCGTATCCCACCGTGTATTTGCGTTCCGGGGAGACCCCGTTGACTAGGTAATCACCTAGAATGCGAGCGCGATAGATCAACGGGTTGTGGCTAGCCAATACCCGGGCATTGCGCCAGTGCCGATCAAAAGCCCTCGTCCGGGAAGTAGCCGATGCCCCTCCGACTTCAAAAATCTTGGTGGTCACGTCAAGAGTCACCGCAGCGATAATCTGTTGTGCTTGGTATACCTGGGCGTACAGGGCATCCACTTCATCACCAGATAGCGCTTCACCGCGGGCATCCGCTGCAAAATGGTCGGCAAGTACCGGTGGGATCGCACAAAACACTGTTTCAAGCCCAGCCACCTGAGAAGCAAGCTCGCCCAACAACTGCAGTACCTGTGGGTCCTGCCGGACGTCATCGGCGGCACCGTGACTGAACGTTCGTGTTCGCGATCGTACGTATTGTGTGGCGTCGGATAATGCGGCTCTGGCTATCCCCACCAGGGTGGCCAGGTGTACGGTCTGCCAGGCGGCCTGCCCGTACGCCGTACGCTCACCCGATTCAAGTCCGTGGCCTGCAGGGAAAATTTCGATATCGTCGACAGTGACATTCTTGAAATGGGTTGTACCAGAAGCGGTGAGTTTTTGGCCAAAACCATCCCAATCGTCGACGATTTCTACCCCGGGTGCTTCGGCTGGTACTGTCAGCGAAATCGGTTGGTCGTCATCACCGGTGGCGGCCACCGCAATCCAGTCGGCATAGCCGGTTCCGGTTGAATAATACTTCGTGCCGTTGAGTAGCCACTGGCCATCACGTCGGGTGACTCGCGTGGTGTTGGTTCCGTGTTGGTTGCCGCGTTCTGTAATGGCATTACCAATGATGACGCCACTACCTAGTCTGCCTAGCCAGCGTTGTACGAACGCGCTTTGCTCGTTGGGTCGGCTCAACACGTCTTCAACAAAACTCCAGTGGGCCCGCAACGCTTGAGCCAGGTTGGAATCCGCTGCGGCCAATGCAACAAAAAACTCATAGGCTTGCGGCAACGAAAGACCATATCCGCCATGAGCCTGTGGAATGCGTAGCCGTGTAAATCCGGCGTCACGCAACAGATGAATCGATGTCGGATCGATACCACCTGCGGACTCTCGGGCCGGTGCGGTGGCGGCGATTTCGTTGAATACCGGGGTCAGTTGTTCCCAGAGGGTATCAAGATGAACGACTGGTTCAATGGTCTGTGTCATGCAGACTCCTATAATCGTGGCGAGGGCAACAGCCACGGCGCCATACTTGCTTAGAACGTTTGAACTAAGCCGAATCCTCACCTGGAGCACCCCACTATGCGCAGAGGGTTGCTGGCCGATCAGCCAGGGCTAGCTGTGATCAGCACTCGTGATTCTGATGGTCTAGCTAACCATCTTGTGGCGCGGTTAGCAAGACTGGCCGACACATTACTCGATGATGCCGTAATGCGGCTCGGCGTTTTTGACTTTGCCGATAATCCAGATGGTCACCGGAGCCAATACCACTTCGACGGCAAATTTCCAGGCCCACCCGATCAGCACAAACACTAAGTATTGGCCAAAGGTTTCAATACCAATAACGGTTGCAGCAATGGCAGAAAACGCGATGGTGTCCAGCAGTTCACCCACAAGCGTGGAAGCAGCAATACGCCCGAACAGGTAGCGTTCGCCGCTGCGCTGTTTCATGGCCACCATGATCCAGGCATTGGACAGTTGCCCGACGAAAAAACCCACCAGCGATGCCAACACGATAAGTGGCACCGGTCCCAAGGTTCGGGTCAGCGCCTCTTGGCCGTCATAAAACTCGGCTGGCGGAAGAGCGATAATAATCCAATAGGTCAGCGAGACAAACACCGCGATAAGAAAGGTAGCGTAGATCACCCGGCGAGAAGCTTTGAAGCCGTACACTTCAGAAATGATATCGCCGAGAATATATGCCACCGGAAACAAAAAGAATCCGCCATCGGTAAGTATCGGGCCAAACTGCACCCCTTTTGAACCACCGATATTCGACAGGATAAAGACCACGGTCATCATGGCAAAGAGCACCGGATAAATATGGGAACCAACCGGCGCGTAGCTTCCTTTTTGGGGCACGAATCGTCCTTAGTATAAAAACGGTATCTCGCGACGGTGTCACGGCCTCTACGGCCCCGTTCTCAGCTGCTGCCCCAGCTGGCGTTCATGGTTATTGTACTGGCTCTCGGCTTGTTTTAAATGGGTCAGTACCGCCCGGCACGAAAACCAAAATCACTATAATACCAATTGCCGAAGCGGTAGCCGTCATCGTCCAAGATAGCTGCCAGGTACCGGCGGTTTCGGCGATGGCCGATAGGATGATCGGCCCCAAGAAATTCGCTAAGTTATACATTTGGGTCATGAGCCCAATGACGGCGGCAGGCGAACCACCTGGCGGCGCAATATCCACAGCTTGACGGGTAACAGTGGTGGGCACCAAGGCGCCCGTAAAGGAGAACACTGCGGCAGCTAATAATGCCCACACCACATTGCCGGGGACGACCGACCAGTCTGGACCAAACACAATCACTGACGTAACCGCCATGGTTATTAGCCCGGTGAGCATCAAACGCCGGGGCGGTTGGCCACGCTGCAATAATATTCCGGTGACGACGTTTGCCACACCATTGAGCCCACCGACAACCGCCGTTGCAATACCCACCAGTATGGCTACGTCAAGGGCCGATTCGATCTGAGCTTCGCCAAAAATCGTGGGCAAGAAACTCAGAATTGCGCCCCATTGTAAAGTGTACGAGGAAAAAATGATGCCAAACGCCCACGGCAGCGGGGTTTTGACCGATGTGACTATCAACCGTGTGACCCGTTGTAAGTTCACCGCACTGGGCGTATCAGCTGGGACCCTGGCCAGTACTACCGGGATGAAGGCCAAAGTGGCCGCTCCCATAATGAACCACCAAATATTCCAGGTTACCTGGGTGGCGTTGAGCAGTACCGCCGAAATACCCACACCAAAAAATAGTGCAATGCCTTGAAAAGCACCCCACCACCCCATGGCTGCGTTAACTTGAGCTGATGGCGCCAGGCGTCGCACCAGCGCTGGTGCTGCCACGGTAATTAGGATAAAGCCGATGCCTTCAATGGCACGTGTGATCATCAGCCAGGCTGCATTCATGGCGAAGCCACCGGCGACTGAGGCGATGCCGGCAAATAGCATACCTACCACCAGGGTATATTTTGCCCCGATTCGTTCGGAGACTACTGAAGCCGCTAACCCACCAAACGCCCCGGCCAGCTGGACGACACCAACAAGGGCACCGGCAGCAACCAAACTGATATGGAGATCTTCCCGAATAAACTCCAGCGCGGAAGGTAACTTCCACACATGCATTGCTGCGATAATGCCCGTGGCCACTACCACGGTCCATGCCCGGGCGCCAGATCCTGTTGTTGCCATAACCACAAAGCATACTCTCGGGGTCGAAAAAAGCACTAGACTACAACTGTCAGTATCCGCGAGTTATAAGGCCCGTTGTGACCACACCTGTTCCCGAGAAATACGATTCCGCGCCAAAACGACGCA
>Ga0209487_1000126_pt1 | contig 70141 bp, 69 predicted proteins | sample Poulit2012_FD_187524 | JGI IMG/M metagenome (GOLD analysis project Ga0209487, IMG submission 187524) | Agricultural soil microbial communities from Georgia to study Nitrogen management - Poultry litter 2012 (SPAdes) (version 2) | ecosystem: Environmental > Terrestrial > Soil > Agricultural land...
AGTTACCCAGCGGCTTGTTGTCGCGGGTAAATTCGCGTTCACCCTGGAAGACCTGGATATCAACCGATGGCTGATTGTCTTCGGCGGTGGTGAAGGTTTCGGAACGCTTGGTTGGAATCGCGGTGTTGCGTTCGATGAGCTTGGCCATCACGCCACCTTTGGTTTCAATACCAAGCGATAGCGGGGTGACGTCAATGAGGAGCACGTCCTTGCGCTCACCGGCGAGCACGCCGGCCTGAATCGCAGCACCAACGGCTACGACCTCATCCGGGTTGACACCCTTATTTGGTTCTTTACCGCCGGCCAGTTTCTCAACGAGTTCGGAAACGGCGGGCATACGGGTCGAACCACCAACGAGGACGACGTGGTCAATCTCGGACACCGAAACGCCGGCTTCCTTGATGACGTCTTCGAATGGTTTACGGGTGCGCTCCAGTAGGTGGGAGGTCATGTCTTCGAACTTGGCGCGCGATAGGTGCTCGTCCAAGTGCACCGGACCGTTTTCGGTCACCGACAGGTACTGCAGCGAAATGTTCGTCGAGGTTGCCGAGGACAGTTCCTTCTTGGCCTGTTCGGCGGCTTCCTTCAGACGCTGCAGCGCAATTTTATCTTTGGACAGGTCAGCACCCGAGGCCTTGGCCTGTTCGAGCAGCCAGTCAACGATGACCTGATCCCAGTCGTCACCACCCAGACGGTTATCACCAGCGGTGGCACGAACCTGAATGGTTGAGAACTCGTCGTCGTCTTTGCCAACTTCCAGCAGCGAGACGTCGAACGTACCGCCACCGAGGTCAAAGACGAGGATCAGTTCGTCTTCTTTACCGCGTTCCAGACCGTAGGCCAGTGCGGCCGAGGTTGGTTCGTTGATAATACGCGAGACATTCAGACCAGCAATTTCGCCGGCTTCCTTGGTCGCCTGACGCTCGGCGTCGTTGAAGTATGCGGGCACGGTAATGACGGCGTCGGTCACATCTTCACCGAGGTATTCTTCAGCGTCGTGCTTGAGCTTCATCAAGATACGAGCCGAAATTTCCTGAGCGGTATATGACTTATCGTCAATGGTGGTTTCCCAGTCGGTGCCCATGTGGCGCTTGACCGAGGAAATGGTGCGTTCTGGGTTGTTGACAGCCTGACGCTTCGCAATATCACCGGTGAGCACTTCGCCGCCTTTGGTGAAGGCGACAACCGATGGAGTCGTGCGAGACCCCTCGGCGTTAGCGATCACGGTTGGATCGCCACCTTCAAGCACGGAGACCACCGAGTTGGTAGTACCAAGGTCAATACCTACAGCACGTGACATATAGAATCCTTTCGTAACGAAAACTTCGTTGCTTCAAAACTTTTGAGTCCTGCTCCTTGAGCTTTCTTCACTCAACTTGCCACACTTGACCGCCTCATGTCAAATAAACCTGAGTCGAGCGGACTCAACTTTGCATTCGGCATATATAGCGCACACCGGGCCGGTTTTATTCCCGCACCCGGCAATGTGTGACCTACGATTGAGACATGGCACAATTTTCTGCAGCGCGACCTTTAATAATTGGGATTGACGGGCGGTCAGGCTCGGGAAAGACCGTCTTGTCAAAGGTGTTAACCGAAAACCTCGTCGACGACCATGAGGTCACCGTGCTGCGCCTGGAAGACATCTATCCGGGGTGGGATGGGCTGCGCGCCGGAATCGATATTTTCGGTAAGGACGTGCTCCCAAAGTTAGCTGCAGGCGAACCGGCCACGTATCCTACCTGGGATTGGCACGCGGATGGCGGCCCCGCACCCGGACCGGAGGTCACAACTGAGCCGTCCGAGGTCATGATTTGTGAAGGGGTCGGGGTCGGGGCGCGCGAATACCGTGAGTTCCTCGACGTATTAATTTGGCTGCGCGTGCCGGATCAGGTGCGGTATGAACGCGCGATGAGCCGCGATGGCGAAACGTACCGCAACCACTGGGATGCGTGGGCAACGCAAGAACGGCGTTTATTGGATCGAGACCAGATTTATGATGCGGCCGACCTGGTGCTGGTGGCTCATGAACCCGATGAGCGTCACCACACCTCGGCCCTGGCGATTGTGCAGGCCATGCTGCAGTCCGGTCAGACGCTGGATGAAGCAGACCACCAGTAGAGGCCACGCGGCAAGTTATTGCAAGGCCGAGGTCAGACGGAATACGTTATCCAGCCAGCGTTTATATCGCGGCCGGGCCAACCAGTTTTTGAGCAGCAGGTGCTCGCACTTGTCCTGATACATATCGATGATCTCGTCGAGTTTGGCGACTTCCTCGGACCCGACCACCATGACGGTCAGCTCGGAGTTGAGCGAAAACGAGCGCATATCCATATTGGAGGACCCAAAGACCGCGACGTCGTCATCGATGGTAAACATTTTCGAGTGCAAGACATCAGGATCCGGGTAGCGGTAGATGTGAATCCCGGCGCGCAGCAGTTGTTCATAATAGGACTGCTGGGCGTGTTGGACCGCCAGTTGATCGGCCCGACGGACGACCAGGACTTCGACGCGCACGCCGCGCTGGGCCGCGGTCGTCAGGGCGTAGAGCATCGAGTCGTCGGGCACCAGGTACGGCGTGACCACGCGAATGATTTCCTGGGCCGAGTAAAACAGGTGGTTGAATGCGCGCAGGTTATTTTCGTGCGAGAAGCCCGGGCCCGATGGGATCACCTGGGCGGCCGGACCTTCGTGGTCTTCAATTTCGTCTTCGGTTACATCGCGGAGCTCTTGGTGCAGCTGCATGCCGGTTTCGGAAAACCAGTCGGTGGCAAACACGACGTCTAGCGAGGCAACAGTCGGCCCCTCGATGCGGGCCATCATGTCCACCCAGTGGCGATTGAGCCGATGTGCCGAGGCGCGCTTGTAACCGGGTTCAATGAGATTGATCGAACCGGTGTAGCCGATCAGGCCGTCGACGACGACCATCTTGCGATGGTTGCGTAAATCGGGGCGCTGGTATTCGCCACGCCAGGGCCGCACCGGCATGAGCCGATAGTATTGGATGCCGTCGGCGTCTAGGCGTTTCAACAGTTTTCTGTAGCCTTTGACCCGCGCGGTGCCGATGTGGTCGAACAACAGGCGCACGGTCACGCCGCGTTGGACTGCGCGCGCCATCGCATCTAAGACGAGGTCGGCGTAGCCGGGGCGGTGATCCGGATCAGTGCCGATGATGTAGAACATCACGTTGACGTAATCGGTGGCTTGATCAATGTCGGCGGCTATTTTTTCTAACGTCAGCTGATAGTCGGTCAGATATTCGAACGTGTTGCCGTCCAGCATCGGGAAGCCGGTCAGCCGACGGGTCAATTGTGAATTCGCCGCCACGTAGTCGGGGGCGGCGCCGACCTGGTCCGGCAGGTCAAGGTGAGCCGTCGAACGTCGAAGTTCTGAATTCACCGCGACCTGGCGGGATCGTCGTTGGCCGCCAAGCTTGAACGACCCCAAGGCCAGGAACAGCAACAGCCCCGGAATCGGGAAGAAGAAAATAATTAACAGCCAGGCCATCGCAACGGCCGGGCGCCGGTTGCCCGGTACGATACCTAACAGAGCGATACGGATCGCGATATCGGCGATGACAAATAACGCGCGCACCCAGAACGGGAAATCTGGAGCCACCGACCATATCATGCCCTACAGTCTAAGCGACCGCGCAGGCGAGACCGGTAATTGACCGGCTGGTCGGGTTTTCCGCATGTCTGATCGATTCGGTACAGTTATATCGGGTCGAATGCGGCTCCATGTATTCCAACATCAAGGGTGATTATGGCAAAGTTACTGTACCGCCTGGGACGAAGTTCGGCGAAGCGACCCTTTGCGGTCATATTTACCTGGCTCGTGCTGCTGGCGATTGCCGCAGGAGCGTTCCTCACCTTCGGCGGCACGCTGGTCAGCACGATTGATATTCCCGGCACCCCCACCGCACAGACCACCGACCGGCTCGAAGAAGAATTCCCCGACGCCGCACGGGGAACCGGCAATGTGGTCTTTCAAACCGAAGACGGTAGCGAATTTACCGACGCTCAACAGGCTGCCATCCAAGACGTCATCGACGAAGCACGCGCGGTTGAGGGCGTGGAAGATGTGGTCGACCCGTTCGAAACCGACGCCGAACTGACCGATGAGAAACAAGAACTCACCGAGGGCCGCGAAGAGCTCGACAATGCCCGCGAACAGTTGGATGCCGCCCCCGAGCAGTTCGCCGAAGCCGAGGCTGAACTGGAAGACGTCCAGGCAGAACTTGATGCCGCTCAGGAGCAGCTTGACGCCGCGAAGGAACAGGCCATCGCGGGTGGCCTGCCGCAGGCCACCGTCGAGCAACAGTTTGGCGCACAGCAAGAACAACTCGACGCAGCCCGCGACGAGCTTGAAGCCGGCCGTGAGCAGTTGGAGGAACGCCAGGCCGACTACGAGGATGGTCTCACCGAGGTTGAAGAGGGCGAGGAACTACTGGCTGTCGGGGAACAGCTGGTCGAGGCCACCAATGACTACTCGTTAGTTTCCGACGACCAGGCGGCCGCGGTCGCCACCGTGCAGTTCGTCGACGCGGACATGGACGTGACACCTTCGGTTCGACAAGATGTCGTGACGACCTTTACCGACGCCGACATCGCCGGGGTCGAAGTGCTGCCCTCCCAGGAACTCTCCATGGCGGTGCCCGATGTGCTGGGCTGGACCGAAGTCATCGGGCTGGTCGTCGCAGGCATCGTGTTGGTGATCATGTTGGGCACGTTCATTACCGCCGGACTGCCCCTGATTAACGCACTGGTCGGTGTGGGGGTCGGGGCGCTGACTGCCATGGCGTTCTCGTCGGTGGTTGAAATGACCTCGGTGACCCCGGTATTGGGTGTCATGCTTGGCCTGGCCGTGGGCATCGACTACGCACTGTTCATTGTCCACCGGCACCGCACCCAGCTCAAAGACGGGATGGCCCTGCACCACTCGATCGGTATGGCCACCGGGACGTCAGGCAACGCGGTGGTCTTTGCCGGGGCGACCGTCGTTATTGCGCTGCTGGCGCTGAATCTTACGGGCATCCCGTTTTTGGGGCTGATGGGAACCGTCGGCGGATTCGTGGTCACCGTGGCCGTGGCAGTCGCGATCACACTGACACCAGCCATGCTGTCGCTGCTGGGGAAACGTGCACTGTCCAAGCGCGAACGACGGGCACTAGCTGATCGAGATGGACACGCCGAAAAAACCAAACCACTCAAACCGATGTCGAATGCGCGCGCAGTTGTGACGACCGTGGTGACCATCGCGGTCCTAGCGATTATCGCAATTCCGGTGTTTTCGATGCGCCTGGGCATTCCAGACGGTTCGGCCGAGTCGCCCGATAGCACCGAGTACCAGGCCCATGCCGCCCAGTCTGAACACTTTGGTCCGGGTTTCAACGCCCCGATCGTTGGGGTGGCTGATATTCCGGGCGACCTTGACGAGGACGCCCGACTCGAAGCTACCGCCGCACAGGCCGAACAACTTGCTGCCGTCGATAACGTGGCCCACGTGGTGCCGGTCGGTGAAAACGAAGCCGGCGACCTGCTGATGTTCCAAATCATCCCGACCGAAGACGCCAACGCCGAGTCGACGGTTGAGCTGGTCTATGACCTTCGGGCGCTGGACCCAGCCGGCGAGGTCACGAACCTTGCCCTGGCCGGCCATGCAACCGGGGTCATCGATATTTCTGATGCGCTCGCAGAGGTCCTACCGCTGTATCTGGGCGTCGTTGTGGGGTTATCGCTGCTGATCATGATCGTCGTGTTCCGCTCATTGGTCGTGCCGCTGATTGCTTCGGGCGGGTTCGTGCTGTCAGTCGGGGCTGCCCTGGGCGCGGTCGTGGCGATTTATCAGTGGGGCTGGCTCGGGGAGATGTTCATGGTCCACTCCCCCTCCCCCGTGTTGTCCTTCTTACCGACCATCCTGATCGGTGTGCTGTTCGGGCTGGCCATGGACTATCAGCTCTTCATCTCCTCGGGGATGCGCGAAGCCTACGCCCACGGGATGCAGGCGCGGCTTGCGGTGCAAAAGGGGTTCGTGCAGGGACGCTCCGTCGTGGCGGCCGCTGCGATCATCATGGTCTCGGTCTTTGGTGGGTTCGTCTACGCCGACGACCCCTACATCCGCCCGATCGGGTTCGGGCTGGCCATCGGGGTGCTCTTCGACGCGTTCTTGGTGCGTCTGTTGTTAGTTCCCGCACTGATGCACTTGCTGGGGCGGCACGCGTGGTACCTCCCAAAATGGCTAGACCGCATCCTGCCGAACGTCGATGTTGAAGGTGCCGCACTGACCGAACCCGGCACCGCCGACGACGTTAAGCAGGATCGCGACGAAACACGCACCGGCTCGTCCGTTACAACATCGAGCCGCAACGTCTAGGCTGGAATACGTCAACCCGCGAGAAAGGCATACCCATGAATGACATGATCCAACGTCTCATCCGCACCGGAGTTTCCATCGGCGCCGGCTTCGTCGCGACCAAGGCTGTCGAAGCAATTTGGAAAGCCGCTACCGGCGACGAAGAAGCCCCCACCACCGATGACGATCAAGCCACCCTGCTGCGGGTCGTCACCTTCGCCACGATTTCCGCTGGTGTCTCGGCGCTCCTGGAAGTCGGCTCCCAGCGTCTGGTCTCGAAGGCCATGAACAAGGGTTCACAGCACGATAAGAAGGGTAAACAGCTCGGCCGCTCCGAGGTCTAATGCGCTGCCGCTGAGTGTGCGTTCGACCGAGTTGCGTGCTACCTCAATACAATTTGATGCGGCTGGCCTCCGATGCTTGCTAAGCATGGGGACGGGGTGATCAGGTTGGTTGCCCACGACCCCACGGTACTCGCAAGACCGCAGCTCAACACATCTCAAGTCAAGTGCGTGACAGAGCCTTTTTTGAAGTTGGCCTACCAGAACGCCCGGGCGGTTTCGGTTTCTTGTGCGATTTCGGTGAGCCCTGCATCCACCACGCGCACCGGACGATCGGCTTGCTCCCACTGTTCGAGGGTAGGAGTTTGCACACGTACCCGGAAATTGTCGGCACGCCAAGCTGACAGCACTGAGCTGGTTTCCCCGTCAGCGCTAAGACGCTCATAGGCCAGTTGCGCGGCGTGACCCGCTTGTGCTGCGGCCTTACCAGTGGACAGCTCCACCCGTGGATTCAGCTCGAGTATGACTACCGTGTCCTGTTGCGTTGAGTCGTTCAGCCGAGGCAGTTCGGTGCCGCCGACCTGGAGTTTCTTCAATTGGGGCGGCAGCGGGGCGACCGGTCCCGGCACAAAAGCTCGGACCGATGCGGTCCCTAACCTCACTGTGACGCCGTCGAGGGTTTGTACGTCATCCCAACGCTTATTTTCGGCTCGCCGCGCAACCTTCCGGATCCAGCCGGCGCGCCAATGCGCGACCGCCTCGGCCCAGGGTCCGTCGTCGTTGGTAACTCGTGGATCGTCCAACAACTGCACAACCGCAGTGGCTGCGGCTTCTAGCACGTCAATGTGGTTGGCCGGGTCCTGCTTATTGCGTTCGATGACCAATTGCATGGCCCACGGGTTTTCATGATCGGGACGGTCGGGACGGGATACTGGATGACTCATAATAGCCACTCTAACGGCCTCGTTTCGCGGTGGGACTTAGGGTAGAAAGCATGAGTACTTTACTACCCGAAGATTGGAGCACCTGGCGCAGGCCCTCCCCGCTGGGTGGTCGACGCCCCACCAAAGATGAACTAGCACAGGCCGCAGCCGAGGAGCTCACGCTCGACGATCTGCTCCCCTATCCCAACGACGCAGACAACACCGGACTCTTGCGTCTGCTGATCGTGGGCACGAACCCAAGCCCATGGGCTGCAGCGGTCCAGGCACCCTTTGCTCGGCCGGGGAATCGGTTTTGGAAATCGCTGCACGCCGGCGGCATCACGGAGACCCTGGTGAATGATTCCAACGGACTAGAATACGACGACGAGCGGATGCTGGCCGACCGCGGCATCGGGTTGACCAACATCGTATCGCGGCCGACCTCGAAAGCCTCTGAGCTGTCCCGCGAGGAACTTCACGCCGGTTGCGCACGGTTAGTGCAGCGGGTGCGCGTGCTGCAGCCAAAGGTCGCGGCGTTCACCGGGATCACCGCTTTCCGGACGGCCTTTCAGAAACCGAAGGCTGTGTTGGGACTGCAGGACACCTCCGATGTGCCGGGCTGGCCTGCAGCAGTGCAGTTGTGGGTCGTCCCCGATCCCAGCGGCCTGAACGCCCACGAATCGGTGGAGTCGCTGGGCGAAAAATGGGCCGAAGTATGGGCGGCTGCCACCAGTTAGACTGGCCGCAGAACCGACAGATCCAAGCCCCTACGACCTGGATGGGAGGGAACGATGGCTGCCCCAGACCGTACAATCCTACTCACCGGCGCGACGAGCGGATTAGGCCGCGCCGTAGCTGGCGTGCTTGCCAAGCGAAACGATCGGCTCATTTTACATGGCCGAGACCGACAACGATTAGGTGAGATTGTCGACGAGCTGGCCGATATGCCGGCTCAGATAGAAATCGTTGAGGCTGACCTGAGCGATCTACAACAGGTGGAGCAATTAGCCACCGATGTGGCAGCGCTGACAGATCACTTGGATGTGCTTGTGCACAATGCCGGCGTGGGCAAAGGAGCCACCAATACCCGCGAACTGTCCGCCGACGGGTATGAGCTGCGTCTAGCGGTTAACTACCTCGCCCCGTTTGCCCTGACCCAACGTCTGCTACCGCTACTAGAGATTGGCGCGCCGAGCCGGATCGTGAATGTAGCCTCCGGGTCGCAGCAGCCCCTAGATTTTTCCGACCCCCACATGGCACAGGGCTACACCGGTGACCGGGCATATGCCCAAAGTAAGTTCGCGATGGTTACCTTCGGGTTTGCGCTGGCGAAGCGGCTGTTGGCTGATGTCGTGACCGTCAATAGTCTGCATCCGGCGTCGCTGATGCCTACCAAAATGGTCGAAGAAGGCTACGGGCACACGGTGGATGACTTAGAAACCGGGGTCAACGCGGTGGTCAATCTCGTGACCAACCCTGGGTTAGCGGGTACGACAGGGCAGTTTTTCTCGATTCAACAACCGGCCGCGGCGCACCCTAAAACCTATGAGGCAGACACGCAACAGCAGCTGTGGCAGCTCAGCGAAGACCTCACGGGCGTGCGCTACTAAGGAGCCTGCGAGCTTGGTGGTAATTCGTCGTTAGCTCTGCGGGTAGTCTTGTCCGCTAAAGCGGTCTTCCTGCTCGGCTTCCGCTCGATCTTGGGCCTGTACCGCTTCGGCGAGGTCGTCGACGGCAATGTGGGCCGGGTCTAAGTGGTGCGTCCGATAGGTTGCCCGTCCAACCATGTGCGCCGACACGGGCGAGGTAATCAGTTGTGCTAACCAGGCCACAATCAGCACGGGGATCACCGCCCAGGTTTGCAGCGCAAACCCCAGTCCGGCCAGTGACAGCAACAAGCCCAGCACCTGCGGTTTCGTTGCCGCGTGCATGCGGGAGAGGACATCCGGGTAGCGCAGCAGACCGAAACCGGCCACCGCCGACAGCAACGTGCCAAGCACCAGCAGGATCGCTGCGACGATGTCCATCCAGGAGTCATAGGTCAGTTCCATTAGATGTCACCGCCTGTGGGACCCTGGCGCGGTTCGGGCTCAGATCGGTTGGCGGCCGCGCCTTCGACGGTGAACCGGGCCAAGATGGTCGAGGAGATGAATCCGATCAGCGAGGCCACCACGACGATGGTGATGAAGTAGGTCGAATCGTTGAGCGCCATCCACACCGCTAGGCCCGATGAGAAGACGATCAGAATGACGTCCACGGCGATCGCGCGGTCCAACAGGGCCGGACCGCGGATGATCCGGTAGAGTGCACCCAATGCACCCAAGGCGAGAAATGCCAGGCTAATCCAGGCCGCTAGGCTCAATATGCTCATGAGTTGTCCTCCGTCCTGGTAGCTTGTTCGACGGGTACTTCGAGTTCGCTGTGACGTCGGATGAACCCGTCACCGGTGCGATCTTCTTCCTTGACCAGTGCGTGGTCGCGTTTCGATCCGAAAGCCCGGATCATGCGGGCTTCAATATCTAATGAGTCAACGCGAAACGCTTCGGCGGCTGCTTCGTCTGGTACGTCAATGACGTGCAGAAATAACGTCGAGCTGGGGCGGTCAACATCAATAACCAACGAGCCGGGGATCAGCGCATAGACGTGGCCGACCAGAGTGAGTAGCAGGTCGTCCTGGGTTCGCAGTTTCACGGCGACCACCGAGTTGACCACCTTGGGTCCGGGGTGGACTGCTTTGACGGCAACGTCCCACGTCGCCGCCGTGATCTTCCACAGGAAGTAGAAGATAAAGTTGATGGTGTGGAAAATATTGAGCCGGTCGGTAAATGGCACGGGCGGCAACGGGAATACTAACATTACGGCTGCGCTAAACAGGATCCCCAACACGATCGTGGACATGCTGAGGTCCTGCCATAGCGCGACCCAAATGAAGGTCAGCCCCACCAGCATGGGCCACTGGGATCGGCGAGAGCGTTGATCTTCAATCGCCGCCGGTGCGTCATCGTCGTGCTTGAGCTTATTGCGCGCGTTTTTTTCCATTACTCGTCGCCTCCTTCCGATCCTTGCTCGGTACCAGCGCCCTCGGAACCGTGAATACCCCAGGTCTTGAGTTCATCGGCTTCCAGTTGGGCTTCTTGCGCGGCCTCTTCACCGAGTACCGCTTCAATATACGGTGTGCGGTGAATCATGTCAGTGGCGGCTTCGTCGGCATAATCAAATAGTGGGCCGGCCACAACCGTCAGTGCAACCCCCACCCCGACCAGGGCGACGGTTGGGGCGACCAGGCCCGGTGAGTCTTGACGCAACGGTTTCTTGCCTTGTTCGGCGCGTTTGGCTTCCTCCATACCGCGCATGGCGGGGTCTTCGGAATCTTCGATCGGGCGCCAGAAGACGCGCGACCAGATACGCATCATGACCAGCAGGGTTAGCAATGATGTGACCACGGAGGCTGCGACGAGCACCAAGGCCAATGGCGTGCCGCTGAAGACACCGGCTTCGATGAGGCCGACCTTCCCGATGAATCCGGAAAACGGTGGGATGCCGCCGAGGTTCAGAGCTGGGATGATGAACAAAATGGCCACGAGTGGGGAAATTTTCAACATTGAACCAAGCCGGTCGATATTCGCCGAACCGGTGCGGTATTCGATCAGGCCGGTGACTAAGAACAGTGAGGTTTGAATGGTGATGTGGTGGACCACGTAGTACACCGTGGCGGTCAGGCCGATGTGGTTTGCCACCGACACACCAAAAACCATGTAGCCGATGTGGGAGACGAGCGTAAACGACAACACACGTTTGATGTCGAACTGCACCATCGCACCCAAGATGCCCAGGATCATCGTGAGCCCCGCAATGACAAGCAGCAGCGTGTTGACTCGGTCGCCGGGAAACAGCAGCGTCTCGGTGCGGACGATTGCGTACACCCCAACTTTGGTCAGCAGCCCCGCAAACACCGCCGTCACGGGTGCCGGCGCCGTCGGATAAGAGTCAGGCAGCCAGAAAGACAGCGGGAAAATGGCGGCTTTAATACCGAAACCAACCAGCAACATCAGGTGTAAAACCTGCTGTAAGTCCGGGTCGAGGTCGGCGAGCTTGAGGGCCAGATCGGCCATATTCACGGTTCCCGTGGCACCGTAGATCATGGCGATGGCCACCAGGAAGATCACCGACGAGACCACCGAGACGACCACGTAGGTCACCCCGGCTCGGACTCGTGGTCCGGTCCCACCGATTGTCAACAACACATAAGAGGCTGTTAACAAGATCTCGAAGCCAACGTAGAGGTTGAAAAGGTCTCCGGCTAAGAACGCATTCGATACGCCGGCCGTCAAGATCAGAAACGTCGGGTGGAAGATCGAGACGGGTTGCTGTGGCGACTCGTCACTGCCCACCCCCTGAGCCGAGGAAAACAACAAGACCAGCATGACGACGATCGATGAGATGACCAGCATCAGCGCGGAGAAACGGTCGACCACCAGAGAAATACCGATCGGGGCTTCCCAGCCACCCAGCTCTACTGCGGCGGCACCGCCGTTGATCCAGACGTCAACCAGAAGCCAGATTTCTAAGCCTAAAGTCAGCGCTAATGTGCTGAGCGTGACCACGATCTGGCTGACGGGTTTGCGAACGAGCGTGAAGGCGATCGCCGCGCCGAGAATGGGCAGCAGGACCGACAGCGGGGCAAGGGTCACCACGGAGAAATCATTCACCGGTGATCACCTTCTTTCGAGTCGGCTCCCGGCACCGCTGGATCATCCGGTGTGGTGAGGTCGTAGTAAATGTTGGGGTCTTCGTCGTCGTCCAGGAATTCGGATTCTTCGGAGGCCAGGTCGGCGTCATCCTCCGCATCGTAGGCGGGCTGTTCGGCGACCTGAACGTCTTCGATGTCGAGTTGGACTTCATCACGCCGGGCCAGCACCCAGGACCGGTAGATCAATGCCAACAGGAAGGCAGTAATCGCGAAACTGATAACGATTGAGGTCAGAGTGAGCGCCTGAGGCAGCGGGTCGAGGTATTCGTCGTCCGCGACCCCGTCGGTGACGATCGGTGGCAAACCCGCGGGTCCGGCCATGATGATGATCAGCAGGTTTGCCGCGTTAGTGAACATCATCAGCCCGAACATAATGCGGGTCAGGGTCCGATCCATGAGTAAGTAGATCGCGGCGGCAAACAACACGCCCATAATGAGCAGCAGGATGGCATCAATTGTCACTGCGACCTCCTGATGCTTTTGCGGTGGCTCGAGCTGCGGCCATTCGTTGTTCAGCTTCGGCGCGGTCGCGGGTTTCGATTTCGTAGCGGCGATCCACTTCAGAACCCAGAGAACGCAGCACGTCAATGACCAGTCCGATCACAACCAGATAGACACCGATGTCGAAGACCATGGCGGATGCGAAATGCACGTGACCAAAGAACGGGAGGAGTACTTCGACGTCGTAGGCCTGGAATACTTGGCCACCGAAGAATAGTGGGACAACTCCGGCGATCGCGGCGATGGCTAATCCCGAGCCCAGAATCAGGCCGGCAGGGATTTTGATCGCCTGTTCAAGTTCGAACCGGCCGCCGGCAATATAGCGAATCGCAAAGGCGATGCCGGCAAGCAGTCCGCCGGCAAATCCGCCGCCGGGAAGGTTGTGTCCGGCGATCAGGACGTATAGCGACACCAAAATGATGGCGTGGAAGATCAGTCGGGTGATGACTTCGAAGATGATCGAGCGCCGTTCCGGCGCGAGCGTCGCGCCGGCTACAATCCAGGGCTGACTGCGGACTTTGAAGAACTCCGCAAAGCTTTTAACCTCGTGTTCGTATAACGGTGAGTCGGAGACGCGGTAGGCGCCGACGGTTCCGGTGGCGATTTCGCCGGGCCGCTTGCGGCGCTTCTCTCGTTCGGCGATGAACACCAGGGAAGCGACACCGGTGGCGGCAGCCGCCAGGACAGTGATTTCACCGAAGGTATCCCATGCACGCATGTCCACAAGAGTGACGTTGACGATGTTTGACCCGCCGCCTTCGTTATAGGACAGATCGGGCATGGCCAGCGAAATCGGATCGGCAACTCGAGAGGCGATGACCGTAGCACCAACCCAGATCATGATACCGCCAAATGCGATAGCCAGCAGTGCTCGTGCCCACTGGTTATCGTGTTCTTCATGCACCTTCGGAATGGTTGGTGGCAGCACCCGAAGCCCTAGCACCATCGCTACGGTGAGCACGGATTCGACGAGCAGCTGGGTCAACGCCAGGTCAGGTGAACCCTGGAGCGCGAAAATCGCCGCCAGGCCATATCCGGTGGTCGAAACGAGTAGCACGGCCCAGAAACGGCGCTTGGCACGGATGGCGGCGATCGAGGCCAGAATCATGACGAGGCCGACTATGAAGAACGCAGGGTGGCCAGTGAGTATCCAGTCTCCGGAGAATGCGGCGTTGGGAAGCGAGACCGTGCTGTCATCCGCATTCGTGGGAAACAGCAGAATTGCCAGCGGCGCGATGACCGCGATGGACAGAATTATATAGAGATAGAAGGACAGGTCACCGCGTTGGGTACGACCGGTGATCCAGATCGCAAGGTCATCGAGCCGGGCCATGCCGGCGCGGTAGACCCGCGACATGTCCAGCCACTCAGGCACAGCCGCCTGAGCTTCATAGACCTGTCGGCGGATCGCAAATAGGGCCAGACCGCTCAAGATAATAAAGATCGATAGTCCCAGCACGATATTGAATCCGTGCCATAGCGCCAGCGGTTTGATCTCTTCGCCCTCGATGAGAGTAAACGTCTGGGCGAATCCATACGGGAGAGCCCCAACCCACTCCGGTACGAATGCTGCAACGAGCCCGGCTAGTGACAACAGGCCTGCTGGAGCGATGCCGACCCGTCCGAATCCGCGTCGTGCGGGCGTGGTGGGTAGGTTGACCAGTTCGCCTCCGGCCCGGACTTTCTTGGTGGCAAAGGCCGCCCACATGAACCGTGCGGTGTATGCGACGGTCAAGATGGAACCAATGACGACAACCACCAGTGGGGCCCAGCTCCACACGGCACCCCAGAAATTGGGTCCGGCGGCTAGGAAGTCTTCGCTGCGCCAGATGGCCCAGTCCATGGCGGCCTGCATGACAGTTTCTTTACCGATAAAGCCAAACAGTGGCGGAACTCCCGCCATGGACAGCGATGCGATCGCAGCAATCCAGAACAGGGCCGGTTGTGTTTTGCGCAGACCGGAAAGTTTGTGGAGGTCGCGAGTCCCGGTGATCTTATCGATCGCTCCAACGACCATAAACAGTGGAGCTTTGAATAAGGCGTGGGCAAGTAACATGGCCAGCCCAGCAATTGCCCCACTTGCGGTGCCCAGACCGTTGGCGATCATTAAAAAGCCCAGTTGCGAGACGGTTCCGTAGGCCAAGATGAGTTTGATATCGGTTTGGCGCAAGGCACGCCAGCCACCGACCAGCATGGTCCACATGCCGATGCCTAACACCATGACCTGCCAGACGGTTTCGCCGGCAAAGGCTGGCGCAAAGCGTGCCACCAAATAGATGCCGGCTTTGACCATCGCCGCGGCGTGCAGGTATGCCGAGACTGGTGTCGGGGCCGCCATGGCCGCGGGCAACCAGAAATGAAACGGCACCTGCGCTGACTTGGTAATAGCACCAAGCAGCACGAGCCCGATCGCCCAGGTCATATACGCACCTGCAAAGTCGCCAGTCAGTAACTGGGCGCCTTGAGCTACTATCTCTGAGAGGCGGAAGGTACCGGCGGCGTAGCCGAACATCACCAGGCCGACCAGCATGCCCAGACCACCAAAAGTAGTGACAATCAGGGCCGTCATCGCCGAGCGTCGTGCAAAGATGCGGTGGGCTTGGTACCCGATCATCAAGAACGACAGGATCGTCGTGACTTCCCAGAACACATACAGGACCAGTAAGTCGTCGGTGGTCACCAAACCGAACATGGCGCCGGCAAAGGCTAAGAATTGGGCCGCAAATGAGCCTAAGCGTGGTTCATCGGCAAGAAAGTACCTGGCACAATACACCAGGATGGCCGCACCGACACCTAAGACGATGAGGCCGAGAAACGCGCTGAGTGTGTCGAGCCGGAACGAGAGTTCAATGCCTAGATAAGGGATCCACTCCCAGGTCTGGACTAAGTTCGACTCATGGCTGTCTGCAGCGGCGCCGGAGGCCAGTAGCTCTTCAGAGTTGAGAACTTTTGGAAGCTGGGTGGCTAACCAGATAAAACCGGCTGTCGGGACCGCCGCAAGCACTAGGAAACCTGCACGTCCCCACTGTCGAATAATCAGGGGTGCGATGAGCGCAACCAAAAAAAGTGCTAGCAGCACAATCAGCACGGTTGCCTCCGTGAGGTCTAGGGGACGGTCACCTGCTTAACCTTACATATTGAGCCACGAGTTCTGTACACGACAGGCTGAAAAGCTGCGTTCTTCCTATCCTTCTTAATGCTAGTTTTATCTGTTCTATCTGCTTTTATCCGGACTTACCTGGATTTAAAACATTACCTAAATCACGTTGTATGACTCAAAAACCCTTCATTCAGTTCAAGTTTTTTACGATATTGGGTCCCGGAGAGTTCGTAAACGAACAAAGGGTCGCCACAAGACTGGCGCGCCAAGAGTCAGCGCTCGATGATTGAGCGGTGAAAATTTAAATGCGACTTGGAAGCGGTTGGGCCACGCTGGTTCTGGTAGCGATTGAGGTTCGGCCCAGTTCCATATGGATGTTCGGATGCTGACGTCAGCGCGAAGAATGCCAGTTGCCCGATCTTAGATCCCGGCCAGAGTTTAATCGGCAAGGTCGACATGTTTGACAGTTCTAGCGTGATGTGGCCAGAGAACCCAGGATCAATGAAGCCAGCTGTTGAGTGAGTTAGCAAACCAAGCCTTCCCAGTGACGACTTGCCTTCCAGTCGTGCTGCCACGTCAGAGGCTAGCGTGACCTGTTCGTAAGTCGAGCCGAGCGCAAACTCTCCGGGATGCAGAATAAACGGTTGGTCCGGATCGACGTCAACCATCCGAGTCAATCCCGCCTGATCTTCGGCTGGATCGATAAACGGGTAGTTGTGATTGTCGAAGAGTCGAAAGAATCGGTCCAGACGAACGTCAACACTGGCGGGTTGCACCATCTCGACGTCAAGGGGGTCCAAGCCGATCCGCCCGGAGTCCAATGATTGTTTGATATCTCGATCCGATAAAAGCACAGCTTAACGCTATCGCACTCATATCGATGCGCGCCCATTGTGGCGGATACCTACTCAATGGGCGCGCGGCGGGTTAGAAGATCAGGGCTTCTTCATCAGGTAGGTCGAGGTCCTCGTCGAGATTCGGTGCAATCTCGAGGTACGAGGGGTATCCATCGTCAACGAAGAGCATGACGATACCCTCAGCAATGAATGCTTCCAGAATGATCTGATTTTCGCTCGGTGGCACTGGTTGGTCGTCAATCAGCAATTGAACCGATGGACATTTTCCGCAGTCACAGGCTTCACCCACGGTGATGCGACCGAGTGTTCCATGCAGTTCGTCCCGCCAAGACTGCCAGGCTTCTGAACTATCGAGCTGGTTTGGGTCTGTTGCTTTTGCGCTGGTGATCATGGCGCTGATCAGCTGTCGTTCTGCCTCGGTGAGTGACCTTGCCATAACCGTTCCCCTTCTTTTCCGTCGATGGTATTAGGTGGACTATTGCACTGCGTCGAGCATTTCTTGGGCTAGGTCCGCCGGGGAGTCTTGTCCCTCTTTGGTGCCGATGTAGCGTGGCCGAAGCACATCAACCTCGACGATCTCAGGTTCGTATTCACGTTCGATTTGTCGCGCCAAACTATCGACGGCCATCTTTGCCGTGGCGTAGGCGCCGCCCTTGACGAAGCGTTTCTCCACGACGGTCGCAGAGGTCAAGATGATCTTTCCGCCGCCGTCTTCCTGCCAATACGGCAAAACCCGCGAGAGAACCTTCGTGGTGGGATAGACATTCATCTCCATCATCTTTTGCAACTCTTCGGTGAAGCCATCGGCACCGATACCGTTATCCATGCCAAACCCACCGTTGAGAAAAATGGCGCCGCGCAGAGTCTCAGCATGACGAAGGGCAGTCTCTACCAGAGAGTCAATGAACTGTGCGTCATCTAACGATCCCACCTGCACAGTGATCTGCGGATGATCAAATGGAGCCCCCGATACCGCGGATCGAGAAAACACCACGAGGTGATAACCAGCATCAGCCAAGGTAGGAAGAACCTCGCGGCCAAGATTGCCGGTTCCGCCGAGAATAATGAGTGCTTCTGAAACCTTGTCCGACATGGGTTCCCTCCCGTAACGCCGATCACGTGGTCTACTTCTTAGAATAGCAAGCCCCCGATGTTGAAGTTCAACACCGGGGGCTCAAATTGTGGATATTAGCGATCTGCTATCGCATCGCGCCCGCTACTTACTAACGGTCAGGCGTGCACAAAACATTTCATTCGATTGTTCGCGGGCTTTCAAGGAGACGTAACCGATTGCAGTCAGGCCAGCCAGCTGGCCAAGAATGAGCGCGACCGCGAGCCCATACATCTGGGCAATTGACGTGACGATAACGAGTGCGGACAGTACCGCCACAAGAGCGGCGAGGATACCAATAACGACGTTTCTGTTCTGGACGGTAATCATGGGTGCTCCCTCCTGATTTCCATGCAGTCGTTCAAAGAGTTTTTTGAATTACTCATAATATAGCCGGCAGAAGGCCGAGGATCTAGGCAACTTGGGCTAGCCGAATTAGCGAACAACAGATATGCCCTAATTACTTAAGTTGGGCTAAATTACCGCGAAATCATGCGGAAGTTGTGGTGTGAATTACGAAAAGCCGGCTTATAATCTTTCGTATCAAGCTGGAAGCACTAGCAAAGTGACCTGAACAACGAAAATATTATGCTTGCTGTTCTCTAATGGCAGAAATAAACGAGTGCACGATGTTCAACGGAGGGTATCTGCCTCGGCTAAGACGGCCCCAAGCAACACGGTTACCACCACCGCTATCCCGACCGTCACGAGGGTAAGGATGAATAAGCCCAACGCCGCAAAGATCGCAATGCCTGCCCCGAGGGTGGCTAGAATTCCAGAGAACCACCAAATTCTGGTGCGCCTACGTTGATGTTCAGCCATAGTTTCCTCGTGCAGGACAGTGATAGTTGGGTTGCGTCAGCTTAGTTCAGGCTAGCTTCAGGAGCAGCTGCTGGTGAGCATGTGAAGACTCAGCGAAAGGTAATAGTTGACGCAGGTATTATCCGGCTTCTTCATTATCTGGCTGATTATCGCCGTGGGCTTTGGAGTCGGAAAAACCGGAACCCTTGGACCACAAGCCCAACCGGTGCTGTCACGGGTCGCATTTTTCGTTGCTTCTCCGGCTCTGCTGTTTACCACGTTGTCCAACAGTGACGTCTTTTTGGTTCTGGGCCCTCAGCTGTGGATTGCCACGCTATCTGCGGGGATCGCCGCAGTGGTCTACCTGCTCATCGCTCACTTCGTCATAACCAAACGCAGCGCGTCTGAGCGGATGATCGCCGCCTTATCAGCTTCGTTAATGAATTCAGCAAACCTTGGATTGCCCATCGCGGCCTATGTGCTGGGCGATGCCAGTTACGCCGCGCCGGTGATTTTGTTCCAGCTGGCGATCTACACGCCGATTTATGTGTTCGTGTTGGACAGCCAAACGCTCAAAGAGTCCCGCCAGGATCCCACAGCACTCAAAGTGGTTCGAGCCGGGTTCTGGCGCAGCCTCGGTCGCATTTTCAGTACCGTGGTCCGTAACCCGCTCATCATTGGTTCGGCTTTTGGTTTGGTGTTTTCAGTGACCGGCTGGCAGCTGTGGGAGCCCCTTGAACAGTCAATCACTCTCATTGCTGGTGCGGCAATCCCGGCGATGCTGTTAGCGTTTGGTATTTCGCTGGTTGGTTCGAAGCCACTGGCCAAAGAGCACGGTCGCCGGCGTGACACCGTGCTCGCCTCGGCGGTGAAACTTATCGTGCACCCGTTGGCCGCCTGGCTCTTAGCAAGTTTCGTTTTCCAATTGGATCCTGAAGGAGTGCTGATCGCCAGCGTCCTGGCCTCCCTGCCGACCGCTCAGAATGTTTTCGTCGCGGCGTCACGGTACAATACAGGGCTGATCGTGGCTCGCGATACGGTGTTCATCACGACGATTCTTGCCATTCCGGCGATGATTGTCGTCGCGGGTCTGCTAGCTTAGAAATATTGTTACCGATGTCGAAGGAATCTACGGTGCCAAAAACTTCCACACGCCGACGGCCGTTGGTCCGGCGGCCAAGTTTTTGGGCCGTTATTGCCGTGCTGCTGGCGGTTATCGCCGGCGCGGCTATCGCGCTGCTAAACAGGCTGGTGTATAACCCCGAGTCAGCGGTTGAAGCATATGTCGAGGCGTTGCTGGCCGGGGACGGTGAGGCGGCCATGGCACTATCGCAAGCGTACCTGCCCGAGGATGCTCCGGCATCAATTTCGACGGTGTTATTAGACGGTGACCCACTGGCTGCCTCGGCCGCAATGCTGGAAGACGCAGAGATCGAAGCCGTTGAAGCGGACCCACCCGAAACAGCTCGCGATCCGGAACTCACCCAAAAGGTCGTGGAAATTCGATACCGGGATGCTGCCGATGAACCACAGACGACGTCGCTGGTGGTCAACAAGACAGGCACCTCGTGGCTGTTCTTTCACGAGTGGGCACTGCATCCCATGGCGTTACAACAAATCCAGCTGAAACCGCAGCAGATCCCCGAACATTCCAGTGCTGATGCGCCGGTCGCTCATGTGCATAACGAACCGACGCCGCTGCTGGGGACCGATGAGCAGCCGGCAACGCTAGCGACCTTTGCCCCGGCCCTTGTGGAACTGGAGTATGAGGGCACCTATCTGCACGTCGATGAACCGGTCAGTTTCGCTGTCACCGATGTGTTAGCCCCCGGCGCGACGTCGGAATTTGCTTTCGAAGTTAACCTGACCCCTGCCGTGGACGAAGCAATTATTGAAGAAGTCCAAGACGAACTGCAACGCTGCACCGAGCAGACGGTGCTGAAACCCGCCGGATGTCCATTCGGCTATGAGACGCCCCACCGGGTGGTACCCAACTCGGTCTCCTGGTCGATTGAGCATCCCGAAGTGCAGTATTCCTGGGAAGATTCCGAACCGAAGATTGAACGTGTCATGGCGACCGCGCAACTGTCGGCCCAAGAAATTCACATTGGCACCGGCCAACAATCGACGGTCGAGTACGAAGAGCCCTTCGAGATGACCGCCGAGCTGGAGCTGACACCAGAAAACCTCCGGGTGCGGCCCAACTGGCAGTAGTTATGCGGCGCCACGGCTGGAAATACGTCCGACCCAGGATTTGACGGCCGCATCGGTTGGCTGATCCGTGCGGAAGTAGGCCATGTCGCGGGGAGCATAGGCGTCAATGGCAGCACGCTGTGTGTCGGTGAGTTCTTCGGTGGCACCCAGTGCCGCGACGAACAACGATAGCTGCCTAGACTCGGCATAGTGTGCCGCCAGAAAATTGTTGGCGCCGCGGTGAAAGATCTCGTCGCGAGCTTCGGCGACGACGATGATGGCCTCCACGTTGTCGACGTATTGGGCCGCGAGTGGGAACTCTTCAACCGCCGTCGTCACACCGCGTTGATCGGCCAACATGGTGCCCAACCGCTGGGCGAAGTCGCGTGCTGTGGGTTCGGGGCCGTGGGCGATCAGGGTTGCCATGAAACAACACATCCGTTCGGGTAGACGACACGTTGGTGTCTAGTCTAGCCCGGACGGATGGTTGTGTTGATTCTGACGTTAGTGAATGCCGCGCAGATCCAGATCCAGGGTGGTATGCGCGTCGTCATCGCCGTTGGCGTGGATGGTCACAGGGATGCCCCAGTCTTGCTGGTACAGGTGGCAGGCGGCCGAATCCGGAATTGGCTGACCGGGTTCGCCGTCGCACGCGGCCGCACGGGCGGTGACGTGCAGGACGCCTTCGGTGACCTCGGGGTTCAATGTCAGCTGACGAGTCAGACCCGTATCGCGCCCTTCGCCGGCCAGCAGGAGGTTCTCGGGTGTCGAGGAAATGGTCAACTGGGTCGGGTCGCCCCACCGGTCATCTAACTTTTGACCTTTAGGAGCGGCAAACGAGATGTTGATCGGGACGTCACCGGCCACCAGCTTCGTGGGCGGACGCTGGACTTGCATTGCACCTTCATCCACGTGCAGAAACTTCTCGGGCACGGCGATGCGCACCAGCTGGTGGGCGTTGGTTTCAACCACGACAATCGAGACGGCGTTGCCTTCGGTGTCGGTTTCGACCAGGATGTCGGAGGGTTCCTGCAGGTCGCGGGCGACGGTGGTGACCTCGGCGGGCTTGGTCGTGCCGTCTGGATTGCGGGTTTCAGGGGCCCAGCGACGAATCGCGTGGTTATAGGTATCAGCAATCAGCACGGACCCGTCGGGCAGGTTGGTCACACCCAGCGGGTGCTGCAGCCGTGCAGCTTCGGGGTCACCGTCGCGGAAGCCGAAATCAAACAGTCCGGTCCCCACCACGGTGCCGACCTCGGGTTTCTTCGAATCGTTTTCGGTCGAGGGGATGACGTAGCGCACCGCTGAGGTTTCAGCGTCGGCAACCCACAGGGTACCTTGCGCGTCGATCGATAGTCCGGAGGACTGCGCGAACCAGGCCTCGTCGGCTGGGCCATCGGTCAGGCCTTCGAGTGCGGTGCCGGCATAGACGGCAAGCTCTTTGCTCACCGGATCGTACGAGAACAGCTGGTGGGTTCCGGCCATCGCGATAATCGCGACGCCTTCGGCCTCAGAGTACTGCACATCCCAGGGAGTCGACAGCGAGGTGGCAAGCGCACCGGCGGCAAACGGCGTCAGGTCTGCCTTCTGCGCGCCCCCGTCATCGGTTTGTGGCGTGGCGGCTTCATCTTGGACGCGTTCAGAGTCGATCAGGCGTTGTACCCCATTGCCGGCGACCGTGGTGACCTCGCCGGTTGACAGGTTCACGGCGCGCAGTCGGTGGTTGACCGCATCAGCGACGAGCACGTCATACCCGACGGTTTGGGCAATGTCTTCGGGCAGCAGGGCTAGACCGTGGGGTTCATTGAATAAGGCGATGTCTCGGGCGCCGTCGGCGTGACCGCGGACCGAGATTTTGTCGGGTGCGGCTTGGGCGGTCTCGTCCGAGATGGGGTCGCCGGTGCCGTTACCGCCAATAGTCTGGAGCACGGTTTCTAAGTCGTCGGCGACTTCGACAAGGCGGTGATGGCCGGTGTCGGCCACTAAGAACGAGCCGGTTTGGCTGCCGCGAGTGCCCAGGGCGATGGCCTTGGCCGGGAACTTGAGGTCACGGGCCACGGGTTCGGGAGCGACATAGGGTCCTTCGCCCCGGTGCAGCGTACCTTTTGCATCATGTTCTTCGATGAGTTGGTCAATGAGCGGGTACAGGCCGGACACGTGGCCCTCGCCGGTCAGGTGAGCGACGACGTAACCTTCGGGGTCGACAACGACGAGAGTTGGCCACGCGCGAGCCGTGTAGGCCTGCCAGGTGATCAACTCTGGGTCATTGAGGACCGGATGAGCGATGTCGTAGCGTTCGATGGCGGCGGCAACCGCGGAAGTTTCGGCCTCGTAATCAAATTTTGGTGAGTGCACACCGACGGTGACCAGCACATCGGAATATTTTGCTTCGAGCGGGCGCAGTTCGTCCAACACGTGCAGGCAGTTGACACAGCAGAACGCCCAGAAGTCGAGGATGACGATTTTGCCGCGGAGGTCTTTGAGGCTGAGGTCTTGATCGCCAATGTTGAACCAGGTCTCACCGACCAGTTCGGAGGCGCGGATACGTGGAGTTGAGGCTGCCGAAGTCATGGCTAGTATTCTTCCCCATCCCAGACGCGATGCAAGAATTTTCGTCACACGAGGTAGTCAGTTTTCACCATGGGCAAATCGCCAAGCGCAGGAAAATTCGCCCGATCGGCGGTTAAGGGTGTTAAGATATTCCCTAGGCTTTCGGCGAGCTCGTCACTGCTCGACGAAGTTTCGCGGGTGTAGCTCAATGGTAGAGCGCTTGCTTCCCAAGCAAGATACGCGGGTTCGATTCCCGTCACCCGCTCTGTATATCTACGGTCCACCGGCGAAATGCTCCATCGGGAAACAGCCGCTTGGGTTTGAAGGACGAGAACAAGACCGTGCCCGGATAATCCGCTAATACCCGACGCAGCATCGCCAGCCCTTGTTCGTCCAGCGCGGCGTCAAGGTTCTCTAATACCAGCAGTCCGGGTTCCCCTAACAGCGCACGGGCCAGTTTGAGCCGGGCGACATTCGACCGGGACCAGGGCTCTCCGTCGTTTTTCAAGTGGGTTTTGAGTCCCTTGTGTTCGACGTAGACCAGTGCGCTCAGTCCAACTCGGTGCAGCACGGCTTGCACGTCTTCGACCGGTGCGTTGGGAATACGGTAAGAGGTTAGCCGTTGGACGGACCCGCGTTCTAGGGGCAACCGGACGGAGGCCATCCCAACGAGTTGCCGACGCAGTGTCGCCGGTGCAGCGCCGTAATCAATGCCATCGACGATCACGGCAGGCTTAGCTTCTGAGTCTGCTGCCAGGGGGTTGAGCCCTTCCAACAGAACGGCACGCAAGACCGCATTGATCCGATCTGGGTCCGCGGAGTCGAGGAGGACACGCTCGCCGGGTCCGGCATGCAGATCGGGTAGCTGCTCCCGTTCTACGGTGAGGTTTTCAATGACCAGGCCCGAATGCTGCTCAGGTGGACCGTCAGGGTCCTGGCCGCGTTCGTTCTTCCATTCGCGCTCGCGTGCTCGTACCGCGCGTCGTACTTTGGATGCCGAGTGCAAAATTGGCGCCAAAATGCGCAGTGCCGCGCGGTAGTTCTGACGGTATTCCACGACCTTGCCCAATTCACCCATCGGGGTCGCGAGTACGCCGAGTAACGTCATGATGGATGCCACGCCAGCGACGTCGATCGCACCCAAAACCGCCAAGTAAACCACGGCAGCCGTGCACAGGCTGGCGGCAGTGATGGTTAAGGCCCGGATCAGCCCGGTTACGCGAGCGCGTTGGACCGCTGCGTTGACAACCTTCGACGAAGCCCGGTCGACGGCGTTGAGCTCGCGTCTTACGGCTCCGGCGACCTGGACGGATTCGCCGGCTTGGACGGTGTCGGCGATGCGTGCCGACATGCGGCCGCGGTAGCGGCGGACGGTTCGGGCCCGACGGCGTGCAACGCGCGCCAAGAAGGGCATGAGCACGACGGTGATACCCAGGGGGATGGCCACGGCGACGGCGACGGGCCAGTTCACGATGCTGAGCACCGCAAGGACCACGATGATCAGCGGTAGGGCCGTCAGCAGGGGGACGAGCCCTTGAGCGATCCAGTTGCGCACTGCGGTGAGGTCATTGGAGGCGCGCGTGACGACGACCCCCAGCGACCGGTTGCCAATATTGTGCAGGGCTGCGCTGACGAGCCGACGACGTTGTTCGTAGACGTAGTCCTGGCCGAGATCTTCGGCGACAATCCGTTCGCCCCAGCGTGCTAGGCCGATACCCAGCACCGCGGCCGCCAGACCACCCATGGTCCCCCACGGTGGTGTCGCATCAGCTGTCGGCCTTGAGGCAGATAGTCCCGACAACAGACTGTCAACGGTTAAGGCCATCGTCAGTGCTAGCACAGCCTGAATGACCCCCAGCACGACCAGCGCGACCAGCAGATAACGACGACGGCCGCGCCAGACCTTTGGCATTCGGGCGTTTTCGGTCGTGGCACCCTGTTGGGGTTGGGCTTTTGTATCCGACATCGTTTCGGGTGGGGTCACTGCCATGAACGCACCAACAGTGCCGCAGCTTGATCGGGGTGGGTCAGCTCGTAGGTGGGGATAACCGGCACATCGCCCAGGACCATGCAGGCTTCGGCCGTGGCCAGTGGGGATGCGGTCATCACGCCGGAGGCTACCGCTACGCGCAATCCGACGGACTGCAGTTCCTGCACGCCAGCGCGGGCGCCCAACGCATCGGAGGCGGCGAACACGACCTGATCGACGATGTCCTGGAAGGTTTCGTCACGCAGCAGGTGCGCGGTTTCTTCCTGATACATCCCGTCGGCGATTTCGATGACCACGACATCGGTATCGGCTTCGGTAAGTTCCTCGACGATTCCGACGGTCAGGGCCCGCAGCTGGGTCATGTGCAGTTGGAACGTGGTCGGATATCCGAAGTCGGTGAAGTCCAGGACGCGCTGTGCGCCGGCGTCGTGGTAAATCATCGGGTCGTTGCCAGCACCTGTTCCGGTGATTTTGCCGGCCGCGACGCGACGGCCAGATTGGGTTAGCCCGTTGATCAGGCAGGCCATCGTCGTGGATTTTCCGGAGTTCATGGCGGTGCCGAGCACGGCGATGACCTCGGGACGGCCGTGCCCGTTGGCTGAAGCAGTCGAGGTGTACTCGGGGTGTTCGGGGGTGTCGTAGGGCGCAAACTGCGCGAGATTGACTACACCATTGTCGTCGGCCAGCAGACCGACCGGCTCGATCACGGTGGGAAAGTCCATCTTCTCGTGGGCTTGGGTCACGGTGCCCGCGATGCCGCCGGCTGCCACGAGGTGACAGGGTTCTAGCGAGCCGGGCACATGAGCCAGGAACTGATCGGCCGCGTACCGGTTGCCGTAGGCCAGCATGATCAGCGAGCCTTCGAACAGGATGGCTTTGCGTGACTCAGGGGTTTCAATGCGCTTGTGGTTCAGGATTTCCCGGACCCGTGCGAGCACGATATCGCCGCTATGCGGGACCACGGTCTGGCCGGTGATCAGATGAAAGTCTGAGGGCCGTTCAGCCACAGCCGCTTGGACGTGACGAGTGGTGTATGAGGCTTGAACTTTTGGGGGCAGGCTCAGCTTCGTCAGTTCCACCGGTAGGAGGTTGGGGTACTGCTCCAGCCCGAAGGCCGTAGCGGGGGTCGAAGTTTGCGGAACAAATGTGGCAATAGCCATGATGGTGACCTTTCAGTCGGCGTGTTCAGATACCTATAGTTCAACAAGCCACGATGAGCCCATCATGACGGTTCCATGAGAAGCTTCTCATCTACGGGGAAGAACGGGACGTAAGCGACTCCCGAGGTGTTGTAGGGGAACTTGATGCCCATAATGACGCGGATGCCCACGTGCATACCCCAGGCTGCGACCGAAAACCCTTGGCCGACCCGGCGATTGACCAGTGCAATCGGTGCACCGAGCTCAATGGCCAGGGTGGCAATACCGGCCAGCGTGAAGAAGCCACTGGCCTGGTAGAGTTCTGCAGCTGCTTTGGGTGGTGTGGCACCGAAGACTTCCTTGCGCACCGCATCGGCGGCGATTTGATCACGCAGGGTGCCACCGCGGGCCCAGGCCCATCCCTGAGGGCTGCGGATCTTGGCAATGCCGGAGATGAAATACACCGCGCACGTGGCGAGATTCATAGCGGTGGGGATACCACCGTAGGCTCGGTCAAACCGCTGTGGGCTCAGACTTTTGTCTCGGACGAGGGCGTCCACCGATAAGGCGTCGGCGCTACGACAGGTGCCGAGGATAACTTGGTGCCACAGGGCGGTGTTGTCATTATGGAAAATCATGCCCCAGGAGTTGCGGTAGCTCAGCGTCCAATACTGGAAGGCCGCATTGACCGGGCCCATGACGCGATGGGCCACCCCCAGCGTGGCGAGCACGTTGGTTGCCTGGGCGACGTCGAATATCGCGTTGGCTATCGTTGGTGGCAGCGGACGACGCAGCACCCGCACCGGCCCCACGGGTTTGAACGTGGCGGCATCCTGGGTGTGCAGTTTGTGAAACATTCGGCGTCGTCGGAGGTTATTCCAGGTGGTAAAGGCGCCGGTCGCCAGCCGGGCTAACGCAGGTCGGATGGGTTGGGCCGCCGGTCGCAGGACGGTGACGACGCGACGGAGCAGGTCTGGGTGTGATGTCATGCTGGTTCCTCCACAAGCTCGGCCGTTCCGCCCACCCGACATTGCGCGTGGACGGTTTCCCGTGCGGGCATATCCGACTGCGCGGTGAAATAGTCGTCGAAAATAAATCGGCTACGAACGACCACGACGCGTTGCACGGCCGCTTCACGTCGACGCAGTTTTCGGGTGGGGTTCGCCAGTGAATCGGCGTAGCGCTGTGCAATGGCAGCCGCCTTACCGCGGCGCACCCCGCGAGCGATCTGTTTGCGGACCTGGTTGAGTCCCCCGGTGCCGTAATGCCGGTAGTGCAGCGGGACGCGCTGACCATCGTCGGTGATGCCAATGACGTGCGGCACGGTCACACGACCCTTGCGGTCGGTGGAAAACATCGGATAAGTCGACAGCGGGAATGAGTCGCGAGCAAACTTGTTGCGCTTGACGTCCTTGGGGGTACCTACGTAGTGGCGCAACGGAGAGAGCAAGACACCGGCGAAGGCGGCGTATCCGGCTACGGCCCACAGATCGCGGGGAGTCACGGGCGCTGAGCGGCCCCTGTGAGGGGTGGTGAGAGGTGTTCGTGTCATACGAAGCGAGGTATTCCTTTCTGTATCAGTGAGCAACGTCTCGGGCTGCGGCCCGGGCGGCCCACAGCCCTGGCATCCCGTGGACCCCGGCCCCCGGCGGAGCCGAGGACGATGCTAAATACACCCGAGGTCGGCCGGCCGTGGTGGATGGTGTTGAGAGTCGATACGGGTCGAGAGTGTATCCGGGACGCAGCAGTGCTTGGGCACCAGTCATCGCGCCACCGGCGATGTCTCCGCCGATCAGGTTCGGATTCCAGCGTTCCAGCGCTTGCGGGCAAGTGGAGACGGATTTTCTGATGCGGCTTTTGAAACCCGGGGCGAAGCGTTCGATTTGATTGCAGATCAGCCGCTGGATCTCACCCGGTTGGGACTCTTGATAGCCATGCGGCACGTGTGCATAGGTCCACACCACGGTTTTCTCAGCTGCCGCGCCAGTGGTTCGTGACGGGTCTGCGGCTTGTTGCTGGCCGACCATGACAAAGGGATGACGGGGCATAATTCCTGCGGCGACCTGCGTGGATGCTTGCACAAGTTCTTGGCTGCTGCCAGCCACGTGGACGGTGCCTGCCTTGGCGACCTCGGGATTGGTCCACGGGATCGGACCGTCGAGCAGGAAATCGACCTTATACGCCGCGGTACCGTACCGCCATGATGCCAAGCGCCGACGCGTCGGCCGCGACAGTAGCGGCCCGGTGTCCGTGGGGTGGCCGGTGATGCGCAGTATTTGTGCGGGTGTAAGATTCAATATCACCGCGTCAGCGCGGGGCAACTGCGTAAGGCTGGTGATCTCTTGGTTCAGATGCACCCGGCCACCGTAGCCGGTGAGCACCGAAAGCAAAGCGTTGATGAGTTGACCGGTCCCGCCTCTGACGGCCGGCCAACCTCGCGTCATACCTAAAGCACCAAATAGTGCACCGAATGCGCCGGTGAAGGGTTGAGATAACGGCACGATCGCGTGCGCGGCGGAGCCCAGGAACAGCGAGCGCGCAGCTTCCGTTGCGAAGCAGGTGTTGGTGAGCCAGGAGGCGGGGGCCAGTGCTGTCGGCCCAAATCTGGCGAGACGCAGTGGATGCGGGGGCATGCGCAACATCGGTCCCAGAACGTTGGCCAGGTGCTCATCTATGCCACGACTAAGGTGCCCGTGGAGCCGTCGCCATGGCCGGGCATCCTGGCCTAGGCCGCGCGCGGTTTTTTCGACGTCTCGATAAAGCATAGCGGCCTGACCGTGTGGGAGTGGATGGGCCATCGGCACATCCGTGTGAACCCACTCTAAGCCGTGCGAGGTTAGGTCGAGTGCTCGAAAAGCTGGGCTGGCCACACCGAAGGGGTGGCCGGTGGCGCCAAGGTCAACGACCGTTCCGTCACCCAGGGCTGGTGCCGAGGCTGCGGCTCCCCCGGGGTGGGCGTTGCGTTCATAGACGTCGACCTCCCACCCATCCCGTGCCAGGAATGCAGCCGCGGTGAGCCCGTTGGGGCCCGAACCTACCACGATGGCGCGACGTGGCCGAGGTGATGAGGTGTGATGAGGTGACATTCGACCGTCCTAGTGCTGATGATCTGGGTGACCCCGTATCACAGGGGCTGACACTTTCATCCTGGTACAGACAGATGAGACGAAGATGAGGCGAGTATGAGAGGACGATGAGAACGGGCTATGACTGCAGCTGGCACCAGTAGGCGTCCCAGCCTCCGGCGGCTGTAGCCTGTTTGCCCGCTTCGACGATGAGCCCGTGGAAGCGTTGGTGTTCGGCCACGCTGAACCGGGCTGCTTCCATGGCCGGGGTCAGGGCTTTTCGTGCAGGCACGTATCCGTTGGGAACGGTATAGCCGGCGGCGGCAAGCATTCGCCGGGCATAGGTGTCCCAGATGAATACGGGCCGATCGTACACGTAGAGCAGCAAGTCGTCGGCGGTCTCTGGACCAATACCTCGCACCGACATGAGGTGGGCACGCAACTGCTCGGTGGATTCCTGGTCGGCAAATTCGTGGTTAGTCAGGAACCAGGTCGCATAGTTTTTCAAATACGTTGCTTTGGCATTCATGAACCCGGCCGGACGGATCAGGCTTTTGAGCTCGTCAAGGTCCACGGTCGAGATGCCGGAAGGGTGCAGCACGTCATGTTCACGTAAGCCATCGAGTGCTTGTTCGACGTTCGTCCAGGCGGTGTTCTGCGTCAGAATTGCGCCGACTCCGACCTCAAAGTCAGTATCTGCCGGCCACCAAGTACCAGGGTCCACAGCGGAATCGAGCAACTCATACAGTGCACGAAAGGACCACTGGGCGTTCATTATGCGTCTTTCATCCGGGGTTCTTGCATCGAAGCGAGCTTCAAACACACCACCTTACGCCACGTCAGCACTCGACCGATGTAACCTAAGTTACGGATCAGTAGCACTCCCACCACACCTCAAGAGGTCATGAATGTCGAAACGTCGATTGTTTGGAATACTTGCGGGGCTGATCGTGCTCGCCGCCGTCAGCATTGCTCTTGTGCCTCGGGCCGATGCGGCAACCGTTAGTCGAATTGTCGACGGAGATACGCTGGTCGTCACGTTCGACGGGCAAGAAGAAACAATTCGCTTGCTCAACATCGACACCCCTGAAACAAAGCACCCATCCAAGGAGAAACAGTGCCTGGGCGACGAAGCGACAGACTGGCTGGAACAGCGCCTCCCTCCGGGCTCCACGATCGAGTTAGCGTTCGATCAAGAGAAAACCGACCGGTACGGTCGGCTGCTTGCTGCCGTGTATGAGAACGATTCACTGGTCAACGCTGAAATCGCGGAGCAAGGACTCGGGGTGCCCGTAACATTCGGGGACAACACAACGTTTCGCGCCGACGTGCAAGCGGCCCACGAGACCGCCAAGAGTGCCCAGCGAGGACTATTTGATCCCGAAATCGATTGCACGATGCCGGCAAAGGTCGACACCATTGAACAGCTCGCAGAGCAGGTGGCTGAGGTCGCCGTGGAGGGAGATCCGGGCCCAGCCGTTGAGGAGGCCACGCAGTTGGTAGCAGATCTTGAGACGCTTGCCACTGAGCTTCAGCCCGCCTCGCTGGGCGTCAACGGGTTGGCCATCTATGGTGCGTCATCGATAGATACATATACTGCGAAGTTCACCACTCGCATCGATACTGCACGGGAGAATGCGGAAGCTCAGAGTTCGAAGCTTGAGACTGCCAAGAGCGAGTGGGATGCCGAACAGGAGCGGCTACGTGAAGAGGAAGAACGACGCGAAGCCGAACGGGAAAAGGCCAAAGAGCGAGAAGCTGAGCAGCAGGCCGAAGCGGAGCGGCAAGCTCGGCAGGAACGCGAACAGCAAGCCCAACGTCAGCGCAGTGCTCCACAACCACCCGCTGAACCAGCGCCGCCACAAAACCCCGCCCCGCAGCCCACGGCACCGGCCGCTCCGACACCGAAAAAGAACTCATCCTGTGTGCCTTATGGGCCTGAGATCCCGTACTCTAACGATGGTGGGTACACCGGTTTACGCTATGGGATGCCCGGTGGGAAGACGTTCCGCAAGTGCAGCTAGAACACGTTAGCTGACGTCTTTGGTGAACACCTGTTGGCGACTCGACAGCAGCACCGACGAAAAGGTGACGGTTTGCGGATACACGTCGACGATCGTGGCCCAACCGTCGTGCATCCCGCGCAGAATCGTCGGATCGGAAAACAAGTCAAAGTTGTAGGAGGCCGCACCCGAGACCCAGACCGGAATATTACCGAGCGTGCCGGAGATTTGATGGTGGTAGTGCCCCGACAGAATGGCGCGCACATCCGAGTCCTTGATGACCTCGTGTAACGTCTCCGGATCCTCGAGGCCCGAGCCACGTTGGGACACCGTGGTCGACGGGATGGGCGGATGATGAACGGTTAGCAGCGTGCCGTGTTCGGCGGGTTCTTGCAGCACCTCGGCCAGCCAATTGTGCTGCGCAGCGGTCAGATGTCCAAAGTTGCGGCCGACGCCGTGCGAGTCCAACCCAATGATGCGTAGGCCATCAACGTTATGCACGGTATCGCACAGTTCGGGACCGGTTGCGATTTTGGCCGGGTTGAAGGCCGTGCCGATCGAGTCGATGGGGTCATGATTGCCGCCGATGGTGATGAACGGGATGCCAAGATTCTCCTGAAAATGGCCAAAGTAGGCTGCTACGTCGTCATGCACATTATGGTTGCGCTGTCCAATATCACCGGAGACAATGATCGCAGCGGGGTCTAGCGTCACGACTTTGTCCAGAGCCTGGCGCATTCGGGCGGGAGTGTCCATCACGTTGCGCAGGAGTTTGCCCTCTTCCACGAGGTGCAGGTCGGACAGGTGAACAAGGCGGAGGGTCGGAGACTGATTGGTCATAATATTTCATCCTAACCTTCCGACGCGATAGGCCCCACGCGCAGGGAAACGTTGAGCTGAAATTTACCTGGACGAAAGGTTTGGTTCAGAACGCGTGGGTAACCTCGGAGATGTTCCAGTGACCTAGAGAACGCTCCAAACTGACATGATGCACTGCGGTCAGGCTCGCAACGGCCTGACCGTTAGTGTTTCATCACTCGTCAAGCTGGGCGATCGCTGAAGCCAGGATCGCTTCGCTAATGTCGGTAAATTCGTCGTCGGTTATTTCATCACTCCCGATAAAGGCCACCTGGATGGCGTAGCCTTCGTGTTCAGTCATGACGGTCAGCGCTGTCGTGGATTGGCCCGTATCGTCGTCATCGGTTGGATGGCGTTGCCACAGCAGGCCCGAGCCCGAGTCGGTTTCAATGGCTTCGGCCGTAAAGGTATATTCGAGTTCGGCCCAATCGGGTTCGGACTCATCCGCCAGCATCATGGTCAGATCATTGCACTCGGTGGTGACGTCTGTAACGGCGCGCTGGTGTGCGGCGACTTCGTCGGCGGCCTGGGCTGAGCCACCGGTATCTTCGGTAATGCCGGCCACCTCGATGCTGCCTGCCCCCGCGAAGTTGCCGGTCGTGAAATCGACGCGCGTGATCGCCTCGGAGGAAGCCAAGATCGGCGACCAGTCCAGGGCGGCGATGGGTTCAGCACAGGATGCCGGTTCGACGTTGAGCTCTTGGGCGGCGACGGCACGATCTGCCGCGTTGTCACGGACCGTGGTGAGCTCCTGTTCTGTTGCGGGCTGGACTTGGTTGAAACCCAACTCCATGGCCATCACCGCAGCACCGCCGGCGGCTTGTTGATCGTCGCGGGCGTCGGTAGCGATGAGCGCTTCGACCTCATGTTGCTGATCAGCCTCGGCCGGGACCTCGTCGTCGGAGGCACAGCTGGTGAGTCCTAACCCAGCGATAGTCAGGAGAGTCAGCGTGGTGGTGAACTTACCGGGTCGTGTCATGGGTGGTGGGCTCCTGGTCGGCGGCTGCCATGCGGGCATAGTATTCGTTGAGGGCATCGAGGTCGGTGTCGCCGTGTTTATCGACGCGAGCGTCGCGGCGTTTGGCCTGTTGCACATCGTCTTGGCGCCACCGGAACAGCACGATCAGAGCCATGGCGACCGTTGGGAACTCACCGGTCCCCCACATAATGAGGCCGCCAATCTGTTGATCTTCGATCGCCGAGGCGCCCCAATCCCGGCCGATGGCCGAGAACCATTCGGACATCAGCAGCGATTCGGAGCCGGTCAGCGACACGGCAATGAATGCGTGGAAGACCATCGTGGCCAATAGGACGACCAGGCGCAGCGGGTAGCTGGGCCGGTTGGGTAACGGGTCGATGCCGATCATCACGGACGCGAAGATGAACCCGGTCAGCAAAAAGTGGATGTTCATCAGTTCGTGGCCGATGTGGTAGCGCAGCGCGAATTCGAACACCGGGGTGAAGTAGAAGATCACCAGCGAGCCGGCGAAATTCACCGCCGCGAAAATCGAGTTGGTAATGACCTTGGAATACTTTGAGTGCAGGATAGCCAGCATGTATTCGCGTGGACCGCGGGTGCCGTCCTGGCGGGCTTCCATACTGCGCATGGCTAATGTAATGGGCGCGCCGAGCACTAAGAAGATCGGGATGAGCATGGTCAGAATCATGTGGTTGACCATGTGGGCCGAGAACAACACCAGCCCGTAGATCGCCGGCGCGCTGGAGGTGTCCCACACCAGGATAGCCAATCCGATAAAGAAAAAGATTGTCCGGTGGATGGGCCATTGATCGCCGCGGTCGGCCAGTTTACGGATAGCGCGGATGTACCAGATGGCCAAGAAGATCGTCACGGCCACCCACAGCCAATTGAAACGCCATTCGGTAATCCACCGGACGGCGGTCAGTTCTGGGGGCAGCTCGTATTTGGTGGTAATGCGGGCCGGGGAGGCATCCGGTGGGATTTCTTCTGGTTTGGGTGGTTCCGAACTGCCTAACAGTGTCGCGGTGACCATGACCCCGACCATGATCACGACTTCTACGGCGATGAGTTGCCACAGCGTTCTGCGGGCGTTTGCCGGTGGTTGTGCGGTGCCTGTTTTCAGGCGCGGAATAACGCGGACCCGGTGGGCGAGCCCGATCAGACCAAGCACGATGGTCAGGACGGCTTTGAGCACGACCATCAAACCATAGGGTGAAAAGAAATGCTCGATCGTCTCCATCCGGATGGCAGCATTGGCCACGCCGGAACCAGCAACCAGGAAAATTGCGACGCCGGCCACAGCAGAATATCGGCTCAACACGGTGTAGACGAGCGGTTGAGTGTGGTCCGTTTTAACCTTGGGTTTGAGTTGCGATGTGCCCACCAGGGTCGGTGCGAGCATGGCCAGTAGGATCAGCCCGCCAACCCACAGTAAAACGCCCAGCAGGTGCAATCCAATGGAGTTGACCGCTGCGAAGTGGTCGTCTCCCGATGAGGAGTGCCCGATCAGCGCCAGCGGGACCACGCCGACCAGTGAGATGCCTGCGCCCCAGGCCATGCCCGTTGGGCTGCGCAGGGCAAATACCAAACTGGTCACGACCGCGGCGATGATTGTCATCCAGAACCAGGCGCGCCCCACCGCAATGGCTAACACGTAGTCGAGCATGCCGTCGGAGAAGCCCTGGGAGGTGTTGACGGGCATGCCGGCCACGTCCGAGTAGGTAAAGATAATTTGGGCAAGCGCACTGAAAGTCCAGATGACCGAGGTGACGCTGGCGATTTTGATTGCTCGCGTGTACGCGGGGTGCTGTTGGGCGTCTTCGGGGGGTTGTTTGCCGCGTCGGGGCATCTTGGTCCACCGCGGCAAAATGATCGCGGCAAACATCAGGGCACCAAAGGTCAGTGCCCAGGCAATATTGTGGATGACTTTGGTTGCAGGGAGTGCCCAGCGGGTCAGGGCACCGGGGTCGGAAAGTTCTTGAACCCCGGTGACCCCCGACTGGATTCCGATGACGATTAAGAAAGCGACACCGGTAATCACCGAGACCGGCCACAGCCAGTTCGGTGCAGGTGTTGCCTGTTGTGTAGTTTGCGTCAACGGTACTCCTAGAGTGTTGCTAGACGAACAGCGGTTCGCCGATAAAGCCATCCGCTTCACAGCCCGGCGGGATGGCAAATACTGCAGACCCCACCGGGATGGTCCACAGGTTCAGGTGATCAGTTTCTGCTAACCGGTCCTGAATTGGGACGTATTGCTGGTCAACGTCGCACTGAAATGCGACGAAAATCTGGCCGGATTCAGAAATGCCAGTTTGACCGTGCAGCTGGTTCCCGGAAGAGGTCGGTTGTTCATCATAGTTGAAACTACGACGGAACATGGCCTCATCCGAGTCTGCTGTGCGCGCACGGCGGATATGAGCAATATCGGCGATCACCGGAAACCCGGCGGGCCCGAGAGCATCAAAATCCGGTTCGTCGTTTTCAACCTCACCGGTCAACGGTGCGCCACTGCCCAGTTTGCGTCCGATAACCTCTTCTTGCATCGGCCGGTCTAACTCATCCCATTCGTCCACGTTCATGGCAATTCGGCGGATCACCATCGACGTGCCGTTTTCAATCCAGGGTTGCAGATTCTTTGTGCCGTTGCCGTCACCGCTGCCTATTCCCCAGATGATTCGTTCGGCCTGTTCTGAGCCGGGCGCCGGATTTCCGGTGCCGTCAATTTGGCCAAACAAATTGCGCATCGTGGTGTCGTCGGGGTGCGAAGCTCGAGCGTGCGTGAAACCGGTTTGTGCCCAGGCAACCGAGGCGAACGCCCGGGAGTCTTTGAGTAACATCCGCCGCGCGTGAGCTACTGACAGTGGGTCGTCGCCTTGAATCTGGATGATCATGTCGCCGCCGGTGTAGGCCGGATCCAGCTGATCGATCGAGTATTCGGGCAATGGCTTGAGCCATGCGGGTTTCATTTCGGGTTTCGTGCGGTCAAATACTTTGGAACCAAACCCAAACGTTACGGTGAGCCGAGCCGGGGCGGCTGCTAATTCTTCGTCGAGGTCAGCCAAGGCACCACGACCCTGAGTCAGCCGGGCGGCGTCATCGGTGAGTAACCGCATCATGGATGCCAGCCGGTCGGCATCAGTATCGTCGTGCAAGTCGAGTCCGATGAACACACCGTGTGCCTGGACCGGAGTATCCACCCCAGCCTGCCGAGGCCCATAGAACGGGATGGTGTCTGTGCCATACGGATCAGAGACGGTTACCTGGGTATTGGCAACGCCTGGGCTGACCGTAACAGGCTCTTGGAGGTCGGCGGGAGCAGCTGGAGAACCCACCGATGCCGCAGAATATCCGGTTGCGGCACCGATCAGGCCCCCACCGACAACTCCCCCGGCACCCAACAACAAGCCACGGCGCGATACACTCTTTTCAGACTGGTTGTGTGCGGAGCTGTGGTTAGTCACGAAGTATCGAAGTCCTATTCGCTCTCGTGCTCGTGGCCGTTATCATCGTGATGATCAAGATCGCCGTAATTCTCTTGAGCACCCACAAAATCCTTGGCCACGAATTCGATGGTCTGCGAAGAGCCGCCCTCAACCTCAATGGTGATATCAACGACGTCACCCGGCCGGATTTCGTCACTGAGTTCCATGAGCATGATGTGGTCTTCGCCCGGGTTCAGCTCGTATCGCTCATCAGCGGCAACCGGAAAGCCGCCTTCTTTTTCTTGCATCACATTGATGCCGCCATCATCGACGACTTCGTGCAGCTCGACCAATTCGGCGATTTCAGCATCAGCGCCAATAATCGTTTGGTCTTCGCCCGACACGTTCGTGAGGTGGGCGAAAGCGCCGGTCATCGAATCGTCACTATCGGTTTCCATCGCTTCTTCGGTGGCCTTGATCCAGGGATCCTCAACCGCGAAGAGCTCGCCTTCGATCGTATCTGCTCCGGCGGGTTCGGCTTGTTCCTCCGAGCCACAGCCGGTCAACACTAGACCAGTTATGGCAGCGAGGGTCAGTACGGGGATGTATGGTTTCATGAATATTTCCTACCCAGCGTGTTTAGTCGTCCCCTGGGTTCGCGGAGTCTGGGCCCGTGCGGCGGCCTCCTAGCAGCCAGAAAACAACTGCTGCGATGATGAGAATGCCGACGATGCCGACAATCCAGACCCATGTGGGAATCGACGTGGATGAGTTTTCGGCGGCTTGGTCTTCGGCGTTCGACGCGTCCTGGGCCTCGTTGGTGTCTGCGGTATCCGAGGTATCGGCGGTCTCCGAGGTGGTTGGCGCTGGCGTATCAGCTACTTCCCCGCAGTCTTCGGGGTTGCCACTTTCGGGAGCATCCGGATCAGCGTTGCTAAAACTAAACTGTTCCTCTCCGGTATGCCCATCGGAGTACACCACGCGATACGCCACGGTGTACTCACCTTGCGGCAGGCCTTCGCACAGCGGGACGGCAAGTTCATAACCTTCAACCTGGACATCACCGTCGTGCCACTGATTTCCGTCCTCATCACTGACCCGGATGAGGTTTGTCAGGCCTTCGCCGGTCAGGGGTGTCCCGGAGAAGCGGAGTCGGACCTCTGTCGGCGTGGTTTCTGTGGTGGAACCAACTTCAGGCGTGGATTCCACGAGCACATCGTGAGCGTGTGCCGTTGAGGGTGCCCATAAGAGCCCCAAACTCACGAGCAGCACGGTGAACCAAACGCCAAAACGGGTGGATACTGTTTGTTGCATATTTCCTCCCCAAGAACAACTTGGGTCATTCCAACGAATGTGGGAGGGCCACTCCCACGGGTAGGCCACGTCTACGCTAGTACAGGCGGTCCTCGGGTCCAGCGCATTTGCGCGAGATTCATCGGACGGGGAATCCACACACGCCCCACAGGAAGTAGCGATTTAGGGCGTCGAAAACTAACCAGTTGCGCGGCCAGCACGAGTTTCACCGGCACGAGCATGAGCCAAGACACGATTCTGACTAGGCTACGCTCGCCGTAGACGATAACCCAGGTGGTGATTGCAGCGGCCAACAGGTGCGCGACGAGCATTACCAAGGTGTCACCGTGGCCCGTATGTGTTGCAGCGTGCTGGGCCGCGTCGCTATGCGGTAAGGAATATAAAAAATGAAAGGCTAATTGGCCAAAGACCGTAGTGAGCCCCGTAGACCAGACGGCGATGCGTCGACCCGCCAGAGCCACAGCGATCGGAGCGGTCAAGGCAGCAGCGAAACCAAGAAGCTCAACAGCAATGGCATCGGGTCTCCCGTGCACGAGGGAGTGTGCGATCTGGTGACCGCCGGCGGCCAGAAGAACCGCGAGGACCGCAACGATCCAGCCGCGCCACAGCCGAGCGACGCCGGAACGACGACTGCGCGATAACACAGCGTGGTCCGTCATACACTCTCCTGGGTGGTAGCACACGATAGGTTGCTATACGTTCTGCGGGTAATCGCCCTTATTAAACCATCATTTCCTGAACGTTCACTAGTTATGTGTTTAAAGCGAAAGACGCCCCGGTCAATACCGGAGCGCCTTGGTTCTTAGGAAAAGAACTATCGCTTATTTTTTCTCGCCGGTTGCGGCAGCCTTCAATTTGGAACCTGCAGACAGTTTCACACCGTGGCCAGCTGGAATTTCAATTGCTTCGCCGGTGCGAGGGTTGCGGCCGGTGCGTGCTGCACGGTTGGTACGTTCTACCGAGAACCAGCCTGGGATAGTGATTTTCTCACCTTTGGACACCTGCGAGGCGAAAACCTCGAATACTGCGTCCAGTACGCCGTTGACGGCGGTGGCAGAGTTACCGGATTTTTCGGCAACTGCTGCAACAAGTTCACTGCGGTTCATAGCCATATGTCCTCCTGGACTGTGGGTTGTTTTAAACCCGACGTTCGCCGGGCTCCTTTTGGAAAAACTACCACCAATGGCGCGCTTTGTGGCGCTTTTGTGTGCGATTTTCGCGGAATTTCGCGGAAATCCGGCCTTTTTCAGTAAAATGTTGCAGAAATCTCAGGATATACCCAGCAACCATGCCGTTTCGGCGTGGTCCCTATGGCCTGGTTTTCGACGACAGATTGCCAGCTAACTCACCGAACAACCGCCTCAGTTTGGCTATTTTCGGCGGTAACTTCGCAAGCTCAACGTCGTCATGAGCAAACATAACAACGTGATCGCACCGGTGAGGACCACACCGGCGATTTTAGTTTCGAGTAAGAGATCGTTAGTTGTAAAAAACAGCAACGTGGCCATGACGGTAAGTCCCAGTCCCAATAGGGTCAGCAGCCCAAAGAAGATGATGCCCAACACAGCCCAAAATCTCCCAGCGGTCGAGGCAGAGCTTTCGCGTTCGGACTGTTTCTGGAGTACCGCGATAGGTTGTATTGACTCAGCGCTAGTATCGTCAGAGAGCTGGTCAGTATCGTGGCGCGAAGCGACGGAGGAACCACTCAACACCGGCTCGGGTTCGGCATATGCAGGCTGCGCCCCGACGTCCGCGAGGGCTATGTCAGCTTCATCATCAGGCTGTTCATGGACGTTCATGCCGCTATCGGCACCCTGGGTTGGTTCCTCTGCCTCCGCAGCTGTGGCCTGTGTCTGCTCGGGGCCAGGTACCGTTTTCTCTGCATCGTCCGCATGGGTTTGTTCTAGCACGGTTGTCTCTGGTTCGCCGACCTCGCCAATTGGCTGAGCCTTTTCTATCGGTGCTGTATCAGCATCGAGGTCTTCCTCGACGGCAACTGTCTCGGTTTCGAACGTTTCCGTCTCGTCGAGGTCCGTATCCGGCTCCTTCAGGAATTCCGGTTGTTCTAAGTTAGCGCTATTGATAACCGACTCTGCAGTTGAATCGTCGAGGTCCTCGCTGACTGATTCGTCGGGGTCGCTCGGCGCCGCCTCGTCGGCCTCATTGTCTGCGCTCGTGTCCTCTGACAGTGGGTCCGCAGGCTCAGTTGCTGGAGGCACTACGGGTGGTTCCGAATCTTCAAAGGATACTGCATCCTCTGAGTCCCGCAGCTGTATCTCAGCATCCGCGTCTAGTGGCTGTGCTTTTTCCTCCTGGGATGGCATAGCTTCCGATACCGAAATCTCGGCCGTTTCTGGTTCGTCTGCAGAATCGGGCATATCAGTGATAGCTATAGCTGCGGTGTGTGCTGGGTCAGTATCGTTGGCAGATTCATCCGAATCAGGGGTTTCAGACCCCTGGGCAGATTCAGCGGCGGTCTGATCAGCCTTGGGGTTGGCAATGTCAGGCTCCGTCTGCGGCGAGAGTGATATGGGAGCAGCTGCGGTAGACGATAGGGCTGACAGGGTGGCCTCTAGACCTAGCGGATCATCAGGTTGATCGTATAGATCGCCCCACAACTGATGGACCGTGGTGGCCTCTCGCTGTTGGGCCAACTGCTGCACGATGCGAGCCGTTTGTTCGACCGTACTGCTGTCAGCATGCTCATCGAAGAGGCCCAGGGTTTTCAGAACTGTGGAGAGCTGATGATCCGAGAGATCCGGAAGGAGCTTTCGAGCCAGCGCGCGGCAATCCAACCATTGGAAGTCGGGTGGTGTGATGTCACTACGACGGCTTGCCGCCCTAAAAATTTCTTTGTCTGCGTCGCGGTAGTAACTGACAATCGGTAATTTGCCGATCACCATGCTCAGCTGAGATAACGCCTCTTCCCACGAAACAGCATTGCTTGCCTCTGCAGTCGGTGTCGCTGTAGTGGTGGGAGGGATAATATCAATCGCATCGAGTCTGGTGATGTTGCCATCAACCACTTTGAGATATGCCGCCTGAGACACGGTGGCCGGGTCCAAATGAGTGGTCTGCATGGAAACAGCTACGAAACTCAACGCTGACATACTGCTGCCACCTTCCCGCTCATGGACTGTTATGGCAAGGATATCGCATGGAGTTGCCAGTACCGCTTATCTCGGTGATTGGTCAAGAAACGCGTCTGGAACCGCCGCTCGGCGGGTTAAACAAAAAACTGGCCAACGGGTCCCCGTTGGCCAGTTTTAGAGAAGTTTCTGAAGTTACCAGGACGATTTCGTGACACCTGGTAGTTCACCGCGGTGCGCCATATCACGCAGACGTACACGCGAGATACCGAATTTTTGCAGGGTACCGCGTGGACGGCCGTCAATGGAGTCACGGTTACGGATACGAACTGGCGAGGCGTCACGTGGCAGCTTCTGCAAGCCAACGCGCGCTTCTTCGCGCTCTTCGTCGGTTGCCTCTGGGTCGATCAGCTGTGCTTTCAGCTTCTTACGACGTTCATCATAACGAGCAGCGATTTCTTTGCGCTTCTCGTTCTTGGCGATCATTGATTTTTTAGCCAATGCTTAGCGCTCCTCTCGAAATTCAACGTGCTTGCGGGCTACCGGGTCGTATTTTTTCAAGGTAATACGATCTGGGTTATTACGGCGGTTCTTACGAGTGACGTAAGTGTAGCCGGTGCCAGCAGTCGATTTCAGCTTGATGATGGGGCGCAAGCCCTTTTCGCGTGCCATTAGAGCTTCACTCCCTTAGCGATAAGTTCTGAAATGACAGAATCAATGCCGCGTGCGTCAATAACTTTGATGCCACGGGCGGATACGTTCAGCGTTACTTTACGTCCCAGCGATGGGACGAAGTAGCTCTTCTTTTGGATGTTCGGATTGAACCGGCGCTTGGTCCGGCGGTTCGAGTGGGAGACTCTATTACCGACTCCCGGTCCAGCTCCGGTCACCTGGCAGTGTGCTGCCATGATCACTCCTCGGTTTTAAGCAGTAGTAAAAGTACGGGTGAAATACAGAGATGATAAACATCTAGCATTTCACCACAAGTTGTGACACCGCGCTCTTACTGCGACTTTCTCGAAGGAATACCAGGCTGGGTGAGAACCAACCGAAGTCCCCTTATAATCGCTAGGGTGAAGACGGTGAGTCCCTTTCGCCGCTGACGCTGCAAAAGAGAGCCAATGTTCACTATCTGCACTTCTCCGTCACCAATCATTCAGCCATGGTCGGGCCGAACGAGGCACAGTGCAGACAACAACCTCACAGTCTAATATGGCTGGGGCAGTTAATCAAACTGCTCTCACACCTGAATTCTTCTCTAAAACATGGCTCCCATTCACCTGATTTAGGCAGAAAACAGCCAGTGGTTCGGATTTTTACGACGAAGCATCGAGTCCAGCAGAGTCGTCGCTTGACGAAGTTCTTCTGGAGACGAGGCCTCGAGTACTCTTGCTTCGATGGATGCGTGATAGACGTCCTTGGCGTTTTGAACAAGTGAGCGACCTTTTTCGGTCAGTTCCGCGACAGTGGCCCGCTTGTCGTGTTCAGATAGCCGACGTGTCAGCAGTCCGCGCGCTTCGAGTTTTCTCGCCACATGAGATAAACGTGACAGTGAGGAGTTGCAGCGACCTGCAAGAGTTGTCATGCTCATCGGCCCCTCGACAGAAGACAGATGTTCTAGGGCTTGGAATTCAAAGAAACTGACGTTCGCCGCGCGTTGTAAGTCGCGCTCTAACGCAGGCAGAACACCCATGTACACGGCGACCACGCGGTGCCAGAAATCCAGCTCTTCAGAAGAAAATGTGTCAAGCTGGTCGTGGTCATCAAGTTCACTCATAATGTAAGTCAAAATGTTCCCTTCCTGGTGTGCATCAAACCCGGCAGGCCGTATTACGGCGTCGGCCTGCACAACCTAACCCTTTGTGGCTAGGCTCACTGATTTGCTTGATGTCTCTTACATTAAGGTCAAAAGTGCAACTATCGGCCGGTTCCCGTCGAGTTCACCCTCAAGATCACCCGCAAATGGTCACATTTTTGCTCGTTTGAGGCGGTTGAAAGTAACTAAGCCCGCTCCCACGGCCAAAACTCCCAGTCCCAGAAGTACGTTGCGCAGCTGTTGAGCACCAGTCTTAGCCAGTTCTTGAGCTGGTTCTGCGGCTTCCGGTGTTGCCTGTTCAGATGCTTCATCGATTGCTGTAGATGACTCTGATGCTTCCGGCTCCGGTGTTGGTGCGGTGGTGTCCTCAACGCGTGGATCCTCGCTTATCACTTCCGCGCTGGGCTGTTCCTTCGGCGACGAGGATTCCGACGGCGTTTGCTCTATCTGCGGTTCTGGTTCTTCTGCAGCAGCCGCTGAGACTTCCTCGGAGGGTTCAGGTTCTGGAGTTTCGAGCTGTTCCCACGCCAGCTCAAGTTCAGTGGTGGCAGTATCGGTCGCTTGATCTACCACCACAATGGTCTGGAACCTACGCTGTCCATCCGGTTCGGGAATGATGAGTCGTCCGGTGTAGCCGTACTCTGTCGACTCTGCCATCAAGCGCACGCCTCCGGTAGGAACTTCAGCTGGCACATGCACCCAAATTTCTTCAGCCGTGATAGGTTCTTTGAGATCCACTGGCTCCCCGTCGTTGTTCAGGATATTGAGGCGTTCTTCAGCGGCGCCGGTGTCTGTCGACTGCACGGTAAGTTCGACTTCCGAGGTGGAAGCATTCAACAGAATGGGGCCAAAGATGTGATCACGATCCAGATCCGTGGCCTCAGCCACCGGGGCTGGGATGGTCGCTGTTGGATCAGAGGCGTCTTCTAAGGTCACGCTGGCTTGAACTGCTTGTTCACTGAGGCCGGTATTGTTTGCTCCGGTGAGATAATCAAAGATCGCTTGGATGTTATCAGCGGAGTGTTCAGTCATGGACACTGTGGGGCCATCTTCGATGACCAGATTTCCATCGGGTGCGATATCGTCGGTGAAATGCCATATCGCTGCTTGTGTCGCGCTAATAACTTCTGGTGCAGTAAGGTCCTTTGCCCCGGTGCGCTGGGCAACTTCCGCTAGTGAGACAGTCGGATATGAGTGTCGCAGGATCCACGCCACCTGCTCACGTACCTGCGAATCGGTCTTGAAGTTATTGTCCCCGGTAAATTCTTCCCAGGTCGTGACCGCAGATTCATGATCGGGGTCAGCTGCCTGCACCCAGTATTCGATGCAGTAGGCCAGAATGCTTTCGCCGTCTACCACGACAGAACGCAAGGTTGGGGCAACACCATCAACGGTTAGACCCCGTTGATAGTCCTGGGCCGGCCCCATCACAGCATCAGATGTATCTTCAGTGACCGCACCGAGTTCTGCTTGTGCTACAGGCACAGCGTTGAGCCTTTCTTGTGTCACCGCGTGAAGTTCTGCCGCTGAAGGGTCTGCAGACTCGGCGACCGCAATGCTCGGCGTAGTCAGATGAGCTGTACCCACACTGAGAGTGGCCAGCGCTGCGAGGACGGTATTGTTCAACTATGTCTCCTTGGATCCGCGGATTGCCGGGTGCAATCTCGCTGGATTCGAGACTAGAGAAGCTCGCCCGCCTAATGCGTCGCAAAGCTGCGGTCTGTGGATAACTCAATCAGTTACTGAGCGGTATCCACCGTCGTCAATAGGGGCTATTCAGAAACGATTTCTTGTGCTGTAAGTTGTCGGCTACGAACTCGATGATCAATTCCTGCAAAGATGAGCGCGACTACGCAAAACAAGATGAGCACGGCCATAGCCATCTGGAATGCATGACTGTAGGTTGCGATGCTTTCCGGGTCAGTGGTGTCGGGCAAGCCAGTGGCATCGCGGGGCACGGCCACAATGAGTGCGTAGAAAATCGCTGAACCAATGGCAATGCCCATAGCGTTGCCCACGCGCTGCCCCACTTGCTGAAACGACCCGGCCACCCCGCCCTGGACCACTGGCACATCCATGAGGGTTCGCATCTGGTTTGCCGCCATGATAAATCCAGGTCCCACGCCCCCGACGGCTAGGACAATGGCCATAGCCAGCGGATTGTGTTCTGGTGGCACCAACGCAGACACTGCTACCAAACCGATAAAGGTTGCGACAAAAATAATGAGCCCCCAGACCACCAAATGCGTTGCATACCGGAAGGTATAGCGGCCCACAATTGCAGCGACAATAGCGGACACTATCGCGTAGGGAACGGTGATCAGTCCGACCACTACCGGCTCGTGTCCGAGGCCCTGCTGGGTAAATAAGGTCATGACCAGGAACATGGCGGGCATCGCCGCGAAAAACAGGGTCGTGATGACGACCCCGTTGCGATAGGACGAAAACTCGAACAAGGAGAAATCTAGTACAGGACTTTTGCCAGCATTGCGGTACCGATTCTCCCATCGAATGAACCCAGTAATGGTGAGACCGCCCAGGAGCAGAAAGCCCCAGCGAAGTGGATGGTCTCCTGACCCGGTCGTGAGCACAAACGGCAGCATGACAAATAGGACGCTAACTGCCATAAGCGTCACGCCGACAAGGTCAAGGTCAGTCCGACCTGGTCGAGGTTGAGCTGCAGGCAGGAGCCACATTGCCAGCGGGATGATGAGCAGCGCGAGCGGTACGTTCATGCCAAAAGTCCAACGCCACCCCAGTTCAGTGCCGAAAGCACCTAAGAGTAACCCACCCAGGGTCGGGCCAAAGGCTGTGCCAAGTCCGATGGCCGCACCAAAAATACCAAACGCCTTCCCGCGCGGTTCACCTTGGAAAAGCGTTTGGATCATGCCCAGCACCTGGGGCATGAGGATCCCGGCGGCTATGCCCTGGAGTATCCGGGCGATGACGAGCAGCGTGGCGGACGGAGCTAGCGCAGCCGCAAACGAAGCAATCGTAAAGATGACCAGCCCGATCATGAACATCGCTTTGCGACTCCACTGATCACCGAGTCGACCCGAGGGCACCAGCGCGATGCCGAAAGCCAATACGTAGCCGGCGACGACCAGACTGGTTTGTGTCGGCGTCGCCCCGAGCGTCTCCTCTAATGGCGTCAGTACAACGTTGACTTTCACGACGTCAAGGATCGTCAGCACCGCCACCGAAGCGGCGACCGCAAAGGCGATCCATGGTGAGCGAGCATCGCGCGGTTGTTGTACAGTCACGAAGCCAGGCTAGCGCATTGACGAATTCCTCGGCACGAACGATCCTGCAGCAAGCGGTCACTGCGGCGAACTGGCTCGTGCCGAGACTCTAAACCACTTCATCAGCTCGACCCCGTACGCTAGAGACATGTCGACGAATGCCTGCCCGTGTGGAAGCGGACGCCCTTTTGATCACTGCTGCAAACCACTGCTGGGTGGTGCTGTCACCGCTGTCACGGCTGAAGACCTGATGCGGTCGCGCTACACGGCGTTTGTGGTCAACGATGCGGCCTATTTAGCTCACACCTGGCATTCAACCACCAGACCGACTGAAGTAACCGCCCCGTCAGGGATTGAATGGCGTCGTTTGAGGATTCGTGACACACGGCTTGGTGGAGCTGAAGATATACCGGTGAGGTGGAGTTCGTCGCCCATTACCGGACCGTTGACGGCACCCGTGATTTTCTGCATGAACGCTCCCGGTTTGCTCGCGAAAAGGGGCGCTGGGTGTATGTGGACGGAGAGCTTTTCTAGCCAGTCAGCTCTACAATAGCTACATGAGTTTCGTTCATGTGATTGGGACCGGCGGTACGATCGCGTCCCGGGCAACCGTCGGCGGGTCACTCCCGGCTGACTCCACCGAAGAGCTCTTGGCTGCCGCAGAACTTCCCGGCGAAGTGACCGGTGAAGACGTGTTGCACATCGATTCCTCGAGTCTGACGTTTGGGGACTTGTTGACCGTCCGTGATGCAGTCGAGCGTGCATGTCAACGGCCCGAACTCGACGGTGTAGTAATCACCCACGGAACCGACACGATGGAAGAAACCGCATTTTTCCTTTCGCTGTTGCACTCATCCGATAAACCCGTTATATTGACCGGCGCCCAGCGGGCCGCTGACCATCCCAACACCGACGGCCCGGAGAATCTTCGTCACGCAGTGCTAGCAGCCGGTGCCGCACAGATGCGAGGCGCAGGGGTCACGGTAGGGTTTGACTCCCGGTTCCATGCTGCACGCCATACCCGCAAACGGCACACGCTCGCGACGTCCACGTTTTCCGGTGGCACGGTAGTTGCCGAGTGCTATCACGACGACATAATCCGGCTAGCCACACCGGTCGCTTATCCCATCCTGCCCGAACCCTCCAGTGACTTTGCCGGGCTGAAGATCCCCGTCATTGATGCCGCACCCAGCAGCGATGCGACGCTCTTTCATGCAGCCCTAGAGCACGATGTCGACGGCATTGTGCTGCAGGGCGTCGGTGCCGGGAATGCTCCACCGGTCTTTACTGGTGCCGTCGAGGCCGCCGTGACGGCTGGTGTTCCGGTGGTGTTAGCTACCCGCGTCCCAACCGGTCCGGTGGCCGCCATCTACGGTAACGGCGGGGGCGTCACTTTATTGGATGCCGGCGCGATGAGTGCCAATCAACTCAATACCTATCAGGCGCGCATCCTGTTGGCTGTGTTGGTCGCACAGCAGCTATCCGATGACGCATTGCGCGCCGCTTTCGCTGAACAAACCGGTTAAGGAGCACGATGAACACCGCGCAAGCACAGCTTCACCTCACGGATCACTTGGCAGCGCTGGCCATAACAAACCGCCCAATCGTGGTGGTCACCGGAGCAACCGGTGGCATCGGGCGCGCCATTGTCAAAGAGCTTTCGGATGAGTACGCAATCGTCGCCCAGGGCCGCGATGAAGCCCGACTCATTGGGCTGTCTCAACTTGGGTCGCATATTTATCCGGTGCAATGCGATCTGACCGACACCAACGCATTCGAAACGACGTTTGGACTCTTACCCAAGGTCGATGCGCTGTTGAACGTGGCAGCGATTGCTCCGCGGTTTGCCTTCGATGATGCCAATGCAGCCGTCTGGTCTGAGGTCCTGCATCTGAACGTCACGGTGCCCTCAGAGCTGACCAAAACACTGCTACCACAGCTGCGCGAAGCCCAGGGGACCATCGTGTTTTTAGGCTCGGGAGCTTCGCGAACGACCTCACCGAATAACGTGGTCTACGCCGCCTCGAAACACGCCCTGCAAGCGCTCGCCGATGGGATTCGCATCCGCACCGAACCCGATCGCCTGCGCGTGGCCACCGTCGCGCCGGGGTACGTGGACACCCCGATGATCGCTTGGGACGACGATTATCCACTGATCTTGCCCGAAACGCTCATCAAACCCTCAACGGTGGCCCGCACGATCCGGCACGTGATCGAAGCTCCGGCCGATACCCAGATCACCGAGGTGTGGATTCGACCACGTACCGAGACCTAATTGCCGCTGCGAAGCGGCGCGAGGCGTTTCCTTTAGGCGTAGAGCGGGTTGGTGGCCGGGTCGACGCGTTCGGCTTCGCGAACTGGCTCCGGTGGGGTGCCGTCCCCAAATGGTGAGCCGCCCAGTTCCTCACGGCCATGCGGGGTCAACCATTCGGACAGCACGGGTCCCTTGGGCACAATCCCGGTGGGGTTCACGTCGTGGTGGACGATGTAGTAGTGGTCTTTGATCTGCTGGAAGTCGATCGTGTCCCCGAATCCGGGAGTCTGAAACAGGTCACGCGCGTAGGCCCATAGGGCCGGGAACTCGCTGAGTTTATTGCGGTTGCACTTGAAGTGTCCGTGGTAGACGGGATCAAAGCGCGCCAGCGTAGTGAATAACCTAACGTCAGCCTCGGTGATGTGTTCGCCCATCAGATAACGCCGGGTGGTCAGACGTTCTTCCAGCCAGTCCATGGCGGTAAACAGCCGGTCGTAGGCTTCATTATAAGCTTCCTGCGAGCCAGCGAATCCGGCCCGGTACACCCCGTTGTTGACCTCGGTAAAGATGCGTTTGACGACGTCGTACATTTCGTCAAGATGTTCTTCGGGCAACAAGTTCGGGGCCCCGTCGCGATGGAACTGGGTCCACTCGGTCGAAAAGTCCAAGGTAATTTGTGGGTAGTCGTTCGTGACGACTTCACCGGTCGAGATTTCTACGATGGCCGGTACGGTAATGCCGCGCGGATAGTTCGGGAAACGTTTGAAATAGTTTTCCTGCAGCCGAGCTGATCCCAGGACCGGGTCCACGCCGTCGGGGTCTAAGTCGAAAGTCCAGGAATTTTCGTCGTGCGTGGGTCCCGGGGTGCCCAGCGAAATGGCGTCCTCCAGGCCCAGTAGACGACGCACAATGATCGTCCTATTGGCCCAGGGACATGCCCGAGCCGCGACCAGCCGGTAGCGGCCTGCTTCGACCGGCCAGGCCTCGGCGTCCTTGGTCAAGCCGGTGGTCAGCGAACCCACCGTGTCGTATTCATAGTGATCGGCTGCCCGGTGTGCTTCGGGATCAGCCACAATGCGGTCGTTGATGTAATTCGTGTCGCGGGTAAAGGGTTTGCCGGGTGTGGAGTATCCAGAATTTGTCGAAGGTTCCATAGACTTCAATATATGAGTCCATCAACCATCCTGGCTAGTAGCCAGTTCACAACACGAATTACCCAGGACAACCCATCCGGGATGACCCTGTCCGGTACCAACACCTATGTCATCGCGGCCCCCGGAGCCGATACGGCCGTGGTGGTGGATCCTGGACTGGCCGCAGGCGCCGACGACCACGCGGATGCGGTAGCCGAGGTCCTGGATGGGCGCAGGGTCGAACTCATCCTGATCACGCACCATCACCACGACCACACCGGAGCAGTCCAGACATTTCGGCAACGCTTCGCAGCACCCGTACGCGCGTTGCTCGACGAATGGTCCCACGATGCGGCCGCGCTGGTGCCAAACGAAGTGATTCATGCGGCCGACACGCAGATTCGAGTCATCGCGACTCCGGGGCATACCACCGATTCGGTGTCCTTTTTCCTGCCCGACGACAATGCGGCACCACATCCGGGCGGCAGCGTGCTTACCGGAGACACCATCTTGGGTGAGGGCACCACGATGTTGGATTACCCCGACGGCACGCTAGCCGATTACCTGGCCTCGCTCGACACATTGGCCCAGCTAGAAGGCGCTGGTCGCCAAGTCATCGTGCTGCCGGCGCACGGGCCCAGCTTGGATTCCGTGGCTCGCACGGCCCAACAGTACCGCGCTCACCGGCTTGAACGGGTCGACCAGATTCGCGAACTGATTCAAGACGAACCACCAATCATCTCCCCGGTGGATTGGGAATCGGTGCTCGTGCACGACCTGTCGTTGCACCTGTACCCCGAAGTGCCCGATATGGTGCGCGGGCCGGCCAAGAAGACACTGGCGGCAACCCTGGACTACCTGGTACGAAACGAAAAGGATTGATGCATGACCCTCATTGTGGGATACACCGAAACACCCGCCTCACGTGCAGCGTTGAACTTCGGGCTGGACCTCGCTGCCCAACTGGCTATGCGGGTCGTGGTGGTCAACGCGGGACCCGGGGCAGAAAACCGTTCCGAATCGGAACTGACCCGAGCCGAGACCGAACAGCTGGAACAGTACTTAGCAAAATTTTCGGTTCCCACTGAGTTTCGGCAGTACGCACGCGGCCGGTCGACCGCCGATGAGTTTAAGGACATCGTCGCTGAACTTCAGCCGTATATGGTTATCATCGGCGCAGCCAAACGCTCGGGGTTTTCCAAATTTATTATGGGTTCGGTCGCAGAAGAATTACTGCGCGAACTGCCGGTGCCGGTCCTCTCGGTAAAAGTTCCCGAAACCTCAGTGGAATCACACACGAAGGAGTAACACCGTGGAAATTGTCGTACAGCAGGGTGACATTACCAAGATCGAAGTCGATGCGATCGTCAATGCAGCCAACCGCTCCCTGTTGGGTGGCGGCGGCGTTGACGGGGCCATCCACTCGGCGGGCGGCCCGGAGATTCTGCAGGAAACCAAACAGTTGCGGGCCACCAGCCTGCCCGACGGGCTAGACACCGGCGACGCGGTGGCCACAACGGCCGGGAAACTGCCCGCCCGCTGGGTCATTCACACCGTGGGGCCGGTCTTCGCCAAAACCATTGACCGCCGCGACCAACTGGTCAGTGCGTATCGGCGCAGCATGGAAGTCGCCGACGAACTGGGTGCCACCTCGATTGCGTTTCCCACAATTTCAGCGGGCGTCTACGGGTGGCCCCACGACGACGCCGTAGCGGTTGCGGTAGATACCGTGCGTGAGATGGCCGAACACGTTTCGTCGATTGAGAAGGTCGTGTTCGTACCTTTCTCCGAAGACATGAAGAAACTCTACGACGAGCACCTAGCCGACTAGCGGTCCTTGTCCTCGTCATCGTTGGTCGGCTGCTCTTTGGGACGCTCCCGGTCATCATCCCGATCAACCTGATCCAGCTCGTCGGTGCGCTGAGCGCGACTCCGATAAGCATCCTCACCGGGACCGGCCATATCGGCGCCGCGCTCGATAGCAGCCACCGAACCGGTATACATCGAACCGGCATCGGAAGCCTGGGTCAACGGGACCGATGAGGTATCCGGCGCGGGATCCGAGTGCTCTTCGATTTCCTTACTGGGCACGGCGGGGAACACGCCGATCTCAACGGGTGGTTCACTTGTGCGCCACGTCCGGATCTTATCTTCATCAATCTTCGGCGCCGAGTTCATATCCCAGGATGTCCGGCTGCGCATTGGCTTGGCGTCCTGGCTGGGCTGAGGTTCAGACTTCGACGCAGCAGCAGATTTCGAGTTGGATTCCGACTTCGGTTCTCCGCCGACCGGTTCCACTTCAAGGCGCTGCGGCGGGGTCTGTTCCACGCGCAGAATATTCATGGCCTGTGGATGCTCTTCAGAGATGAACTTAATGAAGTCTTCGCGGACCAAACACTGCAGATCCCACAGGTCGCCGGCATTGCGCGCTGAAACCGCAGCACGCAGCGTGGCGCGTTCTTCGGCGATGTCCAAGACCTGTATTGACATATCGCGCCCGTCCCAGAGTTCGGTCGATTCGAGTAGCGCTTTTAACCGAGACCGAATGGCGTCAACCGGCACCCGCCAATCCACGTGAAAGTCGATGCCAGCTGAAATTTCTGTGCCGGTGCGGGTGTAGTTCTCAAAGGGCGTGGTCGTAAAGTACGACGAGGGGTAAATGATCCGTCGGCCATCCCAGATTTTCAGCACGACATATGACATCGTGATATCTTCGATGGTGCCGTAGTAGTCATCCATGACCACCACATCACCGACACGAATGGCGTCGGTGAAGGCCAGCTGCATCCCGGCAAACACGTTGGTTAGCGTGGATTGCACCGCGAGCGCAGCCACCACAGAGACCAGACCGGCCGAGGCCAACAGCCCGGCACCCAGTGCCCGAACCTGTGGGATGGCCAAGAGAATAGCGGCCACAGCAATCACGATGATGGCCGTATTGAGTACCCGTTTAATCAGCTGCATCTGGGTCTTGATGCGGCGTCCGCGGCGATCAGCGGCGGTGACCTCGTCGTATTGGAGTTCAACTCGCCGTTCAATGACGTTGACGACGCGAAGCGCCAGCCAGGCGAATCCTGATGCCGTACCGATCAACAGTAGGAACGCGACGAGGTCATAGAGCCTCAAGTCGTGCCCGGACAGTTCCAGACCTATTCTGGCGCCTAGAAATGCCATGGCCGTGAAGGCTGGCATGAGTAAGGTTTTCAGATGCGATAAGAACCGCTGGCGGCGGCGCAGCACAAACGCTACGATCACGGCGACCACGGCCGTCAACACGACTCCGGCCAGCGCACCGATCACGATGTTCAAGATGGCGCCGAATACCGGACCCAGCGAGTCAATATTTTCTAACGCCGAATTCTGGACGTCCTCTGGTACGGCCTCTTCAACATCTGGTAGAGAAGGCACCTCGGTCGGTTCCGCCGGGGCCTCTTCAGTTTCGTGACGCAACATAGGCACCATCCTCTCAGCGCGATCTGAACTAATCCTGAAAACCGTTACACTAACAGGCATGCTTCACATCACCGATTTGCGCAACACCACCTACGATCCTGCCACCGTGATGCCGCGCGCCAAACTCGAAGTCGCCGACGCCTCCGCGGTCGTTGAACCCATCATTGACAAGGTCAAAACCCACGGCGCCGAAGCAGTACTTAACTTGACCGAACAGTTCGACGGCGTGCGGCCCGACAGCCTCCGTGTGCCGCAGCAGGCATTAGATCAAGCGTTGGCCGAACTTGATGGCGGTGTTCGCGATGCGCTAGAAGAATCTATCGCCCGGGCGCGCAAGGTGCACGCCGCACAACTACCACCCAACACCGAAGTCCCGCTGGCCGATGGTGCCGTCGTCGAAAATCACTGGCTGCCCATCCAGCGGGTGGGACTGTATGTCCCCGGTGGACGCGCAGTGTATCCGTCGTCGGTGATTATGAATGTCGTGCCGGCCCAGGCGGCAGGGGTGCCCGCGATTGCCATTACGTCTCCTCCGCAATCGGACTTCAACGGGCTACCCCACCCGACCATCTTGGCGGCGTGCAAACTTTTGGGCATCGAGGAGGTCTACGCCACCGGGGGTGCACAAGCTATCGCCATGCTGGCGCTCGGTGCCAAGGACGACCGGGGCGTCCTCGTGTGTGAACCCGTGGATCTGATCACCGGTCCAGGCAACGTGTACGTCGCTGCGGCGAAGCAAGCGTTTTTTGGCAAGGTCGGGATCGACGCGGTTGCGGGTCCATCCGAAATATTGGTGCTGGCCGATGAGACCGCGAACCCGGCGTGGGTCGCCGCCGATCTCATCTCCCAGTCGGAACACGATCCGCTGGCCGCGTCCGTCCTGGTGACAACATCAATGGAGTTCGCCGAGGCCGTCGTGGCTGAAATAGCACACCAAGTCCCCGGAGCCGTCTTGGAAGATCAGATCCGTGAGGCGCTAACCGGTCAACAGTCAGGGGCCCTCGTCGTGAGCACCCTTGATGAGGCCATTGAAGTCACGAACGCGATTGCCACCGAGCACCTTGAAATCCAAACCGCCGACAACGAAGCCGTTCTGGAGCGCATCACGCACGCCGGTGCGGTCTTCCTCGGCCCGTATTCGCCGGTGCCCCTTGGCGACTATTCGGCGGGGTCTAACCACGTATTACCCACGTCCGGAACCGCCCGGTTCTCCTCGGGACTCAACACCGTCTCCTTCTTACGGTTGCAACAGCGGATTCGCTATGACCAGGCCGGACTTGAACCGCTGGCCGCCGGTATCGAGAAGCTGGCACAATCCGAGGGCTTGCACGCGCACGCCGACGCTATCCGTTCGCGGTTTGAACAAATGTGACGACAGTTGGTTTGCGCAGTACAGGAAATAGGATAACCTGGAGCGCAGAATCACGAGTTCTTACGTGTATATAGCCCTGGCTGTAAGACGGCAACCCTCCCACGTTGTAGTGGGGTGCTCCAGGTGATGATTCGGCCTCACGGAAAGACCCCGTGCCTGGCAAGTACAGCGTTCGAGCGCCCTCGAGCGCCAAACCTTTAAGGCTAGATTGTGACTTCAACTTTGCAAGCCCATAACCTGCAAACCTCCAAACTCACCGACGACATTTCACCATTGTCACTGCGTAGTGCTTTCGGGCAATTCCCTTCGGGGGTAGCCGCGCTGGCCGCTTACGATGCAGAAGATACGCCGCAAGGTATGGTCGCATCATCGTTTACCGTCGGCGTCTCACTCGAACCCGCACTGGTGTCAGTTGCGGTACAAAACACCTCCTCCACGTGGCCGTTACTTCGAGATATCGAACGCATCGGCATTTCTATCCTCGGTGAAGGTCAGGGCGCTATTGCCCGCCAGATGGCTGCCAAAGGTTCCGATCGGTTTGCCGGGCTAGATCTTGCTACCAACCAGGACGCGATCTTCGTCGAAGAATCAGCATTGTGGTTGGAAACCTCGCTGTACGGCGAGTTCCCCGCAGGCGATCACGTCGTCGCGCTGCTGGAAGTCCATCACCTAGCGGATTTCACAGACGTTCACGAGCCCCTGGTGTTTCACAAGTCGCAATTCCGCAATATCCGAGATCACTAGTTCTGTATGCAAGCTGTCCGCGTTGACGTCTGGCTCCACGCCGTCCGACTCTTCAAGACCCGCTCGGCCGCAAGCACTGCGGTCAAAGGCGGCAAGATCAAAGTCGACGGTGAGACAGTCAAGCCCTCCTACAAATTACGGACGGGCGAGACGATAACGTTCCGCGAACCGGGCCGGGAACGCGTTATTGAAGTGACCGGCTTACTCAATAAGCGCGTGGGGTATCCGGTGGCCATCAAGCATTATGTCGACCACTCCCCCGAACCGGTCCCGCGCTATCTTATGGCGGTGCCAAAACGCGATCGCGGTGCGGGGCGTCCGACGAAAAAAGAACGCCGTCAACTCGACCGACTCCGCGGCTACAGCAGCCGATAATAATATCCAGGAACTTCACAGGAAACGTTCGGTTTATTTATACAAACGTTTCATAGACTGGAGTCACCTCTTCAAGGTGCAAGTGATGTTGTAATCCCGCCGCCCGATGAACCCCTTTCATCAGGCGGCGGGATTTTCACGCTCAGGCACAGAACTTATGCATCGAAACGAGATGCGGGGCATACTTTGCTGATTTTACTATCAAACGGTGTCCAACCACCCGTCGATCCACTAGCCTAGGCGTTGTCAATAATTAATCGTCGCGTGTCGATAGTCCCCACGAGAAATGCGAGCTTGTTCATGTCCGATCGACAAACCGGCACCGTCAAATGGTTCAATGTTGAAAAAGGATATGGTTTCATTACCCCCGATGACGCTTCGGACGATGTCTTCGTCCACCACACCGGCATAGACCAGACGGGTTTTCGACGGCTCGATGAAGGGCAGCACGTACAGTACGTCATCGCTGCTTCCGAACGCGGACCAGTCGCCCAGAAAGTCACGCCCGCCTGATGAAGCGCCGTACTCGCGCCGGGGTATTCGCCACAGCTAGCCTCGTGGCATGCTGTTCAGTCAGTACTGCACATGCGACGACCGAATCTCCTACTATTGAGCCCTCGCTGAGAATCGATGAGCAGCAGGTTTTGAGCTGCGAGGCGGACATCCAGGGTGACCAACTCATCATCCAGGTTGAGCCAGCGGCAGGGGTGATCGAGGTTCTGGTCGATGGCAAGAGCGTGGCCTATGAACAACCCGGTAGCAACGTGGTAGTCGAAGACCTTGCTGACACGACCGAGACGCTCTCCATTCAGGTGCTCGATGTTGCGGACCAGGCAGCTACGTGCGATGCGGACCCACCTGAGCCTTCTCCGGCACCTTCATCGACCTTTCCTGAGCCGACGCCGTCCCCATCCGATGAAACCACGCCGCCCGACGAGACTTCACCAACGCCGGATACTTCTACGCCTACTCCTACACCAACGCCGACACCGCCGCCATCTAGTGGATCGACCCCGAGTGAAACTCCGTCATCGTCTGCGACACCACCTGCCCAACCAGACCTTTCACCGCCTCCGGTAACGCCCGCCCCCACGCAACACAGCCCGCCACCTTACGAGACCCCATCATTACCTCAGGCTGACCCGAGGTCGCAAAATGATACTTCCAGCCATGAGGCAGAGGGACCCGACGATCACACGCCAAATGCACTATCAGGGCCTCGAGATTTCCGACCGTATTCGCAGAATCCGCGATACCTACTGCCTCAGTTACTCGGCATTGAACCACAGCGTGGTTCCGAACTCCTTATGCCGCGACCGCAAAGCACAAGTTCGCAAGAGCTCGAAACACTACCACCGGTCTCGGAAGATGAACTCGAGGCGATCAAAGCTGAACTGTCTTCACCCGGCCGCGCCGACAAAGTCACCACCGACGCGCAACTCGAAAGCGCGGAGACAAACGAACGTGCCTCAGGTACGAGCTCTTGGTGGGTCTGGGGTGGAGCCGCTGTGGTGATCGCCACCGGTGTCTTCGTGTCGTGGCTAAAAAATCGACGAAAACGTAAGCACTAGTCTGACGACGCTTGGACGGTTGGATTCGGGCCGGTGCGGCGATTGATAAGCCGCTCCGCACCGGAGAGCCCAAGGATTGCACAAGCGAACCAAATCCCTCCGGCTGGTCCGACAGGGCCCGCGACCACGCTTGCAGCCAGCGGCAACACGACCTGGCCAACTCGGTTTCCCATTAGACGCAGCGCCAGCGCCGGACCTCGCCAGGATCGCGGCACGCCTTGGGAAATTAACGTCATTGTCATAGGTTGACCGACCCCGAGGGTGAACCCGCCCACAGTCATAAACACAAATGCCATGACGAGACCCGCCGATCCCAACCCCAGCACCGCGGGCACGATAGCAATCGCGGCAGCCGATACCAAGAGTGCCACAAGCACAAGCCTATTGCGCGAATACCGCGCTGATAACGGCCTGATGAAGATACGCGAGAGCACCGAAGTTGCACCCCGGACGGCCAGCAAGGCCCCGACCACCAGCGGCGAGACACCGACGTCTTCGCCTACCAGGGGCATAAACGCCACCAGAATATCCAGGATCGCCAATAGGGCCAGGGCCGCGAACATGTGCGAAGCGATGCCGGGTAATTTCAAAATATTGATCGCCGAGGGCTTCGTCCCGGGTTTCACCTGCACTAAGTCTTGCGTTTGAGTAACCACCGCGGGTTCGCCAGCGGCTCGCAGCGTGTATAAGATTGGGATGGCCACAATCGACGTGATGGCTCCAACCCACAGTGCCAGGTTGATGCTAAACGTCAGATCGGCTCCGCCCGCTTGCGCCTCGGTCAGTGAAGTACTGCCAAGGATGAGACCCGATAAGAGTGGACCAATCATTTGTCCTACGGAAAACGAGGCAGTGAACCAACCAAAATTGGCATCCATATCGTCAGCTCGCGACCGTCGGGCCACCATACTCTGGCCGCCGATGGTAAACATCAAATGCCCTACCCCAAGGACAGCTGAGGCCAGCATCAGGTGCAGCACATGCCCGGTCAGCGCAAGATAGGCTGCACCAAGTGCGAGGAGAAAAATCCCCAGGGCTACAAAATTCCGGGGCGACCGCAGGCGCGACTGCATCCTGCCGAAGGGCAGCGCAAGAAATAGGGGAAGCAGCGCGTAGGCTGCGGCGGCGATACCGATCTCCGTCTCGCCCCAGCCCAGCTGGATGAGTTTATAGCTGGTCACAGGTCGAACGAGATTTGCCGTCGTCTGGGTCAGCACTCCGGCGGCTAGCATCAGCCACAACCAGCCGGGCAGTCGTGACTTGGACGTTTTCGGCATAGTAGGTGAACAATATTCCTTGGATATTCGGCCTCATCGATGCGATGATCTCGACTAAGACTACCGGACCCTGCATCGGTTTCTAGTCCGGGTCGTGAGTAAACTGATCGTGTTCATGAGTTTCAGTGGTCTCCAGGAGCACGATGAGCCAGCAGTCCAATCCGCGCCGTAAAAATCAACTGACGCCTCTCGCCGCCGCTGCTGCAGCGCCGCTGGGAGACCACATGTTTTTCTATTTCACGCAGCTAGCCCATGCTTTTCAAATCAACATCGAAGACAGTCTGTCCGAGTTCGAGCTCAGTCTTCGCCAGTACATTACATTAGCCTTTGTGGTGGATGGTCATGCGCCGACGCAACAAGATGTCGCTCAAATCCTGCGCTTGGATCCGTCTCAGGTGGTGACGCTGACGAAAGGGCTCGTCGCGCGAGGCCTCCTCGTTCGACATACGCAAGCTCAGGACCGCCGTGCAAAAGCACTCGCGATCACCGCCGACGGCAGAAGACTCTATGCTCAGGCAGCGGTTGCGGTCCGTCGCGTGGAGGAAACACTCACGGATTCGTTATCACGCCGTGACCTTATTGCTCTGGAGTCACTACTGAAGCGACTCCTCCCGCTGGCATAGCGGAAAGAAACTACTCGGCGCTCGAGGCGGTATTGACTTCCTTATTGGACTGCGAAGGCAGATAGTATTCGGGGTCAACCCACTTGCCATCGATCTTGATTTCATAGTGGATGTGTGGCCCGGTCGAGTTGCCGGTGGACCCCGCAAGGGCCACCGTCTGGCCCTGTTCTACCGTGTCACCGACGCTGACGGTGAACTGGGAGTTGTGACTGTATGCCGTTACAACACCGTGGCCATGGTCGATTTCGACTCGATTTCCACCCGTACTGTGCACACCGGCGAACACAACGGTACCCGACGCAGTAGCTTTTACCGGGGTGCCAGTAGATACGGGGAAGTCCGTCCCAACGTGGAACTGGCTTCCAGCGCCCGTAGGGTTGCTGCGCATTCCGAAAGTGGAAGACGTTCGCGTTGAATCTGCCGGATAGATCATCTGAATATTGCCCGGCAGTTTTTTCAGGGAACCGTTATCGGGGTTCTGTGCTTCTGCTACGGCAAGTTGACCTGCTGCTACGTCGCCTTCGCCCTCTTGGTAGAGCCGACCGAGGCCTACCTGGGAAGCCGCCATTTCGTCGGTCATTTTGGCGACGACTCGTTCATCGCCACCGGTGATTGGAGCAGGAATGACGCTGGTCTGTCGCGGGGTTGCTTTGAGAGCAGGCTCAGCTGCTTCGGCTTCAGCGGTTTGACCAAATGCAAACAGTTCACCGTCGGAGCCGGCATTGCCACCAAAGGTGACGGCAGCCGAAGATACGGCCACTGCAACACCTGCGGTTACTACCGTGGCGTTGCGGCCGCGCTTTTTCTTAATAGCTGCTTCGCGCAGCGCGCGGCGGGAGGGGTATTCGGAAACTGGCATAAGAAGTGGGTCACCAAGAACGGGAAGATCGGATTAGCAAGTTACATCGTAGCGTTATCATTTCGTTATCTCCAATCCGGAGGTTCAAAGTACAACTATATCGAATCGTTAATCTTTTACGGGGAGGCTAGAGACGTTGCGATCCCTGGGCTTTATCCGAGAGCGAAAAGGGTTGCTCCTAGGTCGTCCGCGGATTGCGTCTATGGCCTTTAAGCTACCTTTGTGACGGTCGCTGCGCTGCGGCCGAGGGCCTACCTGTGGAAAACTTCGCCTTTATCCGTCATGCTCACTTGAGTTATGCACAAGACTGTAAGATGGTTCCAATGTGTGGGTCACAAACCTGACACATTAGCGTTGCCCACAATGGCGTGCGTAACGACTCTGACACGGAAAACCTTCCGCTGAACCTGCTCCTGATCATGGAGCGACTATGCATTTTTCGCCCGGGCACAGTACGTGCCTGGGTCTTCGTATATGAAAACCGTTCACGATACTGTCCTATGGCAGTACGTATCGTCAACGGGCATGGGATAAGAGAGTCATGACTAAAATTCAAACCTCACAACGCACCGAATCGGATCTCATCGGCACGGTCGAATTGCCCACCGATGTATACTACGGTGTCAACACTGTTCGCGCCGCCGAAAACTTCCAGCTATCTTCCACTCGCGTCGAACAGTTCCCAGAACTCATTGAAGCGCTAGCTATCATCAAACACGCTGCCGCTGCCGCCAACCGCGACGTTGGGGCCCTGGAGACAAATCTTGCCAATGCAATTATTGCCGCAGCGCAGGACATTGCGAACGGTCAACTTCATGACCAATTTATTCTGGATATGATCCAGGGCGGAGCGGGCACCTCCACGAACATGAACGCCAATGAAGTCATCGCCAACCGCGCCCTGGAACACCTCGGCTACGCCAAAGGCGACTACGACGTATTGCACCCGCTCAATCACGTCAACATGGGGCAGTCGACGAACGATGTCTACCCCACCGCGCTGAAACTCGCACTCCACAAAATGACCGGCAATTTGCTGGCGAATCTCAACATGCTGAAAGCTGCGCTGCAGGATAAAGCCAAGGAATTCGAATCGACCGTCAAGATGGGTCGTACGCAGATGCAGATTGCTGTGCCCATGACTCTGGGCCAGGAGTTTGCTGCTTGGGCGACCATGATTGAACGGGCAGCAGCCGGCCTGAAGCGGGTACGTTTTGATCTGCTCGAACTTAACCTGGGCGGCACAGCCATTGGTACCGGCATCAACGCACATGAGGGCTACCGCGAGCGCGCCATCGAATACTTGCGTGAAATCACCGGACTCAACGGTATTTCTTCGGCTCCAGATCTGATCGCTGCCACTGCAGACACCCAAGTCTTCGTGGACCTATCGGGTGCGCTCAAGCGTGTCGGGCTAACGATGTCCAAGATTGCCAATGACCTGCGCCTGCTATCCTCTGGCCCATCCGGTGGGTTCGGTGAAATCAACCTACCAGCCCGCCAGGCCGGTTCCTCGATCATGCCCGGGAAGGTCAACCCGGTGATTGCCGAGGCCGTCAATCAGGTTGCATACCAGGTGGCAGGCCACGATGCTGCCATCACGATGGCTGTCGAAGCCGGCCAGCTCGAGCTGAACCCGTTTGAACCCATCATGGCTCGCGGACTATTCGATTCGATTGGCATCCTCGCCAATGCGGCAACCATGTTTACCACCAAGTGCATCGATGGCATCACCGCCAATGAGCAACTGATGCGTGATGTGGTCGAGGGTTCGGCTGGTCTTGCTACCGTCTTCTCCCCCGTCATCGGCTACAAGGCCGCCACCCAACTCGCCTTGGAAGCCAATGAGACCGGTGAGAAAGTCACCGATCTTGCGGTTGAGAAAGGCTTGTTGAGCCGGCAACAGGTTGAGCAGCTGCTCAACGAAGCGATGGCCAGCTAGGCGAAAATTTCTGGTGCGTTCATAATGACGACACCACAACCCATAAAAATCAGTCCGATCACCTGGAGTGGTCGGACTGATTTTTTTGGCGCAGATAGCAGCCCAAAGTGGTCTACAGCCAACGAGCCTGCCAGCAACCCGAGTTGAATGACGACCACCGTCACGGCCGAACCAATCAGCGGTGCCAGAAACGCCACGCCGGAAACATAGAGCGCTCCCAACACGCCGCCCGTCCACATCCACCAGGGATTGCGGGTCTCACCATCGGGCACCCGGATGCGCAGTGACGATCGTGTCACGGCCACCAGAAATACCAAGATGATGGTACCCACGGCAAATGAGACTAATGCGGCATGAAGTGCAGACCCCAACACTGAGGTCAGTTGGCCATTAATGACCACTTGCAACCCAAAGCACACCCCGACCGCTAGCCCGATGACGTACCAAATAGGCGCCGGGGACGGTTGGTTCAGGTTCGGGTGTGGGCGTCCGGCGCGGACCGCGAGCAATGCCGCAGCCACCACGATCAGCGCACCGATCAGCCGCCAGGGACTGGCCGGATATACCGGCACACCAAAGAACCCGAAATGGTCGATGATCATGGTGGTGATGACCTGGGCGGTGAGGTTTAGCGCAGTCGAATACAACGCACCGATAACGGGCAATAACAACACCGTGGTCGTCATGCCGATAACTCCCAACAGGCCACCGGTCCACAGCCACCAGGGTTCACTGCGCACCAGGCCAGCGTCGAAGGTGACCGTTCCGACCGTGGCCCAGGTCAGCACCATGAGGCAGGCTGTGCCGACCAAAAAAGAGATCGCCGACATGACCCAAGGGGTCGAAACGGATGCGCGCAGTCGATTGTTGATCGCCGACTGATTGGGCAGAAGTACCCCAATGAGCACCCCGAGCAGAACATATATGCTCATCAATACTGTGCTAAATCGCTCGTGCGGGTGTCAGAATGCCCCGGGGATCCAGGGCGTGTTTGATCGCCTGTTGGGTGTCGCGGACGGCCTGATCCAATTGAATCGGCAGCTCGTGGTGTTTGACCGCGCCGATGCCATGTTCTCCACTGATCGTGCCGCCAAGCGAGACCGCGAGCTTTGAGATCTCGACGATCACGTCCTCGGCCGCCCGGTATTCGTCGTCGGTGTCGCCGGCTTCCACGGTTGGATGCAGATTGCCGTCACCGGCGTGTGCGACGATCGAGATGGCTCGTCCATGCCGCTGAGCGATCTCGTCGATGCCTCGGAAAATATTGGCCAGCTGACCGATTGGAACGCCCACATCGCACGAGACGCGAAGTCCTTTGGCACTCAACGCCGGGTTGGCCAGACGGCGGGCCTCCAATAACGCGTCGTTTTGGGCCACGACCACGTCAACGGCCCCGTGTTGTGTACATATGTTGGTAATCGCTTTGGCGGTTTCCGCCGCTTCGTGCCCCACGGTCTGACCGATCAGGACTGCGGCCTTGGGAATCTGTAAGCCCGAAGGGTAAAACTCTTCAATAGTGGCCACACTGTGGGCGTCCATTAGCTCGAGTACCTCGGGCTGGGCTGGGCCGTTGACGATCTCCAGGACGGCTTCCCCGGCGGCCTGAATTGAATCGAAGCTGGCCCGGAACGTGTGCGCAGTACCCGGCAGGACCGGTTTCAACCGCACCGTGGCCGCGGTGATCACGCCCAGGGTGCCCTCTGAGCCGACAAATAAGCTCGTCAGATCGAGCCCGACCACGTTTTTTCGGGTGCGCGTTCCAGTGGTGATAACCGTTCCGTCGGCTAAGACAACTTCTAGTGAAGCGACCGCGTCACGTGTGACCCCGTGCGCGATGCAGCGCAGCCCGCCGGCATTGGTGGCGATGTTGCCACCGATCGTCGAGATTTCCACGCTGGCCGGATCCGGTGGGAAAAACAGCCCGTACTCGCGGACCGCACGATCAAGGTCAGCTGGGATAACCCCGGCCTCCACAACCGCCAATCGGTTCACCGGGTCGATCTCACGAATGGTATTGCAACGTTCCAGCGAAATAATCAGCCCGCCCGGATAGCTGACCGCACCACCGGCCAACCCGGTCCCGGCACCGCGAATGGATACGGGCACCCGATGGTCGTGGGCCCATCGCAGTGCTGTGGCGACGTCGTCGGTCTGTTCTGCCAGCACGGCAGCTAGCGGTGGGGTCGTGGTTGACTCGTGGCGTGAACTATCACGTGACAGACGGTCCAGCTCGGGCTCGGTTGTCACCACTTTGTGGCCTAAGTGGTGCTGGAGTTCTGCCAAGTTTGGCGGTGGCGTATCGTGAGGCATCGGGGTCCTTTTCTTCCAGTCACCACATTAGCTGTGTCGTGCGGCACCTGCTAGTGGAGTGGCACGGCCGGGTGACTTGTGCGAATGCGTGGAAGTTTGCAAGCTTTGGCACCGAAGGGCGAACGACTTTCACCAGATAACCTTGTAGAATGACCTTCAGTGCTCGCGGTTCACGTGACGACGGCTTGTTGAACGCTTCATAGGGAGGTATGCCTGATGGCTCCAGGTTCACGGTGGCTGCAACCCGCCGAAATAGAACCAATACGACGAGTCTGGATGAACTTTCCGCGAGCCGGCGCACCAAATTTCTCCGCGCTATGGCAGCTGTCCTCGGCCCGCCGCGCCTGGACACGACTCGCAGAGGCCATCAATCGCTTTGTCCCCGTGACGTTCTTGGTCGATCCCGACGATCAGCACACCATCGACTCGTATCTTTCGACTCAGATGCACACCGTCATCATTCCCTTCAATAACGCATCGCTGCGACGGACCGGCCCCACACTGGTGATCTCCCGGGACGCACAATCCAACAGTGGCCGCCGACCGCGCCGAGTGTTGGGGATGGTCGATTTTACGTTCAACGGGTTTGGCCACCTTCCGGGGGTCGAATTCGGGCTTGACGACAATCTGCCCGGCACGCTCACCGAAATTCTGCCTCGCTCGAGCATCATTGGGGAACGGCAGTTTTCGATGATGGTGGCCGAGGGCGGCTCGTGGATTACCGACGGGCTGGGCACCGCGATTGCTTCCGATGCGCTATTGACCGATCAACGCCGCAACCCCGGCTGGTCACGTCACACTGTGGAACGCGAATTGCGTCGCGACGTCGGAATTGACCACATCATCTGGATCCCCAGGGGACTCGGACCTGGCGCGGCCCCCGAGGGGTGGGGCGGCTACGTCGATCACGTGGTGGCCTTCCACTCCCCCGGCCGCGTCATACTGCACAATCAGCCCGACCCAACGCACCCCGACCACGAAGTGACCCAAACGGTGCGCGAGATCTTAGCCAAATCGCACGACGTCAATGGCCGTCCGCTGGAGATCATTGATATGCCGGCCCCGCAAACTCACTCAGACCTGGTTGGGCCGGTCAACTGGAGTTACCTCGATTTCCTGGTGCTCAATGACGTCATCCTCATGCCGCGGTTCGTTGATCCCCACGACGATCAGGCCCGCGAACTGATGACCAAACTGTACCCGCAGCACCGGATCATCCCGTTTACCGCCCAAGCACTCTTCGACCACGGAGCGTCAATGCGCGCCGTCACACTGCCAGAACCCCGTGTCAGCTCGCAACGATAACGCTCAGCAACCCGGGGAAATGGCGTCCAACCGGGGCAGCATTTTGCCAAACCGACTAACCTAGGCTCGACGACAGGAAAGAGGAGTGTAGGTTGGCCAAGGAACAAATGACCAAAACCCAGAAAGCTATTCTGGCGGTGGTTTTGGTCCCGGTGTTCATGTCGCTGTTGTCGATCTCCTCTATCAACGTCATCCTGCCCTCCGTCCAGGATTCGCTCGTCGCGACGACCAGTGAAATCCAGTGGGTGCTCTCGGGCTACACGCTGGCTTTTGGGGTCCTGCTCGTCCCGGCCGGACGCGCCGGCGACACCTTCGGCCGGGCCAGACTATTCGTCGCCGGGCTAGCACTCTTCGGACTGGGCGCCCTATTATCCGGGCTGGCGATCAACGGGTTCATGTTAGTCCTCGCCCGGTTCATCATGGGTTTCGGATCCGGTCTACTCAACCCACAAACCGTGGGCTTCATTCAACAATTCTTCGACGGGCCACGTCGCGCCCGTGCATTCGCCTTCTTCGGAACGGTCGTTGGAGTATCCGTGGCCATCGGCCCGGTGCTCGGAGGTGGCCTCATTGCACTAGCCGGCCCCGACTGGGGCTGGCGGTGGACCTTCCTGGTCAACGTCCCCATTGCGGCCATCGCGATCTGGTCCGGATATCGAAACTTTCCCGCTGAGGCCTGGGTACCAACCGGCCCGGCAGCTAAGGGTGGAAAACCCGACCTCGACCCGATTGGTACCGTGACCTTCACGCTGGGCACCCTGTTGGTCATGTGGACGTTTCTGGAAATCGACAAGGGCGGCATCTTCTGGGCAATGCTGCCGGTCGGGGTTCTTATCCTCATCTGGTGGGTGTGGTGGGAACGTCGCTACAAGCGCCGCGGCGGCGAACCGATGGTCGACATGGCCCTGTTCCGTAACCGCCCGTACCGCAACGGGACCCTGCTCATCAGCCTGTTCTTTACCGGATCAACCTCGGTGTGGGTCACCGTGGCGATCTTTCTGCAAAACGGACACGGCGTCTCGGCCTTGACCGCCGCACTGGTCGGACTCCCCTCGGCCATCTTCACCTCCATCTCGTCACAAATTGCGGGACGGTACGTGCTACGCGCCGGGCGTGCCATGGTCGCCTGGGGTATGACCGTGACCCTAACCGCGCTCGCATCGTCGATTCTCGTCGTCGTTGGGGTCCAACTGTGGGACTGGTCGGTCTGGTGGCTCATCGCTACACTGTCACTGTTAGGGATTGCCCAGGGCTTCATCGTCTCGCCCAACCAGACCCTGTCGCTGATCGAAGTGCCCGCCCACGTCTCGGGCGTTGCCGGCGGCGTCATGCAAACCGGCCAACGCGCTGGAACCTCGGTCGGGACCGCCCTGATCACCTCGACACTGTTCGGCGTTGCAGCCTCCTACACCTGGAATTGGGCTTTCGTCGCCGCGTTTGGCCTCATTATCCTCATGGTGGCCATCGCGCTGATCGTGGCTATCGTCGACGTCATCGGCACCCAACGCGCAGAAGCAGCCGTGCCCCAGGGTCGCGAACAGGGCTAGCCACTCGTCACCGCCCTTCACATGCTGCCGATCGGCACAGCTGATGCGGTACATTAGAGCGATAACGACAGGGGAGCAGCATAGGCTGCTGAGAGTGCACTTGCAGACCCTCGAACCTGATACCAGATCATACTGGCGGAGGAAGTCGGAACTCTCCACGCACTGCGTGCCCTCCTACCCACAGGAGGAATCTCGTGAAAAACGCTCTACCAATACTTGTTGTCGCCGCGCTCGGACTGGCCGGGTGCTCGGTTGCAGACCAGGCCCCAGATAACGACGACAACGCTGACGCCTCGATAACGATCATGACGCATGATTCATTCAACGTCCCAGAAGAACTCGTCACCGCCTTCGAAGAAGACACCGGCTACAGTGTGACCACCACGTCCCCCGGCGACGCCGGCGCCGTGTTAAACCAGCTGATCCTACAACAGGACAACCCGACGGTGGACGGAGTGTACGGCATTGATAACTACTCGGCAGAAACCCTACTGGCCGAGGACATGCTGACCACCCACGACGCAGAACTCGGCTCGGCCGAAGAATTCACCATTGACTCTGACACCGAAGGACACCTGGCACCCATCGACCACGGGCAGGTCTGCGTCAACATGGACAACGAATGGTTTGAGGCCGAAGGCATCGAGCCGCCCGAAACCCTCGAAGACCTCACGGACCCGGCATATGAGGACCTGTTGGTCACGACCGACCCGACGACCTCGTCACCGGGGCTGGCGTTTTTAGTTGCCACGATCGCCGGCACCGAGGACTGGCAAAGCTACTGGGAAGACCTGCTAGCCAACGGTACAAAAGTTGCCGGGGGCTGGTCGGATGCCTACTACTCCGACTTCACCTCTGCCGGCGAAGGCGACTACCCACTGGTGGTCAGTTACTCGTCATCCCCCGCGGCCGAAGAGGGCCGGACGTCGTCCATTCTGGGCACGTGCACCCAACAGGTCGAATACGCCGGGGTGCTGGCCGAAGGGTCGAATCCCGACGGTGCCCGGGCCTTCATCGACTTTCTGCTGAGCCAAGAGTTCCAGGAGACCCTGCCCGAAGAAATGTTCATGTATCCGGTCAATGACGCGGTCGAACTGCCAGAGGAATGGACGCAATACGCCGAGCTGGCCGAAGACCCGATCACGATCAACGACGCTGAGGTAGCCGAAAACCGTGACGACTGGCTCAACGACTGGACGGCAATATACGAAAACCATAGTTCGTGATTGCCCGCATCGGGTGGGGTGCAGCCGTTGCGCTGATCCTCACCTTCCTCACCATATTCTTCGCCTGGCCCGTCGGGGCGATGCTGCTGCGCGGCATCACCGACGACGCCGGGACGCTGGATCTCAGCACTTTTGGTGAGGTACTCACAACCGGCCGCACGTGGGCCATCGTTGGCCACACGCTGACGATGGCCCTAGCCGGGACCGCAGGCTCCGTGCTGTTCGGTATCCCAGCGGCGTATATTCTATATCGCACCGAATTCCCGGGCCGCACCGTCCTGCGCTCCATCACCCTGGTCCCGTTCGTGTTGCCCACCGTCGTCGTCGGTGTAGCTTTTCGCGCCCTACTCGGCCCCAACGGGCCGCTGGGCTTTCTGGGCCTAGACCAGACGACGTGGGCTGTGGTCGCCGCGATGGTGTTCTTCAACATCAGCCTGATCGCACGCCAAGTCGGTGGGCTGTGGCAGATGCTGGATCCGCGCACCGTCGAGGCGGCTCGAAGTCTCGGTGCCTCCCGAGCCCGCGCATTTTTTACGATCACCCTACCGGCCCTTACCCCGGCCATCGGTGCTTCGGCCGGACTGGTGTTTCTGTACTGCTCGACCGCCTATTCTCTGGTGCGCACGCTGGGTACACCCGGTGTTGGCACCCTGGAGACCGAGGTGTTCCGGCAAACGCAAACCTTCCTCGATCTGCGTACCGCCGCCGTCTTCTCGGCGTTGCAGGTAGTCTTCGTGCTGGCCTCGGTATGGCTCACCCAGCGACTCTCCGCGCGCACCACCACGGCGCTGCGTCTGCAACAACCCGTGCGGCAAAAACTTTCGCGCGCCGATTGGTTGCCGCTACTCATCACGGTGTTCGCCGTCGTCGTCATTATTTTGTGGCCGATGTTCAGTCTGGTCGAGCGCTCGCTTGCCACCGATGACGGCGGCTACGGCCTGCATAATTACCGGTTGCTGGTGACCTCGTCGGGCAGCGGATTTGCCGGCGGGGCGACCGCAGCCCAAGCGCTTGAACACTCGATCAAAATTGCCCTGGATGCGACCGTGATCTGTCTGATCATGGCCGTGCTGATTGCACTGCTGATCACCCGACAGGTCAAACACCGCCTGCTGGCCCGCGCCCAACAAGCACTCGATGTATCTATCATGTTACCGATGGGCGTTTCATCGGTGACGATTGGGTTCGGGTTTTTGGTCTCGATTCACGCGTGGAACCCGGAGCTGGGGCAATCCGGGGCGCTGGTCCCACTGGCCCAAGCCGTCGTCGCGCTCCCGTTGGTCGTGCGCAGCCTGATTCCGATCCTGACCGCCGTGGACCCGAAACAGCGCCAAGCCGCCGCGGTGCTGGGCGCCTCCCCCGCGCGTATTCTACGAACCATCGATGGCCCATATTTGCTGCGCGCCGTCGGTCTGGCCGCCGGACTGAGTTTCTCGGTCGCGCTGGGCGAATTCGGGGCCACCAGCTTCCTGGCCTCCCCCGAATATCAAACCCTACCCGTCTATATCGTCCGGTTGTTGTCCCGACCCGGTGCCGACAATTTCGGGATGGCCTTAGCCGCGGCCGTCGTCCTCGGGATCGTCGCCGCTTTCGCGCTACTGCTAGGTGAACGCATCCGCCCCCGCACCATCAGGAGTACGTCATGACCGCCATCAAACTGACCAATGTCCACCTCGGCTACCCGAACGCCAATGAGGTGCTGGCGGGCGCGAACTTCCAGCTCGCCGAAGGGGAAATCGTGGGGGTACTGGGCGCTTCTGGGGCTGGTAAGTCCACACTGCTGCGACTGATCGCGGGGTTACAGCATCCCCA
>Ga0209487_1000127_pt1 | contig 69491 bp, 64 predicted proteins | sample Poulit2012_FD_187524 | JGI IMG/M metagenome (GOLD analysis project Ga0209487, IMG submission 187524) | Agricultural soil microbial communities from Georgia to study Nitrogen management - Poultry litter 2012 (SPAdes) (version 2) | ecosystem: Environmental > Terrestrial > Soil > Agricultural land...
GAAGTTAAGCCCCACAGCGCGGATGGTACTGCCCGGGGGACCGGGTGGGAGAGTACGACGTCGCCGGCCTACTGAAAGAAGAGGGCCACCTACTGGGTGTTCTAACACACAGTAAGGTGGCCCTTTTGTCTATCCTTGGAATCTCGTATCTTATCGATCGTTACCTTCCATTCTTGAGCTAGGGGGCTCAATGGTCTCTACTATTGGGCGTGATCGTCTTGGAGGGGACTCCGCCCTCGGCGATCCCCTCGATCTAGACTCACCACTTCGTGTTCTCGTAGTCGATGATGAGGAACTCCTCGTCAGGAGTTGCGCTCGTATCCTGGAGCATGAGGGTCTAGTCGTCGAGACTGCTACGCGCGGCAATATTGCCCTAGAACTCCTCTCGCGTTTTCATCCCGAGATCGTCCTAGTCGATCTGATGCTACCTGATATCGGTGGTCTCGAGCTCCTTGCAGAGATTCACGAGCACGATCCTGATATCCTCGTCATCATGATCACCGGTCATGCGACGGTCGAGTCGAGTGTCGCGGCGATCCGAGCTGGTGCGTACGATTACATACCGAAACCTTTTACGGCGATGCAGCTCCAGATCCTCGTCGGGCGCGCTGCGCGACAGGTCTATCTAGAGCGTGACAACCGCCGTCTTCGTGGTCAACTAGGCGAGCGTTACCTCCTCGATGGGGTTATTGGGGAGAGTGAGCCGATGCGTCACCTCTTCGAGCTGGTCCGTCGGGTTGCGCCGACCGATGCGAGTGTCTTCATCCAGGGGGAGAGTGGGACTGGGAAGGAACTGATCGCCCGCGCCCTCCATGGGAAGAGTCTCCGTGCGTCGGGTCCCTTCATTGCCGTAAACTGTGCCGCCTTCCCGGCTACTCTCCTCGAATCAGAGCTCTTTGGGCATGAGAAGGGCGCCTTCACCGGTGCTGATGAGGCACGCCGGGGGTTGATGGAAGCCGCCTCTGGGGGGACCTTCTTCCTCGATGAGATCAGTGAGATGCCCCTAGAGCTCCAGGCGAAGCTCCTTCGTGTGCTCCAGGAGCGGACGGTCAGGCGAGTCGGAGGCGAGGAGGAGATCCCGATCGATATCAGGGTGGTCGCCGCTACGAATAGGGAACCAGAATCTCTAGTCAATGAGGGGAGCCTTCGCCAGGATCTCTTCTATCGCCTCAATGTGATCCCCCTCAGGGTTCCACCTCTTCGTGAGCGGAGGGGCGATATCCCGCGCCTAGCTCAACACTTTTTACGGCATTATGCAGAGCAGTATGAGAGGGATGGCCCAGAGCCACTCAGGCTTTCCTCCCGTTCGATGAAGAGGCTGGTCGCCTACGATTGGCCAGGTAATGTCCGTGAGTTGCAGAACCTGATGGAGCGTGTTGTCTCTCTCGCTGGTCGTGGTGATGAGATCGAGGTCGAGGATCTCGCCGAGGGGACCCCTCTCGGCCGAGCCAGGCCTGATGAGAGTGGGTGGGCTGATACGAGTAAACCCTTTCATGAGGCGAAGGAGGAGGCGATTGCGGCCTTTGAGCGCACCTATCTGAGTGCGATCCTCGCCGAGCACGAGGGGAATATCTCACAGGCGGCCCGGAGTGCTGGGATCGATCGGAAGACCGTGCACCGCCTCCTCAACAAATATGGACTCCGCGCACACCCTGAAGGTACCGAGGAGCGCTGAGCTCTCCTAATTCAGGCTCAGCGTTCGGCTCCGATCTGGTGAAGTTCGAGGAGCTTGCTAGTTGCGGCGCGCGGGTCCTGCGCCTTCATCACCGCACCGATGACTGCCACACCGGCGGCCCCTGTTCCGCGGAGGTCTGAGATATTCTCTGTATCGATCCCCCCGATCCCGACGACTGGGATCGAGACAGCACTCGCCACTCTCTTGAGCCCATCGGGCCCGATCCTCTCGTCCCCAGCATCTTTCTTCGTCTTCGTCCCGAAGACAGCGCCGCACCCTATATAGTCCGCACCTGCGGCCTCTGCCCTACGTGCGGTTGCGGGGTCATCAGTAGAGATCCCGATGAGGAAGGGTTTGGGTGCAGCTGCTCGTGCTGCCTCGATCGGGATATCCTTTGGCCCGATATGGACCCCATCGGCGCCTACTGCTAGGGCGATGTCGAGACGATCGTTGACGAAGAAGTGGGCCCCATATTCCCTGGTCAGGGCCCTCAATCTGGTCGCGAGTTCGTAGATCTCTCGCGCGGTCGCATCCTTCTCCCTCAGCTGGACTGCGGGTGCACCCGCCTCGAGGGAGAGCCGGACTATATGGAGGAGATCACGGGGTGCGGCCAACTCACGGTCGGTGATCACTATGAGACGGAGATCGGGCTCCGCTCGATTCTGGTACATCGTCGTCAATCCCTACTCTCTGCCGCGGTCGACCGATCGGAGTCTCCACTCGGTCGTGCCCCAGCGGCCTGACGTTCCTGTCTCTCACGGCGCAGACTAGCTCGCGCCCTATTGTGCTCGGCCAGGGAGTTGGTGAAGATATGACTCCCATCGGGCCGCGCGACGAAGTAGAGGAAGGTCACATCGGCGGGGTATAGAGTAGCATCGACAGCTGCGATGCTTGGTGAGGCGATCGGTCCAGGGGGGATACCCCGGTGTCGGTAGGTATTATAAGGGTTCGATGCGACACTATCGATATGCGCGTAGAGGAGACGTGATTGGTGCTCACCCAAGGCGTATTGGACGGTCGGGTCGGCCTGGAGTGGGTAGCCGATCCGGAGGCGGTTGTGGAAGACTGCAGAGATCGTCGGCATCTCAGCCCTGATCCGCGCCTCTTTCTCGACGATCGATGCGAGTGCGATGATCTCCCTCTCACTCAGCCCCATCGAATCGGCCCGCGCTCTCCTCTCTGGGGTCCAGATCTTCCTGTACTCACCGATCATCAGGGCAAGAATCGTGTCTAGGGGCGTATCGAGAGGGATCGTATAGGTAGCAGGGTAGAGATATCCCTCTAGGCTCGGGCCGGGTACTCCGAACCCCTCCGCGGTCGCAGGATCGGCGAGGTACTCGAGGACAGAGTCGGGCTCGAGATCGGTAGCCGCAGCGAGGCGCGGCGCGATCTGTGAGAGGGCCCAGCCCTCTGGGATCGTGATCCTCTGGGTCAGGATTCGCCCTTGGTGCAGGTCGGCGAGGACGCGGTCCCAGCCCATACCCTCTCTGAACCCATAGGTCCCAGGCTTGATCGACCGATCGGCGCCGGTCAGCCGAGCATAGGTCCGGAAGAGTCTTGGCTGGGAGATGATACCATACTTTGCGAGTGAGTCAGTCACCGTGGTGAAGCTCGTACCACGCGGTACCCTGACCTGGACTACGGGACCCTCACCCTCACCTGTCCCAAATACACAACCCGTCGAGGTCAGTACGATGAGTGCCGAGAGGAGTGAGAGGAATGGGCGCATGCCTCTAGACATCGTCTCTCCTATCCAGGAAGGTCTGCAAGATTAGGGTCGCTGCGGCGGCATCGATCCGGCCCTTCTCCTCTCGCTCCGACCTCTTCAATCCCGAGCCCCTCACCGCGCGCTCGGCGCGGACCGAGGTGAAACGTTCATCGATATAGCGGACCGGGACCCCTGCTCTCTCCCCGACGGCAGTCCCGAACTCCCTGACCTCTCTGGTCCACTCACTCTCCTCCCCCTCCGGAGTGAGTGGCAGCCCAAGGACGACCTCGCGTGCCTCGTACTCAGCGATCAGGTTCGCTATCGCTTGGACTGGTGGCCTCTTGCCCCGTCGTCTAGTCAGTGTCGGGAGTGGTTGTGCGATCGTCGCGGTCGGGTCGCTAACCGCGAGGCCGACCCTTCTCTCACCATAATCGATCCCGAGGATCCGTCCCATCAACCTATCCCAATACTCCTAGCCCAGGCTCTCGATTGCCGCCTCGAGGGTCGCACCTGCCCTGATCTCGGCATAGAGATTTTCGAGTGCGTTCCGACCACCGAAGAGGAATCGGCAGTGTAAGTCGCCCTTCGATCTACACTCTACCTCGAGGACTCCAATCTCGACCTCGGCGATTCGTCCGAAGAGGTTGGCGAGGAGGCCGGTAGTGAAGTGGCAGGAGGGACGCGGCGCGCCCTCATTCGGGTCAGCCTCGAGCCAGTCGGGACTCGTCAGGGAGCCGAGGCCTTTGTGTATCTCCTCGAAGTGCATCCCGCCCCAGCCCTCCTCGACGAAGTGGGTGTAGAGCCGTTCCCAGAAGACTTCCTCACCGAGCTCGGCGAGTGTGCCGGTCGTACTATCCTCGTGGAGGTGTTCGAAGAGGATGTCTCCCGAACTCTGGCCCGCTCGTTGAAGGGCGAGTGCGGTCTGTTCTGGCCCGACTGTCTCCTCGAGTGCCCTCCGGAGGATCGCGTCGGGGAGGCAGATCGGCCTCTCGGTAATCGTCTCGTTCATCACAACCTACTCCTCTCCAGGGGGCTGAGTATTACCCATCTCGAGTAATCCATCTTCATCGAGAATCGGTACATTCAACTCGCGTGCACGTTCCAACTTCGAGCCAGGCCTCTCTCCTGCAACGAGGTAGTCGGTCGCACCGGAGACACTTCCAGTCACCCGTCCACCCCGTCTCTCGATATACTCGGTCGCCTCCCTCCTGCTCATCGTTGGCAGGGTCCCGGTCACGACGAAGGTCAGGCCATCGAAGGGGCGATCCTCCTCGAGCTCGATCGGCTCCATCATGGTAACGCCTACTGCCTCGAGCCTCTCGATCAGGGTACGGTTCCTCGGCTCCTCGAGGTAGGCGGCGAGGGCCTCGGCCGTCTTCGCACCGATCCCATGGACCGCAGCATAATCCTCTTCACTCGCTTCTATCAACCCCTGCATCGTCCCGAACCTCCGGGCTAGGAGCTGGGCCGCCGTCGCACCGACATGCCTGATACCGAGTGCGAAGAGGAGGCGGGAGAGGGGGAGGCCACGGCTATCCCCGATCGCTTCGACGAGGTTCTGGGCTGAGAGTTCAGCAAAGCCCTCGAGCTTCATCAGGTCCTCGACCCTCAGATGATAGAGGTCTGCCACATCTTCGACTAGCCCCTCCTCGAGGAGTTGTTGGATCGTTCTCTCTCCTAACCCTCTGATATCCATCGCCGCGCGAGAGGCGAAGTGTACGATACCCCAATAGATTCGCGCGGGACACGATCCATTGGGGCAGTAGACCATCACCTCCCCTTCCGGGTGTTCGACTGGTGTGCCACAGACGGGGCAGACCTCTGGGGGGGTGAAGGGGATCTCATTACCTGTCCTCTCATCGGTGATCGGGGCGACGACCTGTGGTATGACCTCGCCTGCCCTCTTGACGAGGACGAGGTCGCCGACCCTGAGATCCTTCCGTGCGATATCCTCGAAGTTGTGAAGGGTCGCGAGTCTGACCGTTGCGCCCCCGATCTCGACTGGCTCCAGGACAGCGTAGGGGTTCAGGGTCCCCGTCCTTCCAACATTGATCTCGATCGATTCGAGTCGGGTAGTGGCGAGGTCGGGTTCGAACTTGTAGGCGATCGCCCAGCGCGGCTCACGGTTCCCAACGACTCCGAGTTCGGGCCAGAGATCGAGGGACGCGACCTTGACGACGATCCCATCGATCGCAAAGTCGAGCTCGGCTCTGCGCCTCTCGATCTCTTCCATATAGGCGACGACCTCATCGAGGTCCGCACACTCGCCTGGATCAGGTGTCGTCGGGACACCCCAGGCTCTGAGGAGTTCGAGGACCCCGCCCTGGGTATCGGCGGGCAACTCCTCACCCGAATCGGGATCGACTATCACCTGATAGGCAAAGAAACGGAGGGGCCGCTCTGCAGTGATCCGAGGATCGAGTTGCCGGAGGCTGCCAGCGGTCGCATTCCTCGGGTTCGCGAAGGTTGCCTCTCCAGCCTGGGCCCGGCGTTCATTCAGTTCAGCGAAGCCCGAGAAGGGCATATAGACCTCGCCGCGGATCTCGAGGCGACGCGGGATCGGTCGGTCGGCTCGGAGCCGGAGTGGAATCTCATGGAGTGTTCGAAGGTTGTGGGTCACATCCTCACCGATCGTCCCATTTCCCCTCGTCGCACCCCTGACGAAGACCCCATCCTCATAGAGTAGTGCGACCGCTGCCCCATCTATCTTGAGCTCAGTCAGGTAGCCAGCCTCCCTGACTTCCCGTGCGATCCGCGCATTCCTATCCTCCCAGGCGCGAAGCTCACCGAGGTCGAAGGCATTGTCGAGTGAGAGCATCGGCTCGAGATGCTCTACCCTCTGGAAGTGGGGGGCGGGCTCAGCGCCGACTCGCTGGGTCGGCGAGTCTGGCCGGACGAGTTCGGGGTGTGCCGCCTCGATCTCCTTCAACTCGCGGAGTAACCGATCGTACTCCTGGTCACTCATCGTCGGCGCATCGAGGACATAGTATCTATGGTTCGCTTCGTCGAGGATATTACGCAGCTCGGCAGCCCTCGCCGAGAGGGTGGCGAGATCCACGGTATCACCACTGGTCACGTCGTCGTTCTCCATCGATCGTTCTCATCTAGGGCTCCGCCCGGTCAGGCGGCGAGTTGGTTGTAGCGGATGACGCGGTTTCGGCCCGTATCCTTCGCAGCGTAGAGTGCCTGGTCGGCACGTTGAACGAGTGTCCTCGGGTTGTACACCCCAGGATATGGGTAGGTCGCGGTCCCAGCTGAGACGGTGAGGTGCAGCGGTTCGGCTCTCCCGACGGCGAAGGGGTGCCTCTCGACCCTCTCTCTGACCCGCTCGGCAAAGCTGGTCGCCGATTCGGGGTCGGTCTCGGGGAGGATCGCGATGAACTCCTCGCCCCCGTACCGGCCGAGTTTGTCGATCTCACGGGCAGTCTTACGAAGGATCTCGGCCATCTCCTGCAGGACCCGGTCGCCGACCTGGTGGCCGTAGGCATCATTAACTCGTTTGAAATGATCGAAGTCGAACATCACGACGGAGAGGGGCTCACCCGTCCTCCGGGCACGTTCGTACTCCTCGTGGACGACCTCTTGGATATGACGGTGATTGAAGAGGCCAGTCAACCCATCCCTGACACTCAGCTCCTCGAGCTCACGGTTTTTTTCTTCGAGCTCATCTTGGAGCTCCTTGATCCGGAGCATCGAACGGACTCGCGCCTCGAGTTCGGGGAAATTGATCGGCTTCGTCAGATAGTCATCGGCCCCTGCGTCGAGTCCGGCGACCTTGTCCTGTGTCGAATCGCGTGCAGTGACGAGGATTATAGGGATGAAGGGGAGTGTAGGGTCGGCCTTGATCCGTCTGGTCACCTCATACCCATCGAGGTCGGGCATCATGATATCGAGGAGGATCAGGTCAGGTGGTGATGCAGTAACGAGCTCGAGAGCGGCAGCTCCACTGAGCGCCGTCTCGACCTCATACCCTCGGAATCGGAGTCGGCTAGAGAGGACCTCGAGATTGTCACGACTATCATCGACTACGAGGATCTTACCACGTGACGAGTGCCCAGTACGATCCCTCGGCATCGTCAATCATTCCGCATGTGCGGTGGTCGTCCCGATCACCCGGTTCAACTCGCCGAGGACACGTGAGGGGTCACAGGGCTTGGTCAGGTAGCCATCGCACCCGACAGCACGGGCTCGCTCCTCGTCCTGGATCAGGGCATGAGCAGTCAGAGCAACGACGGGGATCCCCGCCGTGACCGGGTCGGATTTGATCATCTCCGTAGCCCTCCAACCATCGAGTAGGGGGAGGGAGATATCCATCAGGATCGCGTCGGGCTGCACCTCGCGGGCGAGCTCGACACCACGGACGCCATTCTCGGCCTCGATGACGGTGAAGCCATGGTGGCGCAGGATCGTTGCGTAGACAAGTCGGTTGTCGACATTGTCCTCGACGAGTAGCACGACCTTCTTATCCATACCAGATCACTTCCTGCGGGGCCACTATCCTCACCTGAGGGGTCGCTGGTCCATCAACGTTGCAGGACGGGTGCCACCCACCTACCTCGAGCTGGAACGTTGGGCCCCTCCTCACATAGATCTCCTCTGAGTTCGAGGCGAGCAGTTGACTCGACCCAAGCCCGAAATGTATCCTTCTCGCGTATCTAATCGCAAGGACTCTCACATAGCTGCAATCGGAGTGGAGACTGCTATGGTCAGGTCGATTCTAGGTGCACTCCTCGCATTGGTCATCTCGGCCCTCCCCCTCGCCGGGCAGGTCGGTTCACCAGCTGGTCCCGTACCGGTCGAGTTCCTAGCCGCACGTCGTGCGGCTCTCCTCGATAGGATAGACGATGGCATCGCCCTCGTCAGGTCAGCCGATCCCCGGGAACAGCAGGGCGATTATCCGCAAGATGGGGAGTACCGCGAGGACAATGATTTCTTTTACCTGACTGGACTAGAGGCGCCGGGGGGGTGGCTCCTCCTCTCCGGTACCGACGAGCTCGTCCGCCTCTACCTTCCCGCTCGTGACCCCGAGATGGAGAGGTGGACCGGTCCGACCCTCGGTCCTGGGCCCGAGGCCGCTGAATTGACTGGGATAAGTGAGGTTCGTCCCCTCTCCGATCTGGCAGGTGACCTCGCAGAGTTGAGGAGGGGGTCGGCTGAGGCGGTACCGGTCTATATCAAGCCTGGCCGGAGCCAGGTCTGTGAACGCCTCGCCGAGGTGACCGAGCAGAGTTGTACCGAACTGCTAGGGGTGAGCGAGACCGATACCCGAGACCTCCGCCCTCACCTCGCCGCGCTCCGACTGATCAAGGATGAGGATGAGCTGAGGCGGCTCCGCCGGGCGATCGAGATCACGACCGATGCGCAGAGAGCAGCGATGCGCTCGGTCCGGCCCGGACTCTGGGAGTATGAGATCGAGGCATTGATCGAGTACACCTTCAGGAAGTCGGGTGCAGAGAGGGTCGGGTTCCCTAGTATCATCGGTTCTGGCCCCAACTCGACTATCCTCCACTACGACAAGAGTAGGCGAGAGATGGAGTATGGCGACCTCGTCGTCATGGATATCGGGGCCGAGTACGGTTACTACACCGCCGATGTCACGAGGACGATCCCTGTCTCCGGGAAGTTCACCCCACGTCAGCGAGAGATCTATGACCTCGTCCTCGGAGCACAGGAGGCAGCCTTCGCTGCGACGAAGCCGGGCGTGACCGTCGGTCAGTTGAACCAGATCGCGCGGAACTATATCCGCGACAATTCAGGTGATCTCTGTGGTCAGGTGACCTGTGACCGGTACTTCGTCCACGGCCTCTCGCACTGGCTCGGACTGGATGTCCACGATGTCGGCGACTACTCGACCCCCCTCGCCCCGGGGATGGTCCTCACTATCGAGCCAGGTATCTACCTCCCAGAGGAGGGATTCGGGGTCAGGATCGAGGACGACTTCCTCGTCACAGAGGATGGTGCCGAACTCCTCTCGGCAGGGGCGCCACGTCAGGCCGATGAGATCGAGAAGTTGATGGCCGAGGGCCCTGTCCCACTTCCCTGACCTGGCGGTCTCTGCCCTGAACGGCTAGGCTGTTAAGTGGTATTCGAGTAAGGTGGCGAGGCCAGCCCATTCCAGGGTCTGGTCTCGCCTGGGAGGTCCCTCGATCGTGGCACGAGCCTTGCCCCGAGGCGGACCACCCCATGGATCGATTCCTAATCTGAGGAGCAGAGATGTATTACGAGAGGGACTCGCGTGAGTTCAACGTCATCGTTGGCTTGGCGTTGGGAGCGATCGTGGGTGCAGCGATCGCGTATCTGATCCTACCCCGTGATCTCGGGCGCGGCCGTCGGCTCTCGGTGGTACGGTAAGAGCGAGAGCCATGGCCGATGGAAGGGTCAGTTCCCGCCCCTGGTCGGGCGATCTTGGCCGCCTCTTCCGAGACTCTTTCCCAGACAAGTCATTCATCGTAGTCAGTAACCGTGAGCCCTACGAGCACCGCTGGGGGGAGGAGGTCGGCGAGATCGAGGTCCGACGGCCAGCGGGTGGGCTCACCTCTGCACTCGATCCCATACTGCAAGAGGTAGGGGGCACCTGGATCGCCTGGGGGAGTGGGGATGCCGATGCTGCTGTCGTCGATGCACGTGATCGGGTCCGCGTCCCACCAGAGGAGCCGCGCTATACCTTGCGCAGACTATGGCTCGATGACCGGGATGTCGATGGATACTATCTAGGGTACTCGAACCAATTCCTCTGGCCCCTCTGCCACCTCCGGCCATCCCTGACGAGGGTCAGGGCTCGGCACTGGGAGAGGTATAGGCGCGTCAACCGCCGTTTCGCGGATGCTGTACTCGATGAGGCGCGCGGTGGGGATGCCGCTGTCTGGTTCCACGACTATCACCTCGCCTTGGCGCCGGGCTATGTCAGATCGCTCAGGCCGGACCTCTGGCTCGCCCACTTCTGGCATATACCCTGGCCCCCACTAGAGATCTTCGATGTCACACCCCAGGCCTCGAGCCTCTTGGAGGGGCTCCTCGCCAATGATCTCCTCGGCTTCCACCTCGAGTCCTTCTGCAGGAACTTCCTCCGTTGTGCCGAGTCGATCCTCGGGGCCGAGGTCGATTGGGCGACGGGGCGGGCGACCTATCGGGGCCATACCTGCACAGTCAGGCCCTTCCCGATCTCGATCGATATCGACTCCTTCGCCGAGGTCACCTCACGGCCTGGATTCGCTGCCGAGGTCGATCGACTCCGGGACCGGTACCTGGGGAAGGATGGCCTCCTCGCCGTGGGCGTAGATAGGATGGATTACTCGAAGGGGCTGCCAGAGAAGTTGAAGGCCCTCGATTTCCTCTGGGAGCGCTACCCCGAGTTCAGGGAGGTCCTGACCTTCGTCCAGGTCGCAGTTCCGAGCCGAACCGATATCGCAGCCTATGACGAGTTGACGCACAAGGTCGAGCGTCTCGCCTGGGAGATCAATGACCGGTACGGTACGACCCGATGGCGCCCCGTCCACCTCGTTAAGCGAGCCCTCTCTGTCGATCGACTCGCTGTCCTCTACCGGGCCGCCGATATCTGTATCGTCAGTTCATTACAGGATGGGATGAACCTCGTCGCGAAGGAGTTCATCGCGAGTCAGGCTGGTGATGGCCGCGGCGTCCTCCTCCTCTCCCGTTTCGCCGGTGCCGCTGCGGAACTCGATGGGATGGTCGAGATCAACCCCTATGATCCAGAGGACTTCGCGAAGAGGATCCGAGATGCCCTGATCATGCCACCTGAGGAGAGGCGTCAGAGGATGGAGAGGTTGAATAGGATGCTCCGTCCGATCTCAGAGTGGTTGGCAGATATCTTCCACGAGTGGAGTAGAGCTTGATACCATACCAGTTCATTCAGGAGAAGCGGGATGGCCGCGCCCTCGCGCCCGAGGCGATGAGGGAGTTCTTCCAGGCATATATCGATGGCGAGTTGGCCGACTACCAGATGTCGGCCTTCCTGATGGCCGTATATTTCCAGGGTCTAGACGACGGAGAACTCTCCACCCTCGTCGACCTGATGGTCCATTCGGGCGCCGTCATGGATTTCAGTGCGATCCCGGGTAAGAAGATCGACAAGCACTCGACCGGTGGCGTCGGTGACAAGGTCTCCCTCGTCCTTGCCCCCCTCGTCGCCTCGCTCGGGGTACCCGTCCCGATGATGAGTGGACGGGGGCTAGGTCATACTGGTGGGACCCTCGACAAGCTAGAGTCTATCCCCGGCTTTAGGACCGATCTCTCCCTCTCCGAGTTCGAGGAACTCCTCGAGGAGAATGGGTGTGCCCTGATCGGTCAGACCGAGGAGATCGCGCCCCTCGACCGGAAGCTCTATGCCCTACGAGATGTGACTGGCACCGTCGAGTCGATCCCCCTGATCGCCTCGAGTATCATGAGCAAGAAGTTGGCGGAGGGACTCGATGGCCTAGTCATCGATCTCAAGACTGGCTCGGGAGCCTTCATACCAGAGCTAGAGCGCGGTCTAGAGTTGGCCGAGACGATGATCGGGATAGGGGATCGGTATGGGTGTGAGACCGTCGCCCTCGTCACCGCTATGGACCGGCCCCTCGGCTATGCGGTCGGGAATGCTCTCGAGGTCGAGGAGGCGATCCTCGCCCTCCAGGGTGGTGGCCCAGACGATCTCCGGGAGGTGACCATAGCCCTCGCTGCGGAGATGCTGATCCTTGGTGGGGTCGCCGAGGGAATCGAGGAGGGGAGGGGGTTGGCCAGCGCAGCCCTCGATGATGGGCGAGCATTGGAGAAGATGCGAGAGATCATCGAGGCTCAGGGTGGGAACCCCGCTGTCCTCGACGATCCAGCCCTACTGCCCCAGGCTCCGGTACGGCGCGTCGTCGAGGCGGGCAGAAAGGGGTATATCTCGGAGGTCAATGCACAGGCGATCGGGAGGGCAGCGGTAGCCCTCGGAGCGGGTCGGGCGACCCTCGATGCGGTGATCGATCCAGGGGTCGGCTTCCACATCACTGCAAAGCCAGGTGATGAGGTCGACGAGGAGGTTGCCCTCGCTACAGTCTATGCTGCGACCTCAGAGGCCGCCGAACGGGGTGCCGCTGCGGTCGAGGCCGCGATCACGATCGAGAGCGCTCCAGGCCCGATCCCACCCCTCATCCCCTATCGGGTCACTCGCGATGGCGTGAGCGAATACCAGGCGTGACAGTATCGATCACTGCAGCCGAGTCTGGTGGGGGAGTCTCCCCCAGGTCTGACTCCGGGGGCTCGAGATCTCTGAGTCCCCGGAGTGGGACACCGAAGAGGCCTGGGCTCCCATCGGCATCACACCCCTCGGTCGGCTCGGTCCCCGGTATATAGAACTCGGTATAGGCCCGGTCCTGTGGGCACCACTCGGTAGCGAGTTTCCCTGTCACCTTGTCGACCTGCCTGATGATCAATTCATCAGGCATCTCCCACGGCTCAGGGATTGGGCGGAGTGGTGACTCTCCAAGGTAGACCTCTCGCATGAAGTCGGCCCAGGCTGGTGCGGCGTAGAGCCCACCCTGCGCATTCGGGATGATCTGGCGCGGCATATCGAAGCCGAGCCAGACGGCGGCGAGGAGATCGGGTGTGAAGCCGACGAACCAGACATCGGTCCCATCATTCGTCGTACCTGTCTTGCCCCCAGCAGGCACCTCGTAGGAGAGGTTGCCGACTGCGGGGTTCCGGACCGAGTATCCCGTCCCATTGTCGAGTGCGGTCCTGAGCATATCGGTCGCGACTGCTGCGACGAGTGGATCGAGGACCCTCTCCTGTTCGGGCTTCGTCTCCCAGAGGACGCGGCCATCGCTATCCTCGACCCGGATTATCGCTCGCGGTGTCGACCGAACCCCATGAGTCGCGAAGGGGGTATAGGCCTCTGCCATCTGGAGTGGGATCACATCGGCCGCTCCGATCGAGACCGAAGGGACCCTTGGGATCGGGGTCCGGAGCCCCATCCTCCGAGCGAGTTGGGCGACACTCTCGACCCCGACCTCTAGCCCGAGTTTGATCGTCACGATATTGACCGACCGGCGTAGCGCCTCACGTAGGGTCGTCGGCCCCCCGAACTCAGGGGTGAAGTTACGTGGCCGCCAACTCGACCCATCGGCCTCCTCGAGTATCAGAGGCGAGTCGTAGATGATATGCGAGGCAGGGATCCCACTAGCCAGTGCAGCGGTGAATACGAAGGGCTTGAAGACAGAGCCAGGCTGGCGGAGCGCCTGCGTAGCCCGGTTGAACTTCGAGTCATTGAAATCCCGTCCCCCGATCAGGGCTCTGATCTCGCCACTCTCTGGCTCGAGTGCTATGAAGAGCCCCTGGAGGTAGGGGGTTCGGCCCTCATGCTCACTCCCCCCCTCTGCGATCACATCGGCATACTTCGGATTACGGTAGTGCCCCTGGCTCTCGATCCGCTCCCATGCCCTCTCCATCGCCTCCTCGGCGATCTCCTGCATCTCGAGGTCGAGGGTCGTATAGACCCGGTAGCCACGGCGGTAGAGGTCAGACCCGTACCTCCGGTCGAGTTCCCTCCTGACCATCTCGACGAAGTAGGGGGCGGTCCCACCCGAGCCCTCCAGGTTCGGCTGTTCAGGAAGGGGCTCCGCACTCCACCTCTCGAACTCTGTCCTGCTCAGGTACCCCTCCCCCGTCATCTGTGAGAGGACGAGGTTCCGACGGGCGAGAGCGTGGTCTGGGTTCTCGAAGGGAGAGTAATACTCTGGACGGTTGATCACAGCGGCGAGGAGTGCTGCCTCGGCGGGATTCAACTCAGTCGCCATCTTACCGAAGAAATACCGGGAGGCCGACTCGATCCCATACCTGCCCCGACCATAGTTGACCTGATTGATATATGCCTCGAGGATCTGGTCTTTGGTATATACCTTCTCGAGTTCTAGGGCGACGCGTAGCTCTTTGAGCTTCCGGCCGAAATCCTTCCTGTATCCTACCTCCTGCTGGTACATATTGCGGGCGAGCTGTTGTGTGATCGTGCTACCGCCACTCGACTTACGGCGTGTCAGGACGAGTTCGACGAGCGCGCGCGCGATCCCTCGAGGATCATAACCACGGTGTCCGTAGAACCTCTTGTCCTCGATCGAGATGAAGGCCTGCTTGACATGGTCGGGGAGTGCATCGATCGAGACCGGGGTCCTCCGCTCCTGGAAGAGTTCGGCGATCAGACGGCCATCATGAGAGAGGATCTTCGTCGACTGCTGTGGCTCCCATACATAGATCTGAGCGATCGAGGGGCAGTCATCACAGACATTCCGCCAGCTACCGATCGCGAGCCCGGCTCCGAGTGAGATCAGGGCGAGGATGCCCACGATCATCCCAGCGTAGAGGCCAGGGCGCTTACTAGGGGAGAGGATATCTCTGAGCTTTCTCTTACCGGACATTCGCGATTCGGGGTAAGGTATCAGGTTTAGGATTCAGATATACACCGATAAAGTGGAGAGGGTCGTTCGATTATGGAAGGGGGTGGAGTCTGGGGTCGGTTCGGTCGCCAGGGGCCTCCGCCGAGTGGAATGGAATCTGCCCCTCCCGAGCTATGTTCGATCACCCAGTCCTTGGGGTGGGTGTGGATCTATCGTCGGATAGGGGGAAAGTTGCGTAGAGGACGTCGACATCAGAGTCGCGCCGCCTATGGCGCGGACTACACGCGCAATCTCCGCTGGCGCTACAGGAGGGGACATGGGAGTGGTAGGGAGTATGATCCCTACTACAGTGGAGGCTCCTTCGGATATGGGTATGGCCGCTCATGGGGCCTCGGGCCACAGAGTCCACCGACCCCATATGATGCTGAGCTCCGTGCCCGGGAGCGCAGAGCGCGGAGGTGGCCAGGCACCGCCGCTCGGGACTATGACCAGGCCTACCCCTACTTCGGGAGTTCTGCCGCCTTCGAGGCAGCACAGGGGTATCCGCCTAGCGACCCACTAGTCCCTGACGACCTGCCCGAAGGTGATTACCCTCGCCGTCAGAGGTATGACGAGGAGTGGGACTACGACGAGGACTGGTAACCCAGCATCCAGCCGGCCCTCACCCCCGTGTCGAGTCGAGGAGGTGGCGTAGCTCGGAGTAGATCTGCGGGTTACCGGCGAGTACCGAGCCACCCCCTTCCAGGTCGAGTTCGCCCTCCAGAGCGGTTATGATACCCCCTGCCTCTCTCACGATCAGGGCTCCAGCCGCGAAGTCCCAAGGGGCGAGGACGAGTTCCCAGAACCCATCGAAGTAGCCAGTAGCGAGGTGGCAGAGATCGAGCGCAGCGGATCCGGCGCGCCTGATCCCCGTCGTCTCCCTCAGGACCCGATCGAACTGGACCAGGTAATCAGGGAGCTGGTCGAGGGCCTTGAAGGGAAATCCAGTCCCTATGAGAGCCTCCTCGAGTCTATTCACCTCTGAGACCCTGATAGCTTGATCATCTAATTTGGCGCCCCTGCCCCTGATCGCTGTCCACTCCTCGCCCGTCGCGCCAGAGGCGACGACCCCGACCGTAGGCTCGCCTTTCATGAGGACTGCGATCGAGACCGCATACATCGGATAACGATGCAGATAATTCGTCGTCCCATCGAGGGGGTCGATCACCCAGGTCCAAGGGGAGGTGTTCGACGACCGATCCCCATCGCCCCCGGCTGGCTCAGCACCAGTCCCCTCCTCGGCAATGATCGTGTGGTCAGGGTAACTCGCCCTGATCACCCCTACGATCTCCTCCTCCGCCTCCCGGTCGACATAGGTGACGAAATCGGCTGCCCCCTTCGCCGACCACTCCGATCGGTGGACCTGGCCCAGATGCTCACGGTGAACAGCGACAGCGGCACGGGCAGCGATGAGGGCTGTATCTAGTAATCGATCGGTCATCTTCAGTCGGTCATTGGTCATCGGTCATCGGTTGTCAGCATTGAGGTTGTGACTTTCTACGGGACGTGGCAAGTGGAGGTGAGGCACGGATTACGATGCTGGATGAGGAACGAACCCATTATCAGCTATCAGCTCCTCCTGTCCTCCTGTCCTCCTGTCTCCCCCTGACATCTGAGGGCTGACCTACTAACTTGTCATGGTTCGTATCACCGCACTACATAGGATCGAGATGTCTGAGAAGCGAGTATTCAGTGGGATGCAGCCTACGGGTGAGGCTCATCTCGGCAATTACCTTGGGGCGCTGAGGCAGTGGGTCGAATTGCAGGACCAGGCTGATTGTATCTTCTGCGTCGTCGACTACCATGCGATCACAGCGCCCTACGATCAGGCGACCCTCGCTGGGCGCACTTTCGATATGGCGGTCAGCTTTCTCGCTGCGGGGCTCGACCCCGATCGTTGTACGATCTTCATCCAATCGGATGTCCCCGAGCATACTGAGCTCGCTTGGCTCCTCAATACGGTGACCCCGGTTGGTGATCTCGAGAGGATGACGCAGTACAAGGAGAAGGCCGAGGGGATGGAGTCGATCCCCTCCGGGATCCTCAACTATCCGATCCTGATGGCCGCTGATATCCTCCTCTACCGTGCTACGATGATCCCTGTAGGTGAGGACCAACTCCAGCATCTCGAGTTGACCCGTGAGGTCGCGCGGCGGTGGAACCACCGCTTCGGCGAGTTCTTCCCGGAGCCCAAAGGGATCCTCAGTTCAGCGCGCCGGATCAGGGGGCTCGATGGGCAGGCCAAGATGAGCAAGTCGATGGGGAATACGATCGGTATGCTCGACTCTCCTGACGCGATCACCCAGGCACTCCGTGGTGCGGTTACCGATCCCCAGAGGATCAGACGGAGTGACCCCGGACGGCCAGAGGTTTGCAATGTATTCACCCTGCACGGTCACTTCACCGATCCCGAGCAAGTCGCCGAGATCGAGAAGGGGTGTCGCGCGGCGACCCTAGGATGTGTCCAGTGCAAAGGGATGCTGGCCGAGGCGATAGGGGAGACCTTCGCACCTATCAGGGAGAGGGCCGCCGAGTACCGGGCACGACCCGAACTCGTCCATGAGATCCTCGGGGATGGGGCCGCGAGGTGCCGCCGGCTAGCTGGTGAGACACTACGAGAGGTTCGCGACCGGATGGGACTCGAATATGCGCCGCGCCCGGTCGGGGCTGGGGGGTGATATCCCCCGAGGAGTTGCGATGGCGAGGGAGCGAGACGATTCTGGATCGAGGGGACTGCCCGATGAGCTGCGCGGTGAAGAGAGGAGTCTAGAGGCACTCCGGGCGCGGCAACTCGCTGACTCACCTGGCCTCGAGACACCGGGGCCATCGAGGGAGATGGCAGATGGGATCCTGACCGAGACCTGTATCGAGTGTGGGAAGGAATATATCTTCGAGGACCTGCCACCCCCACCCGATCTGACCTGCGATAAGTGTGGTAATGTCGTCTTTCGCTCTTTCTTTACGGCCCGTGGCTACGACGAGGTAGAGGAAGACTTCAGGGCATCGACCGAGCGCGACCTCGCGCTCGATGATGCGCCAGATGATGTCACTGAGTCGGATATCCTAGATCTCGACAACATATAGATAGAGGTGCAGATGCCTGATCCACGTTTCCAGGGCGCCGGCGTGGCGCTCGTGACCCCCTTCGATGAAGCGGGGGTCAATGAAGAGGTGCTCCGAGAACTCGTCGCCTTCCACCATGAGGAGGGGACTGACGCCTTCATCATCTGCGGTTCCACAGGGGAGGCAGCGACGATGTCGCCCGCAGAGCAGAGGCGCGCCCTCGAGATCGTCATCGATGAGAACGATCGCCAGATTCCGGTCATCGCTGGGTGTGGTGGGAGTGAGACGAGAGCAGTCATCGAGTTGGCGAACCAGGCCCGAGAGGTAGGCGCCGATGCGATCCTCCTCAGCGCGCCGCCATACAATCGGCCAACACAGGAGGGGCTGATCGCCCACTTTCGTGCTGTCATCGGGGCGAGTAAGCTACCCACCGTCATCTACAATGTCCCGAGTCGGGCAGCGGTCGATATCACCCCCGAGACGATCGCGACCCTCGCTGAGGATGAGAGGGTGATAGCGGTCAAGGAAGCGAGTGGGGATATCTCCCAGGTCGCCGAACTCGCTCGCCTGGTCGGTGACCGACTCGCGATCTGGAGTGGCAATGACGATCAGATCGTACCCCTCCTCAGCCTGGGTGGGAGTGGGGTGATAAGTGTCGTCGCCAATGTCGCGCCCAGAGCGACGAGTGAGATGGTACACCATTTCCTCGAGGGCCGGGTCGAGGAAGCGAGGAGACTCCAACTCGAGTATCTGCCCCTGATCGAGACCCTCTTCGCAGAGTCGAACCCGATACCGGTCAAGGCGGCAGTCGAGTGGCTCGGCTTCAATGTCGGCGATCCACGACTCCCACTCACACCCGCCTCGGCCGCGGTTCGCTCTGAGCTGGAAGATGCGATGCTCAAGCTCGGGATCGAGAGGCGGGGCGGCTGATGCCAGCGAAGATCGTAGTCTGCGGCGCTAGTGGGAGGATGGGCCAGTCGATCGCTGCGGTCGCCGTCGAGACCGAGGGGATCGAGATCATAGGCGGGATCGTCCGTGAGGTGAGGGAGGGGCGTGGCCTCGCCGGCTATCCGAAGGTCACGACACCAGAGGGTGCAGGCGAGATGATCGCTGGCGCAGACGTCGTCCTCGACTTCTCCGCACCAGGACTCCTGACCCGACTCCTCGATGCACAGACCCCAGCACTCGCCGGAAAGGCGCTAGTAGTGGGGACGACAGGACTCGATACCCGGCTCATCGAGCGGCTCGAGGGCCTCGCTGCTGAAGTCGCCATCCTCGTCGCCGCTAACTTCAGTATGGGAATCAACCTCCTGATCGAGCTCGTCGAGGAGGCGGCTCGGGTACTCAGTGCTACCGACTTCGACCTCGAGATCGTCGAGACCCACCACCGGAACAAGGTCGATGCCCCGAGTGGGACAGCCCTCGCCCTCGGCGCCGCAGCAGCAAGGGCACGGGGCAAAGAACTCGAGGAGATCCGAAAGGATGGGAGGAGTGGGGAGACTGGGGCGCGCCCTACCGGCGAGATCGGGTTCCACGCCCTCCGTGGTGGGACGGTAGCTGGAGAACACCGCGTCCTCTTCTTAGGGGGCCGTGAGGAACTCGAGCTGATCCACCGGGCGACCGACCGATCACTCTTCTCCGAGGGCGCCCTCCAAGCCGCCCGCTGGATCGCCGGCCGAGAGCCTGGCCGGTACGATATGAGAGACCTGATACACGACGGGAGATGAGCGCCGCGGTCTACGATCTGGGCGCCTGGCTCTCACTACCCGGCGCGACGACGCTAGAACTCCTCATGCGACTCCTCCTCGCAGTCGCACTCGGGGGACTAATCGGATACGAGCGGGAGAGGAGTGACAAACCCGCTGGCTTCCGAACCAATATCCTCATCTGTCTCGGTGCCGCTCTCTTCACCGAGATGTCTGTCCTCCTAGCTGCAATCGATGCGGTCCCCGCTGGGGCAGGTGATCCGACGAGGATAGCGGCACAGATCGTGAGTGGTATGGGGTTCCTGGGTGCGGGTACGATCATCCAGGCCCGAGGAAGTGTCCGGGGCCTGACGACCGCTGCAACCCTCTGGTCGGTCGCAGCGATCGGGATGGCCGCCGGTGGTGGCGCCTACGCCCTCGCCATCGGTGCGACCTTCATCGTCATAGTGATCCTCGCCGTCTTCGGGCGGATAGAGAGACTCGTCATGAACAAGAGTTTCGAGAGGCTCGTACAGATCACCTTCGAGCCGCGCCCTGAACTCCTCGAGATCGTGCACGAGATCATGGACGACTCGGGGCTGAGGATCGAGATGGTCGATATCGAGAAGAAACCGACCGCCTTCACCATCGCTCTCCAGACATCTGGACCGAGGGCCCGATGGGAGGCGGCACTGCGTCGCCTCCTAGAGGCACCGGGGATCACCAAGGTGACCCCACTCTGATAGGGGCAGGGAGGTCCGATAGCCTTGAGTGAAGCGGAGTATAGATACCTCACGGCGAGACTCGCCGAGCTCGCCCGACCGAGATTGACAGGGACACCGGGGGCAGAGGTCGTCGAGGGTAGGCTCAGGGAGGAACTCGAGCGACTAGGGTACGAGGTCAGGGAGATACCCTTCTCACTCGCACTCTGGCCCACTCGATATGCCCTGCCCCTCGTCGCCTCTCTCTACCTCACGGCCACACTCCGCGCCGCCTCCCGCCTCCTCGCTGGCCAGATGCGCTCCGCACGCCGCCTCCTCCTCACCACCCCACTCCTCGTCCTCGGGGCGAGTACAGGGCTGCGCGCACTCACTACCCACCTCCCCTGGGGGAAGATTGGGACGACCAACCTCCTCGCCTACCCAATAGGGGGACGGCCACGGTACCTCGTCGTAGCGCACCGAGATAGTAAGTCACAGCCGATCTCGACCGCAGCGCGGAGCCTCTCGATCCTGACCTCCATCATCACCTGGGCCACCCTCACAGCAATGGCCCTCGCTCTACAGGATCGGAAAAAATGGGAAGGGCAGAGGGGACGGAGGAGACGCGCACTGGGATGGCAGACCCTCACCCGTATGATCGCACGGACCACGATCGTCGCAGGTGGTAACCTCCTCCGGTGCACGATCGGAAATGAGTCCCCCGGTGCCCTCGACAATGGCTCGGGGCTCGTCGCACTCCTCGGGATCGCACGGAGGGAACGGGGCGAGGACGATATCGCTTTCCTCCTCACCGATGCAGAGGAACTCGGCCTCGTCGGAGCGCGCGCCGCAGCAGGGTGGCTCCCCGACCTCGAGGGGATCATCAACCTCGATGGCCTAGACGACGAGGGCGACTTCTACCTGATCGATCGTCGGCTCTGGCCGCGCGGCGAACTCGCTCCACACCTCGCTGATCTGATCGAGGCCGCCGCTGATATGCACGACTGGAGCCTGGAGAGACGCCGGCTCCCCCTCGGTGTCCTCGCCGACCACCTCCCCCTCGCCCGAGCAGGACAGCCAGCAGTCACACTGATGCATGGGACTCGCGACTCGCTGCGACGGGTGCACCTCCCGACCGACGATACGACTCGACTCCGGGGCAGAGGGATAGAGAGAGCGGTCGAGCTGATTACCACCGCCCTCCAGATCTCCCGACTAGACCCCAAACCGATTGCGCCAGAGAGATTGCTGGGCTAATGTAATGAGCTTCGATGGTCTACCCCCTACTCCGGCCCTGGACGAATCTGGGCACGGTGTAGGGATCAGTGCGTATGGGAATGGGGCCGATGAGTAGTTATAGATGCCTGGTCGTCGTCGGTGCACAATGGGGCGACGAAGGGAAGGGCAAGATAGTCGATATGCTGGCCGAGGATGCCGGGATCGTCGCGCGCTACCAGGGTGGTGCCAACGCTGGGCATACGGTTCATGTCGGCGACCAGGAGTTCATCCTCCACCAGATCCCCTCAGGGATCTTGCACGAGGGGAAACGCTGTCTACTGGGGAATGGGGTCGTCCTCGATATCGTCCAATTCTTCGAAGAGCTCGATGGGCTGATCGAGCGCGGGATCGATGCCGAAAGCCGAGTCGGGATCAGTGGTCGCGCACAACTCCTCCTCGAGTACCACAAACTCCTCGATCAGGCGAATGAGCGCGCCCGAGGCGCAGCACGGATCGGGACGACGGGGAAGGGGATCGGGCCCGCTTACGAGGAGAAGGTCGCACGGCGAGGGATCAGGGTCGGTGACCTGAGGGACCCCGAAAGAGCGCGCACACTCGTCATCGAGGCAGCAGAGCGAGCGAACCAGAGACTCGAGGGGAGTGGGGTCGGACCGATCGACCCAGACCAGCTCGCCGATCAGATCCTGACCTACGCTGAGAGGGTCAGACCCCTCATCACCGATACCGGCATCGAGATCAGTAGAGCGATAGAGGAGGAAAACCCTGTACTCCTAGAGGGCGCACAGGGCGCACTCCTAGACCTGGACCATGGGACCTACCCCTACGTCACCGCCTCGACTACGACCGCTGGGGGCGCAGCTACAGGGGTCGGAATCGGGCCAACCTCGATCGATAGAGTCCTCGGAGTCATCAAAGCCTACACTACCCGCGTCGGGAGTGGACCGATGCCGAGTGAGGTCGAGGGACCAGTAGGAGAAAGACTCAGAGAACTCGGAGGTGAGTTCGGAGCCACCACCGGAAGGGCACGACGCTGCGGCTGGTTCGATGCCGTCGTCGCAAGATACTCCGCACGGCTCAATGGGATGACCGGACTCGCACTCACCAAACTCGATGTCCTCGATACCTTCGAAGAGATCGAGATCGTGACCGCATACGAGACCGATGAGGGAATCATAGAGGAGTTCCCAGATGACCTCGAGATCCTCGAGAGAGCCAAACCCGTCATCGAAAAGGTCGAGGGATGGCAGAGCTCGACCACCGAGGCCAGAAAACTCGAAGACCTACCACCGAACGCACGTGCATACGTCGAGAAGATAGAAGAACTCGCTGGGGTACCGATCGAGTATATCGGGGTAGGAACCAAGAGAGAACAGATCATAAGGGCAGGTTGAACCACGCCTGGAGCCTTGAGAGTGGCGAGATGATCTGTTATATTAAAAGGCTATGGTAAGTCGAGAGGTATAGGGGGTCGAGACGGATGTTCGAAGAACTCTCCGATAAGCTGAGTGAGGTACTCGGTCGCTTCAAGGAGCGCGGTGTACTGACCGAGCCCATGATCCGTGATGGGCTGCGGGAGGTTCGTCGTGTCCTTCTAGAGGCCGATGTCCACTTCCAGCTAGCGCGAGACTTCCTCGCTCGTGTCGAGGAGAGGGCGCTCGGTGAGAAGGTCCTCCGCTCGGTCTCGCCTGGTCAGCAGATCATCAAGATCGTCCATGACGAGCTCGTCACCCTCCTGGGTGAGAAGCGGGAGGGGTTGAAGACCGCTCCTGTTGGTCCGACGGTGATCCTCCTCGTTGGGTTGCAGGGCTCTGGTAAGACGACGACTGCTGGTAAACTCGCCCGTCGTCTGAAGCGGGAGGGTAAGAGCCCCCTTCTTGCGGCTCTCGATATCTACCGTCCTGCTGCTATCGATCAGTTGGAGACACTTGGCAAGCAGGTCGATGTCCCTGTCTACTCTGATCGTTCTGAGCGGGATGTGGCGAAGCTTGCCCGTGCTGCCTACGATCATGCTCAGCGGGAGCGTCATCGCACCCTGATCCTCGATAGTGCTGGTCGTCTCCAGATCGATGAGGAGCTGATGGATGAGCTCCGTCGTGTGCAGCGTGCGGTCGATCCGACTGAGACTCTCCTCGTCGTCGATGGGATGATCGGTCAGGAGGCGGTCGGTATCGCGGAGGGTTTCAATGAGGCCCTCTCCCTGAGTGGGGTAGTGCTCACGAAGCTCGATGGTGATGCGCGCGGTGGTGCGGCCCTCTCGGTCCGTGGTGCGACTGGTGTGCCGATCAAGTTCATCGGTATCGGTGAGCGTCCCGATGGTCTCGATGTCTTCGATCCCCATCGGATGGCCGACCGGATCCTGCAGCGCGGTGATGTGGTCGGGCTCGTCGAGCGGGCGCAGCAGGCCTTCGATGAGGACGAGGCGAAGCGCCTCGAGCGTCGTATTGCGAAGGAGGGTAAGTTCGATCTCGACGACTTCCTCGTCGCGATGCGCCAGTTGCAGAAGATGGGTCCCCTCGAGGGGCTCCTCAAGATGATCCCGGGGGTCAATAGTCGGATGCTGAAGCAGGCCGATACCGACCCTCGTCGGATGGCGCATATGGAGGCGATCATCCTCTCGATGACACCTGAGGAGCGTCGTCGTCCTGAGGTGCTGAATGGCTCCCGTCGCAGGCGGATCTCGCGGGGGTCTGGCCGCCCGGTCCAGGAGATCAATAGACTCCTGAACCAATTCAAGCAGATGCAGAAGATGATGCGGCAGATGCGTAATATGGGGATGGGGATGGGCGGCCGTATGCCGCGGATCCCTCGCTTCCGTTGATCCGCGAGCTAACCTGAAGAGAGAATCTGAGAGACCATGCCTGTACGAATCCGTCTCCGGCGCGTCGGCCGGAAGAAGCAGCCGAGTTATCGTATCGTCGTCGCCGAGTCGAGTAACCCACGTGGTGGGGTCTACCTCGACAATGTTGGGTTCTATAACCCCCGTCGTGAGCCCCTCGAGCTCCGGGTCGACCTGGAGAAGGTCGATGATTGGGTCGGAAGGGGCGCGACGATGACACCTACTGTAGCCTCTCTGATACGCAGGGTGCGACGGGGCGAGGGTGAGGTGATCGGCGCGGCGACCGAGACTGAGGCCACTGCCACGGCTGAGGCTCCTACCGAGGCTGCCGTGGCGGGAGAGGCTGAGCCCGAGGCTACTGAGGCCGCCGAGGAAGAGGCGCCCGCGGGGGAGTGAGCTGTGGATCGTTCCACTCGCTCGGAGAGGGTGGATGGTACTGGATCGTCCGCACCCGATCAGGACCGGGTGGAACCCGAATTCCTCATCGTCGGGCAGATCAAGAGGCCGCATGGTGTGAGGGGCGAGGTCTTTGTCGTCCCCCTGACCGATGCGCCCGAGGCGATCTTCGACCTCGGTAGTGAGATCCTCCTCGGCGATGCCGAGGGTGAGTTGGAGGATGAGGCCGAGAGGCTCGTCATCGAGACCATCCGGCCCTATAGAGATGGGTTCCTGATCAGTTGGGTGGACTACCCCGATCGGACCGCCGTCACCGCGCTTGGTGGTAAGTACCTCCTACTACCACGCGAGAGTCTCGCCCCCCTCGAGGAGGATGAGTTCCACTACCATCAACTACTCGGGTTGAAGGTCGTCACAGTCGAGGGCGCGGAGGTCGGACGGGTTCGAGAGGTCTTCGACACCGATCCGACGCACCTCTTGGAGGTCAAGGGGGAGGCTGGGATCCACCTGATCCCCTTTGCGAAGCGGATAGTCGAGGAGGTCGACCTGAAGAGCGGCCTCATAGTGATCGATCCACCCGAGGGGTTGCTCGAACTCTGAGCCTTCGAGGGATGCGGATCAATATACTGACGATCTTCCCGGACTTCTTCAGCTCACCACTCTCCCTGAGCATACCAGCTCGAGCCGAGAGTGCTGGTCTGGTCGAGTACCGGGTCATAGATCTGCGGGATTTCACTCATGATCGTCATAAGACGGTCGATGATATCCCCTATGGTGGTGGGACGGGGATGGTGATGAAGCCCGAGCCCTTCTTCGAGGGGGTGGAGGCATTGGAGCCCAAGGGCCCGATCCTCCTGATGTCTGCTCGAGGGAAGAGGTTCGAACATAGTGACGCGGTCCGGCTCTCTCTAGAGTCGGAACTCACCTTCCTCTGTGGCCACTACAAGGATGTCGACCAGAGGGTCGCCGAGCACCTTGCAACTGAGGAGCTGTCGCTCGGTGACTTCGTGATGAGTGGCGGTGAGTTCGCTGCTCTCGCGATGATCGACGCAGTCGTGCGCCTATTGCCGGGCGCATTGGGTGCGTATGAATCCGCTGCGACCGACTCCTTCTACGACGAGGCATTACTGAGCCCACCGTCGTATACGAGGCCAGCGGAGTACCGCGGCTATCATGTGCCCGAGGTCCTGCGCTCGGGTGATCATGCGCGGATAGAGGCGTGGCGGCAGGAAGAGGCCGAGCGGGTGACACGTGAGAACCGGCCGGATCTCTGGGAGCGATACCTTCGGATGAACGAAGAGGCTGCGGGGGAGTGAGTCGCACTCGCCGGCCGCAGATATTCTAGGAGGATACAATGGATATAGTGAGAGCAGCAACTGCGGAGCAGGTCCGTGATGACCTCCCCGATTTCGCGCCGGGTGATACACTCCGGGTCAATGTGCGGGTACGCGAGGGCGACAAGGAGAGGATCCAGGTCTTCGAGGGCGTCTGCATCGCCCGGAAGAATGGCGGGGTGAGTGAGACCTTCACCGTCCGCAAGCTCTCCAGTGGGATTGGGGTCGAGAGGATCTTCCCTCTCCACTCCCCGATCGTCGAGTCGATCCAGGTCGTACGTCGTGGTGTAGTCCGGAGGGCGAAGCTCTACTATCTCCGCGAGCGTCGTGGACGGGCAGCCCGGATCAGGGAACGTCATCAGTAGTAGACGACGTCACCCGAGCCACCTTCGTTCAATATGGCATCGGCCCTCGAGGCGGAGCTCCACGACCGTGGGCTCCGCTATCTCGCAGGTATAGACGAGGTCGGGCGCGGCCCCCTGGCTGGCCCAGTCCTCGCCGTGGCGGTGATCCTTCCGCCCGGGCTCGTGATCGAGGGCGTCGATGATTCGAAGAGGCTGACGCCACGCGCGAGAGAGGCGGCCGCTCGGGAGATCGAGCGCTCCGCACTCGCTGTCGGAATTGGGGCAGCGAGTCCACGCGAGATCGATCAGCTGAATATCTTGCGGGCGACACATCTAGCGATGGAGAGAGCTGTCAGGCGGCTCACGATCGAGCCCGACCACCTCCTCGTCGATGGGTTGCCCGTCCCTGCATTTGGGGAGCGTCAGACAGCGGTCGTCGGTGGAGATGCAGAGGTCCATACGATCGCCTGTGCCTCGATCATCGCGAAGGTCACCCGTGACCGGATCATGCGCGGCCTCGCCTCCCGTTATCCCGGTTATGGGTGGGAGAGCAATGTCGGGTATGGGACCAGGGCCCACCTCGAGGCCTTGGAGCGCCTCGGGCCGACCCCTCATCACCGGCGTTCTTTCGCGCCGGTACAACTCTCGCTCCAATTCTAGATATTGAAGCCGAAGCCGATTTGATGTAGATTATTGGCTTGACGCTCATGGGTCGGTAGCTCAGTTGGTAGAGCAGTCGGCTTTTAACCGATAGGTCCAGGGTTCGAGTCCCTGCCGACCCACTTTATGAGAAGATGCCCGGCGCGCCTCTAGCGGCCGGGCATCTCTATATCCTCGAAGCTCTGAGGGAATCTCAGGGGACTCTCAGCTCGTAGCTCTCCCGCCTACACCTGTGCCTCGACCTCTGGGACCTTCGTGTCGAGCCTGACCGAGCTCTTCTCCTCCCTCTTCCCCCATTGCAGGAAGAGGACTGCGGCAGCGACGAATAGGATCAGCGCACCGGCGACTTCCATGAGGAGCCCTGCAAATTGTTGGTCCTCTGCCGCCCCGATCCCATGCACCCTCGGTGCGAGTTCATAGACCGCATAGACCGGGTACTCGGAGAAGGTCAGGTAGACGAAGACTGGCTTCCCGAGGATCAGCTGTGCCGCGATATATCCCACCTTTAGGAGGGGGTGCATCCAGCGTCGCTCGGGGACAGGGGCTACGACTGGCCACCAGAAGACGAAGGCAGCGATGATCCAGGCGAGATCGATGATCAGCGATCCGATCTGGGATTCCATCGCTGTATCGGTCACGATCGGGATATGCGTGATGATGATCGTCGCATTGAAGATGACGAGGGCTATGAGGGGGTGTGTCAGGACACTCAGTACCCGTCTAGCCCTCACCCTCTCCTCGAGCCTCTCCATCGCCTGTGGAGGTATCGAATAGATCAGGAATGGGGGCGCGATCAGGGCGAGGAGGAGGAATTGCACCATATGCGCACTCACCAGGTAACCCGCGCCTAGCACCCCGATCGGCCAATCGAGGGCGAGCCAGAGGAAGATGATCCCCGTGACGAATGCAGCTATCCTATTCCCAGTCCCCTCGGTTGGGGCCTGATCTCCCCCCCTCTCGATCCGCCAGAGTCTCCGGTAGCCGAGGACGAGGAGGAGGATGAAGATCCAGACCCCTGGGAAAGCCTGCCACGACCAGGTCCAGGGGACTCCCTGGGCTGAGCACCACCACTGCATCTCTCTACTCCAACTCTACTCTGGTCGATCTGCCTAGCATCTGATCGATCACCCGCTCTAGTTCGGCGTAGGTATACACCTCTGCCGAATGGGTGATCTTTCCGGCCCTCTTCAGATGGAGCTCTACCTCGATCACCTCACCTGCCTCCGGTTGGCGCTTGAGGTCATAGAGCATGATATGGTAGCCCCCTGGCTCGAGCACGACCCTCTCACCTGCCGGTATCGTCAACCTCGGGATCTCCTCCATCGAGGAGAGTCCACCATGATCGACCTGGGTATGGATCTCGGTCTTCCCCGCGAGCTCGGTCGTAACGGCGAGGAGCTCGTCATCCTCCAGACCATTGTTTGTGATCGTCAGGTAGAGGGCAGACATATCGCCAGTCACTGGCTCAGTGATCGCCGCGTGCGAGAGAGCGATCTTCTCGACCGTGCCCCGACGTACGAGGCGCGGGAGATCATGTGCCCAATCAGCCTGTCGGGTGCCGAAGGGGTAGACCACTCGTGCGGTATCATCAGCCTCGAAGGCGATCACCTGAGAGGCGTGTCCGATGATATAATCGGTCTCAGTCCCACCCTGGATGAAAGCCGGGGGTAGGCCGAAGCTCGCCTGGATCTCATTGACCTCCTCCCGGCTCCCGATCAGGCCTATGAAGGATCGGTCGAAGGCATTGAGCCAGGTCCGTAGCCGCTCCGGGGTATCCCTCTCCGGATCGGTCGTCACGAAGATGATCTTGAGCGCATTCTGGATCTCCCAGGGCTGATCCTTGAGGACAGAGGCGAGATTCGCCATCTGGACCGGGCAGACATCAGGGCATGAGGTATAGCCGAAGAATAGGAGAGTAGTATACCCCTTCGTCTCCTCTAGGAAGTCGAAGGGCTCGCCCTCGGTATCGTACAGGGTGAAACCGACCTTCGGGATCGGCTCCTCGAGGGTTATACCCCGGAACCCACTCGTCCGCGCACGTTCGGTCGCAGATTCCGTCGTCTTCTCACAACCAGAGAATGGAAGTACACTGACCGCAATGAGCGCGATCAGGAGTCGATTAGACCTGAACCACTTCTGGAACATCGTCGTATCTATCGGGTGAGGGGATCGCCTACGGCGGCGTACCCCAGTTCAAATCAGGTGTACCGGGTCAATGAGTCGGTGTTCCCACAACGACTCGGCCCTACCTGGAGAGTAGGCCTGCGGGTGGGGTGACCAGATCGAGTCGATGAGACGACCCGAACCTTGAGGATAGCTAGAATAAAGGGTGCGAGTCAAGGAAGGGGGATAGGGAACAGGGGTTGCAGTATCAAGGGCTGGGGGCGGACCCAGAGGATCTGAGATAGAGGTGTACGATGGACGGATTCAATGGCGAAAGCGAACCCCAGCGCTGGGGCGGAAGGATAGGTGAATGGGTCGGGATCGGGAGTGGGGGGACAGAGATATCGATCAGGCGCGTCAGGTCGAAGAGTCCAGAGCCCTGGTGGAACCGGGCGGAGGAGTGGGTCAGGCGTTGGCCGATGGTCGCCGTCGCGACTGCCCTCTTCATCGGTCTCATCCTCGGGCTCCGGAGCTCTGACTGAGCCGGCAGGGGCAAGAGGTGCTCCTACTCCTCGATCAGTTGGCCCAGGTCAGCGGGTGTCTGGCCATTCAGTAGCGCAGTCATCACATCGTGGGCATACCGCTCAGGATCAGCATCTGGATCGGGACTCTTGATGTGCGCCAGTATCAATCTCTCGCCATTGGCGCACTCGAGACCGACATAGGCTGTGGGCACGACATCGAAGGTGCCTACGATCGACTCCTCCTCGTACATCGTCCCTGCGACCCCGAGTCTAGCGTCACCACTCGCGAGTGCCGCATCGACCCTCTCCCAGGTCTCGTCTAGTGGGAAAGCGGTCGCAGCGAGGATCGTCGGTAGGCCCCCGATCAGGAGTCCAATATCTAGTTCTACCTCGGCATCGATCTCCGATACCCGCGCCGTATGCAGGACCGGGAAGGGACCGGCGAGGAAGACAGGGATAGCGGAAGGGTCCATATCTCGAAGTTCTCCAACGCTGGAGATCAGCCGCGCTCACATCGCGCTGATCTATCTGAGAATCGGCTGAAACCTCTACTTGGTGATTGGCTAGAGATACCCTATCCCTCGGGGGGAGTTTCATCGGGCCAGCTGCCAATGGGCGAGATTCGAGCTCTAGGGTGCGGAGGACGAGATAGAGAGGCTAGGGGTGAGAGGTCGAAAGAAAAAAAGGGGGCAGCCGATCGCTGCCCCCTGACGATATCTCTCTAGAGGAGCTGGCTCAGAACTGCACCGTCTCCTCGATCGCCTCGAGGACATCGTCTGGGTTCGGGAGGATCACCTTCTCGAGCTCGGGTGCGTAAGCAACCCAGGTATCGAGTGAGGCGACCCTCTTGACCGGTGCATCGAGCCAGGGGAAGAGTTCGTCGGCGATCCTCGCGACGATCTCCGAGCCGATACCCCAGGAGAGGGCATCCTCATGTGCGACGATGACCCGGTTCGTCTTCTGGACCGACTCCCCAATCGTCTCCATATCGAGCGGATTGAGCGACCTCAGGTCGATCACCTCGACATCGATACCACGTTCGGCCGCGACCTTCGCCGCATCGAGGGAACGCTTGACGAGCGCACCACAGGCGACGACGGTGAGATCGGCACCCTCCCTGACGACCTTCGCCTTCCCGAATGGGATCATGAAGTTCGGACCAGGGTAGCGCCCCTTGTTGTGGATCTGGCGGTAGAGGTGCTTGTGCTCGAGGAAGATGACCGGGTCCTCAGATCTGATCGCCGTCCTCAGGAGACCATTCGCATCGAGTGCATTCGATGGGAGGACCACATGTAGCCCAGGCGTATGGGTAAAGAGGGTCTCTCCCGTCTGCGAGTGGTAGATCGCGCCACCGGAGAGGTAACCACCATAGGCGACCCTGACGACGACCGGAGAGCTCCAGGCATTGTTGGAGCGGTAGCGCATCGTCGCGAGCTCATTCCTCAGCTGCATCATCGCGGGCCAGATATAGTCGAAGAACTGGATCTCGACTACGGGCTTGAGCCCACGAGTCGCCATCCCGATCGCGCGGCCGACGATATTCGCCTCAGCGAGTGGTGAGTTGAAGACGCGTGTGCCCCCGAACCTACGCTGGAGGCCCCACGTCACCTTGAAGACGCCTCCCTTACCCTTGACCTCCTCTAGGACCTCCTCCCGGCTCGCGTCGGCGACATCTTCACCGAAGATGACGATCCGGGGATCGCGCTCCATCTCATCTCTCATACAGGCGTTGAGGAGATCGACCATCGTCGTCTCCTCGCCGTCGAAGCGGGGATCGTCCTCGGTATCGAACTGCTCCGCAGTCGGGTCGACATCGGGGGAGAAGAGGTAGCGCGTCGCCGTCTCTGGCGCCGGCTGGGGCTGCTCGAGCGCCCGGTCGGTCGCCTCATCGATCTCAGTATCGACCTCGGCCTCGAGCTCCTCGATCTCCTTCTCCGTCATGATGCCCTCCTCGATCAGGAAGGCTCGGAATTGGCGGATCGGGTCCCTCTTCGCCTCCTCCTCTCGCTCACTCTCAGGACGGTACATCCTCTCATCATCGGAGAGGGAATGCGAGTAGGGCCTGACTACATGGGCGTGGAGGAGGGCAGGGCCCTTCCGAGCACGGGCATGGGCGATCGCGCGCCCCGTCGCCTCGTAGCTCTCGATCAGATTGCACCCATCGAACTCCTCGACATAGAGGTCGGGGAAGCCCGAGACGAGCTTACTGATCTTCCCGCCTGCCGTATTGACCTCGACGGGCACCGAGATCGCATACCCATTGTCCTCGACGAGGAAGACGACGGGCAACTTCAGGTTCGTCGCGGTATTGAGTGCCTCCCAGAACTCGCCTTGGGAGGTCGTCCCATCACCAGTCGTGCAGAGCACGACCTCATCGTCCTCGAACTCCTCGATCGCCTCTCGCATCTCGGGGATCAGTGATGCGCGCCAACCCGCCTCGGCGAGTCCGACCGCCTGCAGGAATTGGGTCCCAGTAGGTGATGAGGTGCTCACGATCCGGAGGTCGCGGTGGCCCCAGTGAGCGGGCATCTGACGACCCCCACTCGCCGGGTCCGACTCAGCCCCGACCGCCTGGAGTAGATGCTCGTAGGGTGTCATACCGAGGGCCAGGGTCAGCGCCCTGTCCCGGTAGTAGAGGTAGAACCAATCTGAGCCCGGCCGCAGATGTTCGGCGATGGCAACCTGTACTGCTTCGTGGCCAGCGCCATTGATCTGGAAGAAGATCCGGTTCTGACGTTTGAGCTGGATCTCCTTGTCATCGGTCCGCCGTGCTGCAAACATCGTGCGGTAGAGCTTCGGTAGAGTCTCTGGATCGAGGCCGGCATAACGCTCGGCCGCAATCTTCGCTTTGGTTGCCATGGGATCTTACAGACAGGTGAACGAAGTACCCTAGAAGGGTCGACGGTCCCCGGGGTGGGTCCCCGATCCGCCCTAGCCAGATTATTATACCCCGGAGTCGCCGATTTGGCCACCTCAGCTCCTATGCAATGGCTAGGCCGGGAGTTCCGAGGTTCGAGATAGAGCCAGGTGTTGCGTTACCCTAGTATCTTACCCGAGATTGATACCAGCAAGCATTCGAATGGGTTCGGCCAGTGATGGGTTCGCTAGAGCAAGATGACCGTAAGGGAGGGGCAGGGCTGATCGCCAGGCTCCTCCGCCGTCCGGGTACAGCTATACTCCTACTGCGGGCTGGGTGGAAATTCAGGGCGCGCGGCTGGTGGCGACGTCCCCCATTCCTCCCCCTACCTCCACCAGAGTATATCGAGTGGAGGCTGCACACCGCCTACGGGGAGGGGGAGAGGGGGCCAGATCCAGCTGAGCTCGAGAGATACCTCCGCTGGGTCCTCTGGATGAATCGACCCCCTGCCGGTAAGGGCAGGGGCTGAGATATGGTACCCTTCGACCTCGGTCTCACGGGAAATATCGCGAGTGGCAAGTCGACCGTCGCCTCGATCTGGGAGGGCTATGGCGCCTATCTGATCGATGCAGACGACCTCGCGCGACGTGCCGTAGAGCCTGGATCACCAGGCCTCGAGGCGGTAGTAGAACGGTTCGGTAGAGAGGTCCTGACCCCTGGGGGAGAGTTGGACCGGGCCGCCCTCCGTCGTCTAGTCTTCTCAGACCCCGAGGCGCGGGCCCAACTCGAGGGGATCATCCACCCAGAGGTTGGCCGTCTCCGCGAGGAGGAGGAGGCGCGCGCGCAGGAGCTCGGCGCAGAGGTCGTCGTCAATGATATACCTCTCCTCTTCGAGGTCGGCCTAGAGGATCGCTTCGACCTCGTCGTCCTCGTCGATGCGCCGGAGGGGGAAAGGCTCCGCCGTCTCATCGAGGGACGCGGTCTCCCCGAGGAGGAGGCGCGCGCGATGATCGCTGCTCAGATGCCCGCTGAGGAGAAGAGGGAGCGTGCCGATATCCTGATAGACAATAGTGGTACTCTCGAGGAGCTCGAGGCCCGTACCCGCGAGGTCTGGGAAGAGATCGAGAGACTCGCCCGCGAGATGCATAGAGGGGGGATGAGGTGATCAGAATCGATATGCACCTCCACACCTCCTACTCCTTCGACTCACTCAGCGATCCCGAGGCGGTCCTCGAGACCGCTCTCGAGCGCGGTATCGACCGTATCTGTGTGACCGATCACAATGAGATCGAGGGCGCCCTCGCGTTGAAAGCCCTCTACCCCGACCGGGTAATAGTAGGGGAGGAGGTCAAGACCGCGGAGGGGATCGATATCATCGGTCTCTACCTGAGTGAGGTGATTCCCAAGGGTACCCCAGCCCGGGCCTGCTGTGAGCAGATCAAGGAGCAGGGTGGACTAGTCTATGTACCACACCCCTTCGCCGGAGGGAAGGGGGGTGGCGGCCGGATCCTACCCGAGATAGTGGATCTAGTCGATATAGTAGAGGGTTTCAATGCCAGGATCCATTTCCAGCGCCTCAATGAGGCGGCGGTCGCATGGGCCGAGATGCATCAGCTAGCGATCGGCGCTGGCTCTGATGCGCACACTCTCCGCGAGGTCGGCCGCGCCTATGTGGAGCTACCCGACTTCGAAGATGGGCCAGCTGGACTCCTCGCCGCACTCGATGAGGGACGGATCGAGGGCCGACTCTCATCATGGGGTGTGCACCTGGGGTCGACATTTGCGAAGATCAGAAAACGTTTTGGATATCGAGGGAAGTGATGATCTCTGAACTACGTCGGAGAGGTCTCGAGCGCGTCAGAGCGTTGATAGACGACGCTGAGCGGATCGTCCTGACGACGCATGTCAATGCCGATGGCGATGCCGCCGGCTCAGAAGCCGCTCTCGCTGGGTGGCTAGCCACGAGGGGGAAGAGGGTCACGATCATCAACTCGACCCCATTCCCCGAGGCCTACGAGCACCTCCTCTACGATCCTACGCAGGTCGCTGACTATGGGACTGCAGAGGCGCGCACCGCCCTAGGTGAGGCCGATCTCTTCATCGTCCTCGATACCGGTGAGCCGAAGCGAGTAGGGAGGGTGTTCAAGGAGTTCGGGGACCGATCTGTCGGGATCATCGATCATCACCCCCCTGTCCCCGAGGGCATAGAGGCGGAGGGCGTCCGCGATACGAGTGCCTCGGCGACCGGCGAGCTGATCTATGATTTCCTTGCCCTCGCCACCGAGGAGGGAGAGGAGTGGCCCGCCCCGATCCCCGAGGCGATCTATACCGCGATCGTCAGTGATACCGGCTCCTTCCGTTTCGCGAATACGACGCCCCGTACCCATCGGATCGCGGCGGAGCTGATCGAACGGGGCGTCGATCCCGAGGGGGTCTACCGTAGGATCTTTGCGACGATGCCACTCAAGAGGGTAGAGCTGATCCGGGCCTCACTCGCCGAGTTGGTCGCTGATGAGGAGGCGCCAGTCACCTGGATCACCGTTCCGCGCGGTGTCGTCGAAGAGGTCGGCGCGACCTCTGAGGATATGGATGGGATCGTCGAGTACGCGCGCTCGATCGAGGGGACCGAGGTAGCACTCCTCTTCCGGGAGGTGCCCGATGGTTCGACGAAGATCTCTTTCCGCTCGAATGGGATCGTCGATGTCAATGCGATCGCTCGCCAATTCGGCGGGGGTGGACATGTCAAGGCGGCAGGTGCGGTCATTGGGAAGCCCCTCACCATCGCGCGCCAGGAGGTGATCGATGAGGTCCGTAGGGTCCTCGCCGAGCTCGGGCTCGAGAGGGAGGTATAGAGATGAGGACGATCTATATCGCACCAGACTTCACTGAGCCACACTTCCAGGAGGCGCCACCAGCGAGCTTCGTACCTGCACCAGCCGATGGTGTCCTGCCCGAGCGCTTCTTCGCGACCTCGAACCTCCCTACCTACGTCAAGATCGGTGGGCAGTGGCGACTACCCGAGGGACCGAGGATGGACGCCGCACTCGTCCTCCGGGAGGATGGGGTCCTACGTGCCCTAGAAGCTCGCTATGTCAGAGAGGGCGATCCAGTCGCCGTCGGACTGTCTGAGGATGGTAGCGAGGGGATCTATGTCCACGCCCGAGGCTTTGTGACCGAGGGGATCGAGGCAGAGAGCGATGAATTCCAGTTCATGAGCTCAGAGGTCAGCCGCGAGAAGCCAGTCGACTATGCCTCGATGGCTGAACTCCTCATCGAGGAAAGGGATCGGGGGGGACATATCGTCTGGGTCCTCGGGCCAGCGGTCCTACACGCGCGGGGACGCGATGTCGTCTCCTGGTTCATAGAAGAGGGATTCGTCGACGCCGTCCTCGGAGGGAACGCGATCGCCGTGCACGATATCGAACAGGCACTCCTCGGGACGACGCTCGGGATGGACAGGAAGGGACGCCCACAACCCGGGGGCCACTCCTTCCATCTCCGAGCGATCAATGAGATCGCCGCCGCAGGCTCGATCCCAGAGGCCGTCGAGAAGGGGATCCTCACCGAAGGGATCATGTATAGCTGCGTCGTCAACGATGTGCCCTACGTCCTCGCCGGCTCGATCAGAGACGATGGACCACTACCAGATATCATCACCGATGTGGTAGAGGCGCAGGAGGCGATGCGGGAGCATGCCAAGGAGGCGACGCTAGTAGTCATGATCGCGACCGCACTCCATACGATCGCCTTTGGAAATATGCTGCCCTCATATGTGGTCGAGAAGGACGACGAGGGGAATGAGGAGATCAGGCCCCTCACCACGATCGTCGTCGACTCCTCAGAGTTCGTCGTGAGTAAGCTCAAGGATAGAGGCACCCTGCAGGCATTCGGTGTCATCACCAATGCCCAGGACTTCCTCCACGTCCTCAGGAGCTACGTCGAGCAGGCCAGGGGATGAGAAGGGTGAGGGAAAACGATAGAAAGGCCAAGGAGGGAGAGGAGATACTACTCCGCACCGCTCTCGAGGGGATCGAGGAGAGGGTCGAGCCAGGAGCGATCGACAAGATCTGGATCTTCCCACCACAGAGGAATGGAGAATTCGAGAGTATCGTCATCGTCACTACTACCTTCGCACCCGAAGACCAGAGACGAAGGACGATACTGACCGCCAACTGCACCCTCCGATATGAGGAGACGAGGAGGGGGACGAGGACCACGATCACCAAGAGGGAGATCGAGGAGCAGGGGAGCGCACCAGCAGAGAGGATCGATAGAGTCGTCGCAGGGGTGATGAGGAGGTTGGATGACGAACTCGCGAGCCTGCCACCCCATCTGATCACGATCGGGGGCGATCTAGAGCGGTGGAAGGAACTCCACCCCGAATCCCATTCCCCAGGAACCACTTGCGCTCCCGCTGGTGTATGATTATCAATAATCATTATCGTGTTGTCTCCGCCCGGCCGTTCTGGGTGAGGGTGGGCTGGAGTAGGTGAGGAGGGATCATGGGCTTCGTACATCTCTTTCGTCGTTATCTGCGAGATCAGGGTCTTCCTGTGACGCAGCAGCGGGAGGTGATTGCGGAGATGGTCTTTACCTCGCCGGACCATCTCTCAGTCGAGGAGATCGAGTCTGCTCTCCGTGATCGCGGAGAGCGGATCGGTAAGGCGACTGTCTACCGCACCCTCGAGATGCTGGTGAGGAGTGGTCTGGTCGAGGAGTATGACTTTGGTGAGGGTTTCAAGCGTTATAAGCATCTCTTTGGCCAGAGTCAGGTGCGTCAGCATCTGATCTGCACGGAGTGTAGCAAGGTCAGTGAGGTCGCGAGTGATGAGCTGACTGCGCAGCAGGAGGGTTTGGCTCGGGATCATGGTTTCCAGGCGGCTCGTTATCGTCTCGAGATCTATGGTCTCTGTGCAGAGTGCCAGGCAGCTGGTCGCACCCTCGAGTGGGAGGGGTTGACCTGTCCGATCGAGATGCTGTAAGATCTTTCGCCCTTTTGGATTCTATGCAGACTGGTCCAGGGCTCCCTCGGGGGCCCTGATCTTCTTTTGACTTCGATAGTTGGAGTGATGGGGATGTCTCTTCCTGTGTCTTTCGGTGGCCTTCCCTGGTCGACGCCACCGAACTTCCTCGGTATCGAGCCCGAGCACTCTGATCTGGAGAGCTCACAGGTTCTGATTCTCCCTGTTCCCTATGAGGCGACCACGAGTTATGGTGGTGGCACCGGGCGCGGTCCAGCTGCGATCCTCGAGGCCTCTCGCTATATCGAGCTCTACGATCAGGAGCTGGATTCTGAGCCCTATGAAGTCGGTATCGCGACCCTACCCTACCTCGAGTTGAGTGGTGCTGGTCCCGAGGCGGCGATCCGGGAACTCCGTACTGCCTATGACGCCCTTCTCGCGGCCTACCCCGACCGCTTCATCATCACCCTTGGTGGTGAGCACTCGATCTCTAGTGCACCGATACTCTCATGGGCCGATCGTCTCGCTGCGGAAGGTCGTCGTCTGACTGTGCTACAACTCGATGCACACAGTGATCTACGGCCCGAGTACGAGGGGAGCCCTTATTCCCACGCCTCGGTGATGCACCGGGTCCATGAGGCGGGTATCGAGATCGTCTCGGCTGGGATCAGATCTCTGACCCGTGAGGAGCGGGAACTGATCGCCCAAGCCGATGACCTCCACCTCTTCCTCGCCGATGACATTCACTCGGATGAGACGTGGATCGATGAGGTCCTCTCCCTCCTCGGCGAGGATGTCTACCTGACCTTCGATGTCGATGTCTTCGATCCCTCGCTCGTACCCTCGACAGGTACACCTGAGCCCGGGGGGCTTGGGTGGTATCCGGTACTGAAGTTGCTTCGGCGCCTCTTCCGGGAACATCGGGTCCATGCGGTCGACATAGTCGAACTCGCACCGATCCCCAGTCTCCACGCCCCTGATTTCCTGGTGGCGAAGTTGGTTTACAAGATGATAGGTTATCGGTTCGGGTAGGCCCAAGCGTATCGGGTCTACCATCTGCTCGACCTGGTTGAGACCCTCTACGACCTGGATATCTCATGGATGGATCTGTAACCATTGTCATGGCTTTCATGGCGGGAGTCCTCTCCTTCCTCTCGCCCTGTGTCCTCCCCCTCGTACCGAGCTATCTCGGCTTCGTGACCGGGATGTCACTCGATGATCTGAGCTCCGGTGTCGAGAGGAGGGGGGTGATGGTGCACTCCCTCCTCTTCGTCACCGGGTTCAGCCTCGTATTCCTCCTACTAGGCGCCTCGGCGACCTATCTGGGCCAGCTCCTCTTCCAATACCAGGATTGGATAGCAAGGGTCGGTGGGGTGATAATCATCCTCTTCGGATTACACCTCCTCGGCCTACTCCGCTTCAACCTCCTCATGCGAGAGAGGAGGTTCCATCTCGATGGACGACCAGCGGGTTATATCGGGGCGATCCTGGCGGGGCTCGTCTTCGGAGCTGGCTGGACGCCATGCATCGGGCCAGTCCTCGGTGCCGTCCTCACCTTTGCCGGGACGAGAGAGACGATGAGTGAGGGTGTCTTCCTCCTCGGATCGTACGCCCTAGGGATGGCAATACCATTCCTCATAGCAGCCTTCGCGACTGGAGGATTCCTCGCCGCCTCGCAGAGGATGCGACGCTTCATGCCCCTACTCGAGAGGGTGTCGGGTGGGATACTCATCATCGCAGGCCTACTACTCGCGAGTGGGACCTTCCCACTCCTCGCAGGATACTTCGCGAGGATGACGCCGGGCTTCCTCCTCGATCGGCTCTAGGCCGAGCGAGAGGGACGGCTACCGAGGAGACGGCCTACCTGGTCGAGGAGGATCCGGGGTTCGACCGGCTTGGCGAAGTAATTGGTGCATCCCGCGCCTAGGCAGGCGAGGCGGTATGACTCGCCTGCATGTCCAGTCAGAGCGATGATCGGGATCTCTGCGGTCTCCGGCTTCGTCCTGAGGGTCCTGGCCACATCGAGCCCTGGTCTGTCTGGTAATCCGATATCGAGTAGGATCAGTGCTGGTGGGTCGCCCTGTGCTGCCGAGATCGCCTCACTCGCGCTTCCGGCCTCACGCACGATGTAGCCAGCATCTTCTAAGAGGAGCCTGAAGGCACCTCGGAGGAGGGGGTCATCTTCGACGAGGAGGATCTGGGTCCCACTCGCGTCGATCATGGTCGATAAGCTACAGCGCCTCTCCGCTGGTCGCAAGCATCTCGGTCTCTCCTCACCCTCCAGGTGCACTATATGTGCCCTCGAGTGCCAGTTCTTCGGCGAGGAGTTGGCGTCTGAGTAGCCGAGCATAGAGTCCGTCTCTCTCGATCAGTTCCTCATGTCGGCCCTCCTCCACGATCCTCCCATCATCGAAGACGACGATCTGGTCGGCATCCATCATGGCGCTGACCCTATGGCTGATGATGATCGCGGTCCTATCCTCGAGTACCTCTCGCAGTCCTCGGAGGATCGCGGTCTCCGTCTCGGTATCGACCGCGCTCAGGGCATCGTCGAGGATGAGGATCTGGGGATCTCGTACGATAGCCCTTGCCAGGGTCGTCCTCTGTCTCTGGCCCCCTGAGAGGTTGATCCCGCGCTCGCCCAGTCTGGTCTCATAGCCATCGGGGAAGGACTCGATAGTCTCATCTATCTGCGCGATCTCTGCCGCCCGTCGTATCCTCTCCTCGAGTTGGCCCTCATCGGCTTCGTTCTCGAGGAGGCGCGCCCGGTCTCTCTCGGGGATACCGAAGGCGATATTCTCCCAGATCGTGCCAGAGAAGACGAAGGCATCCTGTGGTACGACCCCGATCAGATCCCTGAGCTCCCTCAGCCGATACTTGGTCAGAGGCATCCCATCGAGGAGGATCTCCCCCTCTGTGGGGTCGTAGAGGCGCTGGATCAACTTGATGATCGTCGACTTCCCTGATCCTGTCGGTCCGACGAGTGCGACCGTGCTCCCCGCCGGGATAGAGAAGGAGACCTCCTCGATCACCCTTCGCTCCGAGCCAGGGTACTGGAAGTGGACATCTCTGAACTCTATCTCGCCCTTTGTCTCTCGCTCCCCGCCATCGGTGACCATGAGTGCGCCAGGCTCATCTGGATCCCTCACCCTCGGCTCGATCTCGAAGATCTCCTGGAGTCGGCCCATCGAGGCCGCACCCCTCTGGAAGAGATTGATCACCCAACCGAGTGAGATCATCGGCCAGGTCAGCATGGTGAGGTAGAAGCCAAAGGCGACGAAGTCACCTACCGAGATCTCACCCCGCATCGTCTTCGTCCCCCCGATCCAGAGGACGATCACCATACCCAACCCAGCGAGGAGACCGAGTAGGGGTTGGAAGAGAGCAGAGACCCGGGCGAGTGACATATTCCGCTCGAGGTAGCCGGCGTTCATCACCTCGAACTCCTCCTCCTGGACCCTTTCCTGGGTATAGGCGCGCACTATCCTGACCCCGGCCAGATTCTCCTGCACCAAGGTCGAGAGGTCGCCAAGGTGGTCCTGTATCCTCTCGAACCTCTGGTGTATCATCCTCCCGAAGCCGAGGGCGACTGGTGGGAGGAGGATGAAGGGTATGATCGCGACCAATGTCAGTTGCGGGCTGATCCTGACCATCAGGGCGAGTGAGAAGGTCGTCATCACGATCGTATTGACGAGGTACATGATCGCTGGGCCCGCTGCCATCCTGACCGCGGTCGTATCATTCGTTGCCCGGCTCATCAGGTCACCCGTCCTCCTCTGGCCATAGAAGGTCGCATCGAGGTGGAGGAGGTGTTCGAAGAAGTCCTGCCGCAGATCGGTCTCGACCCTCCTACTGATCCCATTGAGGAGTTCACGCATCCCATACCTGCCCGCCCCTGCGAGGATCGCGGTGAGGAGGATCAGTCCAGCGTAGCCGAGGATCGTGAGTCCGGTGATCTCGGGTAGACCGAGGGCATCGATCGTGATCCCGATCAGGTGAGGGGTCAGGATACCGAAGGCATTCGATATGACTACTAGTACCAGACCGAAGATCATCCCACGCAGGTACGGTCTGATGTAGGGGATCAGGTGTCGGAGTTCTCGCATCTATCTATCTTATCGCTCTCTATCCCACTCGGCCATGGGCCTCCCTGGTATGTAGCTTGCCACCCTCGCACTGACCATACCGGCCCCAGTGACCCCGAATGGTCTGGACTCTGGGCCGGTACTCTCGCTCGGAGGTACCCTCGGGAGGACGAACCGTTCGATCGCCACTCCAGGGCCATGAGGTATATAGATGCGACGACTCTCTCTACCCCTCCTCCTCCTCCTTGTCCTCCTCGGGTGTGGGAGATCGGGGAGTAGGGATCAGGTCAGTGCGACCGAGGGCTCGGTCGAAGAGATCGATGGGATGCTCATCGAGGTCGGAGGAGGTATGCCCGAGCGGCGGGTCATCCCGACGGGCACGATCTTCGTGGTCCACCTCGAGGAGCAGGTGGGGACCGGGAGGAACCGGGTTGGCGACCCCTTCACCGCTGTCCTGATCGACCCGATCATCGATCTCGCTGACCAGGTACTCCTCCCCCATGGCGCACTCATTAGGGGCAGGGTGACTGGGATCAGTGCGCCCAATCACCCTAGCGATACCGCCTCGATCAGGCTCGCCTTCGAGTCGGTATCCTTCGAGGGACGGAGTCACCCCCTCCAGGCGCTAGTCATCGAGGCGCACCCCGAGGCCCGTGCCCGGAGGACGGACCGTACCACTAGCACACCCGCTAGACCGGAGCCCAAGCCCGAGCGGGAGCCGCAGCGTGGGAAGGATGAAGATCCCGCCGAAGAGGTCGGGTATGGGAAGACGACGAGGGGTGGGGCAGGGGGGACACGAATCGAGCTCGAGACCCCCGGTGCCGACCTCCTCCTACCCTCCGGATCCCTCCTCACCCTCCGACTCATCGAACCAGTGGAGATGGAGGGGGTGAGGAGATGATGATCAGGGGATCACGATCTACAACCCTATTCTGAAGCCCGCTCGGAGTTGGGAGTGATTGACCGTATGGTTCTGGACGCCATCACTCTGATGGAAGGTCCAGAACTTACCCCACTCGATGAAGATCGCCTGTCGCTGTGAGGGCCGATACTCGAGCCCCGCCCCTGTCATCAGGGCGAGGTCGGGGTCCCACCGGTCTAGGCCCTTCATCCGATAAGCGAGGACACCTGCCCCACCAGTCAGGTACATCCCCATCATCCCGACACCCCCTGTGTAGAGGCGTCCGGTCGCGAGCCCAGTCACGATATTGGCACTCCCATCCGAGGTCACCTCGAGGTTGGAATCTCTGATCTCGTACTTCGCTGGGGCGAAGGATCCCTCTAGTCCGATCATCAGGCCCGACCCGATCTGCCGGTGGACTCCGAGTCCACCCCCGATCGCAGTTCCGAAGTCCCAGGTCCCACTGATATCGGGTACACTCCCCGGGCTCAAGAATCCACCGACCGACCCGGAGATCCAGGTCTTCGGCGGTGTCTCTACCTTGCCGAACTGCGCCGCTGCAGGGGTAGCGATCCCGATGGAGGCGATCACAGCGAGGAGAATCGTTGCGCGCTTCATTACACCTAACTACCTGATTGTCGTGGGGACGCAGTATCGACCGTCGGTCCCCTGTCCAAAGAAATGGTCTCTCCCGTGCATGATAGGCCGGGCAGGTCTAAAATGTTTCGTCACACGGTTTTGCAGGGCGAGGGGTGGGGCGCATGGGGAGAGGGCGGGGCGACCTATCACCCCTTCTCGGAATATCCATTGCCGTCCTCTGGAGATGATTGGTAACTTGGGGGTATATGACTTGGAAGGCCGGGATGAACCATCGATCGGTATTAGGAGATGAAGTTGGAATCGGTCGAACTCGACGATCGTCTGACCGAACGTCGTAACCCACGTAGTAAGGCAGTCGACCACCTCTCGATCCAGGAGGTCGTCGATCTGATCAATTCGGAGGACCACCTCATCGCCTCGGCGGTCGGTGCCGAGCGCAAGTCGATCGCGCGCTGTGTCGAACTCGTCGTCGACTCACTCCGCCGTGGTGGCAGGCTCTTCTATATCGGTGCGGGGACCTCGGGCCGTCTCGGTGTCCTCGATGCCGCCGAGATGCCACCTACCTATCGGACTGACCCCGAGCTCGTCCAGGGTCTGATCGCTGGTGGCTATGCCGCCCTCGTCCGTGCCCAGGAGGGTGCAGAGGATGACCGCGAGGCCGGCGCCCACGAGCTAGCCGAGCGCGCTCTGAGCCCCCTCGACTTCGTCCTCGGGATCGCGACCTCGGGGACCACGCCCTATGTACATGGCGCACTCGATTATGCACGGAGTATCGGCGCGCGCACCGGCTTCCTCCTCTGCACTCCCCCGAGCCCCGAGCTACGTGAGAAGCACGACGTCGTCATCGCCCCCCTCGTCGGGCCCGAGGTGATCACCGGCTCGACCAGGATGAAGGCGGGGACCGCTACCAAGATGGTCCTCAACACCATCAGTACGACGACGATGGTCCAGCTCGGGAAGGTCTATGGGAATCTGATGGTCGACCTCGAGGTCACCTGTCAGAAGTTGCAGGACCGGGGTGAGAGGATCCTGATGGGTATCCTCGGACTCGGTCGGGAGGAGGCCCGATTCCTCCTCGACGAGAGTGGGGGACATGTCAAGACCGCCCTCGTCATGGGCCGTCTCGGGCTCGATCGGGCCGAGGCGCAAAGACGTCTCGAGGAGGCCGACGGAAAGGTCGCCAACGTCCTGGGGGAGGCCTGAGATGCTCGTCATCGGTTTGATCTCGGGGACCTCACTCGATGGGATCGATGCCGCCCTCGTCGAGTTCGGAGAGCGGTGGGAACTCAGGGCATTCACCACCCTCCCCTATACCAAGGTCGAAAGGGAAAAGATACACCGGACGATCCTCGAGGGTGGGCCAGCCGAACTCTGTGCCCTCGATGCTGAACTAGGGGAGTGGTTCGCTGAGGCCGCTGAGAAGGTCGCCGAGCTCGGAGGCGTAGAACTCGCCGAGGTCGACCTGATCGGATCACATGGTCAGACCATCTGGCATATACCGCCGACCCCGAACCGGAGGGGTGCTAGCCTCCAACTCGGCTGTGCCGCAACGATCGCGGAGAGGACAGGGATCGATGTCGTCAGCGACTTCCGCGCCCGTGACCTGGCTGCAGGAGGTGAGGGTGCGCCACTCGTCCCTTGGGTCGATCAGGAACTCTTCTCTGCACCCGACCAGGACCGGGTACTCCTCAATATCGGGGGGATGGCGAATCTGACCTGGGTCCCGAGCCAGCACTCCAAGGGTGAGGCGATCGCCTTCGATACGGGACCAGGCAATGCCCTGATCGATACGGCGGTCGAGATCGCTACCGCCGGTCTGCTCACCTATGATGAGGGTGGCGCGCGCGCGGCTCGAGGCACACCGAACCCTCAACTCCTCGCTGAACTCCTCGATGACCCCTACTTCGACCGGTACCCCCCGAAGTCGACTGGGAGGGAGCACTTCGGTCGACCTCTGGTCGAGAGGATCATCGCCCGGATCGGGCCCCTGACCGACGAGGAGTGGGACGACCTGATCGCGACATTGACCTGCCTGACGGCGGAGAGTATCATCACCGCGATCGAGCGCTGGGTCAGACCACTCGGGCTCGATGAGGTCATAGTCAGTGGGGGTGGGGTACACAACCGTCGTCTACTCGAACTCCTGCAGACGGCCCTGGACCCGATACCCGTACTCCCCTCCGGCCACCTCGGGATCGATCCCGATGCCAAAGAAGCGGTCGCCTTCGCCGCCCTCGCCCGGGCACACCACCTCGGTGTGCCAGCGAATCTGCCTCGGGTCACAGGTGCGGCAGGACCGCGTATACTCGGGAGCCTGACACCAGGAAGGGTGAGAGGATGAGTCTGCGCGATCAACTTGCCCGGCTCTTGTTCCCCGCGATCAGGTGGGATAGTGAGCTCGGTTTCGAGCCCGCTCGACCGGGGATCGAGAGGGCACTAGAACTCGGGGTCGGAGGTTTCATCTTCTTCGGCGGTTCCGCACCTGCGGTCGCCGAGTTGATCACCGAGCTCCGTGCCAGGAGTAGACACCCGGTCCTGATCGGGGCAGACCTCGAGAGGGGAGCTGGCCAACAGTTCACTGGGCTCACTCCTCTGCCCCCACTCGCTGCGATCGGGGCACTCGATGATCTAGAGATCACGAGGAGGGCAGGCGAGCTGACCGCCCGGGAGGCAGTCGGGCTCGGGATCGATTGGGTATACGCACCAGTTGCCGATCTCGATATCGAGCCTGACAACCCCATCGTCGGGACGAGGTCTTTCGGCTCCGATCCAGATAGGGTCGCCGATCAGGTCGTCGCCTGGATCGAGGGGTGCCGCGCTGGGGGCGCCCTCGCTTCGGTCAAACACTTCCCCGGCCATGGGAGGACGACGAATGACTCCCACATCACCCTCCCTATCGTCGAGGCGAGTGCGGCCGAACTAGAGCAGGACCTGATACCATTCCGGGCCGCGATCAGGGCGGGGGTCGAGAGTGTGATGACTGCACATATCTCCTTCCCCGCACTCGATCCGAGTGGCGCACCAGCGACCCTCTCGCCCAGGATCATCACTGGGCTCCTTCGGAGCGAGCTCGGTTTCGATGGGCTCGTCGTGACCGATGCCCTGATCATGTCGGGCGTCAGGGGGGCCGGCCCTGGATCGAGCCCCGAGGTCGCTGCCATAGCTGCGGGGTGCGATATCCTCCTCTACCCTCAGGATCCCGAGGGCGTCCTAGCGGCACTCGATACCGCCCTCGAGGAGAGTCTACCCGAGTCGAGGGTCGCCGAGGCTCTAGCCCGGCTCGACCACTACCTCTCGGGTAGGGTCACGCACGATGGCGGGGGGCTCCTCTCGACCCCGAGCCCAGAGTCTCCGACCAGCTGGGCTGAGGGGGTCGGGGTCAGGACGATCGGGTTCGGACGTGGCTCCGAGCTCCCTGCCTGGTGGTCTGACCTCGAGCGGATCACCCTCGTCACGATCGATGATGATCTCGGGGGGCCCTATCCACCCCCAGCTCGGACCACCCTTTCGCAGAGGCTGAGGGAGGGTGGACTCGAGGTCGCTGAACTTGGTATAGGTGAGCCGATCGGGTCCAACCCCTCGAACCTCGTCATCGCGATCTACGCCGATATCAGGGGCTGGAAGGGTAGGCCCGGCCTCTCTGAGGGAGCACGGACCGAGTTGGCGAACCTCCTCGAGGCCGAGCCCGAGGCACTCCTCCTCCTCTTCGGACACCCCCGTCTGATAGGGGAGCTCCCAGATGCAGGTGGCGCCGTGATCACCGGCTGGGGTGGGGAGCACCTGATGCAGGGCGCGATGGCGAACTGGCTCCTCAGGGCAGACTGAGGAACGCCCATTGCCGTGCCCAGTATGAATTCTATTAGGAGTTTTGACGATGAGTGGTGAACGAGCAGTGGCCACCCTGGCAGGTGGCTGTTTCTGGTGCCTAGAGGCGGTCTTCGAACTCCTCGATGGCGTCGAGTCGGTGACCTCGGGCTATACCGGTGGACACCTCGAGGACCCGAGCTACCAGGATGTCTCGACGGGGACGACGGGACACGCCGAGGCGGTACGACTCGAGTACGATCCGACCAGGGTCTCCTACCGGGAGCTACTCGATATCTTCTTCTCGATCCACGACCCGACGACCCTCAACCGGCAGGGCGCCGATGTCGGGCCACAGTATCGCTCCGCGATCTTCTACCACGACGAGGAGCAGGAGGCGATCGCGCGAGAGATGATCGATGGCTGGGTCAGGGACCTCTATCCCGGCCAGCCGATCGTGACCGAGGTCGTACCAGCTGCCGAGTTCTACGAGGCCGAGCCGGAGCACCAGGAATACTACCGCCGGAATCCAGAGGTCGCCTTCTGCCAGGTCGTGATCGCGCCGAAGGTGGCAAAGGTTCGAGAACGTCTGATGGGTGCTCGCGGTTGAAGATATGCAAGGGACCACGGCAGTCGAGGAGCGGACCACGAGCCGCCAGTCGATCGTCGATGATCTGAGGACGGGGTGGCAGGCAACACTCGCACTCGTCGCCACCCACCTCATCCTCTCTGCCCTCACCTTCAATCCGACGCCCCACACGGGTGGTGACAACGCCGCCTACATCGCCCTCGCCCACTCTCTCCTCGAGGGGCAGGGATACCTCGAGCTATACGACCCCGCAACACCACCACATACGCAGTATCCACCCGTCTTCCCAGCGATGCTGGCACTCGCCACACTCCTCGGACTCGGGTCCTGGATCGGGTACAAGATCGTCGTCGTACTCGCCTCGGGAATCGGTATCGGTGCGACCTACCTCTGGCTCCGGCGGAGGACGGGCCCTCGACTGGCACTCGGGGTGACCTCGGTCCTCGTGCTCAGCCCTACGATCCTCGACCTCTCGCACTGGGTCCTCTCCGATGTACCCTTCTGGGCACTGACCGCCACCGCTCTCTGGGCCTTCGACCACCTCATCGAGGAGACCGCTGGAGACGACGGGGTGCGTAAGACGACCTGGGCCGGGCCCACCCTCGCGGTCGGGGCGACGACTCTCGCCTACTTCACCAGATCGGCGGGCCTCCCACTCGTAATCGCGGTGACGGTCATCCTCGCCTTCCATAGGAGGTGGCGGACCCTCGTCGGACTCGGCACCGTCCTCGCCCCACTCGCCCTCTGGTGGTGGCTCAGAGCTAGAGGATTGGGTGGAGTCGATTATGTCGGCCAATTCTGGTGGGTCGATCCCTACTCCCCCGAACTGGGTACGATAGGGATCGGGGACCTCCTCACGCGCGTCCTCGAGAATAGCTCGAACTACCTCTCCCTGCACCTACCCCTCCTCCTCACCGGGCAGGCCGGGGCTCTCAGTATCAGCCTCGGGATCCTCGCTACCCTGACCGCACTGATCGGTTGGGTCCGAAGGCTCTCTGCCCCTGGGGTGACCGAACTCTTCTTTCCCCTCTACCTCGGTCTGATCCTGGTCTGGCCCGCAGTCTGGTCAGGGGAGAGGTTCCTACTACCCGCCTACCCCCTTCTGCTAGGCTACGCCGCCGAGGCGAGTCGATGGGCACTGGATAGGTGGAGGCCAACTCTCATCCAGCCACTCGGAATAGCTGCCTTACTCGCCCTCGTCCTCCTGATCGGGCCAACCCTCTACGAATCGATCGAGGTGAGCTCGAGGTGTATGGCTCGCTACCGGAGTGGTGACCCCTACCCATGCCTCGATCCCGCCGCCCATGACTTCTTCAGGCTCGCAGATTGGACCGGGGTCGCGCTACCAGAGGAGGCGGTAGTCATCTCCAGGAAGCCAAGACTCTTCTACGGACTGAGTGGAAGGAGGGGGCTGATCTACCCCCTCAGCACCGATCCAGAGGTCTTCTTCGACTCGGTCAGGGAGAGTGGGGCAAGATACATCGTCCTCGATCAACTCACCGCGCTCACCCCACGATATATCGGCCCGATCCTCGAGGAGAGGGCCCACGCCTTCTGCCTCCTCCACACCGCCGAGGGCGGATACGCCGCTATCCTCGGGATCCTGCCAGAGGAGTCATGGGCCGAGAGGCCAGGGGCCCCGACGAGTGGTACGGGGACCGTGAACCTCACTGACTGCCCAGCGGGCTACCTCCGCGCTGAGACTGACTCAGCCCTCTAACCCTTCCTCGACTTGGACTTCGACTTGGACTTCGACTTGTCCTTCTCCTTGGGCTTCGGTCTTGCCGAGTAGAGGCCGAGTCCTAAGCCGAAGGCGATACTCGCGAGTCTCGTCCTCCGTCCTGGGGAGAGGGCGAGGGAGCGGAGTGGGAGTTCGACCTGTGGGACTACTCGCTCGAGGAGGCCGAGGACGCCGCCCTCCTCACTGAGTGAGGCGTCGACCGCTCCATAGATCAGCCCCCTCGTCATCGGTGAGCCGGGGAGGCGGGGATAGATCTGGGCACCATAGGCAGCGGCGGTCGCGATCCCAGTCGCGTAGCGGGGCAGGTCCTCTGGTGTTGGCGGGAACTCGAGTCCCTCCTCTCCACTCACCTCTGGCGCGGTGAGTATCTGAGCGAGATCGGATAGGGCTGTCGCTGCGAGGCCGGCGAGGATAGCACGCGGCCAATTGATTGGGCGTGGCTTCATGATCTTGCCGAGAGCCCAGCCAGCGCCTACCGTTCCGAGAGTCATTGCGATCGAGGAGCTCAGTCCATCGAGATCATCTTCATGGTCTATGGTGTATCGTGGTGCCGGACTCTCCCCTACTGGAGTCCCGGTCCCCGGCTCATCGACTATCGTATCGGCGCGCCCGAGGGCGTAGCCCACCGAGTAGGCGAGTCTGCCGAAGATCGATCCTTCACCGCGAACGCTCATGAATCCTCCTCATCAACAGGTCATCGGTCCCCCTAACCGGAGGCTGTATTGGGGCCACTCGATTGGGGCATAATCGTCGTCTATCTGATCTTTTCCCTGGCGCTCGGTCTCTACCTCTCGCGCCGTGGGTCGAGGTCACTCGCTGATTTCTTCGTCTCGGGCCGCTCCCTCCCCTGGTGGCTGGCCGGGACCTCGATGGCGGCGACTACCTTCAGTATCGACACCCCGCTATATGTGACGGGTCTCGTCGCTCGGCAAGGTATCGCAGGTAACTGGCAGTGGTGGTCCTTTGCGATCAGCCACATCATGCTCGTCTATATCTTTGCCCGGCTCTGGCGGCGCGCCGAGGTGATCACCGATGCAGAGCTGACTGAGTTACGCTATGGGGGTAGGCCCGCCGCCCTCCTCCGTGCCGTCCGAGCCTTCATCTTCGCCGTCCCGATCAATGTGATCGGGATGGGGTATGCGATCCTCGCTGCAAAGAAGGTCGCAGTCGCGCTCGGACTCGGCAATGTCCTACCCGCCAACCTCGGTGGTGACCCTGGGCTCTGGGCCGTCATCTTCATCGCGATCTTCACCCTCATCTATGCTGGCCTCGCAGGACTCTGGGGCGTCGTCGCCACCGATTTCTTCCAATTCTTCCTCGGCCTCATCGGCGCGACCGTCGTTGCAGTCATCGCTGTCCTCGATATCGGTGGCCTTCGCGCACTCCGCTCCCAACTCCTGGAGCGCGGCTTCACCGAGCACCTCTCCTTCGTCCCGACGAGTGAACTCGCTCAACTCGGGCTCGGAACCTTCATCGCCTATATCGGGATCCAGTGGTGGGCCTTCAGACGGAGCGATGGGGGCGGCGAGTTCGTCCAACGCCTCTCCGCCTCGAAGACCGAGTCAGAGGCCGAGAAGGCAGCATGGTTCTTCAATATACTGAACTACCTCGTCCGGACCTGGCCCTGGGTCCTCGTCGGCCTCATCGCACTCGTCATCTACCCCGAGATCACCACCGGGGGCGCCGACCCGGAGGAGGCCTACCCCCGACTCATGCTCGACTATCTGCCGACCGGTGCACTCGGTCTCGTCGTCGCCTCCCTGATCGCCGCCTTCATGTCGACTGTCTCGACCCAGATAAATTGGGGCGCGAGCTATATCTCGAATGACCTCTACCTCCGCTTCCTCAGGCCAGAGGCGAGCCAGAGGGAACTCGTCTGGGTCGGACGGGCCGCCTCAGCGATCCTCGTCGGACTCGCAGGTTGGGTCGCCTTCCACGCCGAGAGTGTCGGGACGATCTTCACCTTCATCATCGCGATCGGGACCGGGCCAGGCGCCGTCCTGATCCTCCGTTGGTTCTGGGCCCGGGTCAACGCCTGGGCCGAGATCGCCTCGATGGTCGCCGGACTCGCGATCGCCCTCTTCCTCTACCTCCCAACGATCGACTGGAGCAATGCGGGACCACTCGCGGCACCACTCGCCGCCCTCAGTAGTATCGCCGCACCAGTCGCCGCCGCTGGACCCGGGGGCGTCCTCCCGGTAACCGCCTTCGGCACCGCAGCGATCTGGCTCCTCGTCATGTACCTGACCCCACCCGAATCTGATGAGGTGCTCGACGGCTTCTACCGCAGAGCCCGGCCCGGAGGCCCCGGTTGGAGGCTCCAGAGGGAGAGGACCGGCGTCGAGCCCGCACAAGATCTCAGCCGCGATATCTGGAGCGTCTTCCTCGGCTCTGGTCTCATCTTCGGCACGATGTTCGCCATCGGTAGCGCCCTACTCCTCGATCCCTGGAATGCGATCGGTACCGGCCTGATCGCACTCATCTCAGGACTAGCGCTCCGGCGCGTACGCAAGGGCGGGGCCAAGATCGAGACCGGCACACCCGCAGAGTAGTGAGGGGTTCGACTATGGCACGACTCTCCAACCAGAAGGGATCCTCGATGAACCGGCCTCTCATAGCCCTCACCACCGGGGCGCTGATAGGATTGACGACGAGTTGCGCGCCCCACACCGAAGCTCCGAGACCTCGACCCGAACCGAGGCCAGAGGCCGAGGCGACGAGGCTGCCACCGATACCACCGAGGGACGAACCCCTCACCCTCCGACTCATCCATCCCGCACCGGGCACCAACCTCGTCGGGATCGACTCGACCTTCATCTTCGGGAGCACCGGGACCGGGAGAGCAGAACTCACGATCGATGACTACCCCATCGAGGTCGCGCCCAATGGTGCCTTCCTCGCCTTCCTACCAGTACCCGAGGATGGCACCTACCGGCTCCGCGCCCAGACCCCGACCGATACGGCCAACCTCGAGCTCGAGGTCATGACTAGAGCCCGACCCGAGCCCGGCCCGATCCTCGAGAGCTCTATCCGACCGCGCGGTGCGTGGGCCGCACTCCCAGGCGAGGTGATCGAACTCCGGTTCGCTGGCAGGGCAGGGGGCCAGGCCCGACTCATCCTACCCGACCAGACCGAGGTCCCGATGATCGAGCGACCCGGTGCCGACCCCGAGATCTCGACCTATATCGGGTACTTCACCGCTCAACCACTCGTAACACCCGATACCACGATCCCCTGGCCGACCCTCCTCAGCCCTGATCATGGTCTCGTCCGGGACTCCACGATACTCCGGACCGAGGCATCAGCGCCCGCCAATCTGGAACTGATCGTAGACGACGAACTCACCCGTGTCCCACTCCCCCTCAACCTCGTCCTCCTCGATCCCGACCGCCCTCGTGTAGGGAGCGCGAGTCCCCCCTACCCCCCAGAGGGGAGTGGAGAGATCGTCGGTCGACCCGCACCTGGGTACACCTACACCTACTTCTGGCCCCCAGGGACCCGACTCACCCTGACCGGCGAGAGGGGGGGCTTCTACCGCGTCGCCCTCGGCCCCGACCTCGATGCCTGGGTCGTAGCCGATCAGGTCAGACTCCTCGATCCCGCCACCCCACCACCAGCGGCGACCGTCGGGACGATCAGACTCACACCCAATCCCGAGTACGTAGATCTACGGATCGAACTCGATGAACGGGTCCCCTTCCTCGTCAATGAGAGTGACGATGGCCTCGAACTCACGCTCTACCAGGCGACCTCCAACACGAACTGGATCCTCTACGGACCAGATGAGCCCCTGATCGAAGGGATCGAATGGCGTCAGCCGGCCGCGGGCATCTACCAACTACTCGTCACACTCGACCTCCCACCATGGGGCTACCAGACCCTCTGGGAGCGCCCTGGTGAACTCACCCTCCGCATCAGGAGACCGCCTACGATCGATCGGGCCGCACCACTACACGGCCTCCTCATCGCAGTAGATCCGGGCCATCCACCTGCCGGCGCGACCGGACCTACTGGGCTGACCGAACCAGAGGCGAACCTCGCGATCGCACTCCACCTCCAGCGACTCCTCGAGGAGCGGGGCGCAGAGGTCCTCATGACTCGTTCCGATACGAGCTCCATCGCCCTCTCGACGAGGACCAATGAGGCGACAGAGGCGAGTGCCGACCTCCTCATCTCGATCCACAACAACGCCTTCCCCGATGGGGTCAACCCCTTCGAGAACCATGGGACGAGTGTCTTCTACTACCACCCCCACTCACGTGGACTCGCCCGCGCGATACAGGCCGAACTCCTCCACGAGCTCGGGACCCCCGACCTCGGGATCGGGAGGGCCGACCTCGCCCTCGTCAGACCGACCTGGATGCCAGCCGTACTGACCGAGTCACTCTTCATGATGATACCCCAGCAGGAGGCCGCCCTCCGTGATCCCTCTGTCCAGGAGAGGATCGCAGAGGCACACCTCAGGGGTATAGAGGTATTCTTAGAGGAGTACGCTACCTTCCAGTGAGAGAGGGTCTCGTCCCGAGTGCCGAGATGATAGATAGACGACGCCTCACGGTCCGCCCCACCCTAGTCGTGGCGGCCCTCGTCCTCCTCCTCGGTCTCTGTGCCCTGCCTGGCGGCGCACAGATCCCGCCGGACCTCGATTGGAGGAGACTCGATTCTGAGAACTTCACCCTCATCCTAGCCCCTGGTCTCGAAGATCTCGCTCAACATACCCTAGAGAGGGCAGAGACCCGGCGCGCCCAACTCGAGGCGTACCTCGGCGCTGCGCCCGAGGGTAGGATCGAGATCCTCCTCACCGATCGGGTCGATCTGACCAATGGCTTCGCGACCCCATTCCCCACCAACCGGATCACCCTCTATACTCGGCCACCCGCCGATCACCTCACCCTCTCGGTCTTCGACGATTGGATCGACCTCGTCCTCACCCACGAACTCGTCCACATCTTCCACCTCGACCAGACCGGGGGACTAGGCCGCCTCTTCAGGGGCCTCTTCGGCAGAGTCCCCGCGCCCTGGCCAATCTTCCCCCAGATCGGGACTCCAGCCTGGCTCATCGAGGGGCTCGCGACCTTCCTCGAATCAGAGCTCACCGGCGCCGGCCGGCTCAATGGCTCCTACTTCGAGATGGTCCTTCGGACCGCGATCCTCGAGTCGAGACCCCCGACCCTCGATGAGGTCACCGGGATCGGCGCTACCTGGCCCGGCGGACAACGACCCTATATCTACGGCGCCCTCTTCCTCCAATACCTCTCCGAGAGGTATGGGCCCGACCAGCTCCGGGAGTTGATCAGGACGATCTCCAACTCCAAGGTGCCCCCACAACTCGCCTTCGACCGAACGGCGCGCGCCATCACTGGCAAGACCTTCTCGAGGTTGTACGACGAGTGGCGAGCCGAGCTCACCGAGTACCACCTCACGGTCCTCGACTCGATCAGAGCCGAGGGGATCACCGAGACGAGGAGGGTCGGGCCAGGGGGCCAGCAGACCCTCTATCCGCGCACTACCAGGGATGGGAGATTGACCTACGCCTCCGCCGATGGTAAGAACCAGCCAGCGAGCCTCATCCTCGACCCCGAGGAGGGAAGGGTGATGAGGAGGATCACGAGGAATGGACTCGCACCACTCAGCCACCTCCCCACCGGAGGCTTCGTCACCACCCAACTCGAGTTCGAGGGTCCCTACCAACTCTACTCCGACCTCTATCTCATCGAGGACGACGGTGCTAGCCGACGCCTCACTACCGGTGCTCGCCTCACCGAGCCCGATCCCTCACCTGCCCACCCACTCATCATCACGACCCAGTCGGTCCAGGGCACGAACCGACTCGCCGTCTACGATCTCGAGACCGGCACGATAGCACCCCTCACCGAGCCTGATCCCCACCTCCACTGGGCCTTTCCGCGCTGGGATCCGACTGGGTCCCAGATCGCCGCCGGACGCTGGAATGGTGGTGCCTACGAGATCGTCGTCCTCGATACCCTCGGCAACGAACTCACCACCCTCCCAACCGAGGGCAGTATCACCCCCGCCCCTGTCTGGTCACTAGACCGGCGCTACCTCTTCTTCGCCTCCGACCGGAATGGGATCCCCAATATCTACGCCTATGAGTTCGAGCCTATTGACAATAGCCGAGCAGGGAACGACGAGGGGCCAAGACTCCACCAGGTCACCAACCTCCTGACCGGAGCGCTCTTCCCCGAGCCCACACCCGATCAGGAGAGCCTCTACATCGCGGTGTACCACCACGATGGCTTCTATATCGAGAGCCTCCCCCTCGACCCCTCGACCTGGCGAGAGCCAGGCCCACCCCTCGAGCAGATCACCAGAGTCGCTGAGTGGACGACGAGGGATACCTCAGCGACCCGCGGGACCACAGAACTCGGCGCGGCACCGCAGCCCACAGAGTCGTACACACCACTCAGAGCCGCTAGGCCCTACTACTGGGTCCCACACCTCGAGCACCAACCAGTAGCGGGAATCGGTATCGGGGCCACGATACAGGCGAGCGATCCCATCGGCCGACACGAATACGCCCTCACCACTACCTACCGACCCCGACACCAGCTCCTCAGCGGCGCGATAGATTACGCCTACTCCGGACTCGGAAACCCAACCCTCAGGATACGGGCAGAACGGGGGTGGAGCATCTCGAGATTCGACGAGGCGACCGGGACCGAGCTCCTGCACCAGCGGGATGAGATCGGACTCCTCACAACCTTCATGAGGAGACGATATTACTCCGCCGCAACACTCACCCTCGGCGTCGATGCCAGTGCAGAGGAGTGGTACCTCGATGATCGTGCCAGTTACGGCACCGGAGCGAGAAGGGTAAGGCCGATCCAACCCTACACGACCGCTGGACCACTCATCCATACCACCTACTCGAACCTCAGACGGGAACCCCTCTCGATCGGGTACGAGGATGGGATCAGCCTCGCCATCACTGCCCGACAGAGATGGGACCTGACTAGTAGAGGGATAGGAGACGATCGACCTGGATATATCGGTGGGTACCACGAGCTCAGACCAGGGATCCGGATCCATAAGGGGCTCGACCTCCCAGGCCACGCCAAGCATATCATCGCCCTCGAAATGCGAGGTGTCTGGAGGGGAGGTAGAGGGGCGACTACGACGACGATCGGGGGAGAACGTAGGAGAATGATCGATATCGGGACGGTCGAGGGACTGAGCCCCAACCCTTTCCCAGTCAGGGGGTACGAGCGGGGATTCCGCGCGGGTACGAAAGCTTGGAGCGCGAGCCTCGAATACCACTTCCCAATTCGATTGATCGAGAGGGGGATAGGTGGTGTCGGAGCCATATACTTCGATAAGGTCTATGGGACACTCTTCCTCGACGCCGCCAATGCCTTCTGCTCTGCCAGTGAGAGAGAACGGCTTGCCACCAGAGAGTATTGCCCCGCAGCCGACACACCAGCCGTGCGGTCGGCTGGCCTCGAACTCACCCTCGAGTCCCGCCTCTTCTTCTCGATCCCTTCCGCCTTCCGCATCGGGATCGCATTGAGATGATACCAGCAAGCACCCCACCCCCTGCCATCCTGTCCTCCTGTCTACCCCTCCCCCCGTCCTCCTGTCCTCCTGTCTTCGCCTCCTCCTGTCCCCCTGTCTCACACCCCACCCCCTGTTCTCCTGTCCTCCTGTCTCACACCCCAATCCCTGTCCCCCTGTCCTCCTGTCTCCCCCCTACAACCCTGTCCTCCTGTCTTCGCCTCCCGGCACAGATCATGTACCCCTCCCCAACACCACCCCAGACGAGATACGGGGTACCGAGAGACCCAAGAGAGGGAGAACGAGATGGGCGGAAAGAGACCTGACCAGTACCGGATCGATCGCGCCGATAGCCAGACCACAGACCACAAGTTCATGCCGATCGATAAAGAGGATGCCGAACACGACGCCGAACTCTACGGGCGCGTCATGAAGGGATCCGCAAAGAGACAACAACCGATCCCACCAGAGACGATCGAGCCAGAGGTCGCGCGCGAGAGAGAGGAGGAGATGGAGCGACAAGAAGAGCTCCACGAAGACGAAAACACCACAGGTAGAGAGTAGGCAAAGATATAGCGATCCCACCCAGAAGTGCCCCCTTGACCCCCACTACATCTCGGGGTTACGTTGAGCTGTTCCACAACATATTGGGTCTCCACCCAGGTGGGGACCAAGGCGAGCCCCATCCTCTGGGGATCGAATTGTCAAGGGTAGTACCAATCTTTTTCGCAACGGCCGCGAGGAGGGATGATGAGCCGAAACCGTACCACTGAGACTCTCCCTGGTCTATTTCCAGACCTCGATGGAGAGCTCCTACCCGACGATCTGCCATCTGCAGATCTCTCCGAGAATGCTCGGATCATCTTGGCCCGTCGCTACCTGAAGAAGGACGAGAGTGGCGAGCCGATCGAGACTCCCGAGGAGATGTTCTGGCGCGTCGCTCGGGTGATCGCTGCTCAGGATGCCCGGTACGGTGCGAGCGAGGGCGCGATCGATACCCTCGCCCGTGAGTTCTACCGGATGATGACACAGCGGATCTTCGAGCCGAACTCGCCGACCCTGATGAATGCCGGGCGGCCCCTCGGCCAACTCTCCGCCTGTTTCGTCCTACCTGTCGAGGATACCCTCTCGAATGGGAGCGCTGGGATCTATGATACCCTCCGCTCTATGGCCCTCGTCCATCAATCTGGGGGTGGGACGGGCTTTGCCTTCAGCCGCCTCCGTCCCTCCGGCGACTTCGTCCGCTCGACCTCTGGTGTAGCGAGTGGTCCAGTCTCCTTCATGCGCCTCTACGATGCCTCGACCGAGGTCGTCAAGCAGGGTGGGACCCGTCGGGGCGCGAATATGGGGATCCTCCGTGTCGATCACCCCGATATCCGTGAGTTCATCACCTGCAAGGCCGATGTCACCGAGATCACCAACTTCAATATCTCGGTCGCCGTCACTGATGAGTTCATGACTGCGGTCGAGGAGGGCAGATCCTATGATCTCCTCAACCCCCGGACCGGTGAGGTCGTCGGCCAGGAAGATGCACGTGAGATCTTCGATATGATCATCGAGGGCGCCTGGAGTACCGGTGAGCCAGGGGTCTTCTTCATCGACCGTGCGAACGAGTACAACCCCGTCCCGAAGCTCGGGAGCTACGAGGCGACGAACCCCTGTGGTGAGCAGCCCCTCCTCCCCTACGACGTCTGCAACCTCGGCTCGATCAATGTTGGGCACTTCGTCCTCCCCGACCTCCCTGCCGATACCCCGGCGACTGAGCGGATCGATTGGGATGGACTCCGTCAGGCAGTGCACCTCTCGACGCACTTCCTCGACAATGTGATCGATGCCAACCAGTACCCCCTCCCGCAGATCCATGAACTAGCCCATCAGATCCGGAGGATAGGACTCGGGATCATGGGCTGGGCAGACCTCCTCGTCAGGACGGGTGTGCCCTATAATAGCGATGAGGGCGTCGAACTCGCCCGTACCCTGATGGGCTTCATCGATGAGGAGTCGAAGGTCGCATCGGAGAGACTCGCCGAGCAGCGCGGCACCTTCCCCGCCTGGGAGGAGTCGATCTGGGGGCCCGATGAGACCTGCGCCAGGGACGCCAATGGGAACCGGATCCGGCCGATGCGCAAGCTCCGCAACTGTAACACCACGACCGTCGCCCCGACCGGCACGATCTCGATCATCGCCGACTGCTCAGGGGGTATCGAGCCCCTCTTCGCCGTCGCCTTCATGCGGAACCAGGCTGGAGTCCTCATGCCAGATGTCAACAAGGACTTCGTCAGGATCGCACAGGACCAGGGCTGGTACTCCGAAGAACTGATGCAGAAGATCGCCGAGGAGGGTCATATCGACTTCGACGAGGTACCCTCGAATGTCCGGGAGGTCTTCGTAACTGCGCATGATGTCACCCCCGAGTGGCATATAAAGATGCAGGCCGCCTTCCAGGAACATGTCGACTCCGCGATCTCTAAGACCTGTAACTTCCCGAACGAGGCGACCCGCGAGGATGTACGCGAGATCTATATCCAGGCATACGAGCTCGGCTGTAAGGGGGTGACCGTCTACCGCGATGGCTGCCGCCCGATGCAGGTCCTCTCGACCGGGAAGACCGCCAAGGAGGTCAGCCCTAGTAGCGGTGAGAAGACGACGGCAGGCGCCACCGCTCCCCTCGGCACCGATACCGAGGCCGCACTCGCCGATGCACGCGAGAAGATCAACCGACTCGAACACGAGATCGAGTCACTGAGACTCCAACTCGCAGAATCAGAGGCACGGAACCAGAAGAGACTGCACCGGAGGCCAAGACCTGCGACCCTCCATGGGACGACGCGCAGGATGCCGAGCCCACTCGGCGACCTCTACGTCACCATCAATCAGGATGAGCGGGGCCGTCCCTTCGAGGTCTTCGCCACTATCGGCAAAGCCGGGGGCGCAGCGATGGCAGATGTCGAGGCGATCGGGCGCCTGATCTCACTTGCCCTTCGCTCGGGGATCTCCCTCAAGGATGTCCACAACCAGCTCCGGGGCATCTCCTGTGACCGCGCCGTAGGGGTCGGACCGAATAAGGTCCTCTCCGTGCCAGACGCGATCGCACAAGCACTCGCCCAGCACGAGCTCGAGTGGGCAGGCGTTCAACAAGAACTCCCGATCAACCAGCCCACCACCATCGGTGGGGCGCAGGGCAGGGGTACGGGGGCCGCTGGCCAAGGTATACTAGCCCAGAGTCAGGGGAGGGGTGGTGCCACGAGCCCCAGCTCTAGCCTCAGCGCATATGATCCCGGACAGACCTTCCTCGGGACCTGTCCTGACTGCGCCGCAGACCTCCACTTCGTTGAGGGCTGTGCGACCTGCCACGCCTGCGGGTTCAGTGAGTGCAGCTGAGTAGGGTATCAGGTGACAGGTGACAGGTGACAGGTGACAGGGCACAGGGGCCAGGAGATACGCCCCTGTCGCCACTCACCAGAAAGGGGGAGCGGCTCCGGCCACTCCCCCTTCCTCTATCCTCTCGACTGTCGACCCTTGGCTGTCAGTTGTCGACTGACAACTCTCGCCCGCTCAATCGTATACTCCTACGAACTCCTGGTAGCGATTCTCGACACCTGCGATCGGCACGAGGAGTCGATCATAGGGCGCGTCATCCCAGGCGAGGACATAGAAGCTATGGCCACCAGCACTCCCGACCATCCTGACCAGCTCCGCAGGGAGGTTGTACTCCTTGGCACTCGCCTGCCAGACCTGATCACCGAGCTTCACCACCTCAGTCGGCTCGATCAGAGTGGGTAGTGGCACAGGCGGCGTCCTCTCCTCGACCTCCGGCACCATCACCCGATCTCGCGCTACATCGAGGGGCAGGTTCTCACCCCTCTTATAACAACCCGTCACCAGGACCGCAGCAGCCAGCGCGATACCCACCCTAAGGCTCGATCTCATCACCAATCCACTCCATTCTCTCTGAATCTACTTGATCCCCCGAGGCACACCCCCGTACCCCGGAGAGTAGGTGCTGACTCCAAGAAATAAGATATCGTCTGAGGCCGATCCCGTCGACTCACCTCGAATCATGAACTGATCACACCGACCAACTCTTCACCGATCGCCTCTGCCTGCCACCTCCTGAACCCTGGCAGGGCGACGAACTCTTCGAGACTACCAGGCCGATTCCGCGCCAGGACCTCCAACTGTGAGCGCGGCATCAAGAAACCACGGTCGAGGCCGAGCTCCTCGGCAACTCGGTCCCTGATCCCCCTCAACTCGTCGACGAGTTCATCGAACTCCGGATCAGGGGGTGGACGACGAGGGCCCATCCTACGGACTGGGAGCTCATCCTCATCTAGCTCTCGCGCCCTCCTGACCGCAGCGAGGATCTCACCTCCATAACGGTCGGGGAGGTTACGGGGCGCGCCCTGGATCCCGACTATCCCGTCGAGGCCGCGCGGCATACGACGCGCAAGCTCGACCAAGACATCATTCGTCAAGACACGGAAGGGCGCAAGATCGCGCGCGCGAGCGATACCCTCCCTCCACTCGTACAACTCACGTAGAGCGGCCAACTGGCGGGGCCGGAGATCGTGAGTCCTCTTCAGCCGGAGATACGCAGCACCCGGATCCTCTGGCGGGACCCACCTCACATCCTCCTCCAACCTGAACTCCTCCTCCGCCCAGTGGAGCCGACCGATCTCCTCCAGCCCCTCCCGGAGCGCGTCCCTCAACTCAGGGAGATGGACTGTGTCACCAGCCGCATACTGCAACATCTCGGGGGGCAGGGGCCGGCGCGCCCAATCAGCCCTCTGATACGCCTTGCTCAGACGATGGCCCAGATGTTTCTCTACTAGACTCGCAAGACCGAAAGCTCTCTCACCAAGGAACTGTGCGGCGATCTTCGTGTCGAATACACCACGGACCCTAAACCCAAAATCACGGTGCAGGAGACGAAGATCATAATTGGCATCGTGGAAGACCACCTCGACACCAGGGTCGGAGAGGAGTGGGCCGAGGTCGGCCAGATCACCGAGACTCAAGGTATCTATCACCAATGTATCGGTACGCGTCGAGAGTTGCAGGAGACAGACCCGGTCCTCATAACGATGAAAACCGGCAGCCTCCGTATCGACCGCGATCAGCCGCTCGCCCTGGAGACGAGGCACTGCTATTTCGAGCTCCGACTCTGTTTCGATATATTCCATCGATCCTCTGACTCGAGAAGGGACAGACCCCATTTGCATACTGAGGGGCTCCCTCATAGGATACCCGAGATTACCATTCTGGCAAGGAGGTACGACCTCCCCCAGAGAGAACCATCTAGTACGACAACCCAGGTGAGCAAGTGCGAACCAAAGTAGTCGCAACGATCGGACCGGCATCGGCATCACCAGAGACGATCATCGCCCTCGCCCGCGCAGGCGTCGACGTCTTCAGACTCAATATGGCACATGGGACCCAGGAGGAGCATGGGAAGGTCATCTCCTGGGCACGTGAGGCCTCCGAGTTCCTCGACAAACCGATCGCCGTACTCGCAGACCTCGCAGGACCAAAGATCAGGATCGGGACACTGCCCGAGATGGTACCCCTGCACGAGGGCAAGAAGGTGACCCTCGTACCAGAAGACCGCGCTGAACCAGGTGAGCTGCCGACCACCTACCCCGAACTGGCCCTCGACCTCTCGCCAGGCGACCGCGTGCTCCTCGACGATGGCATCATCGAGCTCCGTGTCGAGGACCTACAACCACCGCGCGTCATCTGCACGGTGATCAGGGGCGGCCCCCTCACCTCGAACAAGGGGATCAACCTCCCCGGCGTCAGGGTCAGTGCACCCGCCCTCACCGAGAAGGACCTCGATGACCTCGACTTCCTCGTCGAGGCCGAGGCAGACTATATCGCCCTCTCCTTCGTCCAGCGCGCAGAGGATATCAGGGATCTGCGTCGTCGTATACCCGAGGGACCACTGATCGTCGCCAAGATCGAGAAGGATACCGCCCTCGACAATATCGACGAGATCCTCTCCGAGTCCGATGCCGTCATGGTCGCGCGCGGTGACCTCGGCGTCGAGCTACCCTTCGAAGAGGTGCCCGTAGCCCAGAAGAGGATCATCCGCCTCGCGAACCTCTTCGGTCGACCAGTCATCACCGCGACCCAGATGCTCGAGTCGATGATCGAGGCGCCGCGCCCAACCCGCGCCGAGACTAGCGATGTCGCCAACGCCGTCTTCGATGGGACCGACGCCGTCATGCTCTCCGGCGAGACCGCGGTCGGACGCTACCCACTCCTCGCCGCCGAAGCGATGGTCAGGATCGCAGGCGAGATCGAACGTAGTAGCGACTTCTCCGAGGGCCCAAAGTACGACGTGCCCGTATACAACCACCTCCCAGCAGGCGCTACCCCGACCGAGCATGCGGTCGCCGCAGCGACCGTCGAGGCGGTCAGACTCCTCGGCGCACCCGCGATCATCTGCCTGACTAGGAGTGGCTTCACCGCGCGCCTCGTCTCTAGCTACCGCCCACCAGTCCCGATCATCGGGGTCAGCGACCTAGAGCCGACCTACCGCCGTCTCGCACTCGTATGGGGGGTCGTGCCAGTCAGATGCTTCACCGAAGTCTCTTACGACTCGATGCTCGACTGCGCACGCGAGTTCCTAACCGAGTCGGGGATGGCTAGACCAGGTGAGCGCGTCGTCGTGACCGCAGGCTACCCATTCCACGTCAGTGGGACCACCAATATGCTCAGGATCGAGGAGCTGTGAGGCTGCACTTCCTCGGAACCGGTACCTCATTCGGTATACCCGTCATCGGCTGCGATTGTCCGACCTGTGCCTCGACCGATCCCCGAGATAGGAGGACGAGGCACGGCGCACTCCTCGAGAGTGATGACGGGCAACACCGCCTCCTCATCGACACACCCCCCGAGCTCAGACTCCAACTCATCAGAGCGAGTATATCGAGGGTCGATGCCGTCTGGTTCACCCACTGCCACGCCGATCATGTCCATGGGATCGATGATCTCCGCGCCTTCTCCATAAGACGCGATCGACCACTCCCAGCCTTCGCCGACCCCGCATCCGCCGAGATCCTGCGCACTAAGTTCGACTATATCTTCGACGCCCACTACTTGCCCCTCCCCGGGACATCGAAGCCCGAGGTAGAGCTCGAGACCCTCCACAATGGGTGCCCCCTCGAGATTGCGGGCTTCCAGATCACCCCCCTCGCCGTCCCACATGGGAATGTCGAGGTCTACGGTTTCCGTGTCGGTGAACTCGGTTACATAACCGATGCGGCACAGATACCCGATGAGGTGACCGATGAGCTCAGAGGGGTCCGGGTACTCGTCCTCAACGCACTCTGGAGGGGACGGCCGCACCCGACTCACCTCACCGTCGAAGAAGCAGTCGATGCCGCAAGACTGATAGGCGCCGAGAGGACTTACCTCACTCACCTCTCGCACCGGGTCCGACATGCCGAGCTCCTCGATTCACTACCACCCGGGATCGAGCCTGCCTACGATGGGCTCACTATCGAGATCTGAGGGCCCACCGAGAGGTGAGGCCCGAGCCCAAGCCAGGCCCTTGGCCCCAACCTTGCCACCCCTGGCGCCAGTACCTAATCTTCCCCATGGGCCGAGATCCGGCCCGGTCTACATCAAACCCTGAGATACTCTCCACGAAAAGATGCCCGAACGGATCACCCTCGACTATAACCTGATGTTGACCACCCGCCTCGGAGAGGGACGGGGGATCGAGCCCGAGAGACTCGAGACCGCACTGCTGAGACTCGAAGAGGCAGAGACTAGAGTCAGCGAGTGGAGAGCCGAGGGAAGACTCGGCTTCTACGACCTAGTCCGCCAGACGGGGACCATAGAGATGATCGAGGAGTTCACCGAAGAGTCGAGAGGACGATTCGAAGATATCGTCGTGCTCGGGATCGGGGGCTCCGCGCTCGGGACGAGAGCACTCCGCGATGCGATCCTCGATCCCAGCTGGAACGAACTCCCACCCGAGGCCCGAGAGGGGAGACCGCGTCTCCATATCCTCGACAATATCGACCCTACGACCATACGCTCCCTCCTCGAGAGGATAGACCTCAAGAGGACCCTCTTCAATGTCGTCTCCAAATCAGGGACGACTGCAGAGACGATGGCACAATTCCTCGTCGTACAAGGCCTGCTACGAGAAGAGATCGATGGGAGCGACTACCGAGAACACCTCGTACTCACGACCGACCCCGAGGGTGGGTTCCTCAGAGCACTGGCCGACGAAGAGCAGATCAACGCCTTCCCCATACCGCCAAATGTCGGAGGGAGATTCAGCGTACTCTCACCAGTGGGACTACTACCAGCAGCCCTCGTCGGTATCGATATCGAGGAGCTACTCGATGGCGCACGAGACCTCGAGGAGAGGTGCAGGGAGACCAGACTAGAGGAGAACCCAGCCGCTATCTACGCACTACTACAATACCTCGCCGATACAGAGCAGGGAGCAAGGGTCCATGTCCTCATGCCATACTCGGATCGGCTCGCAGCGATCGGTGACTGGTTCGTACAACTCTGGGCAGAGAGCCTCGGCAAGAGATTCGACCTCGAGGGAAATGAGATCTTCACCGGCCCAACACCAGTCAAGGCGATCGGGGCGACCGACCAACACTCCCAGACCCAACTATATATGGAAGGTCCCTTCGATAAGACGATCACCTTCCTCACACTCGGTGAGTACCCCGCTGACCTCGAGATCCCAGGGCTCTACCCCGAGGCAGAGGCACTGGCCTACCTGGGAGGACACACACTCGCTGGCCTCCTCGAGGCCGAGCAGCGGGCGACCGCACTCGCACTCGCTCGCGCGGGACGGATGAATATGACGATCGAAATGCCGACCCTCCGACCCCATATGATCGGCCAACTCCTCATGTTCTTCCAGATAGCGACCGTCTACGCCGGAGCACTCTACGGGATCGATCCACTAGATCAGCCCGGCGTCGAGCTCGGGAAGGAACTGACCTACGGGTTGATGGGGCGAGATGGGTACGAGGCACCAGCCAGGGTAGAGACCGATACCCGTTGGATAGCTACCTGAAGTCGAACTACTGACTCACTCTGACCAGATCTCTAGCCCGATGGGGCAGGGGAACAGAACCTGCATCGACCTGGTCCAGCTAGAGGAACGATCGATACGCGAAGAATGGATCTCGAGAGCATCGACCGCCACGACCTAGGAGTAGTGACCACCTCCCCGGCCCAGATCCTCGCAGAGAGGTACGCCCTACTCAGTAGGGTCGCCGATGGGATCGCGCATGAGGTCAAGAATCCGATACACGCGGCAGTCATAAATCTGGAGCTCCTAAGACGTTGGGCGACTGAGCCGAACCCCGAAGAGGTCAGGGAGAGGCTCGACCTGATCGAGGAAGAACTCGTACTCATACACGAGCTCATCGATACCTTCTTCAACTTCCTCCGACCGAGGAAGAGTGAGACTGTACACCTCGACCTCACAGAGGTCATAGGGAGGGTGGACCCACTCCTCCGCGCCTACTGTCGAGTCTCGAGGGTCGAGCTCGAGTATGGGGAGATCAGGAACACCTTCATCAGAGCAGAGCCCGCAGCGATAGAACAGATCGTCCTCACCCTGATGACAGCCGTCGTCGAGACACTCACGCCCACTGGAGGAAGGGTGAGAGTCTCGGCCGCTGAGCCAGATGAGAGCGATGGTGAGATCAGACTCGAGATCAGGGGATGGAGAGGAAATAGAAGGGCACACGACCCGAGCCAGGATGAAGAGGAGAGGGACCAGACCTCCGACCCCAAGATCGACCCCAAACTCGCCATCGCCAAACACCTCGCTGAGATCAACGACGCACGGATAGAGGTCAGGGAGATAGGAGACCACGACGCCCAGATCGAGGTTCGACTAACACTCGACCGCGTCAGGAGCGCTTGACCGCCCGACCGAAAGGGGCGTAACTTGATCCACCACGGCCGCAAGGCCGATGAACCCGAGCGAGTCTATGAGCCAGCCCAAGCTTCTGATCGCCGACGACGAGAGACACGTCGCCGAAGGCCTCAAGCTCATCCTCTCCGACGATGGATACAAGACCGAGATGGCTACCGATGGGGAGGAAGCCTGGCAAAAGGTCCAATCAGGAGAGTTCGGCCTCGTCCTCGCCGACCTGATGATGCCAGGAATGGATGGCCTCGAACTCTTCGCCAAGATGAGAGAAGAGGGCATCGATAGCGAGGTCATCATCATCACCGGCGCAGGGACCGTCGATACCGCCGTCGAGGCGATGCGCGTAGGCGCCTACGACTATCTCACCAAACCACTCGACCTGGCACGGATCAAGGCACTGATCCCCAAAGCACTCGACAAATATCAGGTCAAGACCGCCAACCGCCAACTCCAGGAGAAGATCGATCGGCTCACACGTTTCGAGGAGATGCTCGGAGAATCAGAGGAGATGCGAGAGATCTACCGCACGATCGAGGTCGTAGCACCCTCCAATGTCTCTGTCCTCATCACCGGAGAGAGTGGGACCGGAAAAGAACTCGTCGCCAGGGCAATACACCAGAAGTCAGAGAGGAGGAGAGGACCCTTCATCGCCGTCAACTGCGGCGCATTCCCAAGAGAGATCCTCGAGAACGAACTCTTCGGACACGAAAAAGGCGCCTTCACCGGAGCGATCAACGAAAAACCTGGCTGCTTCGAACTCGCCGATGGAGGAACACTCTTCCTCGATGAGGTCGCAGAGATGGAGCCAGATATACAGGTCAAATTCCTCCGAGCACTCGAACAGCGCTCCTTCCGTAGACTCGGCGGTAAGAAAGAGATCAAGGTCGATATCAGAGTCGTCGCCGCAACCAACCAGAATGTCGAAGAAGCCCTCAAGAATGGAAAATTACGCGACGATGTCTACCACCGACTCGCCGTCATACCTATACCACTCCCGCCACTGAGGGATAGGGGCTCAGACCTCAGATTGCTAGCACAAGAGTTCCTGCAGAATGCCGCCAAAGAGTACGGGAAAGAGATCGCCGGCTTCAGCGATGCCGCTCTCGAGTTCATCACGACCTACCGCTGGCCCGGAAATGTCAGAGAACTGAAGAACGCCGTCGAGAGGGCCGTCATCCTCGCGACCGACGAGTATATCTCACCTACACACCTCCAGCCTCGACAACTCGCCCTCGAAGAAGAAGAAGTACACCTCGAGATCGGGACATCCTTGCGCGAGGCCGAACGATTGCTCACACTCAAGACATTCGCCTTCACCGGCGGTGACCACCAAAAGACAGCCACTATCCTAGAGATACCAGAGGAGGTGCTCAGGGATAGGTTGCGCACGTATACAGATGACAGGGTAGTCGTCAACTGACGAGTGTCGAAAGGAGATGGTGATGGCCGAGCAGAGAGAATCGCCCTACATCGTGGTAGAAAGACAGGCGAGTGGGCTAGGTAGCTTCCTCTGGGGCGTCGCGGTCGGCGCCGGACTCGCCCTACTCTTCGCACCCCGCTCCGGCGAGGAGACGCGTCGCGAACTGGGCGCGGGAATGAAGAAACTCCGTGAAGGGGCAGAGGAGACCGTCCAAAAGGTACAGAAAGCCGTATCAGGGACGATCGAGGGCGTGCGAGACCAGGTCAATGAGAGGGTCGACTCAGCCCGAGAGGCGATGGAGGCAGGCCGCGAGGCCGCCCTCAGGAGTAGAGCCGAACTCGAGCGGAGGGTCAGAGAGGCCCAGGCCGCACAGTCCAGAGCACATGAGGCCGCACAGGCCAGGACACATGAGGCCGCACAGGCAGAGCCACAGGACGAACCCCATGAGGGTGAGCAGGCCTCCTGAGCTCTGAACTGGCCGGAATCTTGCCCGAGATCGAGGGGGATAGGAGTATGCCCCACCCCCCGGCCGACCCAGTGGCGACCGGGAGACTCGATGGGGTCCGGAGTTTCCTCCGGCAGGTCTACAAGAAGGCTGAGGCCGACAATATCTTCTTCATGGCGGGCGCGATCTCCTTCAATGTCGTCGTCGCTATCGTACCCCTCCTCCTAGCAATGGTCGGGATCGCCGGGCTCATACTCCGCCACCGAGCCGCCGACCCGACCGAACCCCTCATCGACTATATCACCAATGTCCTCCCGACCGCCGGTCCCGACTTCGTCGGACGGATCGAGGCGATCCTCAATGAGTTGATCAGCGAGAGCACCCGGCTCCTCGGGATCGGGATCCTCTTGGTCATCTGGTTCTCGACTCGCCTGATCGGGACTCTACGGACCGTACTCCGCGAGGTCTTCGATATCCCAGAGGGGAGGAGCACTATCAGGGGCAAGCTCTTCGATATCAAGATGGTCATCGCCGCGGGCACACTCTTCACCCTCAATGTCGCCCTGACCCTCATCCTCGACCTGATCGTCGGCTATGGTGTAAGGGTCATCGGTCTCACACCCACACAGGTTGGGACCGTACAACTCATCTATGGCCGCAGCCTCGCCTTCCTCGTCATCTGGGCGATGTTCCTCCTCATCTACCGCTACCTACCAGCCCGTAAGGCCCTCTGGAGGACCGCCCTCACCGCCGCTACCTTCACCGCACTCCTCTTCGAGGGGATGAAGTACCTCTTCGGCTGGTACGCGACGAGGGTCGCGAACTATAGCACTACCTATGGCAGCCTCTCGACCCTCGCGATCCTCTTCTTCTGGATCTACTACACCGCCCTCATCTTCATCCTCGGGGGCGAGATCGCACAGGTCGCGGCGACACGCAGGATCAGACGTCAACAGATGGAGCGGTTGAGAT